>Ga0326727_10027546_pt1 | contig 10426 bp, 9 predicted proteins | sample MB2enrmetagenome_FD_207643 | JGI IMG/M metagenome (GOLD analysis project Ga0326727, IMG submission 207643) | Lab enriched peat soil microbial communities from McLean, Ithaca, NY, United States - MB29MY | ecosystem: Environmental > Terrestrial > Soil > Wetlands > Peat | place: USA: New York...
CACCCTCGGACGAGATGAGAAGTCGGTTCATGTGAAGATCCGGGAGGAGACCGAGAGGGTCCGCAATGAGCTGGAGGACCCCTTGCGAAAGCTGACCGAAGACCCAAACGCTGACCCACGAGAGGTCATGCGAGCGCTGTACCAGCGACTTCTCCTCGCCCTCCGGCCTCGGCTCGGGGCGCTCGCCGAGTCCACCGCTCGAGAGGTCGAGCGTACAATCGTAGGAGCCTTCGGGGTGCATGAGGTCAACGCCCACGAACTCAATCGTCTCTTTGAAGATGCGCGCTACTCCCGCCATCCAGTGGGGCGGAAGGATGCTGCCGTGGCCCGCAAAGCGCTCGAGTCCGCGATCTCTAACCTCGATTCGCTGTCGTCAGAGTGGGACCGACCGCCGGTCGCGGCCGAGTTGCAAGTCCGAAGACCGATGATGCCCTCCGGAATGTGACCGATTAACCGATCTTCCCCCAATGTTCCCTGTTATCCCAGGGTGGCCCCCAGTGCACCCGTGGTTGCGTTTTCCCATGCGAACCGCAGATTGGGTGGCGGGTCCACCCTAGTCTATCCTTTTGGTCCCCCGGGCTGGGAGCCCAGGTGGCCCGACACCACAACCACAATGCCCACGATGACCAATCCGATCGCGGACCCGATGATTCCTCCTTTCGACCAGATCATGATCGCAGCTCCAAGAATCCCGGCCAAGAACAATCCAGCCGCAAGGCCGGCAAAAAGGAGCGTTCCCCAGGGCGACTTGAGCCGGTCCCACCAGCGAAGAAAGGCGTGGAGTCGTCCCTCTTCGAGGTCGTAGTACCCCCCGACCGCCTGCCGCGGAAGCCGCCCGATGGACTCTTCGTACTGCCTCGGCCGCGCCGCGTGGACGCGTGGGCGGTCGTAGCGACGGAGTTCGTCTTCTCCCGTTCTACCCACCATGGTTCCGCCGGTCGCTCCTTGACCCGAACCTGTCGCCCCACATTACGCGACCGACCGTGCCCGCGGACTCGAGGACCGACCTCTCAGGGTCTACCCTCCGCCAACCGGGGGCGTTTGGAATGGGGGGCGCATGGTTGACGCCCTCCACGGTCAACTCGGATTACGGCCCAGAAGATCGACCCAACGGGCAGGGCTTCTACCAGCCATTGGTCTCGCAGGGGGCAGCCTGCTCACCCAGAGACTTGGAACCTTCGCCTCGCTCTCCGGGATCGCGTGAGCCCGTGTGCGGGCGTGCAGTTCGGCTCGGGCCAGTGTGTAAAGACCCCGAACGGATACAGTTCGAACCCTGGAGGCAGGAGCACGACGGCCGCTTCTACGACGTACCGACAGCTCCTGGGGAACCCCAACTACCTCAGGGTCTTCGTCGCGGGGCTTGGCTCCTCCGCCGGCTCGGCCATTTCTGGGGTATGCCTCGTATGGATCGTCTACTTCTCCACCTCCTCCGCCCTCGACGTGGGTCTGCTCGGTACGTCTTACCTGGCCGCCGCGACGGTCTTCTCGATCTTCGGAGGGACGCTCGTCGATCGGTACGACCGGCGTCGCCTGATGATCCTCTCCGACGTCGCGCGCGCCATCGCGATGGCTCTCGTGGTCCTCGCTCTGGTACTCCGCGGATTCGACCTGCTGACCATCTTCGGCGCTTACGCGGTGGTCGCGGCGTTCACGACCGTCTTCAATCCCGCCGAGCAGTCGATCGTCCCCGCGCTCGTCTCCCCCGGGCTCATCGCGGACGCGAACGGCCTCATCCGTTCCACCCGCTCGGCCCTCACCTTCGTCGGAGCCTCCGTGGGTGGAGTTCTGATCGTCACTTTGGGGCCGGTCCTCGGGGTGGCGTTGAACGCGGTCACCTTCGGCATCTCCGCGGCCCTGCTCTTGGGGATGACCATCTCCTCGGCGCCTCGGGTTTCGGGCTCCTCGGCTGGCCGAACTCCGTCGTATTTCGCCGACCTCGCCGAGGGGTTCGCTTGGCTTCGCCGGGCGCGCGGCTTCCTTCAGCTCACGATCTCCGCCACTTTCTTCAATTTCTGCATGGGGGTGGTCGAAACGTTCCTCGTGGTGTTCGCCACGACCGTCCTCAAAGGGTCGGCGCTCGTCTACGCCCTCCTCTTGGCGGTGTATGTCGCAGGAAACGGGGTCGGCTCTCTGCTCGTCAGCCGCCTCCAGGCCGTGCGATGGGCCGGGCGGGCGTGGACCATTCCTTACGGTGTCATGTCGGGCTCCGTGGCGCTCGCCCTTGCGCTCTTCCCCTCGACCACCTTCGCTCTCGTGGCGCTGTTCGTCCTGGGCACGTTAGGCGGGTTCGCCGGGACCGCGTGGCTGAGCGCCGCCCAGCTGCTCGTTCCCGGGGAGATGCAGGGACGATACTTCGGGATCGACTCCTTCGGGAGCATCGCCATCATCCCGGCGGCCCAGATTGGGGGAGCGTTCCTCATCGCCGCCTATGGCGTACGCGACACCTACTTGCTTGCGGCCGCTGTTTGGGTCGTCGCGGGAGCGGTCTTCCTCCTCCCGCGGGCGTTGTGGAATCTGGGGTACCGGCCATCGAAGGCCGCCGTGGCCGATCCGCGGGACGGGAGAACCGAGACCACCACCCGTTGACCTGGACACGAGGGGGAAGCGCCGCCGCAAGCCCCGTGTTCCCAAAACGCCCGAGGAGATTCCGGTCGACGCCTCACACGCCGTAGCGACGGCGGCGGCGTTGGTAGTCGTAGATCGCCTTCAAGAATTCGAGCTTCGTCAGGCCCGGCCAGAAGACGTCCGCGAAGTACAGCTCGGAGTACGCGGTCTGCCAGAGCAGGAAGTTCGAGATCCTTTCCTCCCCGCTCGTTCGGAACACCAGGTCCGGGTCGGGAAGGTCCGCGGTGTACAGGTGACGGGACACCATCCCCGGCGTGATCTGGGCGGGCTGGACCTTTCCGGCGGCTACCTCTTCCGCGATCTCCCGAATGGCCTGGAGGATCTCCTCGCGACCGCCGTAGGCGATCGCGACGTTGTAGTAGTGGCCGTCGTACCCCTTCGTCGCGGTCTCGGCCCGGTCGATGGCCTCCACCAGCTCCGAGGGAAGCGCGGTCCGATTCCCGAAGGCTCGGACCCGGATCCGATGACGGTGGACCCGCTCGTCGACGGCAATATCGTTGAAGGCGCGGGTGAACAGCTGCATCAGCGGCTCGAGCTCCTCCTTCGGCCGAGCCAGGTTTTCCGTCGAGAGGGCGTAGACCGTCATGATCTTGAGCCCGATCTCAAGGCACCAGTTGAGGAGCTCCTCGAGCTTGTCCCTCCCCCGTTCGTGGCCTTGCACCACCAGCATCCCGTGGTCTTTGGCGAAGCGCCGGTTGCCGTCCATGATGATCGCAAGGTGTTGGGGAAGCGGTGCTTCGCGGATGTGCCGTTGGAGCCGGTCCTCCTGGGCCTCCCGAAACGCGCTGCCTAGGAGGTGGGCCAGGTACGGGGGAGCAGCCTTGGCCGGGGGTCGACCCGGTTCGCCGGACACGGATTGACCATCGGTCAGAGCCGATTAACGGTTCCGCCGACCCCAGCTCCTTCGCCCGAGGTGGATGGACCATTCCGACCCGGACGGCCCCCTTTGAGCCTCGTGCCCATCAACCGGCAGGACGGGCTCGCGAGGCCTCTCGGGCTCGCTGCGCGATGAACCGGCTCTGGGTTCGCCTCGGTGCCACGATGGCCCCCAGCCCCCACGCTGTGATGTCCTTCCGGTATCTCGCGACCCCCCGAGGGCTCCATCGCCAATAACGGAGCAGGTCCCCGAGCAACGCCCCCCGTCCTCCCTCGCACGTCAGGACCCGATACAGAACCCAAGAGCCGAAGTAGTTCCCGCCCGCCAGGCGAGCGGCGGTCGGCGGCCCATCGCGCACGGCGCGCTCATAGATCGGACGGAATCCTTCGAGGAAGCTCCTTTGATAGGCGGCTCGCTTCTGCCGTCCCTCCGCGTCGGAAGCCGTCCAGAGCGAGATGTTGGACCCGTGGATCCGGTAGCGAGTCAACGGCGCGGATTCCACGAGAACGGTCTGCCGCGCCCCGAGCGCCGCGTAGAACATGAAACTGTCCACCGCGGCCGATTGGCCGGCGAGCTCGGTCAAGAGCGGGAGGAGGATCCTCCGACGGATGGCCATCGAGCTCAGGTTGAAATCCGGGTCGACCCGAGCCAAGGTCCCGGTCCGTTTCGGAAGCTCCTCAGCGGTCGAGCGGACGCTGCCGAGTCGGATCAGGTTGTCGTGGGCTCGTCCGTACGAGGGTAAGGGTAAGGGCTGACCGTCGGCGTCGATGCGGTCCTGTCCGTTGCGATAGAACCCGAGCGACGGGTCCGCCCGGAAGAGCTCGAGAATGTGGGAGAGCCGCCCCGGGGAGTACTCATCGTCGTCTTCGAGGAACAAGAGCACCTCGCCCCGGGCTTCTCGGGTCCCGAGGGCGACCTTGGCGCCCAAGGGAACGGCCGAAGTCTCCCGGTGCGAGACCCCCGAGCGGTCGAGCTCGGCATCGATGCTCGGGTCGGCGAAGTCCTTGACCACAAGAACCTCGTACTCCTCTCGCGGGACCTGTTGGCGCACGATCGAGCGAACGGCCCCTAGGAGGTACTGCCGACGGCCATGGGCCGTGACGATCACCGAGAGGAAAGGAAGAGGATGGGGGGAGGGCGGGCGGGGCTCCCCGTGGGCGCCGGTCGACGTTCCCGAGTCCTCCAAGCTCCCACCTGCCGACGGGGCGGCCAAGGCGCCTCCGGCACATAAGCCCCCGAGTTCCACGAGGAAGGGGGGAGAGCGCCCTGGTCGGGAGTTCCGGGCCGGCTGCTTCTGCGGCCGGTCGTTCGAACCCGAGTTCCAGGCTCGACAGGCCTAGATCCTAGACCGCTAGACTACCAGGGCACTCGGTGGCGGCTATTGGCCAAAGGCTATGAAGATTCCGGGACGGCCGGGGCGCTGCCCATCGCAGCCCCACTCCGGTGTTCCATGGCGTGGGAGACTGCCGGGCGGGCGGCAGATGGCTCCTTGTCCCGGGTGACGCGAACCCCCCCCGGGATATCGGCCCTGCCCCTCCCGCGATTGCGGCCGTTAAGCCGACCTTCGGGGTGGGGGGTGCATGGGTGAAACCTCGCCAGTTCGCCCAATCCGCTCGCGATCGCACCCGTTCGGGGGCCCTGGTACGGCATGGCGCCCCTCCGCCGCTCCCATGGTCGCGTTGTGCGTGACCATTACCCTCGCACTGGCCGTTCCTTCTTCCGCGTCTTCCTCGACGCAGGCCCCTGCGGCCCCGACCACCCTGAGGGAGGTCGAGCCCCCCAGCCTCGGAAGGGCCCTCCTCACATCGGCGGTAGCCTCGCTACTCCAGCCCGGCCCCACGGCCCAGCGACCCCTGGTCCATTGTGTTCTCGGCAATGCCGGATCGACGGCCACCTGCGAAGCGGAACCGACGTCCACCTCATCGGGCCGTCCAGCCGGGAACGCGACGAGCTCACCGGTCGCCGGATTGCCGGGGAACAGTTCTCGATATCCCCTCTGGGAGCGCGTGAACGATTCCTCATCACCGCCCCCGGTCGCCTACGGGATGATGAGCTACGACGCGCAAGACGGTTACGTCCTCCTGTTCGGCGGCGCCAATCGGAGCCCATCGGAGGTCTACGGAACGACGTGGAGCTACTCCCGCGGGAACTGGACCGAGTTGCACCCGGCCCAAGCCCCCGTCGCGCTCGACGACGCCGCCATGAGCTACGATCCGGCCGACCAATGCGTCGTGCTGTTCGGAGGGGCGATCGGCGGGAACGTCACCGTCGACTCGGGCCAGACCTGGACGTACCGCGGCGGGGCGTGGACAAATCGGACGACGACCACGCACCCTTCCAGCCGCATCAATGCCGCCATGACGTTCGACGGCGCCGACGGCTACCTCCTGCTGTTCGGCGGCTACGACGGAGCGAATGCGACCTACCTGAACGATACCTGGGAGTACAGCGCCGGGTCGTGGTCGATGATCACCCCCGCCGAGGTCCCCGAAGCCCGCATGCAGGCGGCGATGTGCTACGATCCGTCGGACGGGTACGTCCTCCTGTTCGGGGGGCTAGAGCCGAACGGGTATCAATCGGATAGCTGGAGGTACCTTTCGGGGAATTGGGCCCCGATCGCCACCGCGACTCGCCAAACCCTTCGAGGGCTCACCTCGATGGAGTACGACCCCGGGGACGGCTACGTCTTTCAGTTCGGGGGTTGGAGCGGGGATGAGGCGTGGAACGATAGCTGGGTCTATCACGGAGGCTATTGGAACGAACTCAGCACGTCGATCGCTCCCATGGCGCGGTTCGGGACGATGATGGGGGCGGACTCCGAGGACCAGGACCTGCTCCTTTTCGGAGGGAACGGTAACCACACCTCTCCCACGAATGACACCTGGGCGTGGGGAGCCCCGGCGGTCACGCTGAACGAGAGCTCCCCGAGCACCGACCTCGGAGGGTCGGTGGTGTTCCAACTGAGCGCGTGGAGTCCGGCGGGCGACGAGCGGGTCAGCTGGTACTCCGACCCGATCCTCGGATGTCGGACCCCGATCGGGGCGACCCTGGAGTGCCGACCATCGGTGGTCGGGAATTTCTCCCTGACGGCCACCGCGACGGACCGGCAAGGCGCCTGGAGTCAAGTCCACCTCCTGTACGAGGTCCACGGGGACCCGACCATCGGCGTCCCCCGGGCCTCCCCCGACCACGTGGATGCCGGCCAGCCGGTCGATCTCACGGTACAAGCTACGGGAGGTTCGGGCTCCTACACCTACCACTGGGAAGGTCTGCCTTCCTCGTGCAAGGGGCCGGTGGGGCCCTCCCCCCAGTGCGTCTTCCCACTTCCCGGCCAATACTCGGTGAACGTCTCGGCCACCGATTCCAACGGGTTTTCCACCCCGACGAACGGGAGCGTGACGGTTCACGTGGGGCCGGCGCTCTTGTCCCCCGAGACCCCCCTCGCTTCGCCGCTCAGCGTCGATGTGGGCCAGAACGTCACCTTCTCCACCCTCGGGGTCGGGGGAACTGGCGTGTACCCGGCCTATTCGTGGAGCGGCCTGGGGATGGGCGCCTGCACGAACACCACGACCTATGAGGTGTCCTGCGAAGCGGACCGGGCCGGAGTCTACAACGTCACCGCTCGCGCCGAGGACTCTTCCGGAGCCTACTCCCCGAGCTCCGCAACCCTCCGATTCACCGTGTGGAACTCCCTCGGACTTTCCTCTGTCCTGGCGAGCCCTTCGGTCATCGACCTGGGGCAGTCGGTGAAGTTCTCGGTGACCCCCTCGGGCGGCGCCTCCGTGATCACCTTCCTCTGGACCAGCCTTCCGCCCGGTTGTTCCGGCGAGAACGCCTCCACGGTCCGATGCACCCCGACATCGACGGGTTCGTTCCGGGCGGCCGTCAAGGCCCGGGATTCCAACGGAGGTCTCGCGATAGCGAGCCCGTGCTCGCTCATCGTCAACGCGCCGCCGACCATCCTGACCGTGCAGCACTCGCCGTCGAACATCTCGGTGGGAGACTCCGTCGCGATCACCCCCTCCGTCTCGGGGGGAACGGCCCCGTTCACCTTCTCCTACCTGGGATTGCCCGACGGATGCCTCAGCGCCAACAACTCCACGTTGCGTTGCCGGCCGAGCGAATCCGGCTCCTTCAACGTCACCGTGACCGTGACCGACATCGTCCGGGGCACCGGTTCCGCCCACCTTGAGCTCCTCGTACTTCCGGCGTTCATCTCCCCTTCGCCCCGACCTTCCCCCTCGACGAGCGGATTCTACGTCGAGGTGGGAGTCGGTGCCGTGGCCCTGGCCGCCCTCATGTTCGCGGCGCTTCTCTACCGAGGCCGTCGTCGAACCGGAGAGGGGAAGCTCCCGTGACCCCGGGGGTTCTGGGACGTAGGGAGCTCGAGCCAGGAGGGAGCGACCGTTCCTATCCGGGCCGGCGCGGCACCCAAGGAGCCGCCACCGATTCGCCTGCAGCCGTTCCTTTATTTACCGGGACCCCAGCCTGTAGACTTCCTGCGGGAGCGCGCCTATGGAGCTCGAAGGTTGGGTCGTCGCCGTCCTTTTGATCGTCGGGGGAGTCATCGTACTGAACCACGCCGGGGTCGAGGTCGGGGCCGCCATCGGGAACTCCCTGCACGGGATCGAGCACTTCCTCGACCAACCGATCTAGGCCACCGCCTCCCGACGTTGGCGGGCCGTCCCGTACACGGCCACGAACCGGTCGACCATGGCGTCGACCGAGTACGACCTCACCGCCAACTGACCCGCGGCCCCCCTTCGGCGCCGTTCCTCCGGGTCGGCGAGCTCCGCGAGGGCCCGTCCGAAGGCCGGGACGTCGTCGACCGTGCTCCCGGCCCCGGTGGCCGCGAGCTCCCGGGCGGCCCCGCTCTCGAAGGCGACGAACGGCCGTCCGGCTGCCATGGCTTCCAAGGGGAGGAGCCCGTAGCCCTCGTACTCGCTGCCCAGCACTACGGCGTCGCTCGCGAAAAGCGAACGGAGCACGTCCATGCGGGGGAGGACTCCCGGGGCGACGAACTCCACTCCGAGCTCGGAGGCCCTTGACCGGCAGCTCTCGAGGTCGGAGCGCGTGCCGGGGACGTCCCGGCCGATGGCGACGAGCGCCCACCGGTCCCGCACCGCCCCGAGCGCCTCGACCAGCCGGTCCACTCGCTTGTTCTCGAAGAATCCGCCCGCGTAGACGGCCACGTACGGGCGATGGACCCCCCAGCTTCGCCGCACCTCGGCGACCCCGTCGGGCGGGTGGGCGAACTCTTCAAGCTCAATCCCGGCCGGGACGAGGGTGAGCCGGTCGGGAGAGACCCCCCAGCCAAGGAGCTGGGCGCGTTCCCGTTCGGTCATGGGGGTGTACGCATCGAAGGCCCGCACGACCCAGGGGAAGTACCGACGGAAGTACAGCCGGTCGCGGAGTCGCGGGTGCATCTCCCACTGATAGAAACCGTACCCCGTCAGGACCTGGGGCCAGTGGAACCTCCGAGCGAACGGGAAGTAGAAGTCCGCGCACCAGATCCGGTTGCCGTGCAGGTGGAACAGGTCCGCGTCGATCGCGCGTAGCGTGCTCAGGTACGCCCGGGGCCAGCGGATCCCGGCGACTCGCCGGACGAAGAGTCGACGGACCTCCACGCCGTTCAATTGCTCGACCTCGGGCGAACCCGGCTCCGCTTGGGTCAGGACCGTCGCTCGATGTCCGCGCCGAACGAGTCCTTCGGCGATGCTCTGCACGACCCGCTCGGTGCCCCCGGGGACGGGGTAATAGCGATGGCTCGCGAGAAGAACGTGCACGGGGCGGGCCACTTTCGTCCGTTTAGATAGTCGTTTGGCCGACCGCCGGCCGGAGGTGTCGGCGAGCGGCGGAGGCGACCTCGGCGGCCCGGATCACCCCATCCGGGGTGATGTAGCCACGGATGAAACGGGCGGGCGTCACATCGAAGGCGGGGTTCCGCGCGTGGCTCGTGCGGGGGGCGACCCTGATGCCCGCCCAGGTGAGGACCTCTTCGGGTCGCCGCTCCTCGACGGGGATCCCGCTCCCGGTCGCCATGCCGACGTCGAAGGTGCTCCACGGCGCGGCGACGTAGAAGGGGATCCCGTTCTCTTTCGCGAGTACGGCCTTCTCATAGGTCCCGATCTTGTTCGCCACGTCGCCGTTGCGAGCGATCCGGTCGGCGCCGACGACCACCGTGTCGACCTCCCCGCGATTCATGAACAATCCCGCCGCATTGTCCGCGATAACCGCGTGATCGATCCGCTCCCGGGCGAGCTCCCACGCCGTGAGGCGAGAGCCTTGGAGCCACGGGCGCGTCTCGTCGACCCAGACGAAGAGGTCGGGGTTCTTCTCGTGGGCCACCCGGATCGGCGCCAGCGCCGTCCCCCATTCGACCGTGGCGAGGGCGCCGGCATTGCAATGAGTGAGCACCCGTTCGACGTTGCGAAGCCGGGGAGCTCCGACGACCCCGATCGCATGGCATTCCTCGACGATCTTCCGTCGGTAGGAATCGGCGCTCGCGAGGGGGTCTTCCCCGCGAACCCAGGCGCTCCGGACCCACTCGATCCCCACGAACAGGTCCCGAGCCGTGGGTCGGGTCGCGGCGAGGAGACGGGCGGCGCGCTCGGGCCTGAACGACCCCTCGCGATGGGCGAGCGCCATTCCGTAGGCGGCGGTGACGCCGATGGCCGGAGCGCCTCGGACCGCCATGCTCCGGATCGCTTCCGCGACCTCACGTAGATGGCGGAGGTGGAGCACCCGGGTCCTACCGGGAAGGTCGCGCTGGTCGATCAGGTCGAGTCGGTCGCCGCTCCACCAAAGAGCCCGGACGTGCATGCTCAACCGTCGAAGGTGTGGAGGAGGTCGACCCAGGTCGGGGGGACCGTCTTGGGGGTTCGAAGGGCCTCCTCGAGCGGCACGCCCCGGACCTCCTCGCCC
>Ga0326727_10027549_pt1 | contig 10425 bp, 9 predicted proteins | sample MB2enrmetagenome_FD_207643 | JGI IMG/M metagenome (GOLD analysis project Ga0326727, IMG submission 207643) | Lab enriched peat soil microbial communities from McLean, Ithaca, NY, United States - MB29MY | ecosystem: Environmental > Terrestrial > Soil > Wetlands > Peat | place: USA: New York...
GACGCGCTGCGGTCGCTTTGGACGCTTTGGACGGATTTTTTTTGACCCATGGCCAGTGGTCGAGAAATGCGTACGCGGGGCGAGTCGTGTACCTTTAGGCTGTTGGTTACGCACAAATGGCGGCGGGCGGATAGGGCCGAAATGCATAGGTTCTTCGCCCCGCGCCCCGGCGGACTGGCAATTGCCCATGCTGTTTCGGGCGCGGGACTCAGAATGACAGGCGTGAGGGTGCAAGAACTGAATTTTTCCGTAGCCTGTGACGTTATGCCCTAACAGAAACGTGCCAACATGCACTCTCTCACTCTTCCGCCCGTTTCAACACATAAATCACCCAAGGCGCAATCTGGGTTTCGCTAATCCAAGTAAACGGTTCGTCTCCCTTGGCCAATGGTTTCAACATCTCCGCAACCTGCAAGTTCGCCTTCGCGTAGACTTCGCGGTAGGCATCATCCGGCCACAAAACGTCAATGGCCGGAGCCCGGTCCTCGAAGTCCGTGGTAATGATCTTCACCAGATCCCCCGCACCCGCCCTGCAGTTTTCCGGGAAATCCCTGGTTGAGAACGAGGCCCATTCATGAACATAGATTTCCGGCGCCGAAACTACATTGACGATGGCGCCGCCGGCGGTCAGAAGCGCGCGCAGGTCGCGAAACAGACGCACTTTGGCCTGCATCCCGGGAATATTGTCGAAGGTAAAAGCTGCCAGAACGAGCGCGAAGCCGGCCTGGGGTAACCCGGTCATATCGTCGCCGGGAATGAGCCGATAGTCGCCTTCCGGATCGATTTCGCGCGCCCGGCCGATCATCTCGGACGAAATATCCACGCCCACCGTGGCAAATCCCAAGCGGCGCAGAAATCGGGTCGACCGGCCGGTTCCCGAGCCAAAATCGAGGGCCGTCGTGCCACGAACGTGCCGTTGAAACAACTCGGGAAGATCGCGGAAGGCCAAATAGTAGGTATTAGCGAACTCGAGTTTCGCATAAGCCGCGGCGCGAGTGGCGTTGGCATAGCAGTTAAAAAAGGTCATGACCGGCCTCCTTCTGAATCAAGCCTTGGCCGCTGATTGACGCAGATTGACGCTGATCTTGGCAACCGGTTCGAATTTAGGAATCTGCGTCCATCAGCGAGAATCTGCGGCGAGTTTTCGACCGGCTACTGAGAACTGATCCCGCTAGGCGAGAGGGAACTGAGAGGTACTCTTCACTTCCCCCGTTTTCGACGATCTGTCACCAACTCTCCGCCAACTCCCCAATTGTCGGTATCGACTTCATCTATGACCACGACCGTGGTGGCGGGATTCTTACCCAATTCTTCCTGCAAGAGGCGCGTTACGGCGGATACCAAGCGCTGTTTTTGCTCTTTGGTTACGCCTTCACGCGTGATTCGAATATTTACGTAGGGCATCGGCAACTCCTTAATCAAGAGATTCGGGGGGCCTAACCCAGCAGTCTATGCGGGTTCCCGGCCGAACGCGTATATTATTGTGGGTGATTTGGTAATTGAATAATTTGGTAATTTGGTAATTGAAAAACCTCGGATGTTTCTCAATTGCCAAATTACCAAATTACACGATGACGAGGGCACCCCGCCAGGACCAGACCAGCATGACCGGGGCGATTTTCTGGCCGTTGAGGAGAACGCTATGACTCGCAGAGTGTTTTGCCTTGCCGCGGTTTTGTTGGTTGCCCTTTCTGCTGCCGCTCAAATGGAAACCTGGCAGATTGATCCGGCGCACACCGCCGCTTACTTTTCCGTGCGCCATCTCGGGATCTCGAACGTACGCGGAACTTTTACCAAGACCAGCGGCACGGTTCAATATGATCCGAAAGATGTGTCCAAGTCCTCGGTGGACGTGATCATCGATGCCGCCTCGATTGACACGCGCGTGGAGGCGCGGGACAAGGACCTGCGGAGCCCAAACTTTCTCGATGTCGCGACCTATCCTACGTTGACCTTCAAGTCCAAGCGCGTGGCAGGAGCCGATACCGGACACCTGAAGGTAATCGGCGATCTTACGATTCACGGAGTTACCAAAGAAGTCGCGCTCGAGGTTGACGGCCCGACCTCGCCCGTCAAAGATCCGCGTGGAAATCTACACATGGGCGCTTCCGCGGCCACAAAAATCAGTCGCAAGGATTTCGGAGTCAACGGTGCACCCCTGGCGGTTGGGGATGAAATCGCAATTACGCTGGACGTGGAACTGATACAGCCAGCCGTAAAGTAAGTCTAAGAAGGAATTTTGATTTTCGAATTTTGATTCAACACCCAACGCAGAAGCGCAGAACCGCAGAAAGAATCAGGTTTGGAACCGTTCTCCCGTCATGTTCTGCGTTTCTGCGGTTCTGTGTTGGGTGTTGGGACAAGGCGATGGCCCAGAATCAAAAGTCAAAATTCACATTGCCTGGTATGCCTGCGGTTGTTCCAGCAAGAACTCCAGATTAAGCTCGATCAGCTTGGCGGGCAGCGGCTTGCCCTGCTCGTCCCAACCGAACATCTGATAGTAGAGCTTTACCGCTTCCTTGAACTTCTCTTCATCAATCTTCTGGCCCTTCAAGGGGCCGCTGGGGAAAGCCTCATGCCAGCGCCGGATAACCCTATCCTCCTGCGGACCCACCCCTTCGCGAACGTTGAACATTCGGGCCATAACTAGAGAACGGTCTACCGCCCTCACAATCTCGTAAAGGCTGGTATTCCACCCGGTAATGGCTTTGACCGCATCCACCAGTTTCTCGAAGGTAAGGCCGTGCACGGGCACGGAGGCAAAGTTGCACAGGCCGAGAAGGTTGTTCATTCCCCACGCCTTCTGTCCCAAATAGAAGAACCGGACCTTAGCCGCATCTGTTTCCAGCGGTTTTACCGGCTCCAATAGGCCCAGCGGAGCCAGGAACCGGTACCCTTCGCCCTGGAAGATCGGATCATGAGGAGTTTCGACATGATCGGCCCCGGTAGCGGACAGAGCAAAACCCAGCGCCATGCCGGTTTTACCGCGCCCGTCATGCATGGGCAAATCGTTACCCTTGATGTGAAAGGCAAAAGACTCGGAACCCTTGCCGATCTTCTGAGCAGCACCCCGCATGCCCTCCGCCAGAATGTCGCCGATTCCCTGGCGGCTGGCTATCTGTTCGATCAGCCACAACATGGCATCGGCATCCCCCCAGCGCACTTCCCGGCCGCCGGTATCGGCAGCGGTGAGAATGCCCTTTTCGAAACACTCCATCACAAAAGCCACCATGTTGCCAGCCGAAATCACGTCGAGTCCCAGCAGATTGCAAAGCTGATTGCCCCGGGCCAACGCCTTCAGATTGTCGTTGCTGATTTGCGAACCCAGACTGCCCAGGGCTTCGTATTCCGGGCCGCCCCAGTGCGCGTTCAAGGGGTAATTCGGATCATCGGAAGTAACCCGCCGCTTGCAGGCCACCAGGCACATCCAGCAACTGCCTTTGGATTTGAAAATCTCGTCTTTGTAAGCGTCCCAACTTAGCTTGGCCGCGCCTTCAAAAACGCCCTCGCTGAAGTTGCGGGTCGGCAGGATGCCGGTGGCATTGAGGCCCTTCACCAAGCCGGGAGTTCCGCTGCCGGCCATGAAGACCGCCAAGGCATTTTCCTTGATGTATTCGCGTTGCCAGGCCAGAACCTCTTTGAATTTTTCCGGCTCCGCCACGCTCAGCGTCCCGGTTCCGCGCACCGCCACGGCCTTGAGATTCTTGCTGCCCATTACCGCACCCATGCCGACCCGGCCATTGAAATGTTCCACATCGTTGGCAATGCAGGCGAAACGCACGAGTTTCTCGCCCGCCGGCCCGATGGACACGACCCGCACCTTCTTATCTCCCACCTCGCCCTGAATGCCCTGCAAAGTTTCCCAATTGTCTCGTCCCCACAACTTAGCCGCGTCTTTGATCTCGACTTGGCCGTCCTTGATGTAGAGATAAACGGGCTTGGGAGCTTTGCCGAATAACACAATGGCGTCGAAGCCGGCAAACTTTAGCTCCGGCCCGAAATAGCCCGCAGCCTCCGACTCGCCAAAACAGCCGGTGAGCGGAGATTTAGCGGCAGCGGTATAACGGTTGAACCCGGAGAGGGAATGCCCGGTGACCACGCTGGCGGCCAGCACCAGCACATTCTCCGGCGAGAGCGGGTCCGTTCCGGGCTTAACGTGTTTGAGCAGGTAATACGAGCCGAAAGCCGAACCGCCCATGAATTTCCGGTACCATACTTCCGGCGGTTCTTCTATCGTCCAACTCGAATCGCTCAAATTCACCTGCAGGATTTTGCCGTTATAACCGTTAGGCATTGCGCCCCCCCAAAAAAACAATTTTGATTTGTGAATTTTGAATTTTGATTCGCTAAAGTGCGCTGGTTCCGCCAGCATTTCGCACCCGCACTGGCCGCAGCCGATACGAGGTTACTAGCGGCCTGCAGGCAGAAATCAAAATTCAAAATTCATAAATCAAAATTGTTTCAAAATTGCTGCCAGCAGTTTATCCGAAAAATGCGTCCTCTCCAGGAAAATGTACCCTTTACTTGAGCTTTACCGCCGGTGGTACAATCGGGTTTCTGGACACCCGGAATCTGGAGAGAGTCGCGCAGCGACGATAGAAAATAGCCCACCACGAAGTGGTGGGCTACAGTTGAGAGAGTCGCGAGTCGCGTAGCGACGGCAGAGTTTTGCCAGTTGCTTGCGGTTCTCATTGCCTCTTCCCGATTGCCGGGAGACCGCCGAGCTCTGCAAGAAACGAAAAAATCGGTCGCAGGAAACGCTGGGGGCCTTTCTACCGTCGCTGCGTGACTGGGATTGCAGGCCTCATGACCCACCATTTCGTGGTGGGCTATTTTCTATCGTCGCTGCGCGACACTGTGGATTACCCCGGGGTTTCGTATTCCATCATCCCCTGCCCGGTTTTGGGCATTACGTGAGCACTCCGTTGCTTGCGGCTTGTGGCTTGTTGCTTGTTGCCCTTAAAGGAGGACGGCGTGGAACGTGACGCGGTGAAATCTCTCTGGCCGGAGCTGGAGTGGATCTGTGATGCCGGCTTGCGCGAGAAGGTCGCCAAAACCTGGGAACGCGCTTTCCAGTTGAGCCCGCTGACGCCGGCCGACCTCAATCGCATTCCTTTCACTCTGCTGGTGCCGAACTGTCCCACCACCTTCATGGAGCATAAGCGTTGCGTGGTGCACATCGCCCGCCGCGCGGCGGAGGCCATGCGGGAATTCATGGGCAATGCCTTGAAGATCGACATGGACACAGTGATCGCGGGCGCCATTCTGGCAGACGTGGGTAAGTTGCTGGAATACGAAAACCGGGACGGAAAAGCGGTGCAAAGCCAGCGGGGCGAGATGTTGCGCCATCCCTTCAGCGGGGTTGCCCTGGCCATGCAGTGTGGCATCCCCGACGCGGTTTGCCACGTCATCGCCGCCCACGCGGGCGAGGGCGACCTGGTAAAACGCACCACGGAAGCTTATATCGTGCACCACGCCGATTTCATGGCGTTTCTACCGTTCAAGAATGTGAAATTCTGAGGAGCAGGAGAAGTAGAGGAGGCTCGCAAGGCCCGTTTTGACAAAAAGAATTGATGAGAAGACCGAAAACCCGGAGGGGTTGAACTTTTTGGAGATCCTATGACTGAAAACCGTGAGACCATTACCGCCACCATCGCGCGTTGGGCGGCGGCCGTGCAATTTTCCGATCTTGCCCCAGAAGCGGTGTATCAGGCGAAACGCTTTCTGCTGGATTCCGTCGGCTGTGCGCTCGGGGGATATCGCCAGCACGATGTCGCCATCGCCCTCAAGGTCCTGGACGAGGTGGCCGTCTCCGGTCCGGCAACCGTAATCGGCTCGGGCAAGAAGATGGACGTGGTCCACGCGGCGCTGGCCAATTCCCTGATGATCCGCTGCATGGACTATAACGACATTTATTGGAAGCAAGACCCCTCGCATCCCTCCGATATCTTCCCCGCCGCACTGGCCTGCGGGGAGCGTGCGCAAAGCGACGGCCGCGAGCTGATCGTGGGCTTGGTATTGGGGCACGAGTTCGAGATGCGGCTGTGCGAAGCGGCCTTTCCGGGCATTCGCGAGAAGGGCTGGCACCATGCGACCTTTACCGCGTTCGCTTCCCCCCTCGTGGCCGGCCGCATGCTGCGGCTCTCCTGGGAGCAGATCCAGCACGCCATAGGCATCTCCGCCTGCGCCCGCGCCACCTTGGGCGCGGTCACCGCCGGCAAGCTTACGATGATGAAAAATACGGTCTCTCCTCTGGCTACCGAGAGCGGCGTTTTTGCCGCGTTACTGGCTGCCCAAGGCTACACCGGCCCGGAGCACGTGATCGACGGCAAAGAGGGATTGGTCCATGTGTTCGGGCCGGAATGGAAACTGGAACAATTGACGGCCGGCCTGGGCCAGTCCTGGCGCATCACGCAATGCGGCATGAAGTTTTTCCCCACCGAGGCCTTGACTCACGCGCCGATTTCGGCCGTGCTGGATCTGGTGAAAGAGAACGATCTGAAGCCGGAACAAATCGCCAAAGTGCACATCCGCTCCCTGGCTCGCGCCGCCGATATTCTGGCCGATCCCAGCAAGTACGACCCGCATAGCAAGGAAACGGCCGATCACTCTTTGCCTTACTGTATCGCCGCCGCCATCGTCGATCGCAAGGTCACTCCCGCGCAGTTCACCATGGACAAGATTCGCGACGAGCAGATCCGCGCGCAGTTGCGTAAAGTGGAAGTCGTCGCCGACGCGGAGATCGAAGCGGTCTTCCCTGCCTTGCAGCGCGTGGCCGTGAAAATTACCGCCACGGATGGACGCGAATTCGGCAAGCAGCTCGACTATCCCAAAGGCGACCCGCGCAATCCGCTCAGCGACCGGGAAATCGAGGAGAAATTCTCCGCTCTGGCGGAGGGCGTCCTGAGCGGCCCACAGCAGAAGCGCGTGCGCGATGCCATCTGGAATCTGGAGAAACTCTCATCCGTTACCGAACTGATGAAACTGCTGAAAGAAAAGAAAAAGCGGGCTGTGCGCGCCGTCTCTGCAGCAACGGAGAATAGCGGGGCGTAGAGCGTGTTTCAAAAATAGGTTTCGGAAGGGCACGGCTTCAGCCGTGCCGTTTCGAGAGCTGCCATTTATGCGGCTTTAGCCACTGAGGGATGTCTTGGCAACCTAGCCCGCGGCATTTATGAAACATGCTCTAGCCCTGGCGTCGTCGATGGGAAAGGACATATGGCTTCTTCCACAGATGTAAGTCTCAAGCGCGTAGGCGAAGCCGGGCGATCCGGCAACGATATCCGCTCAGACCTGCGGGTCGTTCTGGAACCGCAGACCTCGGGCGGACTTCAGCTTCAACTGGCGTCGCGCGTCGCTCCCTACTATGGGGACGCGATCCGCAGCCAGGCCCTTCAGGTTTTAGGCACACTGGGAGTGGAACATGCCCGGGTACTGATCGAGGACAGCGGCGCTTTGCCGTTTGTCATTGCGGCGCGTATTGAAGCGGCGGCGCGGCGTGCCGGCCTGGCCTCCGGCCGCCGCGCCCTGCCGGAACCGGTGGCCGGGTCACGCCGGGCATCGGCCAAGGACCGGCTGCGCCGTTCCCGCCTGTACGTACCCGGCAGCGAGCCCAAGTACTTCCTCAACGCCGCTCTTTACGAGCCGGATGCCGTCATCTTCGACCTGGAAGATGCGGTGCATCCCGCGGAGAAGGATGCGGCTCGTTTACTGGTGCGGAATGCGCTGCGCGCGGTGGATTGCGGCAGCGTGGAGCGCATGGTACGCATCAACCAACTACCCTTAGGCTTCGAGGATCTCCGGGAAATCATTCCCGAGTCGCCGGATGTAATCATTCTTCCCAAAATCGAGACAGCCGCGCAGGTCCAGGAAGTGGATCGCGTGATCAACCAGGTGGTGCAACACGCCGGCGTGCAAACCCCCGTGTGGCTACTGGTAACGCTGGAGTCGGCGCTGGGCGTGGAAAACGCTTTTGCGATTGCTACCGCCAGCCCGCGGATCTGTGCGCTTTCGATCGGATTGGAAGACTACACCGCGGATATGGGCGTGATCAAGACCGCGGGCGGACAGGAGTCCCTCTATGCCCGTACCCGCCTGGTCAATGCGGCCAAGGCCGCCGGCTTGCAGGCCAGCGATTCCGTTTATGCCGACGTCGGCGACCTCGCCGGCTTGGAGCGCTGGGCCGAACAGTCCTACGCCCTCGGTTTCGGGGGCATGGGATGTGTCCACCCCTCGCAAATCCCGGTCGTGCACCGGGCGTTCAGTCCTTCGCAGGTTGAACTGGAAAAAGCCTTAAGGATTGTCGCCGCCTTCCAGGAGGCCCAGCAAAAAGGGTTGGGGGTGGTCAGCCTGGGCTCCAAGATGATCGATGCGCCGGTAGTAACCCGTGCGCTCAAACTAGTGGAACGGGCGCGGATGATGGGCCTCTTGCCCGCCGATGCTGCCGCAGAACAGGAGACGGACCATGAGTGAAGCGGTAAAGACCACAACTACGATGGTGCGCAATGCCGCCGGACGCATGGTTCCCACTTTCGTCAACGGCCGCGAGCAAATGCCCTTCGCGGGCGTGGATGGCCATCGCCCGAAAGGCTGTAAGGCGGCGCCGCCGGTGCGCAGCAGCATGGATTACCCGCGCAATGGCGACAAGCGCGTGCCCGATCTGGCCACGGCCCTGCAACGTTGCGGGTTGCGCGATGGCATGACCATCTCCAGCCATCATCATCTGCGCAATGGCGACCGGGTGGGCCTGGAAGCACTACAAACCGCTTCCCGGCTCGGCGCCAAAGACCTGATGTGGTTTCCCAGCGCCTGTTTTCCCTGCCACAGCCCCGCGGTCGATCTGATGGAGGCGGGAGCCCTCCATCACATCGAAGGCAGCTTGAACGGCCCGCTCGGGGATTATTGTTCCAAGGGCAAGATGCGGGGCTTCGGGGTTCTGCGCTCTCATGGAGGACGCTGGCAGGCGATCCAGGATGGCGAGGTTCACATCGATATCGCGGTCATCGCCGCGCCCACAGCCGATCCGTTCGGCAACGCCGACGGCTCCCACGGCAAATCCGCCTGCGGTTCTCTGGGATTTGCCCTGGCCGATGCCACCTATGCCGACCACGTCATCGTGGTCACCGATAATCTGGCGCCCTTCCCCTGTATTCCCTGGCAGATTCAGGGAAACTACGTCGACTACGTAGTCGAAGTCCCATCGATCGGCGACCCGGAGAAGATTGTCTCCGGAACCACGCAAATTACGCGCTCGCCTGACCGTTTGCGGATTGCCGAAATGGTGGCGCAATTTTTGCGCGATGCGGGCATCATGCGCAACGGGTTCTCCTTCCAGGCGGGCGCCGGCGGAATTGCTCTGGCGTTCGTGGATTACCTGAGCCGTTACATGCGTGCTGCCGGGGTAAAAGCGCGCTTCGTGCGCGGCGGCTCTACCAAGTACCTGGTGGAAATGCTCCAGGAAGGGCTCACGGACTACATCCTGGATGGACAGACCTTCGATCTGGACGCCGTGCGCTCCATTGCCGGCGACCCGCGCCATGTTGCCAGTTCGCCCTTCACGTCCTATAACTTCCACGGCAAAGGCAACTTCGCCTCCATGGTGGACGCAGTCGTGCTCGGCGCTACCGAAGTCGACGTGAACTTCAACGGCAACGTGGTCACCCACTCCGATGGACGCATGCTGCACGGGATCGGCGGGTGGCAGAATTGCCTATATTCCAAGTGTACGATTCTGGCCATTCCCTCGTTCCGCGATCGCATTCCCTCCATCGTCGACGAGGTCACCACTTTGACCGGCCCGGGCGAGTTGATCGATGTAGTGGCCACCGAGCGCGGCATTGCCATCAATCCGCGGCGTCAGGATCTGCTCGATGCCGTAAAGGGCTCGAATCTGCCCATTCGTAAACTGGAGGACATAAAGGCCGAGGTGGAAAAGATCTGCGGCGGAAAACCCCAGAAACCACACCTCCTCGATGAACCGGTGGCTGTGGTGAAGTGGGTGGACGGCACCGTGTTGGATACGATCTGGCGGACGGAGTAGGCGAGTTTCTGGATGTTTGTTTTTTGCCGTGATAGCCGGACAAACTTATAATCCATCGGGAGGCACCTACGAGCAATGATTTTTCACGTTGTACTGGAACAGGCTGAGGATGGTTGGATTGTGGCTCAATGTCCGGCTCTGCCCGGCTGTGTCTCTCAGGGCCGCGATGAAAAAGAGGCTCTGGAGAATATCAAGGAAGCAATTACGGCTTGGTTGTGGGCTGAAGATCAGAAAGCCGTTCGTTCCATGCCGGCTCAACAAACCCCGATTGTCGTAGCGGTTTGACTTCTCGTTCGTAAGTTTTGACTAGTTGCCTCTCGCCGCAGTATTACCCGAATAGCGGCACTGTCGCAGTCCTCTGAGGATGATCTTTCCGATCTCCTGTAAGT
>Ga0326727_10027550_pt1 | contig 10425 bp, 1 predicted proteins | sample MB2enrmetagenome_FD_207643 | JGI IMG/M metagenome (GOLD analysis project Ga0326727, IMG submission 207643) | Lab enriched peat soil microbial communities from McLean, Ithaca, NY, United States - MB29MY | ecosystem: Environmental > Terrestrial > Soil > Wetlands > Peat | place: USA: New York...
GGACCGTAAAACCGTTGGCTTGGCGCAGCCTGTCTTCGTGCCGACCGCGAAAATCGCCGCGATCATCCAGCCACCACCAGCGGCGACGACGGCGCGGCCCGACGACGCCGCGGCGATACCTGCCGCCGCCGTCACGGCCGCGCCCGTGACGGCGGCACGAATAGGGATTTCGAGGCACGCGAAACCCGTCGCGGCCACTTCGCCCGCGCATCCACTATCCGCGAAGCCAAAATCGGCGACTTGAACGAACCCTGGGAGGACGCTGCCATGGCCAACCAACCCTATCTTGTCGTCCGCTTAGTCCCGGAAGCGCCCATCGACGGCGCCACCTTCACGACCTACCTCGACGGCCTGCAGCTTCAGGTGTTCGACGCCTATCTTGGGACGCCTCTCAGCGACCTCGTCTACTCCTCACCCCTGGCCGCTCGGCTACAGCGACTTGTCGGGCAAATTCTACGCCTCCGGATCGACGGTCACCACTCAAGGAACCGTCTATAATGGCACCGATTATGGCACCGTACTGAATTTCAATTCGACCGCGGGTATGTCGGTGGGCTCGTTTGTGTTCACCACCGATGAGACCGGCAGCCCCGGCCCGACGATCAATCCCTCGGACGACTATCAGATCACGGCGGTCACCCAGACCACGGTCACGCTCAACAAGCCGCTCAACCGATACGTGCCCGCCGGGACGGTAGTGTCGTTCATCGGCAATGCCTTCAACGACAACGCTACCAACCCTAGCCCCAATGCCGGGCAGTTCGCGCTGGCCACCACCGGCGCGGCGCAAACCGCCAACGGCCAGGCAGTCAGTGGAACCAATCCGCTGGTCGTAATGCCCTTCGCCAGCACGGCCGGTGTCACGGTGGGCATGTTGGTCACCGGCACCGACGTCCCCGCCAGTGCCACCGTGGCCGAGGTCACGCCCTACAGCGTGATTCTATCGACAAATATAGCGGTTTCGCCGCCGGTCGGCACGCAGATCACCTTCACGATGAGCGCCCCGTTCGCGTCGCTCACGCTCACGCCCACCGGCGCCAACGCTGCCTTGACCCAACTGACCTTCAGCTCCGCGGCCGGAGTCGCCTTCGGCATGACGCTAAACCCCATGCCTGGCTACATCTGGCCAGGCACGACGGTCGTTGCTGCCGACAACACGACGGTCACTCTCAGCCAGGCGCTGAGCGCGGCGCTGCCACTGAACCAAAGCGTGACTTTCACCTTCCCGCTAAGTAACGGAATCGTCCAGCACCTGACCGAGAGCATCAGCATCTCCTGGTTCTCCGACCTCAGCGTGGCGATCATCCCCACCGCCGTAGCCACCGCAGTCATCCCGCTCAATCTGCCGTCGCCGCCGCCGGACTATCTGAACCTCACGGTCACCGCCAACCGCACGAACGACAAGATTCCCGTCAACAAGGTCTTCTACAATGTGCTGGCGCAGACCAGCGCGATGCAGGATCCCAGCGTCTATCAGTTGATTCCGGCAAACGAGACCAGCTTCTACCTGACCCTGCCGCCGCAGCCGGGCACCGTGCCGATCGCGCTGGAGATCCCCAACGATGGCACGCCGCCGCCATTCGACGCGCTGTATCAGGCGGTCGAGTCGGCACTATCTTTCGACCCGATCACCGGCCTGACGCCGGTGCCTCAGGTGTCGTCGTTCACGCTGAACACCAGCGTGGCGACCGCCGCCAGCGGCACGACGCTGACCTTCGCCGCGACGGGGCGCATCGCCGCCGGAATGTTCATTGGCGGCGCCAACATCGCGCCAAACACCCTGGTAACCAGCGTCGCGGGCAACACCGTGACGCTGAACAGGGAGGTGCTAGGCGCGGTACCCAGCGGCGAGGCCATCACCTTCACGCCGGGCGCGGCGCTGGTCTCAGCGCTGTGCGCCTCCACCGACTGGTGTACGCGCGTCGCCTACGACATCGTCTGGAGCTACCAGAATTCATTGCCGGCTCCGCCCGACCCGCTGGAATCTCTCTACAGCTATCCGCCGAATCCTGGAAACAGCAGCACTCAATCCGGTAGCGGAAATAATAATCAGGTGCTGGAGCAGGACCGGCAAAAATTCGAAGGCACACTAAACAGCTTTTACTCGACCCGCAATGCAACGGCCGAGCGTCTGGCGAAATTCGTAGCCGCGGTGTCAGCGGCGGCCTATTGCGAGATCAGCAGCGCGAACGCTACAGCCGCGCTGCTGGAATTCCCAGTCGACTCCTCACAGCCTTTCGCCAGCGCGGTGGAAAGCGAGGTTCTGTTACAGGGCATTGGCGGCACCGGTGCCGGCACGATCAACTTCGCCGTGCCGGCGGCGTTCTTCTATGCGCTGGGCGCTAAGATGGACAAAAGCACAACGGCAGTGCAGCGCTACCAGATGGCGACCGGCGATGCAATCGACCGGCTGTTGCAGGAATTTGCCGCCGCCGAGGATGCCGAGGTGATCGGGGACAGCGAGGCGTTCTCCGATCCGGCGCTGGCGAGTGCGCCGGCGATCACCTCGTTCCAGGCGGCGCGCCGGCTGGTGGCGCTGGGCGTCTCCGCCGCGTCCGGCAGTCCCGTCGTCACGCTGAACCCGGCGGCGGCGGCGGGCACGCCCGAGGCGGCGCTGGCGGCGCTGGTGACCGCGTGGCTCGCCGCCACCGATCCCGCCGGGTCGGGGCCGCCGCCGAACCCGCCGCCGACCTACGACCAAAAGGATTACACAGTCTGGCAGCACCTTGCAGCGGCCAATCCGGCGGGTTGTCTGGCACTCGACCTGTACGCGCTGACGCAGGGCTACGTGATCCCGTCGGTCGGCCCGCTCGCGGACCAGATCCTGGCGGCAAACGCCACGTTCAACTGGCCAGCGGGCGGCGCGACCATCGCTGCGCTGGAGAAGGTGACCAGCGCGCAGTGGACGACGTTCTTCACCAACAATCCGACCTGGCTGCCGCCCTTCACGCAGCCGGTGGCGCCGGCGGCCTCGCAGCCGGCCGGTGCGCCGATGGCCGGCTATGTCAGCGCCCGCATCCGCGCCTTCATCCGCGCGGTGCAGAGGTTCTTTACTGTCTCCTCGGTCGCGACCTCAGCGCAGCCCTGGATTCCGGGCGCACCACCCACCTTCACGCTGCCGGCGAACGACCCGTTCGGCGGTTCGGGCCTTAACTTCAATTCCACACTGACCGCGGCGCAGATAGACAGCGGGGCCGGTCTGGTTTTCTCCGGCGGCGCCGCGTTGGCTTGGCTTAAACAGGCGTTGACATCGGTCAACCAATTGACGGAAATCGCCAAGGTCGTTCCCGCTCCGTCCGGCTATGCCTTGCCCAGCACGCCCAGCAGCAGCGTCAGCAGCTTGGCGTTCTCGGTCGCTGAGGCGCTGTTCGCGCGCGGCTTCCGCGACGCCGCGGACATCACCCGGCTGTCCGCCGCCGACTTCCAGCAGGCGCTGACCGGCACCATCGCCTATGACTACGCCACCGGCGTCAGTGGCCTGTATCAGGCGGCGCAGGCGATCGCCGCCGCGACACCGCCGACGGGCGCTACCGGCGGCCAGGGGTTCCAGCCGATCAACCCGAACGGGCAGCTGGTCAACTGCATCCCGCCACCATGCCTGTCGCCCAGCGGCCCCGCGGCGTATCTGCAAGAGCTGCTGCAACTCTCGGAAGGGTCAAGCTGTGCCCAGCCGTTCGCGGCGCCGGCGTCCGGCCGTGTCACGCTGGGCGCGGCGGTGGCGGCGCGGCGGGGGCCGATCGGCACGTTGCTGGCGAGCTGCGCCAATGTCGAGACCAGGCTGCCGCTGATCGACATCGTCAACGAATGCCTGGAATTTCTGGGTGCTTCATCCGCCAACACCGCCGGCACGGTGTATGCGACCTCGGACACCGAGCTGGCCGGCTTCCGGCTTCGCCGGAAGGAGGATTGCGAGCCCGACCCAGGGGCTTTCGAGCCCAACCCGATCTTTGCGGCGCTGCCGGAGCATTCAACCCCGGCGGTACCCAATACCGCCAACGAGGCGGTCGAACCTGCTGTGTTCGACAACCTGAGGGCCGATTTTTCCGCCTGTGAACTGCCCTATTCACAAGCGCTGGACGTCTCGCGCAGCTACTTGCGCACGCTGGGCAGCTCGCGCTTCGAGACGCTACGGCATTTCCGCAAATGCATTACCGAGTTTGCGCTGCTCCCGGTCAATCCGCCGTCCGGGTTCAAGTCATACCTGTGGCGCTTTCCGGTGCGGATCGAGATCGCGATCGAGTATCTCGGTATCACCCCGGAGGAGTATGCGGCCCTGTTCCAGGGCTCCCCGGCGCAGCCTTGCGCTGAAGGCGGCCGGGACTCCGACACCAAAACCACCGTTTTGCAGGGTGCCGTGCTGTACGGCGTGGCCGATGGACGGGACGCGGATTGGACCGAAGAGGTGTCGGTGCTGTCGGAATTCCTGCGCCGGACCTGCCTGACCTGGTGCGAATTTCTCGAACTGTATGAGGCGGTGCTGGCGCCCGCGACCAGGGACGGCAAAGCCGCGGAATCGCCCTACCCCAAATGCGAGCCCTGCTGCCTGAAGGACTACCGGCTGGGGATCGCCGAGGGTGATGACGGCCTGCGGCAGCTCCTCGAACTTGCGATCTTCATAAGGCTCTGGCGCAAGCTTAAGGAGCATTGCGGCGCGCGCTATAGTTTTGCCGAGCTCTGGGATATCTGCACCGTGCTGAATCTGTTCAGCGGCAATGCGGTGAACAAGGAATTCATCCGCCAGCTCGCGGCATTCCAGATGCTGCGGGATGCGTTCTGCCTGCCGCTCTGCAACCCGGCAAATCAGGCGCCCGGGGCGACCGCAGCCGATCGCTCGCAACTGCTCTCGCTTTGGATCGGCAGCGGCGCGAAGGGCTGGAACTGGGCGGTGGCGCGGCTGCTGGAGGGGGTGGAAGAGTACGCCCGGCGTCAGTTCGGCAGCGCCGGGTCGGTGCGCGAGGGGCGGCTGGCCGAGCGGCTGGACGCGTTGTCGCGCCTGGCCGGCTTTAACCCCGGAACAACCGACACCTGGAACAGCAGTCCTGCCTGCACGCTGCGCTTCGCCGAGGTGCTAGCGAAGATCCTGGCCTCCGGCGTCAAGCCCGAGGCGCTGCTGTACCTGTTCAACGCCGAACCGGCGGACGAGGCGGAACACTGGTTCCCCCTGGCTGGCAAGGACGAGGCGGATGCCAATCCGCTCGACCTGCCGGCGGATGACGAGCATCACTCGCTGTGGGCGCTGCGCCGCGCGCTGCTGGCAGTGGAGGTCAGCGACGAGGAGGTCCATAGCTGGACTTGGCCGCGCGTGATCCTCGAACTGCGTGAGCATTTCGGCTACGCGCCGCCGGCCGGGCAGGAGCCGCTGCTTTCCCTTGGTCAGCATTTATTCCCCGGCGCGCTCGAGGCGGCGGGTTTTTCGGTGACGGCGGCACAACGGCAGTATCGCTTGACGCTGAGCTCGACGGCGTCGTGGAACGCGCCGCAAGGCCCGCTGCACTATGACCAGGGCGCCACGCAGCTCTGGCTGGAACTGCCGCTGCGCGACGAGGCAGTGGCGGCGCAGCTTGCTCGGATGCCGGAACTGAGCGGGCCCGAACAGGCGGCGGTGAGCGACCTGTATTTCGCGCCGCGCGCCGATTTGGGGCAGCTTGCGTTTCTGTTTCCCGACTGGCAGGCGGCGGAACGGGAACTGATTCAGGAGCCGGATGAGCACCGGCGTTGGTGGTATTTCCGGCGGCATCTGGCCCTGGCTGTGGTGCGGCGCAAGCGGGTCGCCGCTCATCTGGCGCACCATGTGGCGGCGCATGCCGGCGGCCGCCACGAGAATCTGCACGACGTGGCGGCGCTGGTGCTGGGTCGGCTGCTGGCCGACGAGAATACCGGGACGCCGTGGGAGTCCGATGGCGGTGCGCCGCCGACGGTGATGTGGACGCCGCCGGCGGGAGGGGCGGTCGCGGCGTTGCTGGCGCTGACCGGCACCGGGCTGAGCGGCGACTACGGGCTCGAAGCGGCGTCTTCTAGCACGCCGCCTGCGGGCAACGCGATAACGCAGGCCACGGCGACAACGAAAGCCCCCGCAGCCGCGCAGGCGTCTGCCCGGACGGTGGTATGGCGCGACGTGCGCGGCCCGCTGGAGGCGTTTGGTCACGGGCGGGATGCTAGCAACAGTCCGGTGCCGACGGTGATACCGCCGCTCGCCCTGTCACTGGCCGGTCCGCCGGTGAACGTGCAGAACGGCTATGGCAGCCTGCCGGACGGCCGCCGGCTGGGTGGGGCGGCGGGCTACAGCGTGTGCTGGTCCGGCGTGTTGCTGATCGAGCACGAGGGGGATTACGCCTTTCATGCCGGCGGGCCGGCGCCGGAAGGCGAGCTGCCGGATTTCCATCGCGCTGAGACCTCCCAATGGCGGGTCACGCTGCAGCGCGGGCCGAAGCCGATGCTGGTGCTGAACCACCAGTGGCCGGGCGAGTCCGGCCAGGCCCGCAGCGTGCCGCGGCTGCGGCGCGGCGCCTATCGCATCACGGTCGAATTCGCGCGGCCGGCCCCTGATCTGACCGCCGTGCATGCACAGCCGCAGTGCATCGGCTTCCAATTGAAATATGCCGGGCCGGACAGTGCTGATCGGCTGGTAACGCTGCCGGTGAAGCATCTGTATCGGGATTGGCAGGATGCGACGCTGGACAGCGGCATCACGTTCCTCCCCGGCAGCAGCAAAGCCCAAGCCTTCCTGAAGGGTTACTATACCGGCACGCTGCGCGATATCCGGCGCACCTACCAGCGCGCCTTCAAGGCTGTGTTGTTCTGCGCCGGGCTGAAGCTCTCCGCCAAGCCGGAGGGGGGAGAATCGGAACTCGGCTATATGCTCGCCAATCCGGCGGGCTTCGCCGGGCGGGCGTACTACCGCACCGGCGCAAACAGTTTCAACACCCACCTGGCTAATTTCGACTTCGACTTCCTGCCCATCATCGACGATTTCCATCCGCCGGCGGTGGTGCCGCCGGACCGTTCGGCGCCGTCGCTGCAGCGCACGCAGGCGATGTTCGACTGGTGGGAGCGGTTGTTCGACTATCTCCAAGTCCGGCAGGCGGCGGCGCGGCACGGCAAGCACCATGTCTGGCTGCTGTTCCGCGAGGCGATGGCCAATAACCCCGCCAACGCCGCACCGCTGTTGGGCCTGATTGGCTCCGAGGCGGCCCTGGCGCCGCTGGAACTGAACTATTACCAGGATCAGACCAGTTCGATCTACACCATCTCCAGCGCCGATCTCACGGACGAGCGGTGGCTTGTGCGCGTTTGGCGCGCGCAGACATGGCTCAGCGCGCTGCAAGGGCATTTCCACGCCCGTCACATAGGCCGGGCGCGGCCGGACCTGTGGGTTGCGGCCGATCCGGCCGCGCCGGTGACGCTTTCCGGCGTGACACAGACGGGCAATGCCAACTTGACGGAGCTGGTGAACGCGATCTGCCTGGCAGACGGCGAGCCGCGCCACCTGTGCGACCTCAGGCTGGTGAATGACGGCCTGCGTATGCGCGGCCGTGCCGCGCTGCTGGCCTATCTGTGCGCGCAGAACCGCGTGGCGCTGCCGTACCAGAAGGGTGCCTTTGCGACCGCGCCGGAAGATATCGCCGATGTGCTGCTGCTCGATGTGCAGACCGGGATTTGCGAAACCGCCAGCCGGATCGAGGAGGCGATCACCGCGGTGCAGAGTTTCATCCGCCGCGCCCGGCTGTCGTTGGAACCGCAATGGAAGGTGAGCCGCCACTTCGCCCAGCTGTGGGACAGCCGGTTTGCCAGCTTCCACATCTGGGAGCGTGCCAAGCAGCGCGAACTCTATGCCGAGAACTGGATCGAATGGGAGGAAATCGGCGCGGCACGTCGTATCGAGGCGTTCCGCTTCCTCGAGAGCGAATTGCGCGGCGCCACGCTGAGCCTGGCCGCGCCCGGCGGCACGGATTGGTGGCTGGATGACGACACGCCGCTGGAATTTGTGCCGAAGCTGTTGCAGTGGCGCGAGCCTTCCACACTTCAGCCGCTGACGCCGCCGCCGGGTTCGATAACGCGCGAGGGGCTGGGGACGCTCGGCAGCCCCGATTACGCGGGCGCGCCCTCCTGGCTCGCCGCCGCGCCAAGCCCCGCCGCGGCGTCTTCGCCGCCACCCGCACCCGCGCCGTCGCCTGCACCCGCAACCTCACCTGCATCCGTCGTCGGCGGCGCGGCACAGCTGGTTGCCGCCACTGCTGGCGCCACACCGTCCTTGCCGGTGTGGATGCAGGCGGCGGCGGAGCTTGGCACGGCGTTCCTGCGCATCGCCGCCGCCGGCCTGCCGCCGGCCGCGCTGCCGTTCGCGCCGCACCCCGGGGATGGCCAGGGCCGATGCTGCGGCGAATGCCACGAAGTCCATCCGTTGCTGATGGACGAGTATTACTTCTGGCTGGTACCCGCCGAGATCTACACCTACACCGACGACACTGACTCGCAGATGCAAGGGGATGCCAGCTTCACCGGCAGCTATCAGTTCGGCTTTCAAGATTCCTTCTACGACCAGATCCAGCAGCAATCGGCGGAATGGGACGACGAGGACCAGGTGCCGCAACTGCTGGCGAAATGGCAGCCCGAGCCGGCGGTGCGGCTGGCCTGGTGCCGCGTGCATAATGGCCAGTTCGGTCAGCCGCGCAAATCAGACCTCGTGTTGCAGGTGACGGACGCGCCGTCCGCGTCGGACCTCGTCTTCCTCGGCCGCGTCGCGGATTCGCTGTATTTCGCGGTCAGCCATCCGGCGGCGGCGCCGCCCGGCTATACCGACAAGTCGGCGGCCGGATTTCGCTACGATATCGTGTCGGATAGCGCTGTGGTGCTGCCCGAGGTGATACCGGCGCCGGCTGTTCCGGTCACCTGTCCGGCCGGCCTGCCCGCCTATCCGTTCTATGCCTATCACGATCCGGGCGCGCCGCTGTTTCCGCGCGATTGGTTCGCCCCGGCCCTGGCGGTGGCCGATGCGCTGCGCGTGCACTGCGATTTCGAACTGGCGCTGAAATGGTACGGCCGCGTGTTCAATCCGCTGCGCAATGACTGCACCTGGATGGATTGCACCGCAACGGAAACCGGCACGGCTGGCAGCCTCACGGGTGGCGTCGTCGGGGCGCAAGGTGGCGGCATGGGCGAGACCGGTGGCGTCACCGGCGTCGTAGTCGGGGTGCAGGGTGGTAGCACGAGCGTGGCCGGCGCTGCCGGGGGCGCGCAAACCGGATCGGGCGGCCCCACCGGGGTTGTCGTCGAGGCGGAAGGCGGCACGTCGACCGTCAGCGGCAGCACCGGCGCGGCCGTGCCGGTGGTGCGGCAGCTCCAAGCCGCCCCACCCGCCGCCGCCCCGTCGGCCACGCCTGTTGTTGTCACCCAAGGGGGCAATCAAACGGGCACCGGGGCGGGCAACGCTGGCGGCGCCTGTTGCGACAGCGCCGACGTCTCCGTGGAGGTGGCGCGCCAGCGCGTGCTGACCCTGCGCTTTTGTGAAACGCTGCTGGAATGGGGCGATACGATGATGCGTCACCGCCCAGCGTCCGAGGCCTTACAGCAGGCGCGGCTGTTGTTCGCGACCGCCGCGCGGATCACCGGCAAGCGGCCGCACAACGTGATGCTGCAGCCGCCGGCGGCGCCGCAGCCGGTGGCGAGCTTCACGCCGGCCTTTGCACCGCTGAACCCGAGGCTGCTCGACCTGTATGCGCGAGTGGAGGATCGGCTGGGGATGCTGGATGCCTGCATGGACCTGCGCCGGCTGCGCAACGCCGAAAGCGACCTCGGCTACTTCGGCGACAGCCCGATCCGCGAGGGCTGGCGCACCGCCATGACCTGCGCCGACGAGATGGAATGGTGCCATCACCCCAGCCCGTACCGCTTCGTCTTCCTGATCCAGAAAGCAACGGAACTCGCCGGCCGCGTGCGCGAGCTCGGTACTGCGTTGCTCGCCGCTTATGAGAAGGGCGACGCGGAATACCTTGCCTCGCTGCGCGCCGGCCAGGAGTGCGAATTGCTGGCGCTCGGTCTGTCGATCCGGCAGGACCAATGGCGCGACGCCGACTGGCAGGTGCAGGCATTGCAGCAGACCAAGGACGTCAGCCAGACCAATCTGATCTACTACACCGGACTCTATCAGAACGGCTTGCTGAACAACGAAATCCAGAACATCAGCCTCGCCACCAACGCGATGCAGATGCGCACCAGCGCCAACATCACCGAGGCCTTCGGCGAGGCGATGAAGGTTATCCCTGACATCTTCGTCGGATTCTGCTCGACCGACACGCAGGTGCCGATCGGAACCAAGCTGGCCGGCGTATTCGAGACGATCGCCAAGGTGATGATGACGGTGGCCGACGTTCAGGCGGAGACCGCCGCGATCGACCTCACTGAGGCCGGCTGGCAGCGCCGCTCCGA
>Ga0326727_10027551_pt1 | contig 10425 bp, 6 predicted proteins | sample MB2enrmetagenome_FD_207643 | JGI IMG/M metagenome (GOLD analysis project Ga0326727, IMG submission 207643) | Lab enriched peat soil microbial communities from McLean, Ithaca, NY, United States - MB29MY | ecosystem: Environmental > Terrestrial > Soil > Wetlands > Peat | place: USA: New York...
TCTTCGGGTTCATGGTCGCCGTCTCCAGCGTGGGCCTGATGGTGGGCGGCGTGGGCGTGATGAATATCATGCTGGTGTCGGTTACCGAGCGCACCCGCGAAATCGGCATCCGCAAGGCCCTCGGCGCCACCAAGCAGACCATCCTCACCCAGTTCACCACCGAGGCCATCACCTTATGCGCGGTGGGCGGAGTTGTGGGCGTCGTCGTGGGCGCAGTCATCACCGGGATCGTCCACCTGCTGCCCATCGGCCTGCCCGCCACGCTTTCGACCATGTGGGTGCTGATCGGCTTTGGCGTCTCCTGCGCCATTGGCCTGCTGTTTGGCATTTACCCTGCATGGAAGGCCGCCAACCTGGATCCGATCGAGGCGCTGCGGTACGAGTAAAGCGAGTTGTCAGTAATCAGTTTTCCGTTGTCAGTATGCGGCGGCCGGCAGGTGATTGTGGGTTCATGGTGCATATCAGCGGCTTCATTCATGCGGCATGCACAATTCCGATCCGCAATCGGGATCGCGGGGCTTGTTCGCTGACAACTGACAGCTTTTAGCTGCTTTTTTGCTTCAGCGAGCTTATTCTGGCCAAGCATCGGCCAGTTGAGTGCCGGATGGGGCCAAGGAGAGGGAGTCTTTAGCTAATGACCCGGCCAGATTGAAATGCGACATGAGATCCCACCCTAGCCGCAAAAACAACGGCGCGGCGAGGGTGGGGCACCCAGTTTCTTCGTAATCCTTTCTAGCCGGATCAGTAAGAGCTAAAAACCGGGAGCTGAACGTCATGGCTCAGGGACAGAATCGCGAAGCGGTCAAGATGGCTCTCGATACCCTGCGGAGCAACAAGCTGCGCTCCGGGCTGACCATCCTGGGCATCGTCATCGGCGTCACCACCGTCATCACCATTTCCTCCGTCATCAACGGTCTCAACAATCGGGTCTCCGACTGGGTCACCGCGATGGGATCGAACGTCTTCTGGGTTTTTCACATGCCCCTGATCGGCGTGAAGCCGACCACGGAGATGCTTACCCGCAAGAAGCTCGTTCTGGAGGACGCCCTCGCCCTCCGGAGTCTGCCCCACGTGGTGGCCGTCGACGGCACGTACGAGCACGTCAATCAGCAGTTTCACGTGGGCGACGTAGACGTGAAATATAACGGCAAGAAGGTGGGAGGGGCGTTTCTGGCTGGTTCGACCGCGCAGCTTGAGACCGTTTCGGACCTCGCCATGCAGGCGGGCAGGTTTTGGACCGAGGATGAGGACCAGCGCCATGCGCACGTCTGCGTCGTGGCCCACGACACCGCGGAAGAGCTGTTCGGCGACCAGGACCCCCTCGGCAAAGAGGTCAACATTGCCACGAGCCTTTTCACCGTCGTCGGCGTCCTGGAGAAGCGCAAGCAGCCCTTCGGCTCCGGGAAAAACCCTGGGGACAATGGCGTCTTCTTTCCCCTGGGCGTTTTCCACAACCTCTACCCGGAAATCAGGGACATGTACGTCAGCGTCAAATACGACGACCAGAGAAACAAGTCCCTGGTGGAGGAAGAGATTCGCGAGGTGCTGCGCATCCGGCGGAGGGTCAAAGTCGAGGCTCCCGACAATTTCGAGATCTTCGGACCGGACTCTCTCAGCAAGCTTTGGGGGCAGCTCACCGGCGGACTGGTGGCGTTCATGATTGCCGTCTCCAGCGTCGGCCTGATGGTGGGCGGCGTGGGCGTGATGAACATCATGCTGGTCTCGGTAACCGAGCGCACCCGGGAGATCGGAATCCGCAAGGCAATGGGCGCCACCAAGAAGAACATCCTCACCCAGTTCACTACCGAGGCGGTAACTTTGTGCGCCGTGGGCGGTGTGGTGGGCGTGATCGTGGGCGCGGTGCTGACCTGGATCGTCTACTTTCTGCCGATCGGCCTGCCCGCCGCGCTCTCCACGGTCTGGGTTCTGGTTGGCTTTGGCGTCTCCTGCGCGGTTGGCCTCATTTTTGGCATTTATCCCGCCTGGAAGGCCGCCAACCTCGACCCCATCGAGGCGCTGCGGTACGAGTAAAGCGAGTGGTCAGTTGTCAGTGATCAGTTGTCAGTGGTCAGTATGCGGCGGCCGGCAGGTGCATTGTGGATCCATGGTGCATATCAGCGGCTTCCTTTATTCGGCACGCACAATTCTGATCCGCAATCAGGAACGCGGGGCTTGTTAGCTGACACCTGACAACTGACAACTGACAACTGTTCCCTGCTTTTCCGCTACACTAGCCCCTGTGATGCCGCACATTTTCGCCCAATCAGTGGAGGTTTTGACCACGGTGCTGGCCGTGGCCGGGATGGGCTATTTTCTGGCCGCCATGATTGCGGCGCGCGCCTTCCTGGCCAGCCGCCGCGCCCCGCTGCCGGCTTTCGCGCCCGGCGTGAGCATCCTCAAGTCGCTCAAGGGCCTTGATCCCTTCATGATCGACGCCTTCCGCAGCCACTGCCGGCAGAGCTACGCAGGCGAGTATGAGCTGCTGTTCGGGGTTTCGTCGCTCGACGACCCCGCCGCGGCCGCCGTGGAAGAGCTTGGGCGGGAGTTTCCCCAGCGATCGATCCGGCTGGTCGAGTGCCCTCTGCGGCTGGGAACCAACGGCAAGGTCAGCACCCTGGCGCAGCTTGCCCAGCACGCCCGCTACGATTTCCTGCTCATCAACGACTCCGACATTACGGTCTCGTCCCGCTACCTGGAGCGGGTGATGGCGCACTTTGCCCCGCTCGCAGACGAGCCCGGCCAGCCGCGGCACGGTAAAGCTCCGGTAAAGACCGGGCTGGTGACAGCGCTCTATCGCGGCCGCGCCCACGGAACGCTGCCTTCGCGCTTTGAGGCTTTGGGCATCGCCACCGACTTTCAGGCCGGCGTGCTGCTCTCAAAAATGATTGAGGGCGGCCTGCACTACGGGCTCGGCTCCACGCTGGCCGTGAGCCGCGAGGCGCTCAGGAAGATCGGCGGCCTGACGCCGCTGCTGGATCACCTGGCCGACGACTACGAGCTGGGCGCGCGCGTGGACCAGGCCGGCTACCGGGTGGCGCTCAGCGCGGAGGTGGTGGAGACCGCGATTCCCGCCTACGGCTGGCGCGGCTTTGTGGATCACCAGTTGCGCTGGAGCCGCACCGTCCGCGATGCCCGGCCATGGGGCTACTTCGGACTCATCTTTACCCACGGCCTGGGCTGGGCCCTGCTGAATGTGCTGGCCAGCGGCCTGAGCCCGCTGAGTTTGTGGCTGCTGGGGATGAGCTTCTTTCTGCGGCTGACGCTGGCCATGATGGTTGGCGCGCAAGTGCTGGGCGACCGCCAGGTGCTGCCCAGTCTTTGGCTGCTGCCGCTGCGCGACCTGGTGGCCATGGGCACCTGGGCGGCGGGGTTCGCCGGCAACACCATCGTCTGGCGGGGCCAGCGGTTTGTGCTGCGCGGCGGCAAGCTGCATCCGGCGGAGAATTCGCAGGGAAACTAGGGCTTTGGCCGGATGATTTCGTACCTTGAGGTCATGCTCTCCCAGGTCTCAGGAGCGGGACCTGGGACATCCAGATTATCTACTACGACAAGCGTTCAAAGCCCTGCACGTTGATCGTCAGCCGCAACCATTGCCCCGCGGCCCTGACCGGAACCTTTTTAACATGCCGGGCGTATTATCTGTGGTGCCGCTCTCGCGGCCTGAAGAACGGCGTGCGGTAGCGCGGAGAGAGCCTTGGGATGCCTGTAGGCCCCCAGCCCGATCGACTGTCCGAGACGCCGGATTGCCCGGCCGGAGATGCGGCTGTGCCCAAACCGGCAGTTTCCGTTGTTGCGCCCGCAGGGCTGGTTTACGACCTGCGGCTGGCCGATGGCTCCTCGGACGGGTTTTATGCGGTGGTGGCCCGGTTTTCCGACCGGGTGCTGACCGGGATCGAGGAGGGTGCGGCTGACGCTCTGGACGGCTACACGCGCCATCTCCAGGCGGTCCTGCGCGAGCCGGGGCGCAGCCGGGGCGAGTACGCCATTGAGCTGCTCACGCTGGGCCAGGCGCTGCGGCGCTACGGCAGCGCGGCGGAGAGCACGCCCGGCTGGATTGCGGATTTGGCGAGTGAGCTCTTCTGGCTGCGCCACCGCTCGGCACAGATGAAGCCGGTGGCCGATCTGGTGCGGGCGGCCTTGACCCGGCTTTTCCTGATGCCCCGAATCGGCCGCAAAGCGGCGGAGCGTCCGCGGCCGGGGGGATTGCCCCGCCTGATCGAGTGGCTCCACGCCACCGGCGAGTTCGAGCAGGAGGCCATGCGCCTGAACAACTGGAGAAGCTTCCTCGGCACGCTGCCTGAGAGGCAGGCTTCGCACTGGATCGAGACCGCCGCGGCGCTCTTCGACTGGTTCGGGGAAGAGGCGGAGAGGGCTCTGGGGCCATACACGCGCGGGGTTTCTCGCTTTCTGGCCGGGGAATACGCCGCACGCGGCTGCCGCGAGGATCAGATCTTCTGCGGCAAGGAGCCGGCGGAATATCACCTGAGCATGGTGGCTGCGGAAGTGATGAACCGGGGACTGCGCGCGGAGTTCGAGCGCACGCCGCACAAGGCTGTCCTGGTGCCCGCGTGCCTGCGCGGCGCCCACGCCGCCAACTGCCGGGCGCACGTTCAAGGCGTGGACATGACCTGCGCCGCCTGTGATCCGGGCTGCACCGTCAACCGCATCACGCGGCGTATGCGCAGCCTGGGCGCGACCGTCTACCTGGTGCCCCATTCCACCGGGTTCAGCCGCTGGCTGGAGCGCTGGCAGGGCGCGCCGGAGTTCGGCGTGATCGCTGTGGCCTGCCTGCTGAATATCCTGCCCGGCGGGTATGAGATGCGCGCCCGCGGCATCGCTTCGCAGTGTGTGCCGCTGGATTATCCCGGCTGCCACAAGCATTGGCGTCCAAAGGGAATCGCCACCGGCCTGAATGAGCAGAGGCTGGTGCAGATTGTGACCGGGGCGCGGCCCTGCTAATCTCCCAGCGCCCCCAGGGCATGCTCGTTGGAGCTGATGGCGGTGCAGTCCCAGCGCTGGAGGTCGTCGGCTTGCAGCGCGGTTAGAGCATAGCTGGAGGTGCGCAGGATCTCGTACCAGATGTTCTGCGCCTGCCACAGGTTCAGCTCGAAGGGCAGCTCCACAAGCGCCCGGGCCAGCACCAGGGCGCGATCCAGAATCTCCAGCGATCCCGAGGACATTTGCAGCTCGACCATGGCGCGCTTCATGCGCTGATCGGCAATGTAGGAGAGGGTGGCCGTCTCCAGGGAAACCTGATCCGCCTTGGCCAGCGAGAGGAACGAGCGCAATTGGGCCTGGTCGATGGTGTCGGCCTCCAGAGCCCGGCGCAGGCCGGCGTTGATGGCAAAGCCCGCCGCCAGGGTGAGGGCCGGGGGCTTGGGCAAACCCGCCTGGGAAAGATAGTGCAACAGGCTGGCGTGGTCCTCGTAAATGGTGGTGAGCGAACTCTCGATGTCCCACAGCGTGGAGTTGAGAATGATCTGCACAATGCGCCGCTGCTCGTCGGTAAAGAGCGAGGTGAGCGAGTAGTCCACGTGGCCGTAGTAGCGGTCGAGCAGGCGAATCACCTCAGGGAAGTAGGCGCGCTGCACATGCTCCGCGGCCTGGCTGGCAAAGGCCTCGAATTCGTCCGCATCGGCCTCGCTGTAAGGCTTGACCGCGGCGGTAATGTTCTGGTCGCCAAAGTGCAGAACCGCAAACGAGAAGCTCTGCTGGTGGCCGGTGATGGCGCTGGCGATATGGGTGCGGCCCAGCGCCAGGCGCCCGCGGCCGGAGGTGTAGATGTCATAGGAGATGCGGCGAACGTGGTAGCAGAACAGGTCAGTCTCCTCGGCAAAGGAGGAGAAGACCGAACTGATGGCGTAGTGAGCGGCCACCTGCTCCAGGCCCAGCTCCATGGAGGCTACGCTGTTCTTGTAGATGAGCGCACCATCTCCGGCGCTGGCCACGTTGGAACGGGCCTGGGCCAGGCGGGCCAGGAACGCCGGCTCCAGGGGCGCGGCCTGCTCGCCAAAGACCTGCTGCGCCAGTTGCAGCACGCGCGCGGCATAGGCGATCACCTGCACCGTCTCGATGCCGGAGATGTCGTCGAAAAACCAGCCGCAACTGGTGTACATGAGCTGCGCATGGCGCTGCAACTCCATCAGCTCCAGGGCGCGCACGCGCTCCGGTTCGCTGAGGAAGTGGCTTTCATGCGCGCGCAGGAAGCTTTCCACGGTCTCCGGGCCGCGGTCGAGCATGACCTCGATATAGCTGTCACGGGCGGCCCACACATCTTTGAAAAGCAGGTTGCCTTCCTGCTCGGTAAGCGGCGCCACGGCGTCGCGCAGATCGTCAAGGGCCTGGCGCAGCGGCGCTCTCCATGCCTGGTTCCATCCCGGTCTGCCGCCGTTGCAGCCGCAATTGGAGCGCCAGCGCTCCACCCCGTGCACGCAGCTCCACGAGGTGTTGTCTACGATTTCGCACTCGTACTCGGGCGGAAACTGCTCCAGAAAGCTGGCATAGTTGGCCAGCTTGACGGTCTTGTCCTCTTCCAGCAGGCGCAAGGCATAGGCCAGCGCCATCTCCCCGTGGGCATGATGATGGCCATACGACTCGCCGTCCGTGGCCACATGCACCAGTTGCGCCTGGGGTACGTCTTTGAAGCCCGCCTTGAGGCGCGCGGCAAAATTTTCGCCGGAGTTCAGCAGGCCCTCAAAGGCAATGGCCCGGGAGGCGGGGCCGTTGTAAAAGAAGACCGCTATGGAGACTCCGGACTCAAAGCGCACCAGGTAGGGGCGGGTTGTATCGACGGTGGCGCTCGCGGTATCCATCCAGCCGGCGCCGTCCTTCAGGGGCCGGATACGTTTGCATTGGTGCGGCGCCAGCAGGGTGAACTTGATGCCGTGCTGCGCCAGCAACTCCAGCGAGTCCGTGTCGGCCGCGGTCTCCGCCAGCCACATGCCCTCCGGCGGCGTGCCGTAGTGGCTTTCGTAGTCGGCCATGCCCCAGCGAATTTGCGTGATGCGGTCGCGCTCATTGGCCAGCGGCAAAATAATGTGGTTGTAGACCTGCGCCATGGCCGAGCTGTGGCCGCGGAAGGTTTTGCGGCTGCGGCGCTCCCCGTCCAGGATCATGCGATAGGTGCGCGGCGCGTTCTCCTTGAGCCAGCTGAGCAGCGTGGGCCCGAAATTGAAGCTCATGCGCGCGTAGTTGTTCACGATCCCGGTAATCAGGTTCTCGTTGTTCACAATGCGCGCCGCGCCGTTGGTGGCGTAGCACTCCGCGCAGATGCGCTCGTTCCAGTCGTGGTAGGGCGCGGCGGTGTCCTGGGTCTCCACCGTCTCCAGCCAGGGGTTCTCGCGCGGCGGCTGGTAGAAGTGACCGTGAATGCAGACGAAGCGCTTGCTTGCGGCCATATGTTTTCCAATCTCGTGCCGGTACCATGGATGAGCGAATCCCCAAAAGTCGGGGATCGGGAGGGGCATGTATTTCAGCCCCTGCCCTTCGCCAAAATCGAATTACCCAACGATGGCCCGGCCGTCTTGGCTATTGTAGGCTCGACCGTCCCGCGGGCGCAGCCCCTTTGGCCAGATCGCAGGCCCGCCACAGGTACCAGCTGGCCACGGAGCGGAACGGCGCCCAGCGTTTTCCTCTTTTGAGCAGGATCTCCGGCTTGGGCAGATCCTCGGCGGCCAGCGGGCGGGTCTTGGGCACCCGCTGGAAGGTCAGCGCAAATCCCTTGCGCACCCCGTAGTCGCTCACTGGCAGCACATCGGGCCGTCCCATGCGGAAGATCAACAGCATTTCCACAGTCCACGGGCCGATGCCGCGCACCTGGGTGAGCCGCTCGACGATCTCCGCGTCGGTCATCTTGCGGATGGCCGCGTGGGTGGGCACGGTGCCGTCCAGGGTGCGGGCGGCCAGGTCGCGCAGCGCCCTGATCTTGTTGCCGGAGACGCCCGCGGCGCGCAGGGGCTCGTCCGGGGTGTCCAGCAGGAGCTGGGGCGCGGGATCGCCGCCAAAGTACTCGCGCACCCGGCGATGGATGGTGGCCGCGGCCTTGCCGTGCAACTGCTGGTAGAGGATCGACTCGAGCAGCGACTCGAAGGGCGAGGGCGCCGGATCGAGGCGCAGGGTGAAGGCGCCGGCCTGGTCGATCAGCGCGCCCAGCTTGGCGTCGCTGGCCCGCAGATGCTCCACTGCCTCGGCCGGATCAAAGGGAAGTTTGCGGCTCTTGCCATCGTGAATCATAGGCGAACAGTGTACCGTGCTGGAACTGCCCGGCGGCGGAGTTTCCTTCCGCGCCCAGAGAAGCTGCCCGCGCGCGCCCTGTGCTTGTAACATCTAGTGCAGAACGGTCAGGAGTACGAAAACCATGAAGATGCGGCCAGGAACACAAACGGGATTTCTGATGTGCGGCAAGGAGTGGAGCGAGGGCGAAGCGCTGGAAGTGCGTTCGCCCTGGGACCAGGGGCTGGTGGGCCGGGTGACCGTAGCCACCCGCGCCGATGCGCGCCAGGCCGTGAACCACGCCGTGGCCAGCCTGCGCCGCACCCGCGCGCTGCCGCGCTGGAAGCGCCGCGAAATTCTGGAAGACGTGGCTGGCGCGCTGATCGAGCAGAAGGAGCGGTTTGCGCAACTGATTGTGGCCGAGGCCGGCAAGCCGGTGCGCCTGGCGCGGTCTGAGGTGGATCGCGCCGTGCTCACCTTCAAGACTGCTGCCGAAGAGGCCGCGCGGACCGGCGGCGAGAGCATCCCCCTGGACCTGACCGAGGGCAACGAGGGCCGCTGGGGCCTGGTGCAGCGTTTCCCGGTGGGACCTGTGCTGGCCATTACTCCCTTCAATTTTCCGCTCAACCTGGTGGCCCACAAGCTGGCGCCCGCCCTGGCGGCCGGCTGCCCGCTGATTCTGAAGCCGGCGCCGCAAACCCCCTTTACCGCGCTGGCCCTGGGCGAGGTGATTCTGAAGGCCGGCTGGCCCCAGGAGGCGTTGGCCGTTCTGCCGCTGAGCAACGCCGATACCGCCTGGCTGGCGGAAAAGGAAGACCGCATCAAGCTGATCAGCTTTACCGGCTCGTCCAGGGTAGGCTGGGAGCTGAAGATTCACTCCGGACGCAAGCGGGTGCTGCTGGAACTGGGCGGCAACGCCGCGCTGATTGTGCACAACGACTGGCCCGACCTGGACGAGGCGGCCGTCCGCACCGCGCACGCGGCTTTCGGCTATGCGGGACAGTCCTGCGTCAGCGTGCAGCGCGTGTTTGCGGAACGCAGCGTCTTCCAGAGCTTCTTGTGGAGGGTGGTTGATCATACCTCCAAAATGGTCACCGGCGATCCTTCCGATGAGGCCACCGAGGTGGGCCCGCTGGTTCGCCTCAGCGAGGCGGAGCGGGTGGAATCCTGGATCAAGGAAGCCGTGGAGAACGGCGCCAAGCTGGTGGCCGGCGGCGAGCGGCGCGGCTCCATGATTACCCCGGCCATTCTGACGGGCACCAAGCCTGGCATGAAGGTGCGCGACGAGGAAGTCTTCGGCCCGGTTGTCGCCATTGAGCCCTACGACGACTTCGAGCAGGCCCTGGCCGACGTGAACCACTCGAAGTACGGCTTGCAGGCCGGCCTGCTCACCCGCGACGCCGGCCGCATCCTCACCGCCTATCGCGAACTGGAAGTGGGCGCGCTGATTGTGGGCGATACCCCCAGCTGGCGTCTCGACCCCATGCCCTACGGCGGCGTCAAAGACTCCGGCCTGGGCCGCGAAGGCATCCGCTCCGCCATTGAAGAGATGACCGAGCCCCGCATGTTGATGATGGGCGGACTCTAGGTCTTTAACCGCGTGATTTTGCGCCTTGAGTTCGTGTTTTCCCAGGTCCCAAAAGCGGGACCTGGCGCACCCGGCTTTGCCGCATCCACTGCGCGGATCAAGCGCGCACAGCGATGGGCGCCGGACGGGAATTGGGCACTTGAGGCCGGTCCTGCATGGGGAGAAAGCGCTGCAGGTACTCGATGGGATCTTCGGCAACCGCCATCTGACGCAGGTGGTACCTCCAAACGTCGGGCTTGATGGTACGCCGGGTAAAGGGCTTGCGCGTTACCTGGACCACGTCGCCCTGGGTGTTGACCCTCGAGTAGGTCATCGAAGGGATAAGGAAGGTCATCTCGCAGCCGGCCCGCCAGAAGTGGCTGGCGAAATCGTGGGAGAAGAGCAGTGTGTAATGCCGTCCCTCGCTTGCCAGCAGCGACAGCGCCATCTCGGCGCCGGGCCAGTGCGGCTGCACACGGGCCTGGAACCAGCGGCGAAAATCGAATCCGTTGAATTGGGCCCGATCGAGCAACAAGCGCAGCATCTCTTTCCGGTCCATCTCTTCCGTCCTTCCAGGAGGAAATCCAAGCGGGTAATACACATGGAGCGCGCCGATGGCGGCACGCGCGGTAAAGACCTCATTGTGC
>Ga0326727_10027552_pt1 | contig 10424 bp, 9 predicted proteins | sample MB2enrmetagenome_FD_207643 | JGI IMG/M metagenome (GOLD analysis project Ga0326727, IMG submission 207643) | Lab enriched peat soil microbial communities from McLean, Ithaca, NY, United States - MB29MY | ecosystem: Environmental > Terrestrial > Soil > Wetlands > Peat | place: USA: New York...
CCTTGTGCGTTCAATCATGTTTGCCTGAACTTCATTTATCACCAATGCGAGAATAATTTCGGAAGACATAAGTCCAAAAAAAAGAGCATTAGCATAATTCCCGATGCCAGAGCATACGCTGTCCTTTAATCCGAAAAAGAAGTCAAAAACAGGATTTTTTTAACGAAGGAATGCGCCGGAGATCGGGATTTTGGGGTTAAGAAAACATGATTAAACCAACCAGTGAGAGCATAATAAGAGCGAATCGGTTTTCACGTACGCAAAAACTACTCATAATGATGATCCTTGCAATCTGCATTGCAGGAACCGCAAGTGCCGCAAACCTGGTAGTACACGAATCCGCGGTACGACTCGTGAACAATGTAACCGTAAGTGATCCAGACAGCACCCCGACCTCGCAGGGAATTACGCTTGACCTGAAAGAATCAGGTGTCATACCCACCACGACGAGCCAGAATGCCGTACAGTTACAGGATGTGCCCGGCACCATCGTCAATGCTGTGCTGGATCTCATTCCGGGCCATACCAGCCAGCCAGCGGTTGCTACTACACTGTCCCCGTCTACCCTAACGCCTCAGTATGCCATCGGGACCAGTTCCGTCCCTGCCGGTGCCACGGGTTCGTCAGCTATATGGTCGTGCAAACTCCAGAACTTCGCCCAGGAAACGAGTCTGGGCACCGTTGATGTCAGTCAATACACCGAAATCAGGGTGTTTGTCTATAACAATCCGGGTCCGTACTCAAGCAACGCTTATATTTCCCTGGAGGAGCCTTCGGGAGGTCAGCCTTTTGCGTATACCCTGGATACCTTTACCGTGGCACCCGGTTACACGGTAACCAAGATATATGACGTCCCTGGTGACTCTATACAGATCCTTGCAAACCCCGGATTCGGTAATGGCAATGCTCCGCCGAGCGACAGTGTCGCCGTCGAGATATTCGGGAAGTAATGCGGTTTTTGACAGATCCTGAGAAAATCTGTTTTTCCGGAGGAAAACAAGAATTTCCTTGGTCCCGGCACAATCGGAAAACCGTACGGATCGGTTCTGGTAGGATCACGGGACTTCGGGAACAACTGCTGAATATTTCTTTGACGTGAAAATTGAGAATTCCCCTATTTTTCCTTAAAATGAAAAAAGAGAGATTGCCCCATTTTCAGGACGTTTTGCGAATAAGTTCTTCAATCATCTCAATTTCGATATCCTGAATTTCCAGGAGTTTATGTCCCTGATTCGTCAGAAGAAAATCCATTTTTTTATGGAGCCGGTGAATTTCGGAATCAGTATGGATGCTTACCTGGAAATCGCGATCGGCATGGAGACGATCTCTCTTCTCCTGCCGGTTCTGGCTCATGATAATGACGGGAGCCTGAATCGCAGCAACTGCAGAGAGGGCAAGGTTAAGCAGGATATATGGATAGGGATCGAAAGGGCGGGATAGTAAAATATAGGTGTTCAGGATGACCCAAAAGAAAAATACGCCGGTAAAAATACCGATAAATGTCCAGCTCCCGGCAAAACCCGCAAGGGAGTCGGCAACATGTTCGCCAAAGGTCATTTCCTCATTATATGCGATATAGTCATTTTTCGGGAGATGATCCTCAACCTTTATGTCTTTATCGACGGTTCCTTCGAGTGATGCATACTCATCTCTTTCATTTTTTGCGACATCCCGGACATACTGTATCCGGAGCCGGTTGAGATCATCCTGACAAATATATCCTTCCGGTGACCATTTCGGATGTTCCTTTACCATGACATCAACGATTGATGCAGGAATCAAGCCTGCAGGTACAAGGTCAGAAATTTTCTTCTGTTTCCCGCAAATCTGGCAGGGAAATGTTTCCTCGTCCGGCAATCTCAGGCCCCATTATTCCCTTCGCCACCCGGGAACAGATAGTAATTGTCAATAAGTGTATACTGGTCGCCCGAGGTCATCGTGACATTAACCACGACAAGATCGGTAGTTGTTGTGCCCATTAACGTAACGACCGAACCGGTCGTGGGATAGTCTAAGTGTCCGGTTTCCACGATGCCGTCAGAACGGATTACCGTGACATCCATACGCTCGGTCATGCCAAGCCCAAAACCGCCATTGAATGCCGTGATGATTGTCGGATTTTCCGAAATTGAATTGCGGCTAACGCCTACGTCGATTGATTCGTAGCCTGGAACCGTCTGGACTGGGCCGGGGGTGGCTAAAAGGGAAGGCGCTACCGTTGGTACTTGTGTTGTTGACTGGATTTGTGGAGTCTGCGTGGGGGAGGATAGTGGGACTAAAGACTGACTGGTGCAACCCATGACGAGTGCACAGGCAGACAGGAGGAGAACAAGAATAACCAAACATGGTTGTCTCATAGCAGTACCCCGGATTCATTCAGAGGGAGACTTTGCATATCTTCGATCCTACTGGTAAATATAGCGATTTTTCCGGTGTGTCGTTCATAGTTTTCGTGCATTTACCCCCTCCATTTCCTCGTGAGCGTTTTTACGAGAGTTTCCTCATGAAAAATTATTCAATAATACCTGCGGGAATAATCAGCATACAGCGAGAAAGGGGATATAGGGAACCCCGTATTGCAAAATCTGTAACAAGGTCCCGGAACTCCTAAGGCCGTCATTGACGGATCGAACGGCACGTATTTTTCATTGTTTTCAACTTCAGTAAACGGGAGTGATATTTAATCTGCCCTGATAACTCCACGGGACACAATGAAGTTCTCGTCATGACCAAAGCCCTATTGATTCCGTAATAGTCCCAGTATTGCACCATAATAACGCAAAATATATTATATATAAAGTGATGAATAATAAAAAAAAGGAAGAACAACAATGGCGTTCGATGTAGATATCGTTAATCTTATCAATTTAGTGCTTTGCGTTATTATCGTCGTTCTGGGAGTAATTGTCTACTTAAAAAAGAACTTAGTGATTGCATTGATCATCGGCCTTGCCTTTGGACTTTTTGGCGTCTCTCATCTCTATACCTTCCTGGGACTTGAACCGTCATGGGTGGCCGCTACAATCTCTGCTCGCATTGTTGGTTACATTTTAGTAATCTTTGCGTTATGCTTGTTCCTGAATAACAAAATCGACAAAGCAGAGGGAAGCTGAGATGGTTCAGTCACCTGGTTAATTTTGACGTGGTTCACTAAATATAATCCCTCATAAAAAATTTCCAGTTATACATACTCTACGTCTGCTTCTGTTGTCCAAGTAACCGGGCAAAGTATGCGGTGAGTAGGTTACTCCCCTGGGACCCCTCACCGGTAACCAGGACATTGGGGGTGATAACAATCTTCCCATCAGCGATCTTCTGGATCGCCTGTAACATCGCAACGTTTTCAGCGCCGAGAGCGTCTTTCTGTGCGATGTAAGCCTTTGCGGTACCGATACCGACCTGTTCATTTGCATACGCGGATCCGTCAGCATTCGCTTTGGTTGCATCACGGGTACCGTATGCGGACTCTCGTGCAGCCTGGGCGTTGTCCTTGTTAATATCGATGGACAGTTTTGCCGCAATAACCTGGCCCTGCATATCAGCGCGAGCCGTCTTTTCAGCGACGGCGATCCGCTCTTCCTGCGCCTTTGCCTCCTGCTGGTACTGCTGCTGTTGCTGAACCGCGATCTGCTTTAAAGTCTGGGTCTTCAGTAAGGCTTCATCGACCTTGATGTAGGCTATCAGGAGTCCCTGTACCTCGACATGATACTTCTTGAACTCTTCCTGCGCTCTTTCAAATGCCGTCTGCTGGAGTTTAGTACGGTCATGGACGAACTGTAATGCCTGCTGGTTTCCTGCCTCGTTCCGGAAGGACGCATCAATCAGGGGGTGGGCCACCTGCTCGATGAGGTTATACACACTACCGAACCGGGCAATAACAAACGGTGCGTCATTTGCCGGAATCCGGACGATCAGTCGTACATCCACTTCAAGCTGGAACCCATCCTGCGATGTGACCCGTAATTGTCCAAACTTGAAGAATTCAGCAACATTAATGTTCGTTCCCTTGTTCTCCTGGGTGAACTGCAGGGTCTCTTTAGTCCCTTCTGGACTTGCCCAGTCAATGGTTACCGCACTGGTCGGGACAATCTCTGCCCTGTATGCAGCTGTATTCAGGTTATACTTCCCGGGTGCAATGGGGTCCCGGAGGATACCTCGTTTTGTTTTATCGGTTATCAGGAGCTGTTCAGCATCTTCGTGGATCGGCTGATCCAAGGTGGGGGATGCTACAATGGGCGGAGCAGTATCCTTTGACTTTTCGAGTTCTTCACCCACACTCGATATAATAACGGCAACATTTCCGGGGGGAATAATTGCCATATCGACCGGAACAACATCGAACAGCAGGGGGTTAATGTAGTAATCACCGGGCTGGAGGGTTTCAAGCTGGGTGCCACGGTATCCATCGCTCTTGATGAATACCTGCCCGTTCTGGAAATGGCTGTGATCACCGTGTGGCGCCGGAGCAATCGCAAACCGGGAAGGAAGCGGGATACCATCAAGTGCCGTCACAATCCCGACTTTTCCCTGCGGGACCGCTACAATCGGCTTATCCGTGACTGTAAAAATACGGGTGTTAATACGGTACGTACCAGGTTTTAAAAGAGTGATCTGTGGTCCCTTACATCCACCGTTTTCAAGAAACATCCGGGCATCCTGGAATGAGTTACTTTCTACTTCATCGCCGAGCAACCGGCCGGAAGGGATTGCTACACCATCAATAGACGAGACAATACCGATATGCTCCGGAGGAATCGTTTTAACGCTTTCGCGGTCGACTTTCCAGATAATCGGGATAAAGTAATAAAGCCCCGGCATCAGGATATCGGCTTGGACACCGATCTCTCCTTTTGTGGCGATGATCTTTCCCTGGGGCAGCTTTTTCCCGAACATCTTCCTTGTGACAATCCCGACCTCACTTGCATGTATCAGGATCAGTCCTGTGAGGAGGAACCAGATAATAATTATCACAATTATAGCTAGCAGCAGCTGCGTAATGAAATCCATAATTCCTCCTTCTTTGGTTCTTATATCTAGTTTTTTGCATGGTTAACGTAATTTCATTACCGGAACCTAAAGAAAAGAATGCTGTTATGCCCCATCAGTGCAGATTTTGTAAAAGTCCGCCAAGGCAAAAATATCACGTTGAGTATAGCAATAATTCCCGCTTCCTTATGATCTTGCACAATCCTCATTAACCCGGCCCCGGTAATACTTTCTAGAGGAACACATCCCGGGAGTACCCGCCACCATGTCACGCACCCTTTTATCCGAAGCGGAAGGCTACGAACTGCTGAAACACTACGGGATCCCGGTGCCCCGGTATGCGGTTGTCCAGACCGCAGATGAGGCCGGGCATGCAGCGGCGGATATCGGGTTCCCGCTGGCAGCTAAGATCGTCTCTCCCCAGGTTGTCCACAAAAGTGATGCAGGAGGTGTCATCACCGGCATCGCATCTGCTGCAGCCGCTGCAGAGGCATTTCGATCCATCACAAAGAACGTGAGGACTGCATATCCCGACGCTGATATCCGCGGCGTTATTCTCGAAAAGCAACAGGATGAAGGCCTTGAACTGATTGTCGGGGGAAAGACTGACCCGGCGTTTGGGAAAATAATCACGATTGGTATGGGCGGTACGCTTGTTGAACTGATCCGGGACGTCGCTATCCGGCTCCTGCCGTTCACTGATGACCAGCTCCGGTCCATGATTCACAGCCTCCGGGGATACCCCTTGATCGCTGGATTTAGGCACAGTGCACCCCGGGACGAGGCTGCTCTTGTGGCAATTGCCGGTTCGCTCATCCGTATGTTCCTGGAACATCCCGAAGTCCAGGAGTTCGATATCAACCCTGTCATCCTGTATGCAAAAGGGGGGTGCGTTGTAGATGCACGTATTTATACAACCGATATCCAGGAACCAGCGAACCCGGATGAAGATCGTTTGGCCATGCCGGAGACCCTGTTAAAGATCGGATCAGTTGCGGTCGTTGGGGCTTCGCAGAATCCGGATAAAGTCGGGTATGCAATCTGCCGGAACATGCTTGGCTTTTCGGGCAACCTGTACCCGGTTAATCCCAACGATGCCGCGATTCTCGGAAGGACCTCGTACCCGTCACTGACTGCGATCCCGGGGCCGGTGGATGTTGCAGTGATCGCCATACCCGCAGCAGGCGTACCTGCCATTATGGAAGATGCGGGGAAGAAGAAAGTCCCTCTCTTGATTATTGTCTCTTCGGGGTTCCGGGAGACCGGGCCTGCAGGAAAAACACTGGAAGAACAAGTGCTTTCCACGGCAAGGAACTATGGAATCCGGGTCATGGGCCCTAATTGCTTAGGATTTATGCTGCCGAGTAAGGGTATCAACACCACGTTTGATCCGGTCTCTCCCATGTCCGGCTCCATAGCGTTTATCTCGCAGAGTGGCGCGATCATCACCACCATCGTGGACTGGAGCCTCCCTGAAGGGATCGGGTTTTCTGCGGTGATTTCTGTTGGAAACCAACTGGACCTTACGTTTGAAGATTTCATCCAGTGGACCGGTGCGGATCCTGCAACAAACGCCATCATTCTTTATGTTGAGGAGATAAGGAACGGCCGTCGCTTTTTGGACGTCGTCAGCCGGATCACCCCGGTAAAACCGGTTATCGTCCTGAAATCCGGGTCCTCCCAGATTGGACAGAAAGCGGCATCGTCACATACCGGTTCCCTTGCCGGCAGTGCTGAGGTGTACCTGGCTGCATTCCGGCAGGCAGGCATGATCCCGGTCCGGTCGATCCGTGAAGCATTCCAAGCGGCTGAACTCCTGGCGTCTGAAGGGTACCCCCACGGTACCCGGGCAGTAGTGATCTCAAACGCCGGCGGGTTTGCCGTCCTCTCGTCGGATTATGCAGAACGCTTCGGGATCGAGCTGGTGACATTTCCCGATACTCTCGTTCAAGAACTGGATGCAGTATTACCTCCCAACTGGAGCCGTGAAAACCCGATTGACATGGTCGGTGATTCTCATCCCGACCAGTATGCAAAGACCTTTGACGTGATGATAAAACACCAGGATCTCTGGGACATCGCGTTTGTTATAGCTGTACCGACCGCACTTGCCAATCCCCTCAGGATAGCAAACGAACTGATCCGGTTCTCCAAGCATACAAAGAAAATGATCGTCGGCTGTATGATCGGTGGAGACTCCATGAAAACACCGCAAAGAATCCTCCGCGAAGCAAAAATCCCCAATTTCCCGGACCTTGAGGATGCATTCCGCTCTGTGGGTAATATCTGCCGGTATACGTGCCGGAACAAAAACGGCAACCCGGATGACAGGCAGGATCCCTGATTTTTTTATGGCGACCCTCTAACTTCTGCCATCATATCATCATAAATACCGGTGGATACGAAGTTCCTTTCATGACGCTGCGTCTGGTACTTGGTCCGGCTCTCCTTCTGGTACTGGTCCTTGCTGTCGCCGGATGCACGCAACCGGCTGTTATATCGCCGGCGGTATCACCGGTATCACCGACTATGACCCCCTTTCTGACCCCGGTTCAGACCGAAACCCTGGATTCAGTCACCCCGGGGCCGACCGGGGTCCTGCCTGATTACTGGGCGGTCGATGTCCAGACCCAAAGCAACGGCCAGGCAATTAACCCGCAGATTATCGTAACTTTCCGGGGCGGGATGGGCATGGATCTTATCCAGGGACTGGATATTAAGGTCATCCGCTCTGATGGTATCGTGGAAACCGGGCAGATGATCCAGCCCCTGAACATAGGTCAGAGTGTTACGTTTGGTGCGACCACCGGGTACCAGGATCGGGTGGAGATCTGGGCTCTCCCGCCGCAGGGAGATGAAGTCAAAATCCTCGACCAGTACGTGCCATTCCGGTCCTATAGTTCGTGATACCAAAAATCGGGGAAAAAGAAAATACTTTTTTTTATTCTCTACTTCTCATTAAAAATGTCATCAAGACCTTCTGCGGCAAGATCTGCGTGAATTGTCCTTGCTATAAATGGCAGGCCAGCACCCGGGGGAATCCCGAGCTCGGCAAGAACCGGGCCGGCAAAAACCTGCGGGTCCGGGGTACCGGGCATCGCTGAAGCTGCTTTCTTTATTATCTCGTGGACATGCCGGATATAGGACAGGGAATCTTTAAGACGCACATAAGTTACGGCTCCTTCTGCGGGCATATCATGCGAAGGGAGGTAGTGCCGGATACCGGAAATGTCCCTGAGTCTCCGGAGCGATCGTACCAGGGCGACCGGGTCCGTGTAGATGGGAGCCCGGCCGGGAGCCTGTACTGTATCCCCGGTAAAAAGGGCGCTTTCTTCCCGGAGGAACAGGGAAATGGATCCTGGTGAATGACCCGGGGTATGGAGTACCTCAAGGGTCAGGCCTTTGCAAAGATTGATGGAATCGCCCTCGTTAAGGAATCGCCCCACCGGGACCGGCCCGGCAACCATCGGTGGAATCCCCGGGGCCGGGCTTTTCAGCATGGCCGGATCAACCTGCTCGATAAAAGGAGCGTCTGACGGGTGGGCGGCGACCATGCAGCTGGTCAGGTCGCGGATCACTTTTGCAGACCCTGTATGATCCGGATGCGCATGGGTCAGGATAACCAGCCCGATATCAGCAGGATCCCGACCGGTCGATCGAATATCTTCATAGATCAGCTTCTCAGATCCGTTGAACCCGGTATCGATGACAGTAATCTTGTCACCATAGATAAGGTATACATTCACAAACCGGTCCGGTGCCGGTCCCAGCGGGGTCCTTATAGCATGGATATGTGGCGTAATCTGCATCAATGCACCTACATCGATCTCCACATATCTACCATAAAAATCAGACGGGTGGATGGGATCTGTCCCATACTAATTTATGCCGGTTTTTTCGCACGGAATTCAAGGACACATCTGTTTTCGTGGTGAGGAACATGGTGATGGCCATGAGGACGCTCGACAATCTCCATCACTTCAAAACCAGCGCCGGCCAGGTGCCCTGCCAGCTGATCCCTGGTCAAAATGCGTGGTGGTCCCCATTTGCCGGGAGAATCTACAAATCCTTCTCCCTTCATCCCTGCTGTCGAACCAAAAAAGATCCCGCCGGGTTTAATGGTAGACCATGCATTGGAAAGATACAATTCCAGTATGTCATCTTCAACAATCACATGGAAAACGGAGGCTGAATAGACCAGATCGAATTGATCAGTTCCGTAGGGAAATGTCTCTGACACTGTAAAAAGATCACCTGTCTCATCCTGGTCGAGGTAGAGATCAAAACCGAGGTCGATGCTTGCCCGGTTGATGTCAAATGCCGTGATCCGCCCACGGGAAAAACCGTCCCTGATTAATTGCCTTACATTATCTCCAGTCCCGCACCCGTAATCCAGGAGGTTTCCTGTGGCCTTGAGCACATGAGAGCAATAGAAGTGGTTGTTGATCCGGGGTTCGCCAATTATCATGAGGATATGGGGATAGAAAACACCCTCTTTTGTGTATTTCTCAAGAAGGATCTGGTAATACCCTTCAGGATATCTTACTCCGGTGGCTTCGATCCGTTTCATGGCGGCACTCAGTTCCTCCGGGAGTGTTTTTCCCGGGGGAAATTCAAGCGGTTTTGGTGCAGGCATACTGAGATTAATGTAAGCCAAAAGAGTATTCATGGTTACCGAAAGAGGGTTACCTCAATAAGGGTGATTCCTAAAATGGTTGCGGTTTATTAAATAATTTTTATGAGGTAAAATTTATTATTCTCATTCGAAAATTAGGTAAAAACGGCACGTTTATTATTCCTAAAGGAAAAATACTGCTTAAAATATCGAGAAATGATGCAAATCACATTTTCATAGATATATCAAGGTATTCTGATTATGGCTGATTTACTCTGTACCATCTGTTATTCACAAAAACGAAAAAACCTCCTTATCCTCTTAAAAGACGGCCCGAAAACTTGGGAGGAGATAAAAACGTTACTCGAAGTAACGTCAACCGGCATGCTTCCCCAGATTAAGATCCTTGAAGACGAAAAACTGGTTTGCAAAAAAGGAAAAAAATATGCTCTTACGGAACTGGGCGAGCTTATTGCCCATTTCCTTGGACCGCTCAACAAAACACTCGGCGTTCTGGAAAAAGAAAAGAAATTTTGGCAGGATCATGATATCAACGCCCTCCCCAAGGAATTTCTCCTCCGCGTAGGTGAACTCGGTGACATCCAAATCGTGGAAAGCAGAGACGAGCAGATCTACGAGTCCCACAAAGAATTCCGGAATATCTTGGAAAATTCCACCTGGGTGAAGGGAATCACACACATGGTTCACCCGATTTACCCGGATCTCTTCCTGTCGCTTGCAAAAAATGGCATAGATACGACTCTTGTCCTGACCCGCACTGTGTTTGAGATTGTCGCAGCCAACTATCGGACGCAGATTACCG
>Ga0326727_10027553_pt1 | contig 10424 bp, 12 predicted proteins | sample MB2enrmetagenome_FD_207643 | JGI IMG/M metagenome (GOLD analysis project Ga0326727, IMG submission 207643) | Lab enriched peat soil microbial communities from McLean, Ithaca, NY, United States - MB29MY | ecosystem: Environmental > Terrestrial > Soil > Wetlands > Peat | place: USA: New York...
GCGCCACCGAGTAGTGGGCCTGTTCAGACACCAGGAAGGCCAGCGGAGGTCCGGAGCGTACGCCCTTCTCCCACGCCACGCCGCGGGAGGCATGATTGCGGGCCACCAGCAGGGCGGTAAGGTTTCCCAAAGAGCCGCCGGAAGTGAAGGCGCCGTCAGCCTCCTTGCCCCAGCCCACCAGGTTGCACAGCCAGCGCGCGGTCTGCCGCTCAATGTGGGTGGCCGAAGGGCTCATTTCATACACGGCCATACTTTGATTGAACACGCCGGCCACAAGTTCCGCCAGGCTGGCCGCGGGCACTGGGGCGCCGACTTGGTGCCCGAGGTAGCCGGGATGCTGCAAGTGAATGCCCTGCTCGAAGAGTTCCTGCACGTGCTGGCCCAGGCACTTCAAGGCGTCCGGCGCCGGCTCCATGGGTGGGGCCTGTTGGTATCGATCCGCCAAGGTGGGGGGCGCCGGCTCCGGCAGGACGGGAATCCGGCCTTCGCGGGCGGCGAGCAGGTAATCCGTCAACTGGTCCACCAGGCGGTGGCCGGCTTGGCGGAACGTTTCAGGGTTGTAGATCGAATCAATTATATCCATTATTGTAGTCCACACTCAGATATTTCCGTGTAACGGGCAGGCTCTCAAGGAGGGCTATTCCACGGTGACGGATTTGGCCAGGTTGCGGGGTTGGTCCACGTCGCAGCCGCGCAGCACACCGATGTGGTAGGCAAGCAATTGCAGCGGCACCACTTCCAGGATGGAAGAGAGCAGCTCGTTGGTGTGGGGCAGCACGATAAGCTGGTCGGCCATATCGCTTACCTCGCGATCCCCTTCCGTCACCAGGGCCAGGATGGTGGCGCCGCGCGCCTTGGCTTCCTTGATGTTGGAAATGGTGCGGTCGTAGCGGGCGCGCGAATCCTCCGCGCTCCAATCGCAGGTGGCGACCACGACCACGGGCATGCCATCGGCGATCAGCGCGATGGGTCCGTGCTTCATCTCGCCGGCCGGACAGGCTTCCGCGTGGATGTAGGAAAACTTCTTCATCTTCAAGGCGCCTTCCAGCGCCACGGGGAAGTGCACGCCGCGGCCGAGGAAAAGAAAATCTTGCGAGCGGTAAAAATGCCGCGCGAAATCTTCGAACTCATCGTCCTTTTGCAGCACGCTTTCAAGCTGCTTGGGCAGCGCCGTCAACGCCGCCAGAAGCTTCTTGGCCTCGGCGACGGGAAGGCAGTTGCGCGTCTGCGCCAGGTAAACCGCGAAGAGGTAAAGGGCTGTCAATTGCGCGGTGAAGGTCTTGGTGGAGCCCACGCCGATTTCCGGGCCGGCGTGCGTGTAAATCGTGCCGTGCGCTTCCCTCGGCACCATGCTGCTCAGCACGTTGCAGATGGCCAGGGTCTTCGAAAGCTTGGCCTTGGCCTCGCGCAGGCCGGCGATGGTATCCGCCGTTTCGCCGGATTGGGTGATCAGCAGGGTCAGAGTCTCCGCATCCACCAACGGATCGCGGTAGCGGAATTCCGAGGCGTAGTGCACTTCCACGGGAACGCGCGCCAGGCGCTCAATCATGACCTTACCGGCCAGGCCCGCATGGCGCGAGGTCCCGGCGGCGACAATGCGGATTTCCTTGAACGAACGGAAATCATCCTCGGTAATGTCCATTTCATCCAGGAAGACTTGGCCCGACTCGGGAGAAATTCTACCCAGCGCAGTGTCGCGGACGGCGCGCGGCTGTTCGTAAATTTCTTTCAGCGTGAAATGCTTGAAGCCGCCCTTCTCCGCCAGGATGGGGTCCCAGGTGATGTGCTGCACGCGCCGGGTGACGGGGTGGCCATCGAAATCGGACAAGGTCACGCCGTTGGGCGTGATCACGGCCACGTCGCCGTCGGAAAGGAAGAACAGATCTCGAGTGTGGTAGAGGATGGCCGGCACGTCGCTTGCCACAAAGTACTCGTCCTTACCGAGGCCGATCACCGCCGGCGGGCCCTGGCGCACGGCCACGATCTTGTTCAGGTCCTTCGTGGAGATAATGGCGAGCGCGAAAACCCCCACAAGCTGCCGGACGGCCGCGTGTACGGCATCTTCCAGGCTGGCCGCGGGCCTGTCCGGGTCATTTCCGTTCAGGTGTTTTTCCACCAGGTGGGCGATCACTTCCGTGTCGGTCTCGGTGGTGAACTTGTGCCCTTCGGCCTCGAGCTGTTTCTTCAGCTCCTGGTAGTTTTCAATGATCCCGTTGTGAACCACCGCCACGGTTTGATGGCAATCAGTATGCGGATGGGCATTCTCCTCCGTGGGCGCGCCATGCGTGGCCCAGCGCGTGTGCCCAATGCCGTACGCGCCATCCATGGGATCGAGACGAATCTTCTCTTCCAGATTTCGCAGCTTGCCGGTGGACCGGCGAACGTCCAAGTGGCCATCGTGCATGACGGCCAGGCCCGCGGAGTCGTACCCGCGATATTGCAGCCGTTCCAAGCCTTCCAGCAGCACGGGCACAACACGTTTGTTTCCGATGTAACCGATAATTCCAGACATAAGATTTTGCCACGGGCGGATGAGTTCGTATGGTTCCGCCCCGCACTCTATTTGCAGCTTACCAACAGCGTGATAAATGATTCATTATAGCAGCAGCGCGGGTGAGTGGATGGGATTATGGTGCGACGATCCGTCCGAGGCCGTTGCCCTCCAACTGTCGACGGATGTGGTCAAACGGTTTTTCGCGGCGACTAAAGATGAAGTTGTGGGTGGGTGTCATGATTCGTCGGGTGCAGACTGCGGAATGGATCCCAGGATTTTGGCAGCGGTTTCCAGGAATAACTCGGCGTTCGCGATCTGCTGTGCGGCATCCTCGGGACTGACCTGATTCATGTAATCGTAGTCGCCCGTCTGACGCACTTCCATGCCATGAATCAAGGCGCGATGGAGCTCGGCGGGCAATATTCCGGTCCGGACGAAGTGCTCGCCGAAGGCTGCGTGGACGGCTGAATGTTTGGAAAAGGCAAGACCTTTGCCGAGTAAAATGGCTTCGGCAACGTAGAACATAGCGTAATAGGCCCGCGAGGCGGCGAAACCGTGGTGCCCCTCTTGATGCAAAAGCTTGGCTGCGGAAAGGCTTTCGCGCGCCCCAACCAGCAGGTTCTGCTGGGCCTGCGTCATACCAGGACACCCTCGCGCCGAACGTTGATGAGGAGAGGACTGAGTTCGCTCTCGAATCGATCCCGTGAAACGAAAACACAGGAAAACACTACGTTGTTTTCCAGCGACAGCGCCGCAACGTCATCAAGGGTGCGGCGGATTTCTTCCCCGGGGCGGACTGGGCCCTCCAGGATTACAAGTACATCGATGTCCGAGCCGGGCTCCGCGTCGCCGCGAGCCTGCGACCCGTACAGCATCAGGCGAACCAACCGCAGTCCGTACAGCGCTTCAAATCGGCTCCGCAACTCATTCAAAAGGCCTCGCAACTGCTCGCTCACGTTCTCGATCTCCTCATTGGCGATTATAGCAGCAGCACGGATAACCGGATGGGATTATGGTGCGGGGTTAGCGGCGGCACGTTGTGCGGCTCAGCGAAGAGCGATAGCGGTGCGCTTGCCTGAAACGAGCCTTTTCGGTAGCGTGAAAGCGAGGAAGGACATTTCTCTCCCGAGCAGGAAGCGAAGCTTGCGCAAATCGCCAGCAAGGAAGGCACCGTCGCCCAACGGCTCGTGAAGGATGCCGCCTTGCGTCTGCTTGAGGAAGATGTACGATTTCGTGCCGCCGTGCGGGAGGGCGTTGCCCAAGCCGACCGGGGTGAGTTCATTGAAGAGGACGAGATGGACGCCCGCCTGGAACAAATGTTGCGCTTATAACGACGCGCATCCGTCCTTCTGCGTACTGCCCCATGCCTCCTGGGTCCGTTCCGCGAGCCGCCCGCCCTTCTCCCTTTGGCCCTCGAGTGTCTCTTGTCCCACGTCACTCGCCACTTGTCACTGCTCTTATGCCTTCGGACTTCGGACCTCGGACTCGCTTTTCCCCGCCCGGGCGATTGAAAAATACTCAGGGTTAGAAGGGGGTTGTACGGAGCACCAAAGCCCATGTCCTGCGCGGGATGTCGCCGTTACTGTTGGTCGGAGCGAGAGGTGTGCTATCCTGAGTGGCGTTGGCGCTTCAGGATTTGGATATGGGCATGCCGCTGGTCAACCCTACGATCACCGCTGAAACACTGGAAGAGGTCGTGCGCCGCATTTTGGCGGCGGGCTCGCCGGTGAAGATTGTTCTGTTCGGATCACAAGCCCGCGGAGAGGCTGGGCCGGGAAGCGATCTGGACGTCTTGATCGTCGAGAACTCGATCTTGCCACGCTATAAACGGGCGGCGCGTTACTTGCGCGCGCTGGTGGGCGTCTTTCCGGCCAAGGACGTGGTGGTGTGGACGCCGCAGGAAATTGAAGCCTGGTCGGGAGTGCCTAACGCCTTCGTCACCACTGCAATGCGCGAGGGGAAAACGCTCTATGCCCGATAAACTCGAGCTGGTGCGCGGCTGGTTTCTCAAGGCCGAGAGCGATCTCAATACCGCCAGGCACATGGTGGAGAGTGATGGGCCGTACGACACCGCCTGCTTTCATGCCCAGCAGGCTGCCGAGAAGTATTTGAAGGGTTTGCTGGCGCTTCAGGGAGCGCCGTTCCCCCGTACCCACAACTTGGAAGAGTTACAACACCTGGGAGAAGCACTTCCCGCATGGCCGCTCGCCGGATTGGATCTGACTCAACTCAGTTCTTACGCGGTCGAGGTACGCTACGATTTTGAGTTCTGGCCCGACCTCCAAACTGCGCTGGAGGCTATAGGACTCGCTTAAGAAGTGCGAAGGTCGGTCCTTGAGACCGTTCCTCCAGCCGCCCGCCCTTGAAAAATGCCAAAGGACAGACGGGCGCTGGCCTTAGCGACCGGTTGCTCGTCGCGCATCACCCGCCACTCGTCACTGCTCTTATGCCTTCGGACTCCGGACCTCGGACTCGCTCTTCCCTGCCCGCCCTCGAAAAATGCCCACGCACATCAGGGCGCTGTCTGTAGCTTGTATCTTGGTTTGCATGTTAATTTCGGGTGTAAAACACCTGGTGGAGTTTGACTGGTCCGGCGGCGGGGATGATCGAGCCGAGGTCGGTCCTTATCGAACGCTATTCAGCCCGCAACCAAGCTCGAATGCCGTCGCGAGACCTTGTGTGGTGTAATCTATTAGAAGAATATTGCACAGGCGCTCTGCCAGAGAGATTCATGAAGAGAGAATATTACTCGGACTCGATTGCCAATTTCCTAAACACTGACCCCGACACGATACTCGCTCAGTTAGCGAAGAGAAATGACTTCTCCCTTGAACAGACCCAGCGCGATGCTTGGTTGGAAGAAATCAAAATCCTTAGATCGGTTCTCTGTCCATTCGATGGAGCCATTTACTTCGAGTATTCGATACCGCGGATGGGGCAGCGAATCGACGTTGTACTTTTAATCGGGCCGGTAATTTTTGTTCTCGAATTCAAGGTTGGCGAAAAGGAATTCACTTCGCATGCGGTTGATCAAGTGTGGGATTATGCGCTGGATTTGAAGAACTTCCATGAGGCAAGTCACGAACGGTTCGTAGCTCCGATCCTGATTGCCACCAACGCAAAAATCGCCAGTCCACTCGTTGAGACAACCCCTCAACTTGACAAATTACTTTTCCCGATCAAGAGCAGCGTGTTAATGCTCGGCAACGTAATCGAGAATGTTTTGCAGTTCGCCGAAGGCGCAGATATAGATCCGGAGCAATGGGAAGAAGGACGATATTGTCCTACGCCGACCATTATCGAGGCTGCGTTGGCGCTTTATAACGGCCACTCGGTTCGAGAAATCTCCCGCAGTGATGCGAGCGCAATCAACCTCAGTGAAACATCTGAGTCGATTACTTCCATTATCCGGGCATCCAGAGAGAAATCGCAAAAAGCGATCTGTTTTGTAACGGGTGTCCCCGGCGCTGGCAAGACGTTGGTCGGGCTGAACATAGCGACCACCCACATCGATAAAGCCAACGACCTGTACAGCGTTTTTCTTTCCGGTAATGGTCCACTCGTGGAGATCCTCCGTGAAGCGTTAGCGAGGGACAAGGTGCGACGCGAGAAAGAGCGTGGAAAGAAGCTCAAAAAGGGCGTCGCCATGAGTGAGGTTAAGGCGTTCGTCCAAAATGTTCATCACTTCCGGGACGAGTGCCTTATTGATCCGAAATCGCCACCGCTGGAACACGTTGCGTTATTTGATGAGGCACAACGAGCGTGGAATGTGGAGCAGACCTCTAGTTTTATGCGCCGGAAGAGGCATATTTTGGACTTCAATCAATCCGAACCTACATTCCTGATCTCCTGCCTCGACCGCCATCCGGATTGGGCAGTTATTGTGTGCCTTGTGGGTGGTGGGCAGGAGATCAATACCGGCGAGGCGGGAATCACCGAGTGGATTGAGTCGCTTGATCGCTCGTTTCCGGATTGGCACATCTACATATCTTCACGCCTTACCGACAGCGAATACGGCGCGGGTGAGGTATTGAATAAATTGGATGGCCACCCGAATGTTCTGCGTAAAGATGAATTGCATCTTGGAGTATCGATGCGTTCATTTCGCGCCGAGAACGTGTCCTACTTAGTGAAGCAATTGCTGGATCTTAACGCCGAAGAGGCACATAGGACGTTGGAAAATGTGAAAGGGAAATACCCCATCGTCATCACACGCGACCTTAGGCGCGCAAAACAATGGCTGAGGACGCAGGCCCGCGGGTCCGAGCGGTACGGAATCGTAGTTTCCTCTCAAGCACAACGATTAAAGCCAGACGCGATCGATGTGAAGACGCCAGTTGACCCAATTCATTGGTTTCTCGACGGAAAAGAGGACGTGCGGTCCTCGTATTATCTCGAAGATGTTGCCACAGAGTTTCATGTGCAGGGGCTCGAACTCGATTGGACATGTGTTACATGGGACGCAGATTTCCGTTATTCGTCGAATGGTTGGGAACACTGGTATTTCTGCGGAGATCGGTGGAATCATATCAAAAAACCGGAGCGTCAAAATTACCTTAAGAACGCTTATCGTGTCCTGCTCACACGCGCTCGACAAGGTATGGTAATCGTGGTCCCTCCCGGTGATACGGAGGATAAGACACGTAACCCAGGGTCTTATAATCCAACATTTGAGTATTTGAAAGGAGTCGGTTTCACCACTATATGAAGCGGGTAGCCACAGAGTCTCACGGCGACACTTTCTGTCGGTGGCAATTTCCCTTGGTGCCAAACTTGAGGTTTATTGTGGCGGCAACGACGGCGCTCGTACGGTTTCCCATGCCCAAGGGCGGCGGACCCACAAACCGGTTCTGTTACGCTGGCTTCGCCCTTCCGCCGCTACTCGCGACTTGCTCAAGGCGTTCGAGCGTATCGGGATATTTGCGAACGAGGAGCACCAGCGCGGCGGCTTGGGGGTTGGGTTTTTCGCGGCCCTGCTCCCACTTTTCGAGCGTTCTCAGGTTGATGCGAAGTTGCCGGGCAAACACGGCGCGTGAGCAACCGAGTTTGCAGCGCGTCCCTCGAATGAGTTTCGCGTCAACTTTCGGCAACGGCGCGGGTTCTACTTTGAAGCTGCGAAGGGTCAACTTACCCTCGCGATGGCTCTTCATTGCTGCCATACCTTCCATTAATTCGCCAAAAAGGTCTCGCTTGTTCACGGTTGCATTCTCCTCCAAGGCACAAAGACACTAAGAAAGTTCCGGGAAATATTGTCTAAGAAATTGGTTTTGTCGGCGTCCTACACTTAAAGATTTGCGGATTCGATAGGTTGCACGTCGCGCACGATCCGGTGCGCGAGCCCTTCTTCCGCGACTTCGAGGTCATAGCGAACCTGGAGGTTCATCCAGAAAACCGGTGGGGTGTTGAAGTAGCGGCCTAGGCGCAGGGCCGTATCGGTGGAGATGGCACGACGCTCGTGGACAATCTCCGCAATGCGGGTGACGGGCACGCGCAAGTCGAGCGCCAGCTTGTTCATGGTGAGGCCGAGCGGCTTCATAAACTCCTCGCGGAGAATCTCGCCCGGGTGTACGGGCTTCAATTTTCTCGCCATCCTGACCTCCTAACAACTGATGAAAGATTCAAAATTCCAAATTCAAAATGTAAGCTGCAAGATGCAAGGATGCGGGATCAGTTTACCCTCGCCAGTGCGCAATCGAACCATAGATGAAAGCCCATTGGATACGATCGGCAAAAGCCTCCAGCGTCGCTCGAATCACATCGGCTAGTCCCACTGTCTTTAGAATGAGGCCATGAATATCCTCAAAAAAGGGTAGCTCGGTGGCAGACTGAAAGTAAACGTGCTTTCCCTCGCGGCTCTCGAGCAGAATGCCGCCGCCAACCAGAGAGGTGAGCTCGCGCTGCAGGCTGGAAGGGGCAACCCAAAGATGCCGGGCGAGTTCCCGCATGTACCAGCGCCGCTCCGGCTGCCCGAAAGTGGCCGCCAGAATTCCCCGACGCGTCTTTGGAAATAAGGCATCAATCCCGGACCGTGTACGCATCGAACGTAGTTATGTACGTATTTTACGTACGTTGCAACCACGGAAAGGCCCCCACCGCATCAATGGAGTGGCCTCGGCCTCGTCCGACCACTCCTTAACGGTGCCTTTCATAGAGCACCTTTCCGCGGTCCAGCGCCTCCCGGATCAGGGGATCGCCCTCCTCGTACCGGCGGGCTGTATCCTCCGGACGGCGTGCCACAATATCGACGGAGAAATCAGGGTCAACGCGGTTTAGGATTTCCAGGGACTTCCGAAAGCCTTTGCCGTCAAAAGCCAGCACTACCAGAAGATCCACGTCGGAGTCCGGTCGCGGCTTTCCGTAGGCGTAAGAACCAAAGAGGATGATTCGCTCCGGTTGGAACTCTCGGGCAATCTTCTCTCCCAGGTTGGCAATCTTCTTCTCGTCAATCATCGGCTTCTTCCCATCGATTCAACCTGCGGCTCCTTTGGGAATTGTTAAGGTCGATTCCTCAACGTACGCCAGCCGGTCATCCTGGGATTATACACCGCATCTCGGACCCGCTTTCGCGGTGGGTTGAGACAAACCGATGTGTAGGCGGCTTTACGCCGCCATTTGCCAGGATAAACCTGCCGCTGCGAAGGCGAGATGGCGGGGTAAACCCGCCGTTACGGAGTGCCGCCGTCGTGAGATGTGCAGGGGCAGAGGTGTAGTGCCGACCTTGAGAGCAGTGACGAGTGACGAGCAAGCATGCCCAGAGTCGCATGGGCAATGACCACCGACGAGTGGTAGGTTACGAGAACCGGTCGAGACGGGAAGTAAGGAACCCGGTGCAGAGTCGAAGACTCATTCCCCCTGTGACACACCTCCCCGTATCGACTATCGGCCGATTTTCCAGAAACTTGAGCCTGTTCTGTTATTGACGAACGGCATGGTGGCACAGCCACTCCTGCCTGTGCCGCGCACGGCTAGGAATAGCGGCGCCCCCATCTCCCCCGCCCCCTCGTTGTGCCCCCGACACTTCCCCACATCGTTTATCGGAAGTTTTTCCAGGAAGACGAGTCTGTTTTTGACAAACAGCGTGACTGCAAAGGCTCGCAGCCTTTGCAAAGCACAGCCAGGAGTGGCTGTGTCGCGGTCATCGCCCCGGAGCGGCGATCACGTCGGTCAGGGGCACTTTGCGGCCTTTGGTCATGTTTTCGAAGAAATAGAGTCCGGATTTTCCGCCGACCACGATGTCCAAGTCGCCGTCTTTGTCGATATCGACGACCGTGACTTGCATACCCGCTCCGGTTCGCGAGCTGTAGTCGATGGTGTGCCGCCGCCAAGCCAGCCCGTAATCGGTCTGGACCCGGTCGTACCAATACACGCCCAGAGGCTCGTTGGCACCTGGATCGTGTTCGTGCGCGTAGTAGCGCTTGCCCGTTACCAGCACCGGCTTGCCATCGCCTTTGAGGTCCGCAATCGTTAAGGCGTGAGCCTGCGACCACGCGTTGTCGATGACATGTTTAGTCCAGGTGCGGTTGCCCTGTGCGTCCTTCTTTTGTTCGTACCAGAGAATTCCGTAGTCGTGGGCGAGCGTGGTGACGAGGTCCGGCAAGCCGTCGCCGTTCACGTCCATCGTGTAGATGAACCCGGTCGTTCCCAGGTCGAATTCCGGATGGAAGATCCACTCGCCGGTACGCGGGTCGGGGGGAGCTTCGAACCAACCCTTGGGCGTGATGATGTCGGTGCGGCCGTCGCCGTTGACGTCTCCGGCGCCGATGCCGTGCCCGTAGCTCTTCGGGCTGACCACGTGTCCAACCCAGTGCGCGTCGCTGCCCTTGCCCTCAATTTCATACCAGGTCAGCGGATATTTGGTGTCGCCGAATTGCGGCAGAAGCTGTTGAGGCTTGCCCGTATTCAGGATGTCCACCAGAAAGGCGAATTCCAC
>Ga0326727_10027554_pt1 | contig 10423 bp, 10 predicted proteins | sample MB2enrmetagenome_FD_207643 | JGI IMG/M metagenome (GOLD analysis project Ga0326727, IMG submission 207643) | Lab enriched peat soil microbial communities from McLean, Ithaca, NY, United States - MB29MY | ecosystem: Environmental > Terrestrial > Soil > Wetlands > Peat | place: USA: New York...
GACGTCCAGTGCCAGGCGCCGCCGGAATGGTGCAGGAGGCCGGCGTCCTCATCGAGGAAACGGCACAACTCCGTGACATCATGAGGACCGAACTTCTCGCCCTCCCGGATGGGCAACTCGAAGGCCGCGCACTTCAGGTGGTTCATGAGGATTTCAAGATTGTCCGGGTTGACGCAGGCGTGCTCGGGCGAGCGCTCGAAGAAGTACTCGGGGTGCTCGACAATGTACTGATCCACCGGCGCGCTCGAGGCCACCATTACCGCTAGGGACGGCGTCTGCCGGCGGCCAGCGCGTCCAGCTCGTTGCCACGTTGACGCGATGTTGCCAGGGTAGCCGGCCATCACCACGGCGTCGAGCGAACCGATGTCGATGCCCAACTCCAGCGCGTTCGTGGCCACCACCGCGCGAATCTCGCCCGACCGCAGCTTGCGTTCGATTTCGCGGCGCTCGCGTGGAAGATAACCGCCGCGATAGCCGCGCACTGCGTCGCCGGGCAACGGTCCACGCTCACAGGCATCGCGGAGATAGGTGATCAAAAGCTCGGTGGCCAGACGATTATTCGCGAAAACGAGAGTCTGCTGGTTTCGCTCAATAAACTCGGTTGCGATGCGCCGCGTCTCCTGAAGAAAACTGCGGCGGATGCCGAGCTGCTTGTTCACCACGGGCGGGTTGTAGAACACCAAATACTTGTCGCCCGAGGGCGCGCCGTTGTTGTCGACGAGTTCGAAGGGCGATTCCGTCAGCCCTTCGGCCAGCTCGCGCGGATTGGCGATGGTAGCCGAACAGCAGACGAACTTCGGAGTGGACCCGTAAAACGCGCAAATGCGCCGCAGCCGCCGCAGGACATTCGCCAGATGGCTGCCGTAGACGCCACGATAGTAATGGAGCTCGTCGATGACGATGTACTGCAGATTTTCGAATGCCTTGGCCCATTTCGTGTGGTGCGGCAGGATTCCGGCGTGCAGCATGTCCGGGTTGGTGAGCACGATGTTGGCCCGTTCGCGGATGGCCTTGCGCGCGTCCTGCGGAGTGTCGCCATCATAGGTGAACGCGCGGATCTGCGAACCAGCCGCATCCAGCGCCGACTGCATTTCGTACAACTGGTCCTCGGCCAGCGCCTTGGTGGGGAACAGATAGAGAGCGCGGGCGTGAGGATCGGCGACGATGGCGTTCAGTACCGGCAGGTTGTAACAGAGCGTCTTGCCGCTGGCGGTGGGCGTGACGACAACGACGTTTTTGCCGGCTGAGCTGAGACGGAAAGCGTCGGCCTGGTGCGTGTAGAGTTGCGGAATACCGCGCGCTTCGAGCATCGACTGGAGTGAGCGATCCAGTCCCTCGGGCATGCCTGCATAACCGGCCGCGCGCGCGGGCTGCCGCCGAATCGCCCGGATCGGCGAATCCGGCACGGCCATCCATTCTTCAAATCGCGCTACGGACGCTTCGAGACCGCCTCTCGGCGCCACCTCGGTCAACCCCAGCGACAGGTTCATGTATTCGCCTCTTCTTCGCCATTAGACCACAGATTCGGCGCCGTTGGAGACAGTCAGTGAAACAAGGAGAGGAGCAAAGCCACGAGAAAGAGGCCGGTCGCAGCCAGGTAGGGCCAGGGCCGTCCCGGCGAGCCATACACCAGGAGAGCAGAGACACCAGCCGTATAGAGAACGACTCCCAGGGGGTACTTCCATCGGGAGGGTTTGAGTTTCCGCTCACGAAACTTCTCGATCCCGACGATGCGGCCGCTAACGGTCAGATCGCCCACACCAAAATCAGTGATCAGCAGCTTGATGGTGAGGGAATCGGAGATGTTGAGGAGCAACGGAGTCACCACCAATGCGCCAGGTCCATCAAGCTGGATGGTGACGGGCAAATAGGAAGGGGTCGTTTGCGTGACATCAGCGGAGATGATCCGCGCCGCCGCGGAAAGTGACAGCCTGACTGGAACTTCGAAGTCCGCAGTGCGGATCGGTTCGTTTCCGGAATTCCGGATAGTCACAAAGACCAAGCCGACGTCTTGTACGGGCTGTTCGTCGAAGAGTATGCGAACTCGCCCTCCCGATTCCGGGTACATGCTGAGCAGACGTGTCGAAAGAACGCTGTATGTCAGCCCTCTTCTTCGTCGCGCCTTCAGATAATAGGTCAGGCCTAAACCCGATGAAACGAGAATACCGATGACGGAGATCAGGTTTCCGACGAGATCCGACAACTTTCCGGCTGGCACCAACGAAAAGTCTATCCGATTATTCCACCGGACGTCGGACGAGCACCCTCGTGGTACGATGAGGTCATAATTCGGCCCAGCGCCTTGAGCGGACATTCGGCGGTGATGTGATGTTTGAAAGTCTCGACGACCAGCTACGGAGTGACGATAGGCAAGTCAGCACGTCAGAGCGCTGGGTGAGATTGGTCCTCTTGATTGTCGTTATGATCGCGGTATTCGGAGGTATCGTTTTGAGCGTCCACCTCCTTGGGGCATAGCCGCCGTTTGAAGCCGATACAATGAAGGCTTCATGCCAGCCGCCGACCGCGATGCTCTGAAACAAATCCTCCGTGATCTGTCCATCCGCACCGGCGACTTCGTGCTGGCCTCGGGAAAACGCAGCAACCTCTATATCGACGCGCGCCTGACTACCTGTCACGCCCGCGCGATGCCGCTGATCGGGCGCACATTCCTCGACAAAATGGACGAACTCGGCTGGCGGCCCGCCGCGGTGGGCGGACTGACCATGGGCGCCGACCCGATTGCCATCGCGATCGCGCGCGAGAGCCTGGATCGCGCAGGCGAGCCGATCAACGCGTTCGTCGTGCGCAAGGAACCGAAAGCGCACGGAATGAAGCAAGGCGTCGAAGGGCTGGTACTGCCCGCGCAGATCGACGTCGTGATCGTGGACGACGTGTGCTCAACGGGTGGGTCCACCGTAACCGCGGTAGAACGGGCGCGCGAAGCGGGGCTGAACGTGCTCGGCGCGATTTGTCTCGTGGATCGGAAGCTGGGTGCTGCTACCAATCTCGCCAACATCCGGTGCGAGTTTGCATCGATCTTCGAGATCGGCGAGTTGGTCGGCGGCTGAGTATATAGACGACAATCTGTCCTGGCGCTAAACTGAAGCTCAGGCCCTCATCCGGATCGAGTCATACCATGAAAATTCACGAATATCAGGCTAAGGCGATTCTCGCCCGCTATGGTGTGCCGGTGCCGCGCGGCGACGTCGCATACACCATCGAAGAAGCTGAAGCCGCGGCCCGCAAATTGGGTGGCAGTGTTGTGGTCAAGGCGCAGATTCACGCCGGTGGACGCGGTAAAGGCGGAGGCGTCAAAATCGCGAAGGATGCCACGGAAGCCGCCGAGATCGCCAAGCGAATGCTCGGCATGAAACTGGTGACGCACCAGACCGGTCCTGAAGGCCGCATCGTGCAACGCCTGCTGGTGGAAGAGACGCTGCCCATCGAGCGCGAACTGTACCTCGGCATCGTGCTCGACCGCAACTCACGCAAGGCGGTGTTCATGGCCTCGTCGGCGGGCGGCATGGAGATCGAACAAGTGGCCGCGGCCACACCGCATCTCATCCTGCGGGAGACCATGGAGCCTGGGTTCGCCTTGCAGCCGTTTCAGGCGCGGACGCTCGCGTTCGGGATGGGCGTTCCCGCAAGCAGCGTGCGCGGGGCCGCGGACGCGATGATGGCACTGGCGAAGGCGTACGACGATATCGATGCGTCGCTCGCCGAGATCAATCCCTTCATTCTGACGACGGACGGCAAGGTCTATGCGCTGGACGCCAAGATCAATCTCGATGACAACGCGCTCTACCGCCATAAGGACCTGATCGAGCTGCGCGACCTCAATGAAGAGGACCCCCTGGAGGTGGAAGCCTCGCGACACGGTCTGAACTACATCAAGCTTGATGGAACCATCGCCTGTATGGTGAACGGCGCGGGGCTGGCCATGGCCACCATGGACATCGTCAAGTACGCAGGCGGATCGCCTGCCAACTTTCTTGACGTCGGCGGCGGCGCCAGCGCCGAACAGATTCGCAACGCGTTCCGCATCCTGATTTCCGACAAGAGTGTGCGGGCCGTATTCATCAATATCTTCGGCGGCATTCTGCGCTGTGACACTCTGGCCACCGGCGTCGTGGAAGCCGCGCGGGAACTGAAGCTGGAGGTACCGATTGTGGTTCGCATGGAGGGCACTAATGTCGAGAAGGGTCGCGAGATTCTGACTACATCGGGTCTCAATTTCACTATCGCCGACGACATGCGCGATGGCGCCGAAAAAGCCGTGGCGCTGGCCAACGGAAAGGAGCGGGCATGAGCATCCTGGTGGATCGCAATACGCGCGTGATCGTGCAGGGCTTCACCGGGCGCGAGGGCAGCTTCCATTCACAACAGTGCATCGCTTATGGGACGCAGATCGTAGGCGGCGTGGTGCCGGGCAAAGGCGGTCAGACGCATCTTGACCGGCCGGTATTCAACACGGCCAGCGAAGCGGTGAAGGCCACCGGCGCCAACGCGTCGCTGATATTCGTGCCTCCGCCATTCGCCGCCGACGCAATCATGGAAGCCGCGGATGCCGGTGTCGCGCTGGTTGTTTGCATCACCGAGGGCATACCTGTGGAGGACATGGTGCGTGCGTGGGAGTTTCTGCAGTCGCACCCCACGCGGCTGATCGGCCCCAATTGTCCCGGCATCATTTCGCCCGGCCAATGCAAGATGGGCATTATGCCCGGGCACATTCATTTGCAAGGCCACGTCGGCGTCGTTTCGCGCTCGGGCACGCTGACCTATGAAGCCGTGGGACAGTTGACGCGGCTCGGCATCGGCCAATCCACGTGTATCGGTATCGGCGGCGATCCCATCATCGGCACGTCTTTTCTCGACGCGATCGGTTTATTCAACGACGACCCGGACACGCACGCCATCGTCATGATTGGCGAAATCGGCGGAAACGCCGAAGAGCAGGTGTCGGCTTTCATCAAGGAAAACGTGAAGAAGCCCGTGGTGGGATTCATCGCGGGACAAACCGCGCCCCCGGGACGCCGCATGGGTCACGCGGGCGCGATTATCTCGGGCGGCTCGGGAAAAGCCTCGGACAAGATCGCGGCGATGCGCGCGGCGGGCATCACCGTGTGCGACTCTCCTGCGGATATCGGGGACAAGGTGAAGAGCAGGCTGTCGTAAAGGGATTAGAGGGAGTAAGCGGAGTAAAGGAATCAGACCTGCGTCCATAGTCTGTGTACTCCCTATACTCCTTTTATTCCCTTTGCTCTTGTTTCCGTCTCGAGTTGGCCAACAGCCACATCGCTACCGGCCGCCGTGCCAGAATCGAAGAAATGGCCATTGAACAGACGTTCGCTATCATCAAACCCGATGCCGTCGCTTCAGGGCACACGGGGCAGATCATTCATCGCATCGAGCAGGAAGGATTCCGCATTCGCGGGTTGAAGCTGCTGCGTCTCTCGCGCCAGCAGGCCGAAGGGTTCTACGAAGTGCACCGCGAGAAGCCTTTTTACGGCAGCCTAGTGGAATTCATGTGCGAAGGACCGGTTGCGGTGATGGTGCTGCAGCGCGAGAACGCAATTCGCCACTGGCGCGCCACCATGGGAGCGACGAACCCCGAAAAGGCGGCTGAGGGCACATTACGCAAGCACTACGCGAAGAGTATCGAGCGCAACGCGGTGCATGGATCCGATGCGCCGGAAACGGCCGCTGTAGAGATCGCATTTTTCTTCAGCACGGCCGAACTGATATAAATCGATGGCGCCAGCTGCGGCGCGGGGTCGACTATGCGCATCGGGATTGACGCATCGCCAGTGTTGCTGCGCAGTGCCGGTGTGAAGACGTGGACGTGGCACTGGGTGGAGAACCTGCGCAAGGCCGCGGCGGACGGCGATGTTGTCGAATCGTTCCCGGCGATCGGAAACAGGGCGCGGCTGGTCCACGAAGGATCGGTGTTCGGTCCGCTGGCAACATGGCCGCATCTTGCATTGCTCTATGCGCTGAACGCGCCTGGCAATTTGCTGCTGGATGGCCTCGCGCGCCGCTACGACGTGGTGCATCTCTCGAACCAGATTCGCCGGTTTCCCAGACGCGCCAGGGTCACCGCTACAATCCACGACATGACCTGCTGGCTCATGCCCGAGCTGCACACTGAGGCGAACGTTCGCGCGGACCGTCAGTTCGCTGAGCGTGTGCTGAAGCGCGCGGACCGGTTGATCGCCGTTTCCGAGAATACGCGCCGCGATGCGATGCGCCTGCTGGACCTGCCACCGGAAAGGATCGAGGTGATCTACTCCGGCGTGGCCGATGCCTTTTTCGATGCGAAGCCGCGTCCCGCCAGCCGCCCGTATGCGCTGTTCGTCGGCACCATCGAGCCGCGCAAGAACGTGGACACACTGCTCGATGCCTGGGCGCAGTTGAAGCCGTCGTTGCGCGATGAATTCGACCTGCTTGTCGCGGGTCCGGAAGGTTGGGGCGCCGAACGGACAATGGCGCGGCTTCGCCAGGGCGCCAACGGAGTGCGGTATCTCGGCTACGTCAGCGAAAGCGAGCTCCCGTCGCTCACCGCGGGCGCGGCGGTGTTCGTGTACCCGTCGTTATACGAAGGCTTCGGGTTTCCCGTCGCGCAAGCCTTAGCGGCGCGGGTGCCTGCCATCACCTCCAACCTGTCGTCATTGCCGGAAATCGCGGCCGCCGGTTCGGTGTTGGTGGACCCGCGCAGCGCCGCGGAACTGAGCGGCGGGCTTGACCGATTGCTTACCTCGCCGTCTCTGCGGGCGAAACTGGCACGCGATGGCTATCGTCAGGCGCAGGAATTTCGTTGGGAGACCTGTGCTCGCAAGAGCCTGGAGTTCTTCCACAGACTCGGCTAAGTTGGCTCCAGCGCCCCGGCTCGCCGCCAATGAGTTTCGAACAGCCCGCGCATGGCTTCTCCCAATGCCGAATGCTCGAAGATCACCGAAGTCCAGGTCGGTTTGGTGATCACCGGATCAAGCAGCGCAATCATGCCCTGCTGGCCATCGAAAACGGCCAGCTTCATGGGCAGCGACTCGATCTGCCGGACCTCTACCCCCACCGCCGCATAGTCGGCCAGGCGCTGCCGGTGGTCGTCGTCGAGCGTGCCGCCTTCGATAAGCAATCGGCAGAGGACGCCGCGATCGCGGGCTCGCTTGACCAGTTGCTCGTCCAGCGGATCTACCGCGTAGGGCGGCCGTGAAAACTCCACGTACTCGGTCTGCACGTCGGCCAGCATGCGGCGGTACTGCATGGCGATCTGACCGGGATCGCCGACGATCTTAAGATAGTCCAGCGTGCCGCGGCCGCCCTGGCCCTCCGAATACGCCGCGGTGAGATCGTCGATCAGACCCGTGCCCATGCGGCTCTGCTCGGTGTACTCCTGCTGCAGGTTTTGAGCGCGGCGCGAAAGATAACTTGGGATCGCCAGGCTGGGCTCTACCGCGGAAAACAGCTTGGTCTTTTCCTGCACCACCTGGGCGAATCCCTTCTCCACAAGGCTGTCGAGCACCTCGTAGATTTTCTGGCGCGGGACGTGCGCGCGCGCGGCCAGCTCCAGTGCTTTGAATCGCGGATGCCCGATCAACACCAAATATGACCGCGCCTCATAGGCGTTCAGGCCGAGCTGCTGGAGCCTCCGCCAGAACCTCTGAAAATCCATCTCAGGCAGATCTTGCGTCATCGTGACGTGAGGATCATATCAAATGCCCGTGCGGCGTGCTGGCGCCAACGGTGTTTAAAGACAATCTGCGGCCTCTGATAAGATGAGGGTCGTCCCCGGAAGGCAGCCACCATGACAGGCGTCAAAGTCGTCGTAATCTATCCGCGGCCCGTCGACGAAAAGGCGTTTGAGCGGGAATGGAGCGAAAGGCACAAGCCACTTGTCGAAGAGAAGCTGAAGGGCATGACGCGCTTTGTGGATTCAAGGGTTGTCGGCTCGCCAATGGGTCGCGTGGCCGCGTACCGCATCGCCGAAGCGCACTTCTCCAATATCAATGAGCTCAATAAGGCTCTCGAATCGGACGGCGGCAAAGAGGTGCTGGCGCACGCAGCTTCCATGTCCAGCGGCGGCGCGCCCATCGTTCTCCTCTGCGAAGAGGAGTCGTCCATTTACTGGTAGAGGATCGCGTATGGCGGAACAAAACTATGCCAACCACCGGCAAACGGTATTCGGGTTTCACATCGTGCTGTCTGCTCTTATCGTCCTGACCTTCTTTGGATCGCTGGTGAATCTCTGGCGGTCGCTGGAAGATCACCATAGGCTTTACAGCGCTTCTTTGATTGTGGTGCTGGACGTCATTGCCGGGATGCTGTTTTATTACTGCCGCACGTTCGCGCTGAAGGCGCAGGACCGGGCCATCCGTGCAGAAGAGAATCTGCGCCACTTCGTACTGACCGGCAAACTGGTGGATCCGCGGATCACCATTCGACAGATCATCGCGCTGCGCTTCGCCTCCGATGCCGAGTTCCCGACCCTGGTGCAGAAGGCCGCCAGCGATGGTCTGAGCCCCGACGCGATTAAGCGTGAAGTGAAGAACTGGCGAGCCGACACCTACCGCGTGTAGCGGCACCCGTTACCCTCGTTAGAGCATGGATCTGACGACGGCCGCGGCCACCACCATCTTCCTGTTCACCATGGGCGTGGTCGCCGCCGGGAAACTCCCTGGTCTGCGCGTGGACCGCACCGGCGCCGCAGTGATTGGCGCGGCTCTCATGATCGGCGTGGGTGTGCTCACGCCCCAGCAAGCCTACGCCGCAGTCAATCTCGACACCATCGCGTTGCTTTTCGGCATGATGATCGTCGCGGCCAACCTGCGGCTGTCCGGCTTCTTCGGGCTGGTGAGCGCGTGGGTGGTGCGTCACGTCCGGCGACCCATCTGGCTGCTTGCGGCCATCGTCGCGGTCAGCGGCGTTTTCTCGGCGTTCTTCGTGAACGACACGATTTGCCTGGTTCTAACGCCGCTGGTCTGCCATGTGACTGCCCGGCTCAAGCGAAATGCAGTGCCTTACCTGCTCGCCGTCGCCATGGCCGCTAATATCGGGAGCGCCGCAACCATCACCGGTAATCCGCAGAACATGCTAATCGGAAGTGTGTCGCATCTGTCGTTCGGCGCGTTCGCGGCGGCGTTGTCCCCCATAGCGGCGATCGGCCTCGTGGTAACGGTGGCCGTCCTGTCGCTTCTCTATCGCTCCGAGTTCGCCTCAGGCGAGCGGCTGGAGGAGGTGGAAGAACAGGTTCGCGTGCGCCCACCGCTGTTGTGGAGATCGGCCCTGGTGGCTGCGGCCATGGTGATGTTTTTCTTCCTTGGGCAACCGGTGCCGAAGGTGGCGTTGTTGGCCGGGGCGTTCCTCCTGATCACCCGACGAGTGCGCCCCGAGGCAGTCTATCGCCAAATCGATTTCCCTCTGCTGGTCATGTTCGCGGGATTGTTCGTGGTGGTGGCGGGCATCGAGAAGACGCCGTGGCTATCCGATCTGTTGGCGGCGGCGGAGCGAATGCAGTTGGAACGCGTACCCGTGCTCAGCGCCCTCGCCGCCGTTTTGGCGAACCTCGTCAGCAACGTGCCTGCGGTGCTGATGCTGCGTCCGTTTGTAACCCATTTCCACGATCCGCATCGTGGATGGCTGGTGCTGGCGATGGCCTCCACACTGGCCGGCAACTTTACCATCACCGGCTCGGTGGCCAATCTTATCGTGGTGCAGCGGGCTCGTCAGGAAGGGGTAAAGGTGAGCTTTCGCGAATATTTCCGTGCCGGCGCGCCGCTGACCGTCATCACTATCGCAATCGGCGTGCTGATGCTTTCGCTTTGAAAAGCTATCGGACTGGCAAATGCGGATAACCCGGCACCTCGCCAATGAGTGGTCTCGCGTAATCCTGAAAAGCCGGCAGAATGTCGTTTCCTTCGGGGACAATCCACTCCAGCGGAATCCTGCGCTCTTGGTGCGCCACGGTTTCCAGTGGAGTCAGAAACGTACTGCTTCGATATGGATCATCTGATTCGCGACGCAAAGCGACCGTGCCTCCGGAGAAGGCGTCCCTCGCGGCCCGTGCCGCCGCGCGTCCACATTCGTACGCTTCCGATCTGTCCAGCGGCGATGCAAACGGCCCGCAGGAACGCCCCAGTAGTCCCGGCTTTTCGGCGCGGGCGCGGAGACCCGTCTTCGCCGAAAGAAGCTGCGCCAGCGTGTGCCCGAGATTTGACGCCAGCCGATGTTGTGCGACGTTGGGCCGGTCCACGTCCGCGCCAAATGGCTGGCCGGACTCGTCAAGCTGTCCTTCACACACGGCGATCACCACGCGCCCCAACCGCCGGTAGACGCGCTCCACGTCGGTCGCGATGCGATCGAGGCTGACCGGCTGCTCGGGAAAGTAGATGAGGTGCGGGGCGTCGTCCTCATGCTGTCGCGCGAACGA
>Ga0326727_10027555_pt1 | contig 10422 bp, 6 predicted proteins | sample MB2enrmetagenome_FD_207643 | JGI IMG/M metagenome (GOLD analysis project Ga0326727, IMG submission 207643) | Lab enriched peat soil microbial communities from McLean, Ithaca, NY, United States - MB29MY | ecosystem: Environmental > Terrestrial > Soil > Wetlands > Peat | place: USA: New York...
GCGGACCCTCGCGTCGGGTCAGCCTCTCATTTCGCGCCGGTAACAATATCTTCCTCCGGCACAAGAAAAACCCCCGGCCTCGAGGAAACGGGGTTTTTCATCACCACCACGGGCGTATGATATACCTCTTCAATATTCCGGTAAGTCAGCACCTCGTCGGGTGTCCCGTCCTTCCAGAGCACACCGTCGCTGAGCAGGAATATCCGGTCGCAGTACTGGCTCGCGAGGTTGAGGTCGTGGAGCACGACGAGGACGGTGAGGCCCCTATCCCTGTTCAGTTTTCTCACCAGGTCGAGGACCCTTGCCTGATGGCCGATGTCGAGGTGGCTGGTAGGCTCATCGAGAAGAAGCAGCTCCGGCTCCTGCGCGAGCGCGCGGGCAATGAAGGCAAGCTGCCTCTCCCCGCTGCTCAGACTGTCCACGAAACGGCTCCTGAGGCTTAAGGTGCCAGTCAGGTCCATGGCTTCCTCGGCCGCGCCCAGATCAGACCTTCTCTCCATGAGCCGCAAGCCCTTTCTGTGGGGTATCCTGCCGAGAAGCACGAGGTCCTCGACCCTCATCCGCACGTCGAGATCGTAGAGCCTCCCTACGACAGCAACTTGTTGTGCCAGCTCCTTGAAGCTCAGCGTATCGAGCTTCTCCCCTTTCAGCAGCACCTCCCCTTCGGCAAGCTTTATCGTCCTGGTGACAGCCCTGATGAGGGTCGTCTTTCCTGAGCCGTTTGGTCCTATCACGCCCACGAGGCCCCCGTCTTCTATCCTAACGTTGATATCCTTGAGGACGAAATGGTCATCGTAGCGGCAACTGACGTGGCGAAGCTCCAGCATCACTTGCTCCTCACGATGCTCGCCCGTCTCATCATGGCGTAAATGAAGAGGATGCCCCCGAATAGGCCGGTGACCACGCCCACGGGCAGCTCTATGGGCTGCGCCACGCTCTTCGCCACGGCATCGCAGAAGATGAGGAAGATTGCGCCCGAGACAAATGAAGAGACGAGGAGGATGCGATGGTCGGTCCCTGCGAACATGCGGACGAAGTGGGGGACAACCAAGCCCACGAAACCTATGGCCCCCACGAGGGAAACGGACAGGCCCGTCAGGAGGGATGCGAGAACGAGGAGAATCCGCTTGGTTCTTTCCACGTTCACCCCGAGGTGAATGGCGTCCTCTTCGCCCAGACACAGGGCGTTAAGATCGAAGCAGAAGAGATAGGCGACGGCGAGGCCGGCGATGGCCGCGACGAGCGCCAGCTTTACCGGAAGCCAGTCGGTTTCACCCAGGGAGCCGATGATCCAGAACAGGATGCCGTGGAGGTCCTCGATACGCGAGATGGACATGATGAGCAGCACCGCGGAAGAGGATATGAAGCTTATCATGACGCCCGTGAGAAGGAGGCCTTGAAGGTTGAGGACCGACCTGTTGATGCCGAGGGAGAGAAACACGATGACGCAGACGGCTCCGAGAAAACCGAATGCAGGCAGCGAGTAGATGCCGAGCAGACCGGTCAGGCCAAGTATCGTGCCCAGGGCGACACCGAGGGCCGCGCCGCCCGAGATGCCGAGCGTGTAGGGCTCGACGAGGGGGTTCCTGAACAGGGCTTGAAGCATCACTCCGGAGAGGCTCAGGCTGCCGCCGATGGCGAAGCCGAGAAGAATCCTCGGGAGGCGTATATCGAACAGGATGGCGTAGTCGGTAGCTCTCCCTTTCCCCCCGAGCAATAAGCGCACTATCGTGCCGGGATGCATACCCGCAGGGCCGAGCGAGAGGGAGAGGGCCGACACCGCGAGGAGGATCACGATCAGGACAAACAGGGTAAAGAGCCACTTGAGGAGCCTGTTTTCCACACTCTCCCTCTTAGGCGCCGGGATGGAGCGCTTTTACCATCTCCTCAAGGGCGTCGACGAACGTCCGGGGCGTCGGGCTGCAGACGCGGTACGAGTCCATGATGAAAATCCTGTCATTCTTTACCGCCTTGAGGGCTCGGAACTTCTGCCACTGCTTTTTTTCGTTCCCGGCTGCAGCGTCCATGCCCACCAGTATTATGACATCCGGGTCCTGCCTCAGCACCTCTTCCCTGCTGTAGAAGCCTGTTTTTGCCTCACGGGCGATATTGGTCCCACCCGCAAGCTCGATGAAGTCATTCACGAAAGAATCCTTAGTCGCGGCAAACAGGGGCTTCGTGCCGAGCTGGACGAAGACGCTCGGCTGAGGGAGACCTTCTATACGCTCCCTTATCGCATCGACCCTGCGCCCTGTTGCCCTTACTATCTCCTCTGCCTCTCTTTCTCTCCCGACTATCCTGCCAAGCTCGAGAAATTGCTGGTTCGTCTCCGCGTACGACCTAGGCTCATTGAAGACGAGGACGTTGACGCCCAGCCGTTTCAATCTCTCAACATCCCTCCGTTCTGTAAGTGACGTGGCGAACACGAGATCGGGCTTGAGATCGACGATCTTTTCTATGTTCACCTGGGTCACGTTCCCGATCTTTTCCTTTGCGCAGGCTTCCGGAGGGCGCACACAGTACGTCGTGACGCCCACAAGCCTGTCCTGGACGCCCAGCAGGTACAGTTTCTCGGTGATGGCCGGCCCGAGGGAGATGAGCCGGCGAGGGGACACACCGGCCGCACCCGCCGGTTGGCCTGCGGGACGGGCCGGAAGCACGCCAATGATCACGAAAAATGCCAGCAGAAATGTGATCCTCGTGAAACGCATGGCGAAGGATCGTTGGTGTCGCATGAAATTCGAGTCCCTTTGAGACCCTGTCTCCCCTCTTTAGATCTGTGGCGAGATTCGACCCGTAAAGAGCGGTCTCCTTTCGGCCATTCGGTAGTATACTACATCGTCGTGCTCGGCGCGGACAGGTGCCTCACAGGGGCGCACAACTTGGCCGCCTCAATTAACGTGCCCCTCGGAGCCTCCAAACGTATACCTCAGCGTGAGGAAGAACTGGCGTCCCGGGGAAGGGTACAAAGCAATATCGTTGTAATAGGAGCTGTAGACCCCCATTTGGCTGTAGCTCTTGTTTGTCAGGTTCTTCACGGTGAGTTGGGCCGTGAGCCTGTTCCAGCGATAGCTGACGGAGGAGTCGAAGGTCGTGTAGCCGGGCAGCTGCTCCTGGGCGTTCGCCTGGTCGCTTATGGCGTAGCGCTCGCCAGTGTAGACCGAGGCGAGGCTGAAATTCCAGTTGGAGACCGTGTAGGAAAGTTTCGCCGATGCCTTGTTCTCGGGCACGAGGGGTATGCGGTTCCCGCCGAACTCCCCTCCGTCGAAGAGGGCCTCGGTGTAAGAATAGGCGAGATTGAGCGTGAGACCCTTGACGAGGTTGAAAAAGAGGCTCGCCTCCACGCCGCGCCGGTCGGTCTTGTCGTAATTCGAGTTCACGCCGGTGATGGGGTTGTAGTAGATCTCGTCCCTGTTCTCGCTCTGGAAGAAGGTGATGCTGCCCGCCACCCTGTGCCACGGGTCCCAGCGGATGCCGGCATCGAACTCCCGGGTGGTCTGCGGCCTGAGGCTCGTGTTGATCTGGCTCGGCACGAAGACGCCGGGCGCCAGGACATAGCCTTCGGAGAAGAATTCATCGGTCACGGGGAAGCGGAAGCCCTCGCTGTACGAGGCGAAGACGTTCGCCTTCTTGAGGATCGAGTAATTGGCGGCTAATCGGTAGGCGTCCCTTTCGTAACTCGACGTGCCGACCTCGCTCAGGACCGGGTTGACGAAGTCCTTGTAGTCGATGTCGAAGCTCGACTTCTGCCGCCTGTAGCCCGCCTCGAGGGCGAGATCCTCGAGGGGGAATATTTTCTCATCCCCATAGTAAGCGAAGTCCCTCTTGTTGATGTCGGCCGTGCTCTGGGACACGCCGAAATAGCTCGCCGAGTAGCCCTCCGTCGTGGGGTACCTATCGTAGTCCGAGCCGACGACGAAGACGCTCTTCATTCCTCCGATGGGGGTTGAGACCTCCACCTTCGGCGTGAACGCGTAAGTCTGGAGCTCGTTTTTTCCTTCGGCATAGCTGCCCTCGCCATAGTCGTAGTCGTAGCCTTCGTGGCGGTCCCTGTAGGAAGCCCCGAGGGAGAGGACGACGTCGTCGCGGAGCTTGATCTCGGGAACGAGGTCGAAGAAGCTGTCGTTCGTTGAAGCTGACCCCACGTCCTGGGGGATGACGGAATCCCTTGGATTCACTCCGGAGCGCAACTGGGACAAGAGGAGATAGCCCGGCATACCGTAAGAGTCCTCGTGCGTGCCCGTGCTCAGGCTTACCTTGAAACGATCGCTCGGCTCGAAGCTGAAATTGCCCACGAGGTCATTCGAGTGGAGTGCGTTGTTCTCCCTGTATCCCCCGGTATCGAGGTGCGAGGCAAAGGCCATGTACGAGAACTGGTTTTGACTTCCCGAGATCATGGCCTCGGGCTTGAAGGAGTCATAACTCCCGTACGTCGCGGCCACCGATCCCGTGGGCGGGCCTTCTCCCGACTTGAGAATTATGTTGACCGCGCCCGCAGCGGCGTTGTCGCCGTAAAGGACGCTCGCCGGGCCTCGGTACACCTCGATTCTCTCGATGGCGTCCACCGGTATCTGTGAGAGGTCGGCACCCGACAGGTCGATGGAGTTGACGCGCCTGCCGTTGACGAGGAAAAGGACGTTCTGGGGAGCCGCCTCTCCGTAGCCCCGGATGTCGACGTTTCCCGTTTTTGGATTGCCGAGGTAATTCTGGGCGAAGACGCCCGGCTCCCGGTCGAAGACGTCGACCACGGATTGGGCGCCCATTTCCTGGATCTGTTCGGCCGTTATCACCGTGACATTGGCGGGTGCCTCGGCGAGCGGGGTCTCAATGCGGGACGCGGTGACGACGATTTCGCCGAGGTTGTAAGGCTCGTCAGCGAGGGCAGGGGTTGCCCACGCAATACAGCACGTGAGCACGAGGGCGATGGATAGCCGGAGAAGTCGGCTTCCCGGCGGCGCCTGTTTCTTATTGATGAGGCTATCGGGATGATACCACATGAGAGGCTCCTTTCCGTGTGGAGGCACGTTGCAGGCAGCACCGTCCGGCGCCGCGCGAACGGCTTGTTCACGTGAGAGACGGTGGGCTTGTCCGATGATGAAAGAAAGGAGATTAGGAAGAATTTGATGTCATACGCACCCCCTTATGCCGCGTAAGGTAGCGTCGTCATGGTTTAACCCAAGGTTTCCTGGCTTAAGGGTATTACCGGTACGCCTTCCCATCCGTTGCCGGACAGTGACTGGTCGCATGGACCCGTACCGGCCTTTCACCCCATCACAGTTGCGGGACAGCGGCAGATTTTCACTGCACTTCCCTCAGAGGTTAAAACTGCAGGCCGCACCATTTCTTTACCATGTCAGGCCGATAATTGCAAAGGTTTTTTTGACGTTTTTGAGCGATAGCCGAGAACGACGAGGAAAGGTACAAAGCCGGCGAGGAAAGGGGCCTCCGGCAAAGAACCGGTACCACTACTACAGGGATGACCAACAAACATGAGGCGCCCAAAGGCTGAGACTACTATCGAAATAGGACTCCTTAGGTTGTGAGTCTCAGAGAGAAGAACAGATCTCGTCGTGTGCATGGGCGTGGCGAGACAGTTCGATCCGCTTTAGGATGAGGCCAGCCCTTTGCGGGAACGCCCTGACCATGTCTCCCGAGTTCAGGAAAGTCGCCATATTTTGCACGCTTCGCCCAACTCTGCAGAGTACGCCCAGGAACGTGGGGGTTCGGGTCTTCGCCACTTCCGATGGCAATCCTTCGCGGGACAGTCATGCCGAGAACCACGCTGCTGCCTGCAAAAGGGCACACCGTGGTGGATTGCACCTTAGTGGCATTGATCCTCGCTCCAGTATCCCCCTGCTTTGAGGCAGCATTCGATTGGGGTCGAGCATTCGATTGGTGCCGGCGCCGGATAGTAAACCGTAACGTAGAATTGTTTGGTTGCCTGGTCCGTGCCAAGGAACCCGGTATCGAAGTTAAAACTCCACTCCATCGGTGTCGTGTTACCCGGGGGTGTGGGCGCATCCATGCCATTACAAGGGGATTGGCTGTTGCCACTCTCATCGCGCTCACACGCCCAATAGAAGAAGGGCTGCAGATTTTCGAATGGACCGACGCACGCGCTTGACAAGAATCGGGTGTCTCCCGGCTGAAGCTGCAGATCCTGGAAGAGCCCTTTTAGATCATCGATGGTGGGAAGTGCCCATTGGTGAGAACCGGCAAAACCGATTCCCTGGTCGGACTGGTTCATGTCCTCGATCCATGGAGGTTCGGTGCCGTTTCCGAACAGCATTGCGCCGCTTGAGTTGACTAACGGCACGGTCAGTTGGCGGCCGCCAGCCGCCGAGAGGGTGGTCGTGCCGGTATCGCCGAATCTCAGGTTTTTTGCAAGGGTTGCATCGACGGGCCAGGTATTTCCCGCGCCGCAATCGTACAAAGCTTTCCCCGCGGCGGGTCCGCTCGTATAGGGCAACACGGCGGTAGAACCCGGGGGACACGACGGCGGTGTGGCGATTGCGCCTGGCACCATGGGGAGCACGTAAAAATAATTGTACGTGGTCGTGTTCGCTCCGCCGATATCTGTGTTGAAGCAGTAAGTGATCTCGCCGCCGCTGTTTGTGCCCGAGGCCCAGTAGAGCGAGGGCTGCAGGTTATGAGTCGGCCCAATCCTGTTGGTGAATCCTGGAACGACGCTGTTGGGGTAGCTCCGATCGAGCCCGATGCTGTACAGGCTTCCCAATGCGCTGCCGGTGCAAAGCGGTCCAAACGATCCACCATAGGGACCCGACGAGACCGCACAAGTGGCGTCCGTCAAAGGCGTTACGGGAAGTTGCCAGTCCGTGTGGCACAAATAGCCGATGCACCCATTCCATGGAACGTGATTCAGAGCGTGGACCCATACCTTCGCGGTCTCGTAGTCCATAGTGCCGTCCGGATTGATCGTGGTGATGCCCATCTCTCGTTGAATGTTCTGACCCTCTTTGCTTGCGGCAAAGTTAGCATCCGCAAGCCAGAACACGCCGTTGCTCGTATCGAAGACGACCGGACCTCCGTTGACATACAGAGTGATCAATCCTTCGGCCACGATCGGCGCGCTCCCCTGAACCGTTCCCGCCGTCGGCGTCGCGGCCGAATCGGTGATCGCCTGCGGGACAGTGGTCGTCTCAGCGTGAGCATGGGGCACGGCGAGGAGACTGGATAACAAAACCGACAACAGAATCGCAATTCCTCTTAACTTCACGGTTCCTCCAATCAAAAACTGAACTGTTTCTAAGCCCCTGGATGTGGCTCGCCTGAAAAGCAACCACTGCGGACGCGCCGCCAATGCGGATGCAGAAAGTGATCTTTTCATGAGGGAAGCCTCCTCTTCGGTTCGATTTGCGCTACCAAGATGTTCCGTCATAAGTCATTGTCTTTGCCATCCTGCGTCTCCTCCCTGTCCCGAGGAGGTCGGTCGTACGCCTCCTTATCCATGATAAGACCTCCGCCTTCTCTCTATCTCCATAACTATAATCACTCAGCTCTGCCGGTACCTGGGCTATGGTCGTTAGAGCGTTCCGCAGAATAAGGTAACGATTACCCCGGCGTAATCTTTTCCTAAAGCGAAAGCCTAGCGCAGCGAAGGAAAAGATGGAGCCGGTCGGTAACGGGCAGGGAGGGGTAATGTCAAGGAATTGAGGGCGAAAGATGGGCGATCGGGTAGTTTTATGGCGGTGTTACGATGAGAGGACGGACTTTGCTATGCCTATGACGTCGGTATCTCCGTAAGGCTTGTCGAGGAAACCGTCTACCCCGTACTCCTGAAGCTTCTCCCTCTGTTCCTCGCTCATGAAGCCGCTGGATATGACGACCTTCACCTTTCTCGAGCTTTCCCTCAGTCTCCTTAAGACCTCTTCCCCGCCCATGCCCGGCATGATCATGTCGAGGATAACCAGGTCTATCGACCGATGGTGGGACTCGTAGACCTCCATGGCTTCGATGCCGTCGGCTGCTTGAAACACCTCGAAGCCTTCGGCTGAAAGCACGCCCGTGAGCAGCCCCCTCACGACCTCTTCGTCATCGACTACCAGGACGCCCCTCTTCGTGATCTCCTTGGCGGCCTCGACCCGGGGCTTCTTCGGCTCTTCCTTGCACGGCTCCGCGACAGGAAAGTAGAGGGCAAAGGAGGTGCCCTTGTCTCTGTCGCTCTGAAGCTCAATGAACCCCTTGTGGCTTTTGATGACCTTCTGGACCAGATGGAGACCCATCCCTATCTTCTTGCTTTCGGTCTTCGTGGTAAAGTACGGCTCGAAGACCCTGCTTTTCAGATGCTCGTCTATGCCGGAGCCTGTATCTCCGATGGTGACGACGACGAATTCCTTTCCGCCCAGGTATGCCTTGCGCTCTGTCCGCACCCTCAGGGTTCCTCCGTCGGGCATGGCATCTTTTGCGTTGACGCAGAGGTTGAGAACGGCGTGTTGCAACTCTCCGGCGTTCCCCTTGATCTGAGGCAATTTCGGGTCGAACTCCGTGGTGATCATGATGTTCCGAAAGCTCTCTCTCATGAGAAAAAGGACGTCGCCGAGCAGGGCATTGAGGTCTATACGGTCGATCACCCTGACCCTCTGCCGGCGCGAGAAGTTGAGGAGATGTTCGGTGAGAGCGGCCGCCCTTTTTGCGGAGTTCTCGATCACTTCCGCATATCTGTTGAGCTGCTGCTCCTCCGCGGTCATCCTTTTCATGAGGGAAGCGTAGCCGAGTATGCCCGTCAACACGTTGTTGAAGTCGTGGGCTATTCCTCCGGCCAGTTTCCCTATGCTCTCCATCCTGCTCCGGTTGACGTTCTCCTCTTCCTCCATCCTCTCGTCGATGACGTCTTTAAGCACGAGGCTCTTGAAAACGATCTTCCCCTTATCGTCCTTTACGGGGTAGCTCTCCAGGGTGTAGAGCTTGTAATCATCGCCCTTGGTGTAGTGGAGCTCCCCTTTCAGAATGAAATCTTTCTCCAGAAACCCCTTCTCTATCCCGTGGATGACGTTTTCCACGGGCTCACCGGCAACGAACCCAATTCCTTCGAAGAACTCCTCTTTGGCTGACTGGTTAGCAAAACAGATATTTCCGTTTCTGTCGACCAGGAGAAGCGAGTAGGGAAACTGGTCTATGATGTTCTCGAGAAGGGTTTTCGTGACGGCGAGTCTGGCGTCGAGCTGCTTCGTCCTCTTCTCTTCCTCCATCTTCAGCTCGTTCACGCGCATTTTCAGCAGCATGAAGCGATTGAGGATCTCGCCCAGGAGCTCCAGGTCTCTCGTCGTGCTCTCGTCGAGGGTGATCGACTTCCTCTTTCCCAGGACGAAGTAAGCGAAGACGTGAACACCCCGCTTGAGGGGATAGACATAGAGCGTTCCGTAGCCGAAGTCGTCATGATAGATCGTGGGCGAAAAGATGGAACCCTTTGCCTTTTCTATGTCATCGGAATCTATGCTCCTGAGACTGCCGTCGATGCTGAAGAAGGACGGCTTGCCGCTGCCCCTCATGACCAGCTCACAGGCATCGAAGACGGTCTCCTCCACGAACACCCTGGGCATCTCGGCGAGGAGGTCGCTATCCCCTTCCATATGCTGGAACATCTTTACGATGACCGAATAGTTGCTGATGGCCCTTTCGAAGAAGTTCCATTGGAACAACAACGACTTATTCCTCAGGCTACTCTCTTGCATCGGCCACCCCTAAAAGCTCGCTTATCCTTGCGGTCTCACTCAGTATCCGCTCCTTTTCGCCTTGGAGGATGATCCCTTCGGCCCCCAGGTCTGCGGTGGGGTTGTCGATGAACGCGTCGGCTACCCTCACGATATCGAGCAGGCGGTCCTCTCCGTCGGGGGTTCCATGATGACCCCTTACGACCGCGCAGAACTCTTCCGGGAATCTCCACTTGACGGCCATGAAATAGCCGACTTCCTGGTGGTCGATGCCGAACGTCTCCTGCTCCAGGGTGCAAAGGTCCTTGCCGGTTTTTCGGGCGAGAAGGACCAACCTCTGGTACTCGTCTCCATAGGTAGAGAAGATGATCTTCCCTATGTCGTGGAGGATCGAGACGGTGAAAGCCTTTTCGGGGTCTTCTGCCAGTGTCTTGGTGCTCAGGGCCCGTGCCGCGTAAGCGACGGAGAGGGAATGCCTCCACAGGGTGCCGAGGTCGCGCTCGCTGAGCTTCCATCGCTGCAGCATCTCCTTGAGGAAGGCGAGGCATACGACGATGTTCTGTATCTCCTCCAGGCCGATGACTATCATGGCCCTTTCAAGATTCAGTATCTTGCACCCTCTCGCGTAGTAAGCCGAGTTTGCGATGCTGATGATCTTCGAAGAAATCGCCTGATCGTACTTGACGATGTTGAAGATTTGGTTAAACGAGGAATCCTGGTCATTCATGATGCGGAATAGCTCGGTAATCAC
>Ga0326727_10027556_pt1 | contig 10422 bp, 6 predicted proteins | sample MB2enrmetagenome_FD_207643 | JGI IMG/M metagenome (GOLD analysis project Ga0326727, IMG submission 207643) | Lab enriched peat soil microbial communities from McLean, Ithaca, NY, United States - MB29MY | ecosystem: Environmental > Terrestrial > Soil > Wetlands > Peat | place: USA: New York...
CATTGACCAGCAGCGACGCCTCGCGCAAGGCCAAAGACCGCGCAAGAAAGAACCAAATCACTGCAAGGATGAATCGCCAATAAGCGCGGAAGCGGCTGATGGCAGGTTGGATGGGGCTCATCGGCTCTTAACCTTCCGTGTAGAACTGCGCGATGTTGCGGAACTTTTTCTGGCGCTCGGCTACCAGAGTGTCGATCGGCATCGCTTTGAGCTCGGCCAGGTGCTTGATGAGGGCGGAACTCAGCAGCCCCGTGCCCGCCACGCGGTCGGTGTGAATGCCCTCCGGCGGCTCCTGAACGATCTCATCGACGCAGCCCAGCGCGGCAACCTCGGGGGCGGAGATGCGCATGGCCTCAGCGGCCAATTGCTTGTGTGACGCGTCGCGCCACATGATGGCCGCACAAGACTCCGGGGTAATCACGAAGTAAAGAGCATTTTCAAGGATAAGAACGCGGTCGCTCACGGCCAGCGCCAGCGCGCCTCCCGAGCCGCCCTCGCCGCTGATTACAGAAATGGTGGGCACGCGCAGCCGGGACATCTCCAGAAGATTGCGTGCAATGGCCTCGGCCTGGCCCCGCTCTTCCGCGCCCAAGCCGGGGAAAGCACCGGGGAGATCAATGAAGCTGATCACCGGCCGACCGAATTTTTCCGCGATCTTCATGGCTCGCAGCGCCTTGCGGTAGCCCTCGGGATGAGGCATACCGAAGTTGCGCCGCACCCGCTCTTTGGTCGAGCCGCCCTTGCGGTTGCCGATGACCAGCACCTCTTCGCCGGCCAGCCGGGCCATGCCGCAAGCCACCGCCTCGTCGTCGCCAAAGGCGCGATCGCCGTGGATCTCGCTGAAATCAGTGAATATGTGCTCGATGAAGTCCATGGGGTAGGGCCGCTGGGGATGGCGCGCCCGTTCAATTCTGACCCACGCCGGCGACACTGCCTGCGCCTCAAGGTGATTCCCTGTTTCCTGTTCGCTCATCTGCTCCTTGTCGTTCAATCCAGTGCGGTTCAAGACTGGCGTGACGACCACCAATGCTGATTCTAAGGGGCGCGGGTCGTTGGCACAAATAGAGGGAACGGGAAGAGAGCGCAAATTGCCAGTCTGCTAACCTTATCAAGGTTATTCTAATCACGCCATTCTCCCTTCCGTGGGCGAAGAGGACTTCTCTTGGGCTGGATCACACTTTTTGCTATTGCATTTTCTCTTTCGCTCGACGCCTTTGCTGTAGCCACTGTGGCTGGCATTACTCTGGGAGAGCCCTCGCGGCGGCAGCGCTTCCGCTTGAGCTTCCACTTTGGAATCTTTCAAGCGATGATGCTCACTGGCGGATGGTGCCTGGGCAGCGCAGTTGCACGTCTATTGCACGGGCTTGACGCCTGGGTAGCTTTCGCGCTGCTGGCTCTGGTTGGCGGAAACATTGTACGCAACTCCCTTTGTGGCGATGAGGATGAACGCCGAAAATTCGATCCGACACGCGGCTGGGAACTGGTTTTTCTTTCTATAGCCTCTAGTCTCGACGCACTTGCGGTTGGCATTTCTCTGGCGATGGTTAACTTTCCCATCATTCGCTCGGCGATGATCGTCGGCATTGTCTCCTATGGCATGACACTGCTGGGCATGGTGATTGGCAAGAGAATCGGCGCGATCTGGGGGCGCCGCTGCGAGTTGCTTGGCGGCGTTTTCCTGATTGCTATTGGACTTTATATTTTGCGGCCAGCACTGCGGGCGCTTTGGTTCTGAAGTTGCTTTGTTGTGGAATCAAATTGCCGCCGGGAGACGCCGAGCAAATGAACTTGTGGACATAACGATAGGAGCATGTTCTGGCCGTTACCGCCGTCTAATGCGGATAGCCGAGGAAGAGCAAAATCGCCGGATCGGCCTCCGGATTGCGCATTACCTCGAAACCCGCTGGCCTTTCTGAGCGATGGGGTGAGGGAGCTGCTCACGGACCGTCGCGTCAGAGTACCCGTCGTCGAATTCGAGATTGAACACCCTGCCGTCCGGAGTCCTTACAACCGCCGCGGTCACGGAGTTATCGCTGCCCACAGTGTAGTTATAGGTGTATGCGGAGCCGTCGGCGAAGCTTTGCTTCGTAATCCGGCCATTCTCGTATTCGTTGCGCAGCAGCAAGCGTGGCGCAGTCTTCGCATCCGGTGCAACGCTGAAGGTCAGCAAGTGCTGCGTGTTGTCGTACTCGTAGTGGTAGACTTCGCCGGATGGATAGGTAACAGAGGTGAGGCGGTTGTGCTCGTCATAGTCGTAACGCACGATGCGCCCGCGACTGTCGTCGATTTCGATAATGTGATCAGCTGGGCCATAACTCAGTCGTAGCCAGCTCCCATTTGGAGAGGTTAACCGTGTGAGCTTGCGGCTAGCGTCGCGGTCGAATTTGAGTTCCTGCCCTTGTGCGCTGTGAATACCGGTCAGATAAGCGCAAGATTTAGCGGTGCTGGGAAGATAAGCCTTTGTCTCACCATCGAATCGTTTCACGTCGAAGTGGCCGAACGGGCTGTTGTACCAATGCATCTCGTAATGCTTTCCCGAATAATCTGTATCGACATATTTGACGAGCGAAAGTATTGGCAGCCATCGTGGAACGCGCACCATGTTGTCTCGGCTACCGTCAGCATGAATAGCCGAGATTTCAATATCGTCTGTCGACCACAGGTAGTCGTCGTAGTTGTGAGTACCGCTCCAGCCAAAGCCGCGTGGAAATCTCTGCCCATCGCGGGTAACACGCTGAAACTGAATTGGAATTGTGTCTGGCAGGCTAAAATCGGTGTGTTTATCAATAAACAATCCGGTACCCAGATCAACTTCAAAGAGCTCCAGGGACTCGTCGTACTGGGGAAGGTCGGCGTCCCTGCATTCGTGGATCGGAGCTCCCGGCAAGGCCTTGATTCCGTCCTTTGCCGAATAGGTGAGGAAGACGCACGAAGCACCCATAGATTCGCCATAGAGAGTGCGAGCTGGATCGAGATCGGATTCGTATATATCTTCGGCGGGGAGATCGGGATCAAGGGTGTCGTGAAGCAGGCTTGTTGGATCGTTATTGACTGGCAAATGCCAGTAAAGGACAGCAACATCTTTCAGCAGAATGCGCCGCAGTCGCGCCTGAAAATGCAGGTTCGCGATATTCGTGTCCACTTTTGGGAGCTGCCAACCAATGTCCTGCATACCGTTAGCTGAGATAACAGCCACGTGCGAGTCGCGCTGAGTAAAGGAGGATCGCCACTGATTATTTACCGAGAACATATTGGCATCTGTGAAGCCAATCAGATAGGCACCCCGGTTTTCAGCAAGATCGGGATGTTCACGTTTAATCTGCGTGAAAAGCAATTCGGCGACATACTGATGTCGTCCAGAATCCCAAGCAGACTTGTCAACCGCCATCGGCGAAAGCACCTGAACGTCCAGAGCATACTTCGAGCGCAGCCACTGAGCGAAGTCGTCGAGGGAGTATGGGGTTTTGTGGTCACCCATCTGGACAAGGTAGATGCGTCCACTGCCCTTCAGTTCGTCTACGCGAGCGACAGGACCGTCATGGCCAGCTGATATAGGTCGTTCCAAGGGCTGGTTATAGGCAGAGTGTGCGCGATTCCAGGCCTCGCGCGCCTTGGAGGTCTGCGCCATGTGATGGACGACAAACACAATCAAGGCTGTGCCAGCGGCAATATAGATTGCGCCGGCAATCAGCAATATCCTGAGCGCACGTGATCCCTTGGGCTTGGTGCCGGTCTCGAACGAAGGAGTGCTTAAAGCTCCGCATCCGGGGCAGAGGTCACCGGACGTTACAGAACCACAGCGCGGACAAACTGGGCTGGAATTCATGCGAACAAGATAACACGACAGACTCTGCTTAGGCCGGAGAACTACCGTGCACCGTTCACAAGATTCGCCCTTTGCGTGGCAAGACGGCTGACAGCGTCGCTCTGCTTGACCATCTCCATCACCGAAAAGCCTTTTTCCGCCAGCGCGCCGGTGGGACAGGCCTGCACGCACTTGCCGCAGCCGGTGCAGTTGCTTGCCTTGCCCCAATCGTCCTTTAGATCGCTGACAATGCGCGAGTAAACTCCGCGCGAGGCCACCTCCCACACATGCGCTCCTTCCACTTCCGCACATACCCGCACGCAGCGCGTGCACAGGATGCAGCGATTTTGGTCGAGAACGAAGCGGGGGTGCGTCATATCGACAGCCATCCGCGGATTGTTATAGGAGTAGCGCACGTGAGTGATACCCAGCGAACGGGCCAGCGACTGGAGTTCGCAATGGCCGTTCGAAACGCAGGCCGAGCAGATGTGGTTGCGTTCCACGAGCAGCAGTTCCACGGCCATCTTCCTGTACAGCGTCAGCTTGGCAGAGGCGGTCTTGATCGACATGCCTTCCTGAATCGGCGTGGTGCAGGCCGGCAGAAGACGGTCGGTGCCGGCAAGTTCCACCATGCACACGCGGCAGGCTCCCACGGCGCTCAACCCCTTCAGGTAGCAGAGTGTCGGGATCTGCTTCCCGTTGGCGAGAGCCGCTTCCAGAATGCTCTGCCCTTCGCTGGCGGTTACCAGTTCACCATCAATCCGGACGGAAATTGTTTTAGTCGGCACAGCGACGCTCCTTTTTCTCTAGAAATCAATTGGCGGTGATGGTGGCTCGCAAATCGCAACGCAGGCAGCGGCGGCACTCTTCCAGCGCTTCCTTGGGATCGAGACCTGCAACCACTTCCTGTTGCGAGCGAACCCTGAGCGCGGCAGGCACTGATTGCGCTGCGTGGCGGCGGCTGAGACTGGGTTCTCCCGGCGCCGTGCGGCTGTACTCGAAGTCCGGGAAGATCCGCTCCCAGCGTTGTTCGCCCATCAGGCGCTCGTCCATTTTTTGCGCCGCCTGCTTGCCGCAGCTCATCGCGTTCGAGACATTGGACGCACCGGTGATCACGTCGCCGCCGGCGTAGAAATTGGGCCGGCTGGTCTCGTACGTGAAGCGATCCACGATGATCGTTCCTTCCTCTTTGAGTTCCAGACCAGAAGCCCGGCAGAAATCCTGGTCAAAGGTCTCACCCACTGCCAGGATCACGCTGTCGCACTCGTAGCGCTGCACTTCGTCGGTGGGCATGGGCCGTTTGCGTCCGCTCTTGTCGTACTCGCCCAAGCGCGTCTTCACAATTTCGATGGCCTTCACGCTGCCGTCCGCTCCGCCCAGAATGCGGTGCGGCGCGGCGAGAAAGACAAAGCGAACGCCCTCATCCTCGGCGGCCTGAATCTCCTCGTCGATGGCCGGCATATCCTGGCGCTCGCGGCGATAGAGAATCGTTGCTTGCGCGCCCATGCGCATTACGGTGCGGGCCGAATCGATGGCTGCGTTGCCGCCGCCGATGATCGCGACTCTGGAGCCCATGACTACCTTCTCCTGCCGCGCAACAGACTCCAGGAAAGGCAGCGCGGGATGAACATTCTTCAGTTCCGTTCCGGGCAGATAGAGCCACGATTCTTTCCAGGTTCCGATGGAAAGGAAGACCGCGTCGAACTGACTGGCAAGCTCATTCAGCGGAACGTCGAAGCCGATGCGGGTGTTGAAGACAATCTTCACGCCGACGCCTTCAATCAGGTCCAGTTCCCTGCGCAGCACCGATTTGGGCAGCCGATATTCCGGAATGGCGAAGCGCAACATACCGCCAGCCTCACTGCGTTCCTCGAAAATCGTCACATCGTGGCCCAGCATCGCCAGGTAAAACGCGGCCGTCAAGCCGGTTGGGCCAGAGCCGGCCACGGCCACCTTGCGGCCGGTCGGCGCGAGCTTGCGCGCTTGAATCCGCTTGAGCATCGGCTCAAAAAGCTCGGACTGATAGATTGCGTCGGCCAGGAAGCGATGCACCTCGCGCATGTTTACCACCTCGTCAAACGACTGGCGGCGGCATCTGTTATCACAAGGATGCTGACAGACTCTCCCCGTGGAAGCAGGCAACGGGTTATCGAGAATCACAGACTCGAATGCATCCTCCAGCCGGCCCTCCTGATAAAGCTCCAGGAAGCGCGGAATGTTCATCCTCAGCGGGCAACTGTTCTCGCAGGGCGAAAGCGCCAGTTCCTGGCAGACACCGGCGCGGCAGCGATGTGCAACAATGTGGTCCTCGTATTCCTCGCGGAAGTGGCGCATGGTGGTGAGCACGGGATTGGGCGCCGACTGGCCCAGCGCGCAGAGCGAACACTCGCGAATCATCCGCCCCAGTTCATCCAGCAGGTTCATCTGCTCGCGCGTTCCGCTGCCCTTTGTGATCGCATTCAGGATGCGCAGCGCCTTGTTCAGCCCCACCCGGCACGGAACGCACTTGCCGCATGACTCCGAATGTGTGAACTCGATGAAGTAGCGGGCCACGTCGACCATGCAGTTGTCTTCGTCCATGACCACCATGCCGCCGGAGCCCATGATGGAGCCTATCTGCGCCAGGCTCTCGTAATCGACGGGCGTATCAAGCATCTCGACGGGAATGCAGCCGCCGGAGGGTCCGCCGGTTTGCACAGCTTTTACGCGGCGGCCGGGCACGGCGCCTTCGCCGATGTCGTAGATAAAGCTCTTCAGCGGGGTGCCCAGCGGCATCTCCACCAGGCCGGTGTTCTGGATTTTGCCTACCAGCGAAAAGACCTTGGTCCCGGGGCTTTTCGCGCTGCCGGTTTCGGCGAACCATGCCGGACCGCGAGTGACGATGGGAGCGACGTTGTACCAGGTTTCGACGTTGTTGATGTTGGTTGGCTTGTCCCACAATCCTTTCTGCGCCGGGTACGGCGGGCGGGGACGCGGCCGGCCGGCCTGGCCTTCGAGCGATGCAATCAGGGCGGTTTCCTCACCGCAGACAAAGGCTCCGGCTCCTTGCACCAGTTGAATATTGAAGTTGAAGCCGCGGTCGAGGATGTTGGCGCCCAGCAGTCCGTATTCGCGCGCCTGCTCAATCGCCTTGGTTAATCGGTTCACTGCCAGCGGATATTCGGCGCGCACATAGATGATGCCCTCGGTCGCGCCCATCACGTATGCGCCGATGATCATGCCTTCCAGCAGCGAATGAGGATCGCCCTCGATCTCGTTGCGATTCATATAAGCGCCGGGGTCGCCCTCATCGGCGTTGCAGATAATGTACTTGCTGTCGGCCTTGGCCTTGGCCATGAAATCCCACTTGTTGCCGGTGAGAAATCCCGCGCCGCCGCGTCCGCGCAGCCGGGCAGCCTTGATCTGTTCGATAACGCTGTCGGTACGGCCGTCGATCAGCACCTTGTAAAGTGCCTGATAGCCGCCGACGGCGATGTATTCCTCGATGTCCGAAGGGTTGATGAGACCGCAGTTGCGCAGAACAATCTTCTTTTGCCCCTTGAAGAAAGGAATCGTGTTCCATGAGGGAATGTCCGGGTAACCCTGGCCGTATTTCAGGTGCGCGGTGATGTGATCCCACTCTTCGATCTTGCAATATACGAGGTCGGGCGGCATCGTCCGCGTCGCAACGCTTTCCAGAATGCGCGCGGCATCGTTGACCTGCACGCGGCGTAGCACCACGAGGGGATTACCCGGCAGGCGCACGCTCACCAGCGGCTCCTGGAAGCAAGAGCCGAAACAGCCCACACCAGCCAGCATCACATCCAGACCGCTGCGTTGAATGGCTTCATTGAGGGCGTGAAAAACCTCTTCGGCGCCATTGCCACGGCCACAGGTCCCCATCCCCACGGTCAAGCGCGGAATAGCAGGCATGAGCTTGGCAAGCCCGGATTCGCGAACCGCGTTGAACGCACCAATATCCTGAATTCGCGGCATTATTTTCCCCCTTTATTCAACGCTCTTACTTCCCTTTGCAACGTGCGCTCATTTACGTGGCTAAGAATATGGTGGTTCACCTCGACCACCGGGGCCAGCGCGCACTGGCCGAAACAGGCAACGGTGCGCACCGTGAAGCGCCGGTCAGCGGTAGTAAGCGCCAGCTTGTCGGCCTCGTTGGTATCGCTGGCTTCCTGCCCGCTCAGCCCCAGATCAAGGCACAGCTTCTCCAGCAGATCGCGCGAGCCGCGCGTGTGGCAGGCCGTCCCTCGGCAGACGCAGACCACGTTATCGCCTTGCGGATCGAGGTTAAAAAGCGCATAAAAAGTCGCGGCGCTGTAGATTGTGGCCGGGGGAATACCGGTCTCCGCGGCAATGTAGCGCAGCGCGTCCATCGACAGGTACTTATGCGCATCGGCTGCCTGAACCGCTTCCAGGATTCCCAGCAGCGCTCCGGGATGACCGGCATGCTCCGCTACCGCTTGGTCGATCAGCAGTTTCTCGTGAGCGTTCAACGCTCCATTCGCGACACTCTGCATGATTCCTCCGCTTCTCCGGCAAACTTTATAGGCGCCCCGACAGCCTCCATCGCTCTTCGGCCGTCTTGAACGCCGTATCGGCCTGCCGCAGCTCTGCCCACGCCGCTTCTTCAAAAACGGCACACACCTGCGGTGTATATGTTGTGGAATGACGGGATGGAGAGTGCGACATGGGCTGAGGCCTGCACACTTCTGGACCACATCCGGGGAGCAGAAAGTGACAGGACGCCTTTGCTTATGAAGCCCTGCCTACCCAACTGAAGAGTGACCCCGCTTCAAAGTGCTGCGCGATTCACAGAGATTCCACCCCGGAAACCGTCCGCAAGGGACATTGACACCGCGAGGGCACATTGGGATGTGCCTTGGGTCACATCGGATTGTGATGCTTATACATACGGCATGAGAGAAAGAAGTCGGAATCGGAGCAAACGCACCTTTTTTCAGCTCCAGGACGCGGCTCCTGCGCTTCACATGCTCAAACACAGGTTCATCATCAGCGGGTTCTACTTGCCCTTTGATTTCCCCTTTGCAGGCTTCTTACGCTTCCTGGCAGGCGGGCGCGGCGCCTTGGATACCGTTTTGACTTCGGTAGCTGGCTCAACCTCTCGCGCAGTCTCTTCGCCGGCACCCTCATTGGCAGTTGGGCCCAGCAGCAGGTCCACGCGATAGCCGGCAGCTTCAGCAGTCGCTAGGGCATCCTTGATGGTTCGGCTCATCGTCTCGACCGCGGCTCGGCTGGGTGCCGACTCGCCCGCCAGATGCAGTAGCGACGGCATCACGAGCCACCAGAGCAACTCCTCGTAGCGCTCACGGACCAAATAGGTCTCGCCTTCCGACTCATGTACCCCCGTCAGCCAGCGAACATCCGGATCGAGCCATAAGGCAGGCAAAAGCGCGACTCGCCCGTCCGAGACCGCAGCGGCTTCCACTGAAGCTTCTTGCGGCTCGCCGACGCCCGCCCCGGTAAGCAGCCCAACTTTGACGCGGGCGGCAACACACCACGCTTCTTCGCCTTCAAAACCCAGCGCCGCGAAAGCCTGAGCGAACGGCTCGCGAAGACGCAAGCGGTCAAACAGATCCAACGCCACGCGCACCGAGTTGGCAGCGTCAATCGATTCAGCCAGCAGTTCCAGCACGCACCAGCCCAACACGGGACCCCACATAGCCGTTGCGGTCAACTGCGGGCTGGGGCTGGGCAATATGCGGCGGGCGGCAACAGTCCATGGCGCCGGAAACAGCGATTCCAAGGCCGGTATGCGCATGGCGGCGCGCAGGCGGTCGCGGAAGGCTGCGCGCAGCAATGCCGGATTGGCAGGCTTAGTGCCGCTGGCCTCGCTGCCGCTTCGCGCCAGATAAGCCTTCTGCCCCAGGCGCAGGAAACTCTCGCAGCGCGCCCAGGCAGTCTCGAAGAACTCCGCGCGCTTGGCTTCGATCTCTGGGTCGGTTCCAGCTGCGAGAGCGCGCGGATGCTCGGCCAGGTCGGCGAAGAGGCGCACGAGGCCGGGTTCCAGCAAGGCGTGTAGTGCATCTTGAACCGGTTGCAGTTCCAGACTCACCAACGCGTCTTCCAAATTAGCGACGCCCCGGCCGTTAAGCTGATCTGACAGCCGGTCCCAGGGCCGCTCCGCGGTCGAGTGGAGCTCATGCCAATCCAGAAAAACGTGGCACTGGTAGGCGTGCAGGTCGAGGGTCAATCCGCGCTCCGCCAAATCCTTTGCTCGGCGCAGGTAATTCATGCCTGTCAACGAATCGCGCCAGGCGAGCGTCACGGCGGAACTGTCGCTGAGGTCCAGTCCCTCCCTGATTCGTTGTTGCCGCATTTGGTTGGCGCCCTTGTCAGCGTAGGCCGCTGAAAAATCGATCGTCCCATGCGTCTCGCCATAGCGGTTGTTGTAGATCACCAGGGAGCGTGCGCCGCCGCTGCGATTCGAGTAGGCAAAGACGTTTTCGTCCACTGAACCGTTATTGCGGTAGAAGTCGTAGAGCCGGAAGTTGCTGCTTTCAGCGAAGAGCCAGCGACGCTGCAAAAGGGGCGCGATCTCGCGCTCATGGCGCTCGACCGCCCAGTGATCGGGAGTCTCGTCATAGCGGGGCCGCTGATAC
>Ga0326727_10027557_pt1 | contig 10421 bp, 9 predicted proteins | sample MB2enrmetagenome_FD_207643 | JGI IMG/M metagenome (GOLD analysis project Ga0326727, IMG submission 207643) | Lab enriched peat soil microbial communities from McLean, Ithaca, NY, United States - MB29MY | ecosystem: Environmental > Terrestrial > Soil > Wetlands > Peat | place: USA: New York...
GAGAGAGCACGAAGTGCTCTCGAAGCGTAAAAAGGTTTCTCCCCGGTCTTCTCCTACTCCCCCAACACATCCGCCATCCCGTACAATCTGCCTGCCTCGGCCCCGGCGAGCCATTTAGTTGCGAGCAGCGCCCCCCGGGCGAGATTTTCGCGCGAATGCGCCCGGTGGGTGACTTCGATGCGTTCGCCCTGTCCCAGGAAGTAGATGGTGTGGTCGCCGGCCACATCGCCGCCCCGGATGGTCTGCAAGCCGATTTCCCCGGCCGGGCGCGGCCCGATCATGCCTTCGCGGCAGCAGCGCTTGACCTGTTCCAGATCCTGATGCCTGGCCTCGGCCAGGCACTGGCCGAGCTTGATGGCCGTGCCGCTGGGCGAGTCGGCCTTTTTGTTGTGGTGGATTTCCATGACCTCGATGTCAAAGCCCGGACCGAGCTTCCGCACCAACTGCGGCAGCACCGCGAGCAGGGTGTTGATGCCCACGCTCATGTTCGGCGCCCAGAGCAGCGGGGTTTTGGCCGCGGCCGCTTTCAAGGCGTCAAGCTGGTTGGCCGAAAGCCCGGTGGTGCCGATGACCGCGCGGCAACCGGCCTCGGCCGCGACCGTCGCCGTGGCCACGCTGCAATCCGGCCGGGTGAAGTCGATGACCACGGCGTCCTTGAATTCGGACAGCACGGCTTTCAGGTCGGTTCCGACCTTGCAACCGTATGCGTCCAGCCCGGCTTCGTTGCCCGGCCGTTCGAGCACGGCGGCCAAACATAATTCCGGGTCGGCCTGCGCCAGCCCGGCAATGGTCGATCCCATCCGGCCCTTGGCCCCTATCACGACGATCTGAATCATGGCGAACTCCTTTTGTGGGAGGGAGAGCCGGGGGAAACTTTTTTACACTTCGAGAGCATTTCGTGCTCTCCCTAGAAAAAAAAGTTTCCCCCGGACCCCCTTCAAAAAACTTTATATGTTAGGATATTATGGCGTCAGCGCAGTGGTCCGGACGAGGCCGGGGGCCACACGTATCCCCGATTATTCCAAAAAGCCCTATCCAAGACCAGGGTCGCCTCGCGTTCGGGTTCCCCGGGATTGGCTAACCTGACGTGGAGCCTGGGCGCGCCGGTCGCGGGCAGCCGCGCGACCCAGGCGGCCAGGCTGCGTGGTTTGCCCGGAGCGCTTCCCGTACGCCAGATGGAATTGTCCGGGCCGTCCGCCGTATCACCCGACATTGCCAAAAAATCCTCGAAAGAAAAAGGCCCGGGTTTGGCATCGAGCAGGGCGCGGATACGGTCATACCGCGCTTGGCTGCTGACGCCGATTCTTTTGTTGGCCCAGCTCAGGCTCGGCTCGAGAAAGTGGTTGGTCTGGGCCACAACGCCCTCGCGCAGCTCGGTCACGGACACTTCGCCCGATGGACCGACCTCGATCCGGGCCGCCTTGCGGGCGTCGGCGACGAGATAGAAACAAGCCGAGTGCAGGGCGAACAGGTCTTTTTTGGCCAGCAACGCATCCACCCCGTCGCAGGAGGCCAGCAGTTTGTCCATCAGGCCGGAAATGCGGTTTTCACCCCGTTCACCCTTGGGGATGCTGCTCGCCGTGGCGCTGAAAACAGCCAGGCCCGCATCGTTGACGCCGGCGGTCAGGCGCGGATTTTTCCCGCCCAGGGCGAACAGGCCGAAATATTTATGCCCCGTCTTCGGCTCGATCACCTTGAATACCTGGACATGATCCGGAACCCAGTCGCGGTTTTTGGCGATCAGCGCCCCGCCGCCCGCCGCTTGGCCGGCCACCGCCCACAAGGTGCAGGACCGGGCCGGGGCGGCAAGCGGCAATGCGGCCAAGCAGGCGAGGGACAGCGTAAGTGTCAATTTGCGTAACGTCATGGTTTCTCCAAAAAATCGAGCAGGCTCGGTCGATCTGACGTTGCGGTCGTGGTCTTGGCCGTGGCTAGTAGGTCCGTAAATTCCGCCTGGGTCAGCACGCTCACGCCGAGCGCGCGCGCCTTGGCGAGCTTGGACCCGGGGTCGGTCCCGACGACGAGATAATCAAGATGCTTGCCGACCGAGGCGGCGACGCTCCCCCCGGCGGCCTCGACCATGGCCTGGGCCTGGCTGCGGGGCAGGTTGTCCAGCGTGCCGGTGAAGAGGAAGGTCTTGCCCGCCAGGGGCCCACCGTCCTTCTCTCCCTTTCCGGAAGCTTTCGGCTGGCCGCCGACCGGCCACAGCCCGGCCGCCTTGAAGCGGGCGAGTAACTCCTGGTTTTGCGGATTGGCGAAAAAGGCCGTGATCGAGGCCGCGACCTCCGGGCCGATGTCGTGCAACTCGGTCAGTTCCTCGGCCGTCGCCCGGCCCAGGGCGTTCAAGTCCGCGAAATGCCCGGCCAAGGTTTTGGCCGTCTGGGTCCCGACCAGCCGGATGCCGAGCGCGCTGATCAGCTTGGCCAGGGTGGCCCGGGTCTTGGCTTCCTCGATCTGGGCGATGAAATTGCCGGCCAGCTTCTCGCCCATGCGCTCCAGCCCGATCAAGTCCGTAAACTTGAGTTCGAACAGGTCCGCCGGCGAGCGCACGATTCCCGTGTCCACCAGAATCTCGATCCATCTCCTGCCCAGGCCCTGGATGTCCAGGCCGGACTTGGAGACGAAGTAGGCGATGTGCTGCTTGCCGACCGCCGGGCAGGCCAAATTCAGACAGCGCCAGGCCGCCTCGCCGGGAAGCCTCGTCAGGGGGCTGGCGCAGGACGGGCAGATCGCGGGAAAGGCGAACGGGGTGAGGTTCGCGGGCCGCTGGTCCAGCACCGGCCCGACCACCTCGGGAATGACGTCCCCGGCGCGCTGCACCACCACCGTGTCGCCGGGGCGCACGTCTTTGGCGCGGATCTCGTCTTCGTTGTGCAGGGTCGCACGCGCCACCGTCACCCCGCCGACGTTGACCGGCTCCAGAATGGCCACCGGCGTGACCACGCCGGTGCGGCCGACCTGGACTTCGATCGCGGTCAGTCGCGTTTGCGCCTGACGGGCCGGAAATTTCAGGGCGATGGCCCAACGGGGCGAGCGGGCGGTGAAGCCGAGCTCGGCTTGGTAATCCAGCCGGTCGACTTTGGCTACCAGGCCGTCGATCTCGAAGGGCAATTCCTCGCGGCGCTGCCCGAGTTCCCGGAAATAGCCGTACAGCTCGCCGGCCGTGGCCAGGCGTCCCTCCTGGGCCACGGCGAAACCGTAGCCGCGCAAAGCGTCCATGGCCTGGTGATGGCTGGCGAAGCCTTCTGTCCCGACGGCGAAGCGCGTCTCGCCCAGGCCGTAGGCGAAAAATTTGAGCGGTCTCGATGCCGTGACCTTGGGATCGAGCTGGCGCGCCGACCCGGCCGCGGCATTGCGCGGATTGGCGAACACCTTGGCCCCGTCCTCCATCTGGCGTTCGTTTAAGCTGTGGAAATCGCGCTTGGTGATGACCACCTCGCCGCGCACCTCGATGAGCTCCGGTACGGGCAGCCCCGCGCGCGCCGCGTGCGCGCGAAGGTCCATGGGGATGTTCATGACCGTGCGCATGTTGGCGGTGATGTCTTCGCCGGTCTCGCCGTCGCCCCGGGTCAACGCCGCCGCGAACCGCCCCTGCTCGTAGATCAGTTCCATGGCCAGGCCGTCAAACTTGGGATCGGCGAAATAAACGATTTCACGCCCAGGCATGAGCTTGTCCACCCGCTCGGCAAAGGCCAGCCATTCCTCCTCGGTCAGGGCGTTGTCCAGGCTGTACATCCGCTGGCGGTGCGGCCTGGATGCGAACGCGGACGCAGGCGCGCCGCCTACGCGCCGGGTCGGCGAATTGGGATCGGCCAGTTCGGGATGGGCGCGTTCAATGGCCTCCAGTTCGCGGAACAGGGCGTCATACGCCGCGTCGGAAATCTCCGGCGCGTCCAGGACGTAATACAAATAATTATGGCGCTCGATCTGCGCGCGCAGCTCGTGCGCCCGCGCGGCGGCATGGGAGGGGGAAGAGGGAGCAGGCATGAGAGTGGCTTGGAGGAACCGGGGGAGGAACCTTTTTTTAAAAAAAGGTTCCTCCCCCGGACCCCCACCTCCAAAAAATTTTAAATTGTTATACCTAAAAATCCAAAATCAGAACTACTGTTCTTTTTCCAGGGGGCTGCCGCCCCCGACCATTGCTTAAAGCTGCCCCTCCAGGGCGCGCAGGTGGTCGCGGCTGCCGACCAGGATCAGGGTGTCGTTGTTTTCGAGCACGGTCGCATGGCCGGGATTGAAGTCCATGGTTCCGTCGGGTTTGGTGATGGCGATGACGATCAGGTTGTAATCGGCGCGGATCGCGGCCTCGGCCAGGTTTTTTCCGACCAGCCGCGAGTTTGGGCCGATCCTGAGTTCTTCCATCTGCAGGTCCAGGGCGTCGCCGCGGATGGCGATTTCCAGGAAATTGACCACGTTGGGCCGCAGGATGCTTTGCGCCATGCGGTGTCCGCCGTAAAGATGGGGGATGAGCGCCTGGTTGGCGCCGGCCCGTTCCAGGCGTTGGATGTGCCGGTTTTCGTCCGCCCGGGCCACGATGAACAGGTCCGGGGCGAGCTGTCTGGCGGTCAGGGTGACATAGACGTTGGCCGCCTCCTGGGTCAGGCAGGCGGCCAGGGCGCGCGCCCGGTCGATGCCGGCGGCGGTGAGCGTCTCGTCGTCCGTGGCGTCGCCGTCGATGTGGGGAATCTCGCGCTCCTGCAGCAGGGCGACGACCTCGGGGTCGCGTTCGACGACCACCACGCCGATTCCTTCCTTGAGGAAATCCGCGACCACCACCCGGCCGAGGCGGCCGTATCCGCAGACGATGACGTGGCCGCGCATCTTGTCGATCAGTTTGCGCACCTTGCGCCTCCCCAGGGACATTTGCAGGTTGCCTTCGACCAGCATCTTGGTGAACGCGCCGATCAGGTAGGCGAAAGTTCCCACCCCGGACACGATCAGGAGCATGGCCACCACCCGGCCGTGGGTGGTCAGCGGCAGAACCTCGCCGTAACCGACCGTGGACAGGGTGATGACCACCATGTACAGGCTGTCAAAAAAATTCCAGCCCTCGACGGCCATGAAGGCCGCGATGCCGAGGACGAAAACCAGGGACAGGGCGAAGAAGCCCCAGATGATCCCCCAGTAGGGGCCGAACCGCTTGCGCAGGCGGATGATCCGGCCTTGCGAAATGCCGACGTCCATGCGACCTCGTCCGAATACGTTTTCGCGCGCCGTGCGGCTCTTTTGCCCGGCTTGCCGGACAATGACAAGCCGTGGGCAAATGTTTTCCACCGGCCGGCCGGGACGCGGCGCTCCACATAATACAAACCGGAACAGATTTTTGCCCTCGAACACCCAGGACCTCTCCAGTCCGGGCACCCTGGTCGCCGAGCTGCAACGGAAATATCCCCGAGCTCTCATCCTCAATTTCGGGGCATATCCCATGGACTGGAGCAGATACATCACGGCCGAAGGCTACGCCGCGATCGCAGCGTTCATCAAGGAACGGATCATTGCCGCCAAACTGTTGCCGTAATCGTTTCAGGCCGTTTGAGCGAGGCGTCGGGCGGAAAACGGCTTTCGGCGCAATACGGGGCAAATATGGGGGTGGCCTCAGCCCAGCTCCAAGAGCCGCTCCCTGAGCGCGGCCACCCGGTCGCGCAGTTCCGCGGCCCGCTCGAAATGCAGCTCTTTGGCCGCTTCGCGCATCTCGCGCTCCAGGCGCTTGACCGCCTTGGCGATGGCCTTGGAGTCGGCGCCGTAGGCCCCGGCCTCTTCCATCACGCCCGCGCCCAAGGCCTGCCGGGCGCTCTCGTCGATCGCGTTGCGGGAATAGATCGCGTCCAGGACGTTGCCCATATCCTTGACCACGGTCGTGGGCGTGATGCCGTGCTCCAGGTTGTGGCGCGTCTGCTTGGCGCGGCGCCGGTCGGTCTCGCCCATGGCCCGGCGCATGGACTCGGTCAACCGGTCGGCGTACATGATCACCCGGCCGGAGACGTTGCGCGCCGCCCGGCCGAAGGTCTGGATCAGCGAACGCTCGGAACGCAAAAATCCTTCCTTGTCCGCGTCCAGGATGGCCACCAGCGACACCTCGGGCAGATCCAGACCCTCGCGCAACAGGTTGATGCCCACCAGCACGTCGAAGGCGCCCTTGCGCAATTCCTGGAGAATGGCCACCCGCTCCAGGGTGTCGATGTCCGAATGCAGGTAGCGGGCAGCCACGCCCATGGATTTGAGATATTCCGTCAGATCCTCGGCCATGCGCTTGGTCAGCGTGGTCACCAGCACGCGCTCGTGAGCCGCCACGCGCTTCTTGCACTCGGCCAAAAGGTCGTCCACCTGGCCGACCGTCGGCCGCACCTCGACCTCGGGATCGAGCAAGCCGGTCGGCCGGATGATCAGTTCCGAGAGCAGGCCCTGGGAACGCTCCAATTCGAACGGCCCGGGCGTGGCCGAGACGTAGACCGTCTGCCCGGCGCGTTCCAGGAATTCCGCGAAATTCAGCGGCCGATTGTCCAAAGCCGAAGGCAGCCGGAAGCCGAAATCCACCAAGGTCTGCTTGCGCGAGCGGTCGCCGTTGGACATGCCCCCGATCTGCGGGACGGTGATGTGCGACTCGTCGATGAACAAGATGAAGTCTTCGGGAAAATAATCCAGCAGGGTGAATGGCGGCTCGCCCTCGGCCCGGCCATCCAGGTGCCTGGAATAGTTCTCGATGCCGTTGCAGTAGCCCAATTCCTCGATCATTTCCAGGTCGAGCATGGTGCGCTGTTCGATGCGCTGGGCCTCGACCAGTTTGTTATGCGCCTGAAACCAGGTGAGGCGCCCTTGCAACTCGTCGCGGATACGGCCGATGGCCAGGGCCAGGTTGTCCCGGTCGGAAACGTAATGGCTGGCCGGGAAAATCACCGCCTTGGTCATGCTCCCCAAAACCTCGCCGGTGAGCGGGTCGGTTTCCAGGATGGCTTCCAGCTCGTCGCCGAAAAATTCCAGGCGCAAGGCCTGCTCCCGGGAATAGGCCGGAATGATTTCGAGCACGTCCCCGCGGATGCGGAACGTGCCGCGATGGAAATCATAGTCGTTGCGCTCGTATTGCACCTCGATCAGGCGCTCCATGAGCTTTTCCATGGATAGGCTCTGGCCGGTCTCGACCGGCACGACCATCTTCTCGTAGTATTCGCGCGACCCCAGGCCGTAAATGCACGACACCGAGGCCACGATGACCACGTCGCGCCGGGTGAGCAGGGCGTGCGTGGCTGCGTGGCGCAGCTTGTCGATATCGTCGTTGATCGAGGAATCCTTCTCGATGAACAGGTCCGAATGTGGCAGGTAGGCCTCGGGTTGGTAATAATCGTAATAACTCACGAAATATTCCACGGCGTTGTCCGGGAACAGGCCGCGGAATTCGTTGAACAGCTGCGCCGCCAGCGTCTTGTTCGGCGCCATGATCAGCGCCGGACGGTCGCATCTTGCGATGACCTGGGCCATGGTGTAGGTTTTGCCGGTTCCCGTGGCCCCGAGAATGACCTGATCCCGCACCCCGGCTTCCAAATTGGCGACCACCCCGGCCACCGCCTCCGGCTGGTCGCCGCTCGGCTCGAAAGGACTATGCAGATTGAACATGGGCGTGGGGGGAGGGAGTGAGAGAGAGAATGAAGAGGAATCCGGGGAAACCCCTTTCGCAGCGGGAAGATGCTTCGTAACGGAGAGTACGAAAAGAAGACTTTTCTACTCTCCGTGGATGGACAAAAGGGGTTTCCCCCGAATCCCCTTCAAAAAGTGAGGGGGTGGGGCTGGAATGGCCGGATCGGGTGGGCTGAGTGGATTTTGGCTGGAAAATGTTCATCTAGTTATGCCATGGTCTTTTTATATTGATATTCAATTATGTTGCTAGTTTTTATGTTGATTGATTTAAAATTTTCGATAGATACATAGTATTTTTATTCTTGTTTGTTTTCGTTTGCTTAGGTTTGGGGAGGGGCTTTCCCTCTCCGCCTTGAACATGTAATAACTTCACGGCTCCGCGACAAGAGCCGAACGCCAGGAGAAACAAATGGAAATCTGCATCGTTCCCCCGGCTGAAAAGCCGCCGGTTGACCGGGCCTACACCGTCACCATGACCATCCGCAATTTTAAGGGCCGCAAGGACGTCGAGGTCCATCTGTTCCGGCCGGTCGACCAGGCGATCTTCGAGCGGGAAAACGACGCCTATCCCTGGCACACCCTGCTCGACGACCCGCTCAACCCGAACATGGACTACGATCCCTTGAGCGCCCGCAGGGTCATCCTGGAGGCCTTCACCGCCGCGGAGCGCGACCAGCTCGTGGAATACCTCAAGCAGCGCTACGCCGACAAACTCGAATGCATCGATTCCTGCTCAATGGATTTTCCCATCCCCCTGGGATTGACCGCCTTGTCCGACCTTGGCGAAGGCAAAAGCGTCGGTTTCATCCACCTGGACCGGACGCCCAACTATCCTTTGGACTTTGCCGTGCGCGGTTATTTCGACCTTTCGGAACACAAGCCGCTGCTCGAAACCAAAGAGGAAGAATAGAAGTTTTAGCTCGATTTATATTATTCGGGATTCCAAAGGGGCGTAGCCCCTTTGGCCGCCGGAGGCTTTTATTACTACCCCTGCCACCGTCCCTGCCGGTTGCTTCGACACCGTTCTTGTCCGGCGCGTCGCCCTGTCCCGTTCCGGCCCGGGCCATGGCCTGTGGCGTCTGGACATCGCCAATCCGGGAATCGCCGGCTTCGCTCCGGGCCAGTTCATGATGCTGCGTCCCCGGGCTTTTTCCCTGGACCCGTTGTGGGCTCGGCCGTTCTCGATTTATGCCCTTTCGCCCAAGACGATCTCCTTTTTTATCCAGGTCGCCGGCCGTGGCACGGCCGTGCTGGCCGGATTGGAATCCGGGGCGGCCTTGACCGCGTGGGGGCCGCTGGGCAACGCCTTTGCCGTGGAACCGGAAAAGCGGACTTTGATCCTGGCCGGGGGCGTGGGTTTGGCCCCGTTTCCCGCCTATGCCGAGAACCATCCCAGTCCTTCCCGGCTGTCCCTGGTCTTCGGCCACCGCCCGCCGGTCGCCGCCTATCCCTTCAAGGAGATCGCCGCCGTCACCCAGGCCGAGCATTTCCGGGAACGGACGCCCGGAGACATCGAAACCTTCATCTCTCTGCTGGACGCTCGGATCAGGGACTTTCACGACGCCTTGGTCCTGGCCTGCGGCCCGCAGCCCTTTCTGCTGAGCGTCAAACGCCTGGCCCGCAAACATAAGGCCAGGCTCCAGATTTCGCTGGAAAACCGCATGGCCTGCGGGGTCGGGGCCTGCCTGGGCTGCGTGACCAAGATGGCGGTCGCGGGAGATTCCCCGGAACCGGTCTTCGCCAATGTCCAGGTCTGCACCAAGGGGCCGGTGTTCTGGGCGGATATGGTCCGCCTGGAGGGGGAAGAGCCGTGGACCTGAGCGTCTCCTTCGCCGGGCTGACCCTGAAAAATCCGGTCCTGACCGCCTCCGGGACCTTCGGCTACGGTCTGGAGTTCGTGGACTACGGCGATTTGCGCGAACTCGGCGGCATCGTGGTCAAGGGAACGTCGCTTTATCCCCGCCAGGGCAATCCCATGCCCCGGGTGGCCGAGACCCCGGGCGGCATGCTCAACGCCATCGGCCTGCAAAATCCCGGCGTCGAGGTTTTTGTCAGAGACTATCTGCCGCGCCTGCCCTGGCGCGAGACCGCGGTCATCGTCAACATCTACGCCTGCGACGCGGCCGAGTTCGGCGAACTGGCCGGCATTTTGGCGGCGGAAGAGGGCGTGGCCGCGCTGGAAGTGAACATCTCCTGCCCGAACGTCAAGGCCGGCGGCATCCTTTTCGGCCAGGACCCGGCCATGGCCGGCCAGGTCACCGAGGCGGTCAAGGCCAGGGCCGGCGGCAAGCCGGTGATCGTCAAGCTCTCGCCCAACGTCACGGACATCGCGTCCATGGCCAGGGCCTGCGAGGCGGCCGGGGCGGACGCGCTGTCGCTCATTAACACCCTTTCGGGAATGGCCGTGGATCTGCGTTGTCGCAAGCCGCGCCTGGCCAACGTCACTGGCGGCTTGTCCGGCCCGGCGATCAAGCCCGTGGCCTTGCGTTGCCTGCATCAGGTGCGGGGCGCGGTCAAAATTCCGCTGCTCGGCATGGGCGGGATCGTCGGCGCCGGGGACGTCCTGGAATTCATCCTGGTCGGGGCGCACGCGGTCCAGATCGGCACGGCCAATTTCCTGCGTCCGGACATGGCGTTTAAGATCGTCCGGGAACTGGCCGAAACCTGCTCGCGTTTTTGCGTCGACTCCTGGGAGTCGTTCAGGGGGAGTTTGATATTATAGGATACGGACGGGCGATTCGTTAATCATTTCGCCATAATCACGAACACGTTATGTGTGTCTGCAGGTAATT
>Ga0326727_10027559_pt1 | contig 10420 bp, 8 predicted proteins | sample MB2enrmetagenome_FD_207643 | JGI IMG/M metagenome (GOLD analysis project Ga0326727, IMG submission 207643) | Lab enriched peat soil microbial communities from McLean, Ithaca, NY, United States - MB29MY | ecosystem: Environmental > Terrestrial > Soil > Wetlands > Peat | place: USA: New York...
GGCTTCGAGCCGTTGAGCAGTCTCTCCTTCGTCCGCGTCGGAGATCAGAATACAATACGAAGGGTATGGGCCGCGACCCACCCGTCCGCGAAACTGGTGCAGTTGGGCCAGCCCAAAGCGCTCGGCTCCCTCAACGACCATCACGGTGGCATTCGGGACGTCGATGCCTACCTCCACAACCGAGGTCGTCACCAATACCTGGAGATCACCGCGCACGAAGGCGCGCATGACCTCATCTTTTGCATCCCCTTTCATGCGTCCGTGCAAGAGACCTAGCTGTAGTTCAGGGAAAACCTGACTTTGCAGACGGGCATGCTCATCCACAGCTGCGCCAGCGCTCCAACTCGTGCCCGGCTTGACGCCATCCGGTGCTTGCACTGGCTCTATGTCGGCGGCCTCCCGGTTCTCCACGAGAGGATAGACGAGAAACGCCTGGCGTCCTGCGGCGACCTGCCGGCGCACGAAGTTGTAGGCGCGTTCCCGGTAGGTGGAGGTGAGCCATTTCGTCCTGACAGGCGCTCGACCGGCGGGCATCTCATCCAGCACGGATAGGTCCAGATCACCCCAGATCGTGAGGGCCAGCGAGCGGGGTATGGGTGTGGCGCTCATCACTAACATGTGCGGTTGCTGCCCCTTTTGGCGCAACGCGGCGCGCTGTTCCACCCCGAAACGATGTTGCTCATCCACGACCGCAACCCCCAGGTCGCGAAAGGCCACATTGTCCTGGATCAGCGCGTGCGTGCCCACTGCGATGTCGATATCTCCACTGGCCATCGCGGCCAGCGCCGCCTCTCGTTCGCTCTTTCCCTGCCTGCCACTCAACAAGCCGACGTGCACCTGCCGGTCCGTGCCCGGCTTTTGCATGTCCTGAAATAGCGCGGAGAGTGTGCGGTAGTGCTGTTCGGCGAGGATCTCGGTGGGGGCCATGATGGCACCTTGTGCGCCGTTGGCCACTGCTACCCACAGTGTTGCCGCTGCAACCACCGTCTTGCCCGATCCCACATCGCCTTGCAGGAGCCGGCTCATCGGCGCTGTGCCTGCCAGATCTTGAACGACCTCGTGTATCACGCGCTGTTGCGCGCCTGTCAGGGCAAATGGCAGGCTTGCAAGGAAAGGCCGCAGTACATCGCTGCCGTTTGGCAAGGACCGCGCGGGGGTGCCGCGAAACTCTCGACGCGCACCCAGGACGCCGAGTTGTAGCAGGAGCAGCTCGTCAAAGCTCAACCTCCGGCGAGCCGCCGCAACGGCCTCCTGGCTGTCCGGAAAATGGACCTGCGCCAACGCGGCACCGATGGGCAACAACCCCTGTTGCTTCCGGATCGCCGGAGGGATGACGTCGGGCACGACGTCGGCGTAGTCGTCCAAGGTGTTTTTCACGACGCGCCGCAGCCAGCGCGCGTTGAGGCCCTGAGTGAGCGGATAGATGGGCACCAGCCGCGCGGTGCTGATTTGCAGGCTGTCCAGAGCTTCGAATTCCGGGCTTCGCATCTGTAGTTGCCCGCGATAGCTGTCGACCTTGCCGCTGAAAGCGTAGGCTCGGCCGCCGCGCAGCTGCCGCTCGACGTACGGGTTGAACCAGGTCAGGAGGATCTCCCCAGTGCCGTCGCCCACCCGGGCCATTACCATCCTGCGTCCCTCACCCAGCAAGCGGGTCTCCAGGTGCCAGACCGTACCTACGAGGGTCACCTCGTCGCCATAGCGCAACCTGTCGATGGTGCGCAGCGTACGATAGTCGTCATAACGGCGCGGAAGCAGGTACAACAGGTCTTGTATCGAGCGGACGCCGATCTTGCCCAGCCGGTCGGCGAGACTGGGACCGATTGAGGGCAGCCGGCTGACGGGCGCATCAAGGTCCCGCTTTAGCTTTGCTCCGGCTTGCGATGGCAGCGTGGGGCTGGCCCAGGGCGTACGGGGCGGCATAGGAGCACCATCTGGGCCAGCCAGCTCTTCGCCTGGTTCGCCAGGGTGCTCGAGCTGGGCGAAGCCGGCAGCGCGAGTCTCCTCCACGGCCTCCTGAGGCGGGGCGGGGGCGATAGATGCCGATGGCGCGGGCTCCAGCAGCCAGGCCTCAAGCTCAGCGGCATCCAGGCCTGTCTGTTCTTGCCGGCCACTGGGTTCTCCGGTGCCTGCCGCACCTTGCTTTGGGTGGGAGGAGGTATCCGGCGTTGGGGGCTGGCCAACGGCCCTGAGGCCGGGACTCCGGCGGCGCGCCCTCTCGCCGCTGTCGGGTGATGCCGCCCCCCGAGTTGCTGCCTGACCTGGCTCGGTCTCCCTATCCACATCGCCATGGCGATTTGCAGCGGGCCTGGGCGGCCGGCCATGCAAGCCCACCATCCCCGCGGCCGCGGGCCCCCATCGGCTTTGAGCAGGGTTGAGCCGGCTTCTCCGGGAAGGTGCCGCGGCTCGTTCTTTCGGTTCAGGCCCCCGGCCCGTCTCGGCCCGTACAGGCTTGCTTGCGACCGGCTTGGAAAACGCAGGCCCGGACTCGCGCTCAAAGGACCGATCCCGACCGGTGGCCACTCGTGGGGATGAGGGCGCCGGTCTTGTGTTGGATGGCGCCTCTGCATCAGGCACTTGCAGCCTAGCGGGGGGCGGCACGCGGGGCTTCGATGGGGACCCCGTGAGCTCCCTTGAGAGGGTTATCGGGCCCCCGTTCTCGACCGGGGCTCCCACAGGCGGAACAGGCGCGGGCTTGACCGGTTGTTCAACCCGGCTCTCTGCACCGGGTGGGGCCGGCCGCACCGGCTGGCGAGGTTCCGGTCCGGTGATGGCCTGTTCTGCCTCCAACGAGCGCCTGGCAATTTGCTCGATGATACGTTCGCGCGCCGGCTGGCCCTCGACTGAGGAATAGCCGAGCATCAGTGCCACGACCTCGTTAACCAGGCTCTGGCTGTCGCATGCCGCACGCGCTTCGTTCTCCCAGCGGCTGGCAAACTTGTCCAGGCCGCCGATCACCGCCTTGTTGCGATAGCCTTGCTTGCGCTCCAATGCCAACACCTTTGAGAGCCGGCTGAACGGATTCTCCATCGCTACGGTGTCCCTTCGTATACAATCACCCCCAGGGCCTTCGGCCCAAGATGCACTGCCAGCGATGGCGGGTAGCCGATGACAGGGAACTGGCGGGTGGGATGAATCAGCTCCAGGCGCTCCACAAGTTGCGCCGCTTCCATCTCAAAGCCATGCTGCAAGACGTATAATTGATCGATGCGCGAAAACTCGGCGATGAAATCGTGCAATTTCTCGACTGCGTGCGCATAATTACGCACCTTTTCGATGGGCAGCAGGTCCCCGTCTTCCATGGTCGCCAACGGTTTCAGGCCCAACATGGTGCCAAGCATGGCTTGGGCCGGGCCCAGGCGCCCCCACGCTTCGAGGTATTGCAGTGTATCTGAGAAGAACAGGGCGTACACGTGTGGGATCATGCCGCGCACGATGCGTTCTACCTCAGCTGCGGGCTCGCCTGCTGCGGCTGCCCTGGCCGCGGCCTCCACGATCAGCCCGAGACCCGCCGACGTCGTAGCCGTGTCCAGCACGACAATCCGCTGGCGGCCCAGCAAGCCGTTGGCGGCGCGGCGCGCCACTTCTGCAACGTCGTTCAGGGCGCTGGAGACATGGATGCACACGGCCCGGTCGTTAGTCTGCCCGATGCGGCTGAGAATGGCAGCGTATTCGGCTACCGTCGGTGCACTCACCGAGACGCTGACCGGGTCCTGGCTCAATCGCCGCAGGCAGAGCTCGCTGGACAGGTTGACTCCCTCTTGATAGGAGTGCTGGCCGATCTGGATCGTCAGCGGCACGACTTGGATGCTCAGGTCGTCAACCAGCCCCTCGTCAGCAAAGAAGGCGTTGCTATCCGTGATGACCTTGACCTGTGACACAATGCTTCCTATCTACTCCGCCGAAATGATGTAATGATAGAAGGGCTGCCCGCCGTCCACGATCTCGATCTCCTGGCCCGGATATAGTTTGCGCACTTCGTTCTGCAATTCCTCCGCCTGCGTGGCACTGACCGGCTGGCCGAAGAAGAGCGTAACAACCTCGAGGCTTCTGGTGCCCATCTGCGCCAGCAGCTGCTTCACCACGTCCGCACTGGAGGATCCCATCGCGGTCAGGACGTCATTATGCAAACCGATAATGTCGCCGGTGTGCACCTGAATGCCATCGAAGCGGGCGTCCTGGACGGCCATGGTGACCTCGCCGGTCTCCACGCTGGCAACCGCAGCCGTCATTGCCTCGGCATTGGCTTCCAGCGGGCGGCGCGCATCAAGGGCGAGCAGGGCGCTGATCCCCTGGGGGACCGTTCTGCTGGGCACAACAACCACCTGTTTGCAGGCAAGTGCCTGGGCCTGCTGCGCCGTCATAATGACGTTGCTATTGTTGGGCAAGACTACGACTTCATGGTGGGGCAAGTCCTGAATGGCCTCCAGCAGCTCTTCGGTGCTGGGATTCATGGTTTGGCCGCCCGCGACGACACTGTGTGCGCCCAGGCTCCTGAAGACCTTCTCGATACCTGGCCCAGGCGCCACCACAACGACGCCCGGTCCCACATGTAACTCGCTTGTCGCCGCTACCGCAACTGCCTGGCTGGCAAGGTGCGGCGGCTCCGGATCGCGCCCGGCCGGCGTCGCCGGCACCGACATATCGTCCATGTTCTCGACCACGACGTCGGTCACAAAGCCCAGCGACACGGCGTACGATAGCACCTTGCCTGGGTCGGGCACGTGGACGTGTACCTTGACAAGGCGGCTGTCGCCTTCAACGAGCGGGTACTCGCCCAGGGCTGCAATGGAATGCCGGATCTTCTCAACGTCCAGACCAGAACCCTCGACCAGGAACTGAACGTCGAAGCCGTAGACGTGCGCAGGCAGAGGCCGGCGACCTTTGGGCAGCCGTTGAGCTTGTGCTGCCGGAAGCGCGGCCGGCCAGCCACACGCTGCCCCAGAGTCGACCGCTTCGCCGAGCAACGCTCGCTGCATGCCTTCGAGGATCAGGAATAGGCCTTTGCCGCCGCTGTCGACCTTGCCTGCCTGGGCCAGCACCGGCAGAAGGTTGGGCGTATTGGCTACGGCTTCAGCGGCGGCACGGACGGCGCGATCCAGCACAAAAGCCAGGTCTACATCCAGAGCGGCCGCGCTCTCGGCCGCGGTGGCCGCCTCGCGTACGACGGTCAGGATCGTTCCTTCGATTGGCTTGCTAACGCCTTTGTACGCGATACGGCTGCCTTCGCTGAGCGCAGCCGCGAATCGTGGACCATTCAGCTTGGTTTCCCCGTCCAGCCGTCGGGCCATGCCACGCAGGATCTGCGAGAGTATCACGCCCGAATTGCCCCGTGCCCCCATCAGGGCGCCCTGGGCCGCGTTGCGCGCGACCTCTCCCACGCTGCTCAGATTCTCGTTGCCGATCTCCTGGCAGGCTGACTTCATGGTGAGCAGCATGTTCGTGCCCGTGTCCCCATCGGGGACGGGGAAGACATTGAGCGCGTTGACGATCTCGTGATGGCGATCCAGCCAGACCAGGGCAGCATTCAGCACGTCTCGAAAGGCGGCACCATCCAACGCCATCGCAGCTTCACCGGCTGAGTTCACGATAGAGCCTGGCAGAGCCACTTTGCCGCGCGCGCAGTGGCTGTCTGTAGCTGTCAAGACCGATTCCTCCAACTCCAAGATCGTTCACCGGGTGTCATTGAGCATGCCGAGGCCTTGCACATGCACATTTACCTGGGCAATCGAGACGCCCAGGGTCCGTTCAAGGGCATATTTTACCCCGTGCATTACCCCGTGCGCTACCTCAGAGATGCGTGTGCCGTACTGAATAATGACATAGAGGTCAACGGTGATCTGCCCATCGTTGACGCGCACTTCTACCCCACGGCGCCAGCGTTCCGATTGCAGCAGATCAGCCAGGCTCCCGAACAAGTTCTTGTGCGCAATGCCGACCACCCCGTAGCACTGCAGAACAGCGTCGCTGGCTATCGTGGTGATGGCATGTGGCGAGATCTGAATCCGGCCGACCCTATTCACTTTGGTCATATGGATCTCCAAGATCTTGCACTAATCAGCGCCGTATGCTACCATAACCCCTGATTGTGGCCGAGCCACTCTTGGGCTCGGCCACCGACTTGTAGCGCGCAATTCATCTCAGGGGGTAATCCGATGGCCAAGTGCGAGAGTTGCGGCAAAGGGCCGCAGTTTGGAAATAATGTCAGCCACTCCATGCGCCACACGAAGCGCCGCTGGAACGCCAACATCCAACGGGTGCGGCTGGTCGAGAACGGTGTTGAGAAGCACATGTTTCTTTGCGCCAAGTGTTTGAAGACGAGGCAAAAGACGAGCTAACTGTCATGGTCTTTGGCTGCCGCATGTCGAAGCGCCGAAATCCCAGCTGCGATGCCGGCCGGATGGTGGAATACCGCCGTGCCGGCCACGAACACCCTTGCACCGACCTCGACCAATTCTGTGACCTGATCGGGTCCGATTCCACCATCCACTTCAATCTCTACTGAGGCGTGGCGGTCGGCGATCGCCTCGGCCAAGCGCCTGACCTTGTCCTTCATGGTCGGGATATAGCTTTGCCCTGCAAAACCGGGGTTGACCGTCATCACCAGCACCTGGTCGACGAAGGGGAGCACCTCCCAAAGCGTTTCCAGTCCCGTCATCGGGTTCAGAGTGATGCTGGGTTTTACGCCGAGATCGCGCAGGTGCTGTACAGCGCGATGCAAATGCCGGCAGGCTTCCACGTGGACTGACACGATGTTCGCGCCCGCGTTGGCAAAATCCTCCAGGAAGTCCTCAGGTGCTTCGACCATCAGATGCACGTCCAGAGGCAGCCGGGTCGCGCGCCTGATGGCCGCAACCACCGGAGGCCCGACGGTCAGGTTCGGCACGAAGTGTCCGTCCATCACATCAATATGGATGTAGTCGGCGCCGCCGTCCTCAGCCTCACGCACCGCGTTTCCCAGGCTTGAAAAATCGGCTGACAGGATCGAAGGGGCTATCTTGATCAAGGCTAACCTCACTCGAAGGAGCCGAACCACCGGTTCGGCTCCCATTCCACACATGATACAACAAACGGGCCCAAACCGCAATTGGAACCGCGATTACTTCATCTCCATGGCAGCGCGACGCCGCAATTGTCCGCAACCGGCATCGATATCGAGGCCGCGCCGCGCACGCATTGTGGCCGGAATGCCGCCCTGCGCGAGAACGGCCTGGAAGGCCGCGACGCTCTCAGGTGCCGAAGGTTGGAAGGGCGAGCCTGCCACCGGGTTGAGCGGGATGAGGTTGACGTGGCACAATACGCCTTTGAGCAGCGTGACGAGCTGCGAGGCAAGCGCCGGCGAATCGTTGATTCCGCTCATGAGGGCATACTCGAAGCTTACCCGGCGATGGGTGAGCGCGATATACTCGCGCACCGCCGACATCAGTTCGTCGAGCGGGTAGCGCGCGCTGATCGGAACTAATTGCCGGCGCAGCGCGTCGTTGGGCGCGTGGAGGCTGATCGCCAAATTCACCTGCAACGGTTCCTGCGCCATGCGCCGGATGCCGGGGACCAGGCCCACGGTCGAAAGCGTGAAGTGGCGGGCGCCGAGGTTGAAGGCTCGCTTGTCCGTCAGAGTGCGCAACGCCTGCCAGACCCGCTCGTAATTTGCCAGGGGCTCGCCCATGCCCATCAGCACGATGTTAGTGATCCGAGACGAGGCCAAGCCGCTGTCGGGCGGCGGCGTCGCCAGCCAGCGGGCCACGGCCAGCACCTGCCCGACGATCTCGCCGGGTGCCAGGTTGCGCCCCAGTCCGGCCTGCCCCGTCGCGCAAAATGGGCAGCCCATGGCGCAACCGGCCTGGCTGCTGATGCAAACGGTAGCTCGCCCCTCATGCCATCCCGGCTCGGCCGGGTAAAGCATGAGCACGGTCTCGATTGCCAGGCCATCGCGCAGCCGGAACAACCACTTAAAGGTCTCGCCGTCACGGGAGCGCTGCTCCACCGCGAGCGTGACCGCATCGACGACTGTGGCATCGGTCAGGCGCTGGCGCAACGCGCCTGGAATATTGGTCATTTGTGCCGGCTGGGTCACCAGCCGACCGAAAACCCACTGCCAGAGCTGGTCTGCCCGGTAGCGCGGCTCTCCCCAGCCAGCCAACAAGTCCACCAGCTTGTCATAAGTCAGATCTAACAAGGCCACCTGCTCTGTCATGCCTCGCAGTATAACGGGTCGCTTCGCGTGGTGTCAATTAAGTTCTGCATGATCCGACCTCCTATGGTAAAATGAACACGTTGACCCATCTATGGAGTGCGCTTGTGCCAAATATCCGTCCCTATCCTTTCACTGCCATCGTCGGCCAGGAACGCATGAAGCGGGCCCTGATCCTCAACGCGATCAGCAGCAGCATCGGCGGGGTGCTGATCCGGGGTGAGCGTGGCACTGCCAAGTCTACGGCCGCGCGGGCGTTGGCAGACCTGTTGCCTCGAATCGAGGTTGTTGCCGATTGCCCCTTCGCGTGCGACCCTCATGGCCAGGATGCTCTCTGCGACAACTGCCGTGATCGGCTGGCAGCTGGTGAGTCGTTGGCCGTCCTGCGCCGGCGCACGCGTTTTGTAGATCTGCCGGTGAGCGCCACCGAGGACCGTGTGGTTGGCACGCTTGACATCGAACGCGCCATCCAGCTTGGAGAGCGGCATTTTCAGCCGGGTGTGCTGGCGGCAGCCAATCGCGGCTTGCTCTACGTCGACGAGGTCAACCTGCTGGACGACCATGTCGTGGACTTGTTGCTCGATTCGGCCGCCATGGGTGTGAATGTGGTCGAGCGCGAGGGTATTAGCTTCAGCCACCCGGCGCGCTTTATCCTTGTGGGCACCATGAACCCGGAAGAGGGCGATCTGCGCCCGCAGCTCCTCGATCGTTTCGCATTGTGCGTGGACATGCACGGCATCAGCGACCCACGCCAACGAGTCGCGATCGTGGAGCGCCGCGTTGCCTACGAGCAGGACCCGGACGGCTTCTACCTGGAGTGGCAGGCGCGGGAGGAGCAGTTGTCCGAGGAGATCGGTGCCGCGCGCGGCCGATTGCCCGAGGTTACCTATTCGGAGCGCGATCTTTTCACCATCGCTCAGCTGACCTCATCCTTCAAAGTCGATGGTCACAGAGCCGACATCGTGATTCTCAAGGCCGCTCGCGCCCAGGCTGCCTGGACAGGGCGCACGAACATCAACGATCAGGACATCCTGTTGGCTGCTGAGCTGGCGCTGCCGCATCGGCTGAAGCGACAGCCTTTTGAAGAGGCTAGCCTGGACGTGGGCCTGCTAGAAGAGCGCCTGCAGAAAGCGCGGGCGGATGCGGGTCCCGAGGTGCACCCGCCGTCCGCTGACCCGGAGTCGCAAGACACGGTCGCGGCCGGGAAAACCTCAGCCGGGCAGGCACCGTCCAACGCAAAAAAAGCACTCAGCCGCTAGCCGGATCGGACCACACGCCGGCTAGCGGCGCGCCCATGAATAGCCAGCCTGGTGCACACGACCCCGGCGGAGGGCAGAAAGCTCTGCGTTCCGTCAGCGTGGGGCCGGATTTCAAGGCCAAGCGCCTAGACACGCCGCTCGACAGATTGACGCGGCACGCGGCCGGCAAGCGCAGTTACACGCGAACCGAGCGGAAACGTGGCCGCTATGTGCGCGCGCGTCCCATGCGGGGCAAACTGGAAGACGTCGCCTTCGATGCCACGATCCGCAGTGCGGCGCCGTATCAGATGCAACGGCGCGGCGGCGACGAGGGCCGGCACAGGGCGTTCCTGATCAAGCGGCAGGATCTGCAGCGCAAAGTGCGCGTCCGGCGCACAGCCAATTTGGTGCTGTTCGTCGTCGACGCCTCATGGAGCATGGCTGCTGCGGAGCGCATGGAGGCCACGAAGGGTGCCATTCTGTCGTTGTTGCATGATGCGTATCAGCGCCGCGACCAGGTAGGGCTGGTGGTCTTCCAGCGCGAAGAGGCACGCGTCGTGCTGCCCCCAACATCCAGCGTGGAGCTGGCGCAACAGGCTCTGCGCGACATCCCGGTGGGTGGCAAAACCCCTCTCTCCGCTGGCCTGCTCCTTGCATATCAGCTGTGCATGGGGGCACGCAGGCGCGATGCTGAGGTGCTGCCACTTGTGATCATCCTGACAGATGGTGCCGGCAATGTGTCTGTCACCGGCCTGCCACCCCAGGAAGAGACCGGGTTGGTCGCCGGCCTGATTCATCAAAACCACTTCCGCGCGGTGGTCGTCAACATGGAGCATCCCGCCTTTGATCGCGGCCTCGCCAACCAGCTGGCTCTTGACCTTGGGGGCGTGTGCTACTCCTTGCCGGAGCTCCGAGCCGATACGCTCGTGGAGACAGTGAAGGGCGCGATCCGAGGATGAACGCGGGGATTGATACGATGCTGTCCAGTTTGCCA
>Ga0326727_10027560_pt1 | contig 10419 bp, 5 predicted proteins | sample MB2enrmetagenome_FD_207643 | JGI IMG/M metagenome (GOLD analysis project Ga0326727, IMG submission 207643) | Lab enriched peat soil microbial communities from McLean, Ithaca, NY, United States - MB29MY | ecosystem: Environmental > Terrestrial > Soil > Wetlands > Peat | place: USA: New York...
CGCTTACGATTCGCGCTTCAGTTCGCGACGTCGAGCGCTCGCTCATGATCTCGATTTCCCTGGTCATTCTGGTGGTCTTCGTCTTCCTGCGAAGCGTTCGCGCCACCTTGATTCCCAGCGTCGCCGTTCCCGCCTCCCTGATCGGCACGTTTGGCGTGATGTACCTTTTTCACTACAGCATCGATAATCTCTCGCTCATGGCCCTCACCATTTCGACGGGCTTCGTGGTGGACGATGCGATTGTGGTCATCGAAAATATCACGCGCTATCTCGAACAGGGCATGGCACCCATGGAAGCGGCGCTCAAGGGCGCCAGCGAAATTGGCTTTACGGTGCTGTCCATCAGCATCTCTCTGGTGGCCGTCTTCATCCCGATTCTGATGATGGGCGGCATCGTCGGGCGGTTGTTCCGCGAATTTGCCGTGGTGCTCTCGGTCGCCATCCTGGTATCGCTTGGCATTTCTCTAACCACGACACCGATGATGTGTTCCCGCCTGCTGAAGGATCTTCGGGACGAGCGGCACGGCAAAGCGTTCCGCGCCAGCGAGCGCGCCTTCAATTCAGTGCTTGTCCTCTACGAGCGCAGCTTGGGTTGGGTCCTGGAACACTCCCATCTGACGCTGGCCGTTCTCGGCCTCACCATCGCATGCAACTTCTACCTTTTTTGGATCGTGCCCAAAGGATTCTTTCCTCAGCAGGATAACGGAGTCGCCTTCGGCGGCATCCAGGGCTCGCAGGACACTTCCTTTCAGGCCATGCAAAAGGCCACGCAGCGCATTGTCGATGTGGTGAAAACGGATCCGGGCGTGCAGAACGTCATGGCGTTCACGGGCGGGGGCGGTCCCACCAATGGCGGCTTCATCTTCATGGGCCTGAAGCCTCTGGGAGACCGCAACGCGAGCTCCGGCCAGATCATCGACCGTCTGCGTCCTAAACTTCTTTCGGTCGCTGGGGCAAACACTTTTATGCAAGCCGGACAGGACCTGCGCATCGGCGGACGGATGAGCAACGCGCAGTTTCAGTACACCATTCAGAGCGACAATTTACAGGATCTGGTGCAGTGGGGCCCGGTGCTTCTGCAGCAGATGCGGAAATTGCGGATTCTCACTGACGTCAATACCGACCAGCAGAACAGCGGTCTTCAGGCCATGCTCACCTATGACCGCGAGACCGCTTCGCGGCTCGGCATTACGCCGCAGACGCTCGACAACTCGCTCTACGAAGCCTTCGGCCAAGCCCAGGTTTCGACCATGTATACCAACATCAATCAGTACCACGTGGTGCTCGAAGTCGCACCGAAGCACTGGCAATCGCCGGTGGATTTGAATGATGTGTATATACGGGCCGCGCAAGGGAAGGTCGTTCCGCTGAGCGCCGTGGCGCATTACGAACCATCCACTGCTCCGCTGGCGGTCAATCACCAGGGGCAATATCCCTCAGTGACCATTTCCTTCAACCTGGCTCCGGGTGTGGCTCTCAGTGACGCTTCCCGGGCCATCGTCGAAATGGAACAGAGAATCGGCATGCCCAATACCATTACCGGCATGTTCTCCGGCACGCTTCAGGCCTTTCAGTCGTCTCTGGCGACGGAACCTTTTCTCATCATCACGGCTCTCATGGCCGTCTATATCGTGCTGGGGATTCTCTACGAGAGCTACATCCATCCCCTCACGATTATTTCGACGCTGCCTTCCGCGGGAGTCGGCGCCGTCCTTGCGCTCATGATTTTTCACAAGGACCTTAGCATTATCGCGATCATCGGCGTTATTCTCTTAATTGGTATCGTGAAGAAGAACGCCATTCTGATGATCGACTTTGCGCTGGCCGCCGAACGCAGCGAAGGCATGAGCCCTCGGGATGCGATTTTTAAGGCTTGCATTCTGCGCTTTCGGCCCATTCTGATGACGACCATGGCTGCCCTGTTTGGCGCTATGCCGTTGGCTTTCGGCCGAGGCACGGGTTCGGAGCTGCGCAATCCTCTCGGCATCACCATTATCGGCGGCCTGATTCTGAGCCAGATGCTTACGCTTTACACCACGCCGGTCGTCTATCTGTCGCTCGACCGCTTGCGAGTCAAATGGCTTCGCACTCACGGCAAGCTTGAAGCGCAAAGACAAATCGAGTCCTTCGGATGACACGTTCTTATGCGTCACGCGAACAGATCAGAAACGGCCGAAGCCAGGTTAGCAAGGAGTCGGAGACACCGATGAAGACAACTAGAGCGTGTTTCAAGAATGCCTTTCAGCTTAGGAAGCGCGTCCCTCAGGGGCTAAAGCCCGCATTTCTAAGGGCCCTAATCGGCACGGCTAAAGCCGTGCCCTACCCAAAACCAATTTATGAAACACGCTCTAACAAAATGCGCGCTGCGACCGCGCTTCTCTGCGGCGTACTCCTCGTCCTCTTTCAGGGCTGCGTTGTCGGTCCGAAATACAATCGCCCTACTATGCAGGCGCCGGAGACTTATAAGGAAGTTACTCCCGACGATCTCAAGAAAATGGATGGCTGGAAAGTCGCGCAACCACAGGACAGCGCTCTGCATGGCAAGTGGTGGGAGATTCTTGGCGATACCCAGCTGAACACGCTTGAAGAGCAAGTCAACGTATCCAATCAAAACGTCGCCGCCGCGTTCGCCAACTTCATGGCCGCCCGCGCCCTGGTGCGGGAGGCGCGCGCGCAATACTTCCCGACAGTGACCGCCGGCGCCAGCATCATTCGCCAGCACCAGCCCAGTGCTTCGACCGTGACCACCAGCGGGACGACCTACACCGACTACTCTCTACCCTTCGACGCCTCCTGGACGCCCGATTTGTGGGGACGCGTGCGCAATCAGGTTCGCGCCAACGTTGCCAACGCGCAAGCCAGCGCCGCTGACTTGGAGAATACCCGCCTCACGGCGCAAGCGGAACTGGCGGTCGATTACTTCCAACTGCGCGGGCAGGACGCTCTGAAACAACTGCTGGATTCGACCGTGGTGGCCTATGAAGAGTCCCTGAAACTGACCAAGGCGCTGTATGAAACGGGCATCGATTCCGACGAATCCGTCGCGCAAGCCGAAACTCAGCTGGAAGCCACGCGCGCGCTCGACACCAATATCGGCATTCTGCGGTCGCAATACGAACATGCGATTGCGCTCCTGGCAGGTCAACCTGCTTCTTCGTTCTCGATCGCCATCGAGCCCTTGAAAACTCCCCCGCCAGCCATTCCGTTTGGCGTTCCGTCGCAACTTCTGGAGCGCCGCCCGGACATCGCCGCGTCCGAGCGCCTGATGGCGCAGGCCAATGCGCAAATCGGGGTCGCCAAGGCCGCCTATTATCCGACCGTGACGCTTAGCGCTTCTGCCGGGTTTCAAACCGCAAACGGCGCCTCCAACTGGTTTAAGTGGTCGAGCCGGTTCTGGTCGATGGGCCCGACCATTGCTGAAACGATTTACGACGGCGGTCTGCGTCGTGCCACGGTCGAACAATATCGCGCGCAATATGATCAGACGGTCGCCAACTATCGCAACACGGTACTTACCGCGTTCCAACAAGTCGAGGACAATCTCTCATCCCTGCGCGTTCTTTCCCAGGAAATTCAGGAACAGGACACCGCGATCCAGTCCGCGCAGCGCAGCTTGAACCTGGCCACGGACCGCTATCGCCTCGGCATCGATCCCTATCTCAACGTCATTACGGCCCAGACGACGCTCTTCAGCAATCAGCAGACGGCCGTGAACCTGCGCATCGAGCAAATCGTGGACAGCGTGCAATTGATCGAGGCACTCGGCGGAGGTTGGGATTCCTCCACGCTTCCCAGTTCGCAGCAGATTATTTCGAGACAAGCGCAGCTGCCTGCGACTGCTCCGGCTCAACCATCTCAGAGCCAGTCGCCAGCGAGTCCGTAGATCATCCGTTCAGTTGAGCTTGCAGACTCGCACCGCCGAATTCTGGTAGGGGCATTCCATGCCCGCCGTCCCCGGCGAAGTATCTTTATCTGGAGCAGGCTGCTCCAGCACAACCCAGCTGACTCCGTACTTCTGTCGCAGCCGTTCGAAATCCTCGGTGCCGAGCTGCCTAAAATTTTTCTGATCCGAAATCTGCTCCGCCCACTTCACCGAAAGCGGCGGAAACATCGAACATGCTCCCTTGTCCTTGACCAGGTCAGCCAACATGCTGCGCTCGGCGCGCGCGCGAAATCCATTTTCGTCTTCACCCGGCAGTTCCATGTGCGCGGGATTCAGGGCAAACAGAGCATCTACCGGCGTGTTTCCGCGAATCCACTCAAACGCCTGCGCCCACGGATTGCGCGGCTGCGCCCACGGCCACTCGAGGTGCGCGCTCGCCGGAAACACCTGCAGCTGCGCAAAATACATTCCGAGACTTAGCGGGACGAACAACACCAGCCAGCGCCACCAGTGCCGCTGCAATAGGTATCGCCCAAGCAATCCGCCGCCCGCTACCACCAGCACCATGTAGCACAATGCCATGCAGCGCAAAGGTTGGAGCCGCGCCAGAGCCTCCAAGCGAGCGGGAATGCCGAGCCCGATGGCTGCGGCCGATGCCACCAGTACGAACGGCACCATCGCTCTCGATACCAATTCCAGGTTTTTCATGCCGCGCTGCCGCGCCCAACTCCCAAGCCACCAGAACAGCAGCACCGGACCGATTACTCCCAGCCACTCGTACCACTCCCAACGCAGGACGAAGTGCGAACGCTGCAGCTGCGCGACCTCGTGATAGGCTGGCGGCGGAGGCTGGAATGTAATACCGAAGGGAAGCACGGCGGCGAATCCCAGGAAATGCGGACGAACTTGATCGAGCAAAATGAGCCATACACAAAATAAAATCGGAAAGCTGGCCATGAACGGATGCATGGCGGCAGCAAACACCAGCCAGAACGTCGCTCGCCAATACTTTCGGTGCAGCACTTCCGCCACGGCAAACAGCGCCGCAAACGCGGCCAGGTTTCGCGGATTCACGAATTGATCCAGGATGTAGAGCGCGGTCCCGGCAATGGGCAAGGTCAGCAAGGCGGCCATCAATGCGACCGCGGCCCAACGCGCTATCTCATCCGCGGACGATTCCGACTCGAACAAGGCCGACGCCAGGCGCCAGCTTGCCGCCAGCAACAAAAAGATTGAGATGAGCTGCCACAATAAAGCGGCCCAGGGCAATGGCAAGCGCGTGGCGCGAACTGAAAAGGCAATCAGATTCGGATACAAGGTGTGCCCGGCATGTTCGCCAAAGAACTCCGCATTCGCCGGAAACAGGCTGGGATTCAGGATCTTCAGAACTCCGGGAAGGTAGATCTCGGCGTCTTCCGCGTAGGGATGATAGCCATGAATCAGGAGCGCTAGGACGGTCAATAGCAGCAGGCCGAAGATAAGACCGGCGTTACGACCGACGACACGTTTGATGTTCAGAGTGGGATGATCCATTTCTCGATGCGTACAGAGAATTACAACAGAAAACTTCTGCGGCAGGAAGCCGGGATAGCGCTTGCGGCCGGCATCAACGCCTCGTAGCATCTAATCATAGGCATGGCTAATACTACTTCCCAACCAGAGCGGAACCACCTGGCGTTTGGCGAGATTTTCATTTTTGCCTACGAGACATTCATGAACAACAAGGTGCGGTTCGCTCTGACTGCTCTCGGCATGGTTATCGGAACCGCGTCCCTCATTCTGGTCACTACCATCGGGCTCACGGGCAAGCAATACCTTCTGAACCAGATTCAATCGATCGGGTCGAACTGGATTTATGCCGAGTACGAAAGCGGCGGGGGGCGCATCTCCAATACCGGCAACGATGCTCTGACTATTCAAGACATGGAAGCCGTGCAGCACCAGGTTGATGGCATCGCCTACGCCTCGCCGGTGCTTCCGCTCAACGAGCGCGTGGCCGTGGGCGGCGGCAAAGAGCGCGATCTGCAGATCATGGGGGTTTATCCGGAATACGAACAGATTCGCAACCTTGTCATCCTGTCGGGACGTTTCTTTGACAACCAGGATTCTCAAGCCCATAACAAGGTCGGCGTCATCGGCCCGAAACTCGCGATCCAACTCTACGGTTCGGAGGAAGCTTCGCTGGGAAAGACGGTGAAGTTGAGCGGGTTGCCCTTCACCATCATCGGCGTCTTTCGCGAGCGGGTAGACACGCTCGAGCAATCGGAGGTGACGGAGAACACGATGCTGATTCCCTACACCGTGATCCGTTACTTTCAGGAAACGCCAACGGTAAAGCAGATTTTCTTTTCGGCTGCCGATGCTTCGCTGGTGGTGCCGATTACCGCCCAGGTTCAACGCGTGATTCAGTCGCGGCATCGGCCAGAATCCGTTTATAGCGTCAGGAACCTGACCCAACTGGTTTCGATGGCCGACAAAATAGCGACCGCCATGACTCTGGTTCTGCTGGCGGTATCACTGGTCGTGCTGCTGGTGAGTGGCATCGGCATCATGAACATCATGCTGGCCACCGTCAGCGCCCGCATTCGCGAGATCGGCATCCGCAAAGCGGTCGGCGCCACCAATCGCGAGATCCGCTTCCAGTTCCTTTCCGAAGCCATTCTCATTTCGACCATCGGCGGCGTCCTCGGCATTGTCATCGGACTCGCCATTCCCTATTCCGTCCACTTCTTCACGCCCTACAAAATCCCTATCTCCGGCCTCTCCGCTATCATCGCCATCGTTGTTTCTTCGCTGGTCGGAATCCTGTTTGGCACGCTTCCCGCCATACGCGCTTCGCAACTCGATCCCGTCGAAAGTCTGCGCTACGAATAGTGCGATTGGGAATGGCGTTGGGACAAGTCGCAGGGCGACTGACCCCGGATGATTAAGAATCAAATCAGTAACAAGTGGGAAACTACAGGCAGACTCTGGCTACTGCGCGGTTGAACGCACGTAGTCTACAGCAGTTCGAGCTTTCGCAACCGCAGTTCGCTTCCGGCGAGTGGTGGTCGTACTACAAATCCCGACGGTAGGGCGGATTGTCGCTCCAGTCGTAGCTGTAGTCCGGGTAGGTGTATGCCGCCGGGGCATACCAGTACGGGTCGTACCACCAAGGATTCCAGCCGAGCCCCCAGTATGGCCATCCGAAGCCGAAGCCCCAAACTCCCCAGCCCCAACCACCTCCCCAGCCCCAACCGCCGCAACAGCCGTAGCCGCGCCAACCGCCTCTCCAACCATCGCCACGCCAGCCGAAGTCGCGCGCCGCGTGTGCGGTTCCGCCGACGAAATCGGACGCGCCTCTAGACGCGCCGAAAGAGTGCCAACTGCCATCGGCAATTCCGACGTTACGAGCGGAGAGGGTTGAGTTCGCCAAGCCTCCCGAATTGCGGCCTTCACCGGATCGCGCGGAACTACCGGCGTTGCCGAACGAATGCCACTGGCCATCGTTGATCGCGGGACGAAGATTCGACGCACGGCTTGCTAACGAACTAGAATTGCGGCCAGCTTCAGACTCGCCATACGAACGGCTGCCCGCTCCGTCGCGACCCGCGGATGATCCAACGCGAGAGCCGCCGCCTTCGTGGTAACCTCCTCCGCCAGAAGAGTGCGCGCCGCCATACGATCCGCCGCCACCATGGAAGCCTCCACCGCCTCCGCCGCCATGAGAACCGCCGCCACCGCCGTGCTGCGCGAAGGCTGGGATTGGCATGAGAGCAAGACCGATGAAAGCAGCAAATGCGAGGAGGGACCTAATCGGACCGAATGTGCTCATAATCTGTGCCTCCCTTCGAAGGCGGGAGTGCAGTCTGGAGCGAGGAGTCTGGAGCCAGTTTCATGAATGCTTTCCGCTCGGAAGGCAGATCCCTCAGGGGCTAAAGCCCCGATTTCAGGCGGCCGTTAGCGGCACGGCTGAAGCCGTGCCCTGCCCAAACCCGAATCATGAAACCAGTTCTCTATACCTAAGACAGCGTCGCTCTTACTTAATAAGATTCTACTTCCAGGCAAGAGGTTGCGCGAATGCTGGATCACATCAAAAGTACTCTCTGGCGGTTACCGGCAGATGTGCCTCCCAAATATAAAATCCGCTCACATTTCACGATGTTGCAAAGGCGCTGGATGGGTATACACTGAGTGGCATTCCAAAAAGTCAATGAGGAAATTCCGGCTCCCAAGTTGTACAATTGGCGCGATTCAGAGTTGAAGGATTAGATACCTGTTTTAGATAATGAGGTTACGGGTTCAAAACACTCTTGGAGGAACGGACCGTGAAATTATATCGTCTCGCATTTGCGCTTAGTTTAATCGGCGTTGCCATCCTGACCGCAGGGTGCAGCTCAAGCAAGCCGACGGAGAGCACGCCTGCACAGCCGGCAGCGGCCGCACAACCGCAGACTAAGGAGCCTGTCTTGTACACCGGCCAGCAGGCATTCAACCGAATGATGGGTCTCGCCTTGAAGTGGGCACCGGATGCGCAGCCGGCTCGGTTGGAATCTGTGCTGACCAAAGAAACCAACGGCCAGGACGGGAAATCCGCTATCTGGAGAGGGTACTTTGGCTCGCCCAGCCGCCGGACGGTCAAGACCATCGTTTGCTCCGGAAGTCGTGAGCCGGGTGCGCCGCCGTTCGGAGTCTCACCCGAGGGGGCCGAAGTCGCGTACAACGCCGAATCCGCCAGTCTTGCCTTTTCATCGTTCCTGCTGAAAATCGATTCGGATAAGGCCTTCGCGACCGCGCAGCAACACGGGGGCGACGTCATCCTGAAGAAGGACCCACAGCAGGGCATCACGTACTACTTACTCAAGGAACCGAAGCAGAACGTGCCCTACTGGTATGTCATTTACGGAACGAGCGCGACTAACAGAAAAGGCATCGGCGTGATTAACGCGACCACAGGAGATTTCGTAAGCGCCAAGTAAGACAGGTTGAGAAACGAAAGCTATCGAGGTCTCGATGGTCGAGACCTCGATGCTAGAGACAAAGAGATCAGTGCGGGCGCCGATCTCCCGCGCTACGGCTCGCCACCGTCAATCGTTCACCGTTCTCCTAGGCCAGGGCTTGCCGGCTAATTATGGCAGTACAAACTTGCCCGTCAGTTCCGCCTGGCCGGCGGAACGTCCGACGAGCACCTCGAAATCCCCCGGTTCCGCCTTCCATTGGTGACTCTTGGCGTCGTAGTAGGAAAACGCCCGGCGATCCAGTTGGACTGAGACATGTTTGGTCTCACCCGGCGCGAGTTGCACTTTCGCAAATCCTTTCAGTTCCTTGAACGGCCTAGGGACGCTGGCGTGGCGATCGCCTACGTACACCTGCGCCACTTCCGCGCCGGCACGATCTCCGGTGTTGGTCACATCGAAGCTGACCGTGGCCAGACTGTCACCGGAATTCGACGGCGAGACCGAAAGGTTCTTGTAGCCGAAGGTGGTGTACGACAGTCCGTAACCGAAGGGAAACAGCGGCTTGGTTGTGGACTTGTCGAAGTGGCGATAGCCGACAAAAATTCCCTCGCTGTATGCAACTTTCTTTTCGCCATCCTTCGGATAGTAGCTGTCATGCACGGCGTTGTCCTCCCACTGGCGTTCGATCGAAATCGGCAAACGTCCGGAAGGATTGAATTCGCCAAAAAGCAGTTGCGCCAGAGCGTCGCCGCCCTCCTGACCGGGGTACCACACTTCGAAAAGCGCAGGGACACGATCGACCCACGCCGTCATGTCAACCCCGCCGCCGGAAGTGATGACCACGATCGTGTTCTTGTTGACGGCCGCAATCTGGTTGATGAGTTCGTCCTGACCTGGAGGCAGGAGAAAAGTCCGGTCGCCGCCTTCACCCTCGCTGTCAGGGTCGAAACCAGCGGCGACGATTACGGCGTCAGCGCGAGCGGCCAGAGATTTCGCCTCCGCAGTGACCAGGGTTTCAGGACGGACAATGCCAAGATTGACCGTGGTCTTGCCATATCCGCCATGGGCGCGATAGTCGAGTTCGATCTCGTGCGGGCCCGAGGTCAGAGTAACTGGAGTCTCCCCGACGAAGGCATACCATTGCTTCCAGTTGTCGAGGACGAGCTTCTTATCTACATACAACCGGTAGCCGCCGTTTTCACCGGGCCCTTGCACGAACGCAAGGTACTGCCCGGGCGCGCTCGGCGTGAAGAAGCCGGTCCACCGAATTGAGACATCACTATCGGTGCGGTCTCCTCCGCGGGCTGGTTGGTAATGGACGTGTTGGTCGTAGCGCACGATTGCAGGCGGGCCGTCGAGATTCGCATTATTGAAGAACTCGGTCTTCAGACCCTTCTTGCCGCCAGTCGCTAAAGTGGTAAAGTCCGTCTGCCTGGATATTTCATCAAGGGTTGGGATTCCCCGCGAATAGTAGACCTTCGCGCCGTCGCCCAGATAGTTCACAATGCCCTCCAGATAGCTCACCGACCTGAAGGGCTTGGCCTCCGCGCTGCCTCCTCCGCCGGGCTCGGCGGGATAGGCGTCAGGGCCGATGACGGC
>Ga0326727_10027561_pt1 | contig 10419 bp, 8 predicted proteins | sample MB2enrmetagenome_FD_207643 | JGI IMG/M metagenome (GOLD analysis project Ga0326727, IMG submission 207643) | Lab enriched peat soil microbial communities from McLean, Ithaca, NY, United States - MB29MY | ecosystem: Environmental > Terrestrial > Soil > Wetlands > Peat | place: USA: New York...
TGGTGGAAATGGACACGCCGGGCGGCATGGTCGAGTCGATGCGCGGCATGGTTGCCGCCGTTCTGGGCTCGCGGGTTCCGGTCATTGTGTTTGTCGCCCCTTCAGGAGCCCGCGCCGGATCGGCCGGCTTCTTCATCCTTGAGTCGGCTGACGTGGCCGCCATGGCTCCCGGAACTGAGGCGGGCGCTGCCCACGTCGTCTTCGAGATCGGCAAACCCGACGAGACCGAGATGCAGAAGGTTGAAAACGACGCCGAGGCCTTTCTGCGGTCCTACGTCACCCGCCGCGGCCGCAACGCCGAAGCCGCCGCTGCGGCCCTGCAATCCTCCCACTCCTACACCGCCGAGGAGGCGCTCAACCAGCACCTCATCGAAGTGATTGAAAGCAACGACGCGCAACTGATGATGGCGCTCGATGGCCGCCAGATTACCCGCCTGGACGGGAGCAAACTAACCCTCCATCTGACCGGCGCGCGCATTGAAGTGCTCCGGCCTTCGTTGCGCGACCAGCTCCTGGGCTGGCTCGTCGATCCCAACATCGCGCTGCTCTTCCTGGTCGGCGGGGCGCTGCTCATCTACCTCGAATTCAACTCGCCCGGAACCATCGTTCCCGGCGCTCTGGGCACCCTGATGGTCCTGCTCGCCATCTTCGCCCTCAACCTGCTGCCCATCCGCTACACCGCCGTCTTGCTGCTGGCGGCGGCGCTGGTTCTGCTTCTGCTTGAGGCCAAGTTCGGCGGCCACGGCGTGCTGGCCATCGCGGGCATCCTCTGCCTCACCTTTGGAACCCTCACCCTGGTTGCCGCTCCGGTGCCGGAGATGGGCGTTACTCCGTGGGTAGCCTTCGCCGTCAGCGCGGGTTTTGGAGGAATCACCATCTTTCTGGTCCGCCTTGTCGTGCGCGCCCGCCGCCGCAAGGCTCTCATCGGCGCCGATGCCATGGTCGGCTGCAAGGCCATCGCCATGGAGCCGCTGGCTCCCGAGGGGCACGTGCTGGTCGAGGGCGAAATCTGGCGCGCCGTAGCCGGCGACCCGGTCCCCAAGGGAGCTAACCTCCGCGTCGTGAGCCATGAGCAGATGCTCCTCCACGTGGCCCCCGATTCCCCCTCCCGGCCCCCGGAAACCCCCGCATAGACTCGCACTGGAGTACAATCCGTGCTGAGTGAGGTAACCCATCCATGATGCCTGTCCTGATCGTCGCCGCCATCCTCGTCCTCTATCTGCTCAACTCCATCAAGATTCTCCGTGAGTACGAGCGCGGGGTCATCTTCCGCCTGGGCCGAGTCCTGGGAACCCCCAAGGGGCCGGGCATCATCCTGGTCTTCCGTCCCATCGACCAGATGGTCCGCATTTCCCTGCGCCAGGAGGTGCTCGAGGTTCCGCCCCAGGACGTGATTACCCGCGACAACGTCACCCTCAAGGTGAATGCCGTGGTCACCCTCTACGTCGTCAACCCCAACGACGCCGCCATCAAGGTGGCCAACTACGTCTACCAGACCTCCCAGTTCGCGCAGACCACCCTGCGCTCGGTGCTGGGCGAGGTCGAGCTCGATGAGCTGCTCAGCCATCGCGACAAGCTCAACCTGAAGATTCAGACCATCATCGACCAGCGCACCGAACCCTTTGGCGTCAAGGTCACCTCGGTCGAAGTCAAACAGGTGGATCTGCCCGAGCAGATGCTGCGCGCCATGGCCAAGCAGGCCGAGGCCGAGCGCGAAAAACGCTCCAAGATCATTCACGCCGAGGGCGAGTTCAACGCCGCGCAAAAGCTGGTGGACGCCGCCGCCCTGCTGGCCACCGAGCCCATGACCATTCAGTTGCGCTACCTGCAAACCCTCACCGAGATCGGCGTCGAGAAGAACACCACCATCGTCTTCCCGCTGCCCATTGAAATGATGCAACTGCTGAACAAGGTTGGAGCCTCGGCCAAGACGGCTGCCGACAAGCAATAAATCAGAGGACGGTGCATGAGGGGAGTGTTTGACGGCCAAGAGCCTGAGCAGGATAAGCCCCGGCGCGACACTGAACTCACGTTGGGCGCGGGCGCGCTGCTGCTCATCTTCTTTGGCCTGGTCCTGGTCTGCGGTCTCTGCTTTGGCCTGGGGTACGCCGTAGGTCGGCGCGGCGTCCAGCCGGACTCGGCAGCCGGCCAACCGCCGGCCTCCGGCGCGCAATCACCAGTGCAGCCCAACGGTTCGCTGCCCAAGCCTTCGGCCATTGCGCAGGCCGGTGTTCCGCCGCCCGCCCAGGGCGCTGCGCCGCAAACTCCGCAGAGCGCCTCCACCGATCCGCCGCAATCCAAGGCCGCAATCCCGGTCGCGTCTTCGCAGGCATCGGCCCCGGCCGCCTCATCTTCACCCCAGCCTCAGGTTCGTCCCGCCCTTGCTCCCGAGGCAAACGCGCCCCAGGCTGCCGCGGCGCCCAATGTGCATCCGGCGTTTCCTCCGGCCGCTCCGCTCATGGTCCAGATTGCCGCCATCTCCCACCAGGAGGACGCCGATGTGCTGGTCGGCGCACTGCGCAAGCGCGGCTATCAAGTCTCCGCCCGCCGCGATCCCGCCGACAATCTCATCCACGTCCGCATCGGCCCCTTCAACGACCGCGACGAAGCCGAACGCTGGCGTCTCAAGCTGATCGACGACGGCTACAACGCCATGATCCAGCCGTAGTTCAGTCCCTGTCGATTTGGACTCAAGGAATTTTGGATTGGAATGGCTGTCATTCTGAGCGGAGCGCAGCGGAGTCGAAGAATCTGCGGTTGCTTCCGCCGCTCTTTCGCAGCTTCTCCGTTGAAATGCTGGGTGGCCCAGAGCCTGCCCTGAGCAAAGTCGAAGGGTCTCGATTCTGAGACCTGGGAAAGCACGAACCGCAACCCGCCGACCCCCCTCACTACCCCCGCATCCACTCCGGCAATCCCGAGGCAATCGCCGCCCGCACCGCCGCCATCAACTGCTCGCGAGTCTCAAAATCGCGCGGATAAATCGGCGCATGGAAGATGAAATGCACGGTTCCCGGCTTGATGGCGAAGCTGCCTTTCGCCATCAGCGTCTCCGTCCCGTAGATCGACACCGGAATGCACGGCGCGCCGGTCTGCATGGCCAGGAAGAACGTGCCTTTCTTGAAGTGCTGCAGCCGCCCGTCTTTCGAACGTGTGCCCTCCACAAAGGTCGTAATGTGAACGCCCTTCTCCAGGATCTTTCTGGCCGCGGCTACGCTCTCCTTTGCGCTGGCCGCGTTGCCGGTTCGGTCCACGGGGATGAATTCGCCCAGCTTCAGGCAGTAGCCGAACAGCGGAAGCTTGAACACCGAGCGCTTGGTGAAGGCGGCCGTGCGTCCCGGAATCCGCGGAATCAGGCCCGGCGCATCCAGGTTCGACACGTGGTTTGACATGAAGATGCACGCCCGGCCGGCGGGAACATTCTCCCGTCCCTCAACACGCACTCGAATGCCCGCCACCCTGAAGCCGGCGCGGACAATCAGGCACACCACCCTGTAAAGCGGTCCCACGTTGCCGGTAATTGCGCCCAGCGGAATGAAGATTATCGCCGAGGGAATGCTCAGTACCAGAATAACGACAATTACCAGAAGAGATCCGATCATGATGATTCCGTCAAGCTGCCCAAAACTGTTCTCCGGGTGCCGGGTGCCCCAGGTCTCGCTTTTGAGACCTGGGAGAGTACGAGCCCCAACCCTTCCACTCTCAACTCGCCGCGGACCGGAGCAGAATCCTTTATCCCCGCATCCACTCCGGCAACCCTGAAGCGATGACCTCGCGAACCGCCTCCATCAGTTCCTCGCGCGTGGCAAAGCCGGCCGGATCGATGGGCGGATGAAAGACCACATTCGCGATTCCCGGATGCATGCGCAGGCTGCCCTTGCGCAGAATCTTTTCCGTGCCATGGATTGAGACCGGAATAACCGGCGCGGCCGCTGCCATGGCCAGGAAGAATGGGCCTTTCTTGAAGGGCAGCATGCGGCCGTCCGGCGAGCGCGTGCCTTCAACAAAGGTGGTGATGTGAACGCCCTTGGCCAACACCTTTTGGGCCGCGGCCACGCTCTCCTTCGCCGCTGCCGCGTTGCCGCTGCGGTCCACGGCGATGAACTCGCCCTGCCTGAAGCCGGTGCCCAGCACCGGCAGATTCATCAGCGAGCGTTTCATAAAGGCCGAGGTGCGCCCGGGAATCAGCGAGATCAGCGCCGGCGGGTCCAGATTCGACACGTGGTTCGACATGAAGATGCAGGCCCGGTCCCTGGGCACGCGTTCCCGTCCTTCGGTGCGAAAGCGCACCCCGGCCATGCGGCAACTGCTCGCCAGCATGAAGCGTGTGCCCTTGTAGAGCGGCAGCACGTTGCCCGTCATCCAGCACCAGGGAATGAACAGAATCGCCGTGGGAATGCCGAGCACGACCATCGTGGTAATGAAGATGAGTGAAGAGAGCATACCTATCTTTCTGACGATCAGGAATGAAGCTCCCTGAGCCGCGCTGGAAGTTTCTCATAGATGCCGTCGAATCCGCCATTGGAGAGAATGGCCACCACGTCGCCCGCCTTGAGCCGCGGCGCGATTCCATTCACGATTGCATCCGCATCGGGCAGCAACTCGGCGCTTGAGCCTTCAGCATTCGCCATTCCCCCTTCGCCATTCAGCGCCGCCACCACGTCCTCCGGGTGCAGCCGCTCGGCATCGGGAATGCGTTGCTGCTGATAGACGCCGGCCAGCACCACCTGGTCGGCCAGCCGCAGGCTCGCCACCAGGTCGGATTCCAGTACCTTACGCCGCAGCGTGTTCGAGCGCGGCTCTAAAACCGCCCACAACCTCGCCCCGGGGTAAACCGCGCGCAGTGCCCGCAGCGTCTCGCGAATGGCGGTAGGATGGTGCGCAAAATCCTCGATTACCGTGATGCCCGCGATCTCCGCGCGCACCTCCAGCCGCCTCTTCACGCTTTTGAAAGTTTTCAGCGCCTCTTGAATCGCCTCTTTGCTCAAGCCTTGCCCCGCGGCCAGCGCCGCCGCGGCGGTTGCGTTCAGCGCATTGTGCTCGCCGGCCATCTGCATCTCCAGCTCGGCCCATGGTGCGCCGCCGCGCCATACCTCCCAGCGTGTGCGCCCATCCTCATGGCGCAGGTTCTTCAGCCGCCAGTCGGCCTCGCCGGTGAATCCATAACGCTCCACGCGGCACAGCGCATGCCCCACGCACTCCGTCACGTTCATGCTTCCGTCGTAGGCCTCAATCAGCCCGCGGCGCGGGACCAGGTTCACCAGCCGCTTGAAGGCCGTCTTCACCGCTTCCAGGTCCGTGTAAATATCCGCGTGATCGAATTCGACGTGAGTCAGAATCAGCGCGTCGGGAAAGTAGTGCAGGAACTTCGGCCCCTTGTCGAAGAACGCCGTATCGTACTCGTCGCCTTCCACGATGAAGGTGCGCGTGGGCCGCAACTGAAAGCTGGTTCCAAAGTTCTCCGCCACGCCGCCGATCAGAAACGAAGGCTCCAGCGCCGGCGTCTCGCGCGCGGCTGCTTGCCCGCGTGAAGCCACTTGCCGGCGTGAGGCAACCTGATAGCGTGAGGCCACTTGCTCGCGTGAGGCAACCTCGTAGATCCATGCCAGCATGCTCGTCGTAGTAGTCTTGCCGTGCGTCCCCGCCACCACCAGCGACTCGCGGCCCGCAAGAAACTCTTCGCGCAACAGCGCGGCCATTGAGGTGAAGGGAATCCGCTCGTCCAGCACCCGCTCCACTTCCGGATTGCCGCGCGAGAGCGCATTGCCGATCACCACCAGGTCCGGCTTCGGCTCAAGATTCGCTTCGGCGTAAGGCTCCATCACCGGAATCCCCAGCCCACGCAGCAGATCACTCATGGGCGGATAAGCCGCCTTGTCGGAGCCGGTAATGCGGTGCCCCTGCAACTGCAACAGCCCAGCCAGCGACGCCATCGCCGTGCCGCAAATCCCGCTCAGATGAATATGCCGCATTCCCTTTTCCAAACCTTCCAGCTCCCAGCCTCGAGCCTCCAGCTCTTCCACTCCAATCGGCAGCTCAACAAAAAACGCAGCTCCGAACAGCAGGAAGCAAGCAGCTAGAAGCTAAAAGCTAGAAGCTGGAAGCTAGAAGCTAGAAGCTAGAAGCTAGAAGCTAGAAGCTAGAAGCTAGAAGCTAGAAGCTAGAAGCTAGAAGCTAGAAGCTAGAAGCTAGAAGCTAGAAGCTAGTCTCTAGTCCCTTAGTCCCTATCCTTCCACCGCCGGTTCCAGCAAATGCAATTTCGCCTCCACCGCCAGATTCAACTCCGCCTCCACGCCAAATGTCAGCGTCACATTCTGCCGCGACACGTGCCCGCTGCGCAGTCCCATGGCGATGGGCCCGTTGAAGTCCTCGAACACGCGCAAAATCGCCTCGTCCAGCAGTTCCGGCGGCGCGCCCGGCGAAACGCAGTCCACCATCTCGCCGAAAACGATGCCCCTCACGCCTTCCAGCTTGCCCGCCTCGCGCAGTTGCCACAACATGCGATCCACCTGGTAGGGCTTCACTCCGGTGTCCTCGAGAAACAGCAGCTTGCCCTCCGTCTGCGGCTCCCACTCCGTGCCCAGCAGCGAAACCAGAATGCTCAGGCAGCCGCCAAACAGAACTCCCTTTGCCATGCCCGGCTTCAACACCCGCAGCCCCTCCGCCGCGCCCACGCTGTATGGCTCTCCTTCAATCGCCGCGTTGAAGCTCTCCAGATGCACGCCGTCTTCAAGATAAAAATCCGCGGCCGCCATTGGCCCGTGAAACGCCGGCAGGCCAATCTCGTCCAGCATCCGCAGTTGCACGCCGGTCATGTCGCTGTACGCGAAAAATGGCTTGGGATGCGCGCGGATCAGGTCCATATCCAGCTTGCCGAGCAGGTAATTGGAGCCGTAGCCGCCGCGCAGGCACAGGATGGCGCTGGTCGTCTCATCGGCAAAGGCCGCGTGCAGATCGGCCAGCCGCTGCTCAGGCGTTCCGGCAAAGTAGAGCGGCCCGCGTTTGAGGGCGTATTCGCCCACCCGAGGCACAAATCCCAGCCCGCGCAGCGCTTCCAACCCGCGCTCTACACGCTCCGGCTGCGCGGATGAAGCCGGAGCAATCACGCTCACCCCCGCGCCGGATCGAACCGCCGCGGGTTTCAGAAGAAGTGGCATCGGCGCACACATGTCTACCAGGCCTCGCCGTGGGCAATCAGAGCCGCCGGGCCAGTCAGGTACAGCTCGGTCCCAGGCCCGCTCCATGCAACGGTCTGCGAGCCGCCGGGAGCCGTTACGGTGAGTGGCGAAAGGCAGCCGTTGAACGCCACAGCCGCCGTGGCCGAAGCCGAACTCCCCGTGCCCGACGAACTGGTCGGCCCCACCCCGCGCTCGAAGATGCGGATCTCAATCTCCCGCTCGCTCACGATGCGGACGAATTCCACGTTGGTCTGATGGGGAAAATCCTGGTGCGCGCAGATCTCTGCGCCTATCTCGTGCCACGACGTGTCCTCAGCCTCGAACTCCGCGATATCCAGCACCACCACGAAATGCGGATTGCCGGTCGAGACCTCGACGCCCGCGACTTCCATGCCGCTCCTCAGCGTCACCGTGCGTGGCGCGAAGGTTGGAATGCCCATTCCGGCCCTCACCTCCGCGGTGAATCCATCGTCCCTGTTCACGCTGTTCAAGTGGCATACGCGCAGGCCGGCATCGGTCGCAATCTCCACCGCGTCGCCCGGCTGAAAACCGCGTTCGAACGCCATCCACGCCGCCACGCAGCGCGTGCCGTTGCCGCTGATCTCGGCGACGGAGCCGTCGGCATTGTGCAGGTGAATGCGGCCCGACCTGGGCCCCGTCCACTCAAAGAATTCGATGCCGTCAGCGCCCACGCCGGAGTTGCGCGCGCATAGCCGCCGCGCCAGGTCCGCCCGGTTAAAGCCGTACGCCGCCTCTTCCGTCACAATCAGAAAGTCATTGCCGCAGGCGTGGGCTTTGGTAAACGAAATCATCCTTCCTCCAGGCTGCGGATTGCCTTGCCCGATGCTATCACTGTCGCGTCCCGGTTGCTGAGGCCTGAAGAAGCTGCACTATCGGAGACGTAAATCGTTCCCGGCGGCTGTCCCTTGGCCGCGAAGTGGCCCACCGCCCGCAGCCCCTCCGGATGCGCCTTCACCGCGCGGTCCACGGCGTCGCCGTCGAACGCCAGCACAATCGCCGCATGCTCAGCCGGAGCCTTCAGCGCGGCGTCCCATACCTCCTGGTCCGCCTCATTGATCGTCTGCCGCAGCGGAATCCCGGTGAGCGCCACAATCTCCGGATCCACCGAGGTTTCCATCAAGATTGCGGCGCCCGGCCGCTCGGCCAGCAGTGCGCGCAACACCGGTGGTATCTCCACCTGGTAGGGCCGGTGCGCGGCGATGTTCTTTGTGCCTTCCACATAAACCAGTGGCCGCTCGCGCACCACCTGCCACGCATTCAGACCCACCATCGCGAACAGTATGCCCGCCGCATACCTTGCCCACCGCGGCTTGAACTCCCGCGCCGCGGCAATCGCAAACTGCGCGGCAAATCCCACGCCCAGCGCCAGCGCCGGCAGCAGCTCCATTCCGTAGCGTGTGTTGTACCAGGAATGCGGCCACCACTGCGGCAGAAAAATCGGCACCGACCCGTAAGCCACCGAGTACGCATAGAAGGGAACCGGCAGCCACAACAGCAGTGCCCAAGTGAATGCGCGGCGGCGCGCAACGATCCACGCCCATGCCGTTCCCAACGCGCTCAGTGCCAAAAGCGCATTTCCCCAGGCCGCGGCAGTCGCGTCCAGCTCCGAGACTTTCAAAAAGAACAGCAGCGCAACCCATGGGTTGTGCCAGCCCGGATGGGGCGGACCGGCGCCATGCGAGGCCGTGCGCAGCTCGATGGCCTTGGCCGAGTAAGGACCGCGCGCAAATTCCAGCCAGTCGCCGAACGCCGCGGCGTTGTAAACAAACCACACAATCGGCGCAGCCGCCACCACTGCGCTTGCCAGCCAGAAGGTGCGCGAGCGCAGCCGGCCGCGCTTGAGCAGTACCAGGCCGATTGCAGTCCACGCCAGCAGCGCAATGACCCAGCCGTCGTAGCGCGTGAAGATCGCCGCCACCAGCACCGCCGCTATCCAGCCCAGCAGCCGGTCGGCCCGGCGCGCATTTTCGTCAATGTTCGACCGCCATTCCACCAGCCACACAGCGATCCAGATCATTTCGCACACAAACAGCGGTTCGGTCATCGCCGTCGTTTGCAGATAGAGCAGGTTGGGATTGATGGCCAAGAAAGCCAGCGCCAGGGCGGCGGCAGGCGGCTCCAGCCAGCGCCGCGCCAGCCGGTAGATGCCTGCGCACCCGGCCAGGTAGGCCAGCGCCGATGGAATAATGCCCGCAATCCCATTCGCCCACCAGCTATAAATCTGGACAAATGGAATCAGCAGCACGTGCGGCAGCGGCAGCCACACAGAGCCCAGTTGCGAAAGCCGCGGCTGATGGCAATCGAAGACCCGCCGCGCAATGTGCAAGTGTGCAACCGCATCGCCGTAGTTCAGCAGCGCCCCGTTGCGCCAACTCCACGCCACCGCGGTCAATGAAGCCACCGCGCAACAAATGAGCACTCCCGCCATTTCAACGCGGGCCATGCCGCCGCGTGATGCAGCCGCGCGAGAAATTGCTTTGTCAGTCAAGGTGAGTCAACTCACGGAACTGCACGAAGCGGTCGTCGATCTCCTTCCGCGAGAGCTGCGCGATCCGCTCCGTGCCAAACCGCTCCACCGCGAACGAGCCCATCACGCTGCCGTAGAACATGGCGCGCCGGTAAACGTCCGGCGTTTGTTCGGGCTGCGAAGCCAGGTAGCCGAAGAACCCGCCCGCAAAGCTGTCGCCGGCGCCGGTCGGGTCCACCACTTCTTCGAGAGGCAACGCCGGCACCTTGAGCTCCGCTCCTCTATCCCTCGGAGTAGAGCGGTGGAACAGCGTAGCCCCATACTCCCCGTGCTTCACCACCAGTGAACTCGGACCCATCGCCATCACCGCGCGCGCCGCCTGCACAATATTGTTGTTGCCGGCCAGCATCCGCGTCTCGGTATCGTTGATGAGCAGAATATCCAAACCCTTCAGCACTTCCAGCAGCGCCGCGCGATGATCCTTGATCCAGTAATTCATGGTGTCCCCGGCCACCAGCTTCACATCCGGCATCGCCTCCCGCACCCGCCGCTGCAGCACCGGATCGATGTTGGCCAGAAACAGAAACTTCGAATCCCGGTAAACCTCGGGAATCTTCGGCTCAAACGAAGCAAACACATTCAAATCCGTCTGGTGGGTTTTGGCCTCGTTCAGATTGTCGAGATACGAGCCCTTCCAGAAGAAGCTCTTGCCCACCTCACGTTCGATGCCGCGCGTATCGATCTTGCGCGCATGGA
>Ga0326727_10027562_pt1 | contig 10419 bp, 6 predicted proteins | sample MB2enrmetagenome_FD_207643 | JGI IMG/M metagenome (GOLD analysis project Ga0326727, IMG submission 207643) | Lab enriched peat soil microbial communities from McLean, Ithaca, NY, United States - MB29MY | ecosystem: Environmental > Terrestrial > Soil > Wetlands > Peat | place: USA: New York...
CAACGCCGTTCGGATCGCTTCTATAACCTCGTCCGGGGTGGAATGGACCTGGTCGTTCCAGAAGCGGAGCACGCGCCAGCCCTGCGCTTCCAACCACGCTGTACGCCGTGCGTCTTGGACTGCCCGCGTCTCGGCGTGCTGCCCACCGTCGAGTTCAACGATCAGCCGCTGCGCTACACAGGCGAAATCTGCAACGAACGGCCCGATGGGATGCTGGCGCCGAAACTTGCATCCCTCCAACCGTCGTCCGCGCAGCAGGAACCAAAGTTGATACTCGCTCTCGGTCATCTGCTGCCGCAGGGCGCGGGCGTTGGTGTTCGCCATCGCGCCACTTTGAGGGAGGTCGGTAAACAAAAGGTTGCCCCGCGTACACCTCGCCCGCACTTGGCGGGAGAGGTCGGCGCAACGCGCCGGGTGAGGGTCTTGCCGCCCGCACCTCCCTCACCCGCGTCGCAAGAGCTCCACGACCTCTCCCGCGAAGAGCGGGAGAGGTAAAGCCATGGGAATGCGACCATGACCGAATCGCCTGCCGAATTCTTCGCCGCATGGCACGCCAACGCCGCGGCGTTGCACCACACCTATTCCCCCGCCCAGGAGCACGATTCCTGCGGCGTCGGCTTTATCGGCGCGCTTGATGGCAAACGCCGCCGCGACGTCGTTGAGGCCGGCATTGCCGCGCTGAAAGCCGTCTGGCACCGCGGGGCCGTGGACGCCGACGGCAAGACCGGCGACGGGGCCGGCATCCACCTCGAAATTCCGCAGGATTTCTTCGCTGCCGCCGTCGCGCGCAGCGGCTGCGAGGTGAAGCCCGGCCCGATCGCCGTCGGCATGATATTCCTGCCGAAGACCGACCTGAACGCACAGGAACGCTGCCGGCAGATTGTTGAGACCGAGATCCTCAATTTCGGCTACCTGATCTACGGCTGGCGCCAGGTGCCGATCGACGTCGCCTGCATCGGCGAGAAAGCCAACGCGACGCGCCCCGAGATCGAACAGATCATGCTGTGGAACGCCAAGTCCGCGTCCGCCGCGGACTTCGAGCGTGACCTGTATGTGATCCGGCGGCGTATCGAAAAGCAGGCGATCGCGGCGCAGATCCCCGAGCTGTATCTTTGCTCGCTGTCGTCGCGCTCGATCATCTACAAGGGCATGTTCCTGGCCGAGAACCTGGTCGACTTCTACCCCGACCTGCTCGACCCGCGTTTTACCAGTCGTTTCGCGATCTACCATCAACGTTACTCGACCAACACGTTTCCCACCTGGCGGCTGGCGCAGCCGTTCCGCATGCTGGCGCATAACGGCGAGATCAACACCGTCTCCGGCAACATCAATTGGATGAAAAGCCACGAGACGCGCCTGGCCGACGACCGGCTGGGGCCTTGGATCGACGACATCAAGCCGGTGGTGCAGGCGGGCGGCTCGGACACCGCGACGCTGGATAACGTGTTCGAGTTGCTGGTGCGCGCCGGGCGCGACGCGCCGATGGCCAAGGCGCTGATGATCCCGGCCAGCATCGGCCAGGATGCGACGATGCCGAAGGCGCATCGCGACATGTTCCACTACTGCAACGCCGTGATGGAGCCATGGGACGGCCCGGCGGCGATCGCGGCGACTGACGGCAACTGGGTCATTGCCGGCCTGGACCGCAACGGTCTGCGGCCGCTGCGCTACACCATCACGGCGTCGGATCTGCTGATCGTCGGGTCTGAAACCGGGATGGTTCTGGTCGATCAGGCGGACGTGGTGGAGAAGGGGCGCGTCGGCCCCGGCCAGACCATCGGTATCGATCTGGATAACGCAAAATTCTACCGTGACGACGCGCTGAAGGACATGCTCGCCGCGCGGCAGCCGTTCGGCGCGTGGGCGCGGCACATCAAGGTGATCGACCACATCGTCAAGACCGACGCGGTGGAGCCGATCGCCAACGACACCGAAATGTTGCGCCGCCGCCAGGTCGCGGTCGGCTTCACCATGGAGGAGCAGGAACTGCTGCTGCACCCGATGGTGGAGGATGCGCAGGAGGCGATCGGCTCGATGGGCGACGACGCGCCGCTTGCGGTGCTGTCGGAACGTTATCGCGGGCTGCATCATTTCTTTCGGCAAACGTTCAGCCAGGTGACCAATCCGCCGATCGACAGCCTGCGCGAGACCCGCGTGATGTCGTTGAAGACACGGCTGGGCAACCTCGGCAACGTGCTGGACGAGGATTCCAGCCAGTGCGATCTGCTGCAGCTTGAAAGTCCCGTGCTGTCGACTGCCGAATTCCAGGCGATGCGGGATTTCATGGGCGGCTCCGCCTGCGTCGTCGATTGCAGCTTCCCGGTCGCCGACGGCGAGGCGGGGTTGCGCGCCGCCTTGGAACGCATCCGGCACGAGGCCGAGGAAGGCGTGCGCGCCGGTTGCACGCACGTGATCCTGACCGACGAGCAGTTCGGCCCCGATCGCGCGCCGATCCCGATGATCCTGGCGACCGGTGGCGTGCACACGCATCTGGTGCGGCAGTCGCTTCGGACCTTTACGAGCCTGAACGTGCGCTCCGCCGAGTGCCTGGACGTGCATTACTTTGCGGTCCTGATCGGCGTCGGCGCCACCACGGTGAACGCTTACCTCGCGCAGGATTCGATCGCCGACCGCCATCGTCGCGGACTGTTCGGCGACATGACGTTGAAAGAGTGTGTGCAGCGCTACAAGAAGGCCGTCGACAAGGGCCTGCTGAAGGTCATGTCGAAGATGGGGATCAGCGTCATCTCCTCCTATCGCGGCGGTTGCAATTTCGAGGCGATCGGTCTGTCGCGCGCGCTGGTCGCGGAGTTCTTCCCAGGCATGCAGTCGCGCATCTCCGGGCTGGGCCACACGGGCATCGCGCGCAAGGTGCTGGAACTGCACGCCCGCGCCTGGGACGATGATGTTGTTACGCTCCCGATTGGCGGGTCGTACAAGCTGCGGCGCAATGGCGGCGAGGCGCACGCCTTCGATCCGACGCTGATCCACACGCTGCAATCCGCGGTCGCCAGCGACAGTTATCAGGTCTATCGACGCTTCGCCGAGGGCGTGCAGAAGCTGCCGCGCGTCGCGCTGCGCGACCTGCTGGATTTCCGCCGCGACCTGCACAAGCCGATCCCGGTCGACGAGGTCGCCAGCATCACCGAGATCCGCCGCCGCCTGGTCGCGCCCGGCATCTCGCTCGGCGCGCTGTCACCCGAGGCGCATGAGACGCTGTCGATCGCGATGAACCGCATCGGCGCGCGATCCGACAGCGGCGAGGGCGGCGAGGACCCGGCGCGCTACAAGCCGCGCGCGAACGGCGACAACGCGTCGTCGGCGATCAAGCAGATCGCGTCGGGTCGTTTCGGGGTCACCGCCGAATACCTTAACAACTGCCGCGAGATCGAGATCAAGGTGGCGCAGGGCGCCAAGCCCGGGGAAGGCGGCCAGCTTCCCGGCATCAAGGTGTCCGAAATGATCGGCCGGCTGCGTCATTCCACCCCCGGGGTGATGCTGATTTCGCCGCCGCCGCATCACGACATCTACTCGATCGAGGATCTGGCGCAGCTCATCTACGACCTGAAGCAGATCAATCCTGAAGCCAGCGTCTGCGTGAAACTTGTTTCGCGCTCCGGCATAGGCACCATCGCCGCCGGCGTGGCGAAGGCCAAGGCCGACGCGATCCTGATCTCGGGGCATTCCGGTGGCACCGGGGCCTCGCCGCAGAGTTCGATCAAATATGCCGGCCTGCCATGGGAGATGGGGCTGTCGGAGACGCATCAGGTGCTGATGCTGAACCGGCTGCGCCACCGGGTGCGGCTGCGCACCGATGGCGGCATCAAGACCGGGCGCGACGTGGTGATCGCGGCGATGCTCGGCGCCGAGGAATTCGGCATCGGCACCGCCAGCCTGGTCGCGATGGGCTGCATCATGGTGCGGCAGTGCCATTCCAACACCTGTCCGGTTGGCGTCTGCACGCAGGACGAAAACCTGCGGGCGAAATTCGACGGCACGCCGGAAAAAGTGATCAACCTGTTTTCGTTCATTGCCGAAGATGTGCGCAACATCCTGGCCGAGCTCGGCTTCCGCAAGCTGGAGGACGTGATCGGCCGCACCGACCTGCTGCATCAGATCAGCCGGGGGTCGGAGATGCTGGACGATCTGGACCTTAACCCATTGCTGGTGCAGGCCGATCCGGGCCCTTATGCGCGCTACTGCACGATCCAGGGGCGCAACGAGGTGCCGGAGACGCTGGATGCGCAGATGATCGCCGACGCCGCGCCGCTGTTCGAGCACGGTGAGAAGATGCAGTTGCAGTATACCATCCGCAACACGCATCGCGCGATCGGCACCAAGATCTCGTCGAAGATCACGCGCAGGTTCGGCATGTTCGGCTTGGCGCCTGGGCATCTTACGGTGCGGCTGCGCGGTTCCGCCGGCCAGTCGCTGGGTGCCTTTGCGGTGCAGGGGCTGAAGCTGGAGGTGCTCGGCGACGCCAACGATTATGTCGGCAAGGGGTTGTCCGGCGCGACCATCGTGGTGCGCACGGCGCCGTCGTCGCCGCTGCGCAGCAACGAGAACACCATCATCGGCAACACCGTGCTGTACGGTGCGACGGCGGGTGCGCTGTTTGCCGCCGGCCAGGCCGGCGAGCGCTTCGCGGTGCGCAATTCGGGGGCGGTTGCGGTGGTGGAGGGGTGCGGGTCGAATGGCTGCGAATACATGACCGGGGGCACCGCGGTGATCCTGGGCCATGTCGGGGATAATTTCGGTGCCGGTTTTACCGGTGGGATGGCGTTTGTTTACGACGCCGACGATCAGTTCATCGTGAGGGTGAACGCGGACACGTTGCTATGGCAGCGCGTCGCACATCCGCATTGGGCCGAGGTGCTGCGTGAGCTGGTCGCGCGCCATGTGGCGGAGACCACCAGCCAGCATGCGGCGCGGTTGTTGAACGACTGGCAGCGGGAACTGCCGCGATTCTGGCAGGTGGTGCCGAAGGAGTTCGTGCGGCACTTGCCCGTGCCGTTGGATCCTGCGCCGGTGGAGGATGTGGAGGCGCTGCGGGCTTGAGGCCAGGTCTCACCGTCATGGCCGGGCTTGTCCTGGCCATCCTCTGCGCGCCGCGGCCACCAAGCGTGACGTGCGAAGCTAGCGGATGGCCGGTTCGCGCCCGGCCATGACGTTTGGACAACAAGTCAGGCGATAACGAGAATTGCTGTGCCCGCACGCAACAATTGGCGCGGGCGGCGCGGGATGTCATAACGTTGGGCGATGCGATACCTCTATCACCTTCCGCTGTCGCCCTATTCCCGCAAGGTGCGCCTTGTGCTGGCCGAGAAGCGCCTGCCGTTCGAGTTGCGGGTGGAAAAGGTGTGGGAGCGGCGGGCCGAGTATCTGGAGCTCAATCCCGCCGGCACGGTGCCGACGCTGATCGAGGACAACGGCCTGGTCATCGCCGATTCCAGCGTCATCTGCGAATATCTGGAGGAAGCCTATCCCGACATCCCGCTGCTCGGCCGCACTCTGGCCGAGCGTGTCGAGGTGCGCCGCCTGGTCGCCTGGTTCGATGGCAAGTTCGCGCACGAAGTGTCGCGCAATCTGCTGGGTGAGAAGCTGATGAAGCGCCTTGCCGGGCGTGGCAACCCGGACGCGGCGGCGTTGCGCATGGGCTATGTCGGACTACGCCATCACCTGCAATATCTCGGCTGGCTGGCCGAGACGCGGAAATGGATTGCTGGCGCAACAATTACCCTGGCCGACTTCACCGCGGCGGCGCATCTGTCGGCATTGGATTTTATTGGCGACGTGGACTGGAGTATTTCACAACCGGTGCATGACTGGTACGCTCAGGTGAAGTCCCGCCCGAGCTTCCGCAGCCTGCTGGTTGATCGCATGCCCGGAATGATTCCGCCGTCGCACTATGCGGACCTCGATTTCTGAGGGGGGCGTTTGGTTGCGACGGTACCCGTGGGGCACCCGCACCCTCGTCGCTTCGCGCCTCGACCTCTCCCGCCAAGGACGGGCGAGGTAAAGATACGATTATTGTTTTGGTCCTGCATCTAATAGCGCGAGATCCTGTTCCGCCAGATCGGCCGTCGAGCTGTTCGGATCCAGGTTGATCGCACGCTGCCAGTCCTCGCGCGCGCCGGCGCGATCGCCGGTCCGCTGGCGCAGGATGCCGCGTTCGAGCAGCGCCTCGGCGCTGTCGGGATTGATCGCCAGCGCGTGCTCGATGTCGTTGGCAGCGACCTCGACATTGTTCAGATTGCGCCAGGCGGAGGCGCGCAACACGAACGCCTCGGCGCGGCGCGGTTCGATCGCCACGGCGTGGTCCAGGTCTTCGATTGCGTCGTGGTAGTGCTCCATGCTGATTTCGGCCACCGCGCGATCGATCAGCAGGTCGGTGTCGTTCGGTGCCAGCGACAATGCGAGCGTCGCCGCGTCGAACGCGCGTTCGGGCTTGTTGGCCATCAGCCAGGACCGCACCGCTTCGCCATATACCGCGGCACGCGCAAGGTCGGGCGCCTTGCTCGCGTTGGCCAGCTTCTCCAGCATTTCCGCCCCGTCGGCGACATTGCCGAGTTCGATTTGTGCGAGTGCCTGACAATGGGTTGCGCCATTGCCACCGCCGCTGCTGGCCCAGCTCTCGGCAAAATTGCTGGCACCCTGCGGATCGTTTCCAAGCATGGCGAGGCAGCGGTCGTAGTCGGTGCCCTCCGCGATGCGAGGCGGTACCGGCGGTAACGGGAGGGGCGGATTTGCGGCGGTCGACCGTCGTGTCACGCTGGCTTCTTCCACGCCGGCCGCCACGCTGGGGGCAGCTTGCGCGACCTCGATTTGACCTGCGGCCAGGATGGCGAGCAACGCGAGCGTCGCGGCACGGGCGAACATGAGGTACACCCTAGTGCGCGGGTGGGGATTGAGGCAAACCTAATCGCATGCAGAGAGCAGTTCTGATGTTACTCCCCGTGGCTTGTACACCTCTCCCTTCGGGAAAGGTCGAAGCGCGTAGCGCGCCGGGTGAGGGACTTGCCGCGCGTCCCATCGTGGGTTCGTGGCGCGTAACCCTCGCCCGTCGCTTCGCGCCGACCTTGGTCCGCTCTTCGCGGCCCAAGCCCAGAGGGAGAGGTAAAGCAGCGCCGCAACGTCGTCCGTAACGAGACTTGCTGGCATGCAGATCCACCTGGTGATTTTCGGACTCGGTTACACAGGCACGGTGCTGGCGGATACCGCGGCCGCGTCCGGGATGATCGTCAGCGGGATCACCCGCGCCACCGACGCGGCGGCAGCAGGCGCGGCGCTGGCGGCGGCGACCCATGCGGTGAGTACCGTGCCGCCCGATGACGATGGCGATCCGATTCTTATGCGTTATGGGAATGAACTCGCGCAGGCACCTTCGTTGCGCTGGGCCGGCTATCTCTCGACGACCGGTGTGTATGGCGACCGCGACGGCGCCTGGGTCGATGAGGCGACCGCGCCAACACCCGGCTCGGCCCGTGCGGCGCGCCGCGTCGCCGCGGAAGCCGCCTGGGCGCGCTTCGGCGATCGTTGCGCGGTGGATTTGTTCCGGTTGGGTGGCATCTATGGTCCCGGTCGTTCCGCGCTCGACGATCTGCGCGCCGGCCGCGCCCGCCGTGTGGTCAAGCCCGGTCACGCATTCAGCCGCATCCACCGCGACGACATCGTCCAGGCTGTTCTCGCGGCAATGCAACAACCGCGTGACCCCGGCGCCCGCGTGCTGCATCTGGTCGACGACGAGCCGGCCGAGAGTGCGGTGGTGATCGAGGAAGCCGCGAAGCTGCTCGGCGTGCCGGCGCCGCCGGAAATTCCCTACGCCACCGCATCGACCACGATGAGCCCGATGGCACGCAGCTTCTGGGCCGAGAATCGCAAGGTCAGCTCGCGCGCGACGCGTGAAGCCCTGGGCATCGCCTGGCGCTATCCCAGCTATCGTGAGGGTCTACGCGGCATCCTGGCCGAGGAGCGCGTCCAGGGTCTGGCGTAGCAGCTCCAGGTCGTGCGGCCGTGACAGCCGGTGGTCGCCGTCCTTTATCAGGGTGATGCGCACGTCGTCGCCGGCGACGCGCTCGGCGATGCGCAACGCGGTCTCCCACGGCACGTCCGGATCGCGCTGGCCATGCAACAATCGGATCGGGCAATCAATCGCCAGCGGTCGGTTCAGCAGCAGGTGGTTGCGGCCGTCCTCGATCAGCGCGCGGGTGATCGCGTATGGCTCGCCATATTGGCTGGGCACGCGCAGCACGCCGTCGCGCAGAAGGGCCGCACGCTCCGCCGGGGCCATGGCTGCCCACATCAGGGTCTCGGTGAAGTCCGGCGCCGCGGCGATGCCGATCAGGCCGGCCACGCGCGATGGTCGCGCCAGCGTCGTCAGCAGGGCGATCCAGCCGCCCATCGAGGAGCCGACCAGCAGGAGTTTTCCCTCCGTTAGCGCGTCGACCGCGGCCAGCGCGTCGGCGGCCCAGATGCCGATCGTTCCGTCCTCGAACGCTCCGTCACTCGCACCATGGCCGGAATAATCGAACCGCAGCATCGCCTGTCCGCGCGCCGCGCAGAACGCCGCCAGCGTGGTCGCCTTCTCGCCTGTCATGTCGCTGCGGTAGCCCGGCAGGAACACCACGGTCGGTCCGCGGCCCGCCGCGCGGATCCACGCCAGGCGGCCGCCACCTTGTCGCGCCAGTCGTCCCGTGCTGTCCATGATCCAACCTGTCCCGCTGCCGTCCTCACCTGACATGGTTGGCGCGGCGGCGGCAACAATCCATACCTCGCGGTCATGTCAGCCGCGTCACCGCCCGAGTCTCACCCACCCCCCGACTCCCGCCCCCCCGTCGTGCTCCAGGTGCTGCCCTCCCTGGTCACCGGCGGGGTGGAGCGCGGCACCGTGGAGATCACCCAGGCGATCGCCCAGGCCGATGGCGTGGCGCTTGTGGCGTCGGCGGGCGGGCGCATGGTCGGGCAGGTGCGGCACGCCGGCGGGCGCCACATCGACCTGCCGCTCAACACCAAGGACCCGCTGGCGATCTGGCGCAATGCCGCGCGGCTGGAGGCGGTCATCCGGGCCGAGCACGTCGCGATCGTGCACGCCCGCTCGCGTGCGCCCGCGTGGTCTGCCTGGCTCGCCTGCCGCCGCACCGGCACGCATTTCGTTACCACTTATCACGGTACCTACAACGAGGGATTCCCGTTCAAGCGGCGCTATAATTCGGTGATGGCGCGCGGCGAGATCGTCATTGCCGCAAGTCGTTTCATCGCCGATCTGATCACCGCGCGGCACGGCGTTCCGCCGGACCGTATCCGGATCATTCCGCGCGGCGTCGATCCGACGCGTTTCGACCCCGACGCCGTCTCGGCCGATCGGCTGGCCCGCATGGCGCGCGCCTGGCGGCTGCCGGACGGCGCGCCGACGCTGGTGCTGCCGGGGCGACTGACGGCGTGGAAGGGCCACGCGGTGCTGATCGAGGCGCTGGCCCGGCTGCCGCAGCGCGACGCGATCGCGGTGTTCGTCGGCTCCGACCAGGGACGGCATCGCTACACCGCCGCGCTGGTGCGCCAGGCGGAGGCGCTGGGCGTCGCCGACCGGCTGCGCCTGGTGGGCGAGTGCGACGACATGCCGGCCGCGCTGGCGCTGTCCGATGTCGTGGTGCATGCATCGACCCAGGCCGAGGCGTTCGGCCGCGTGGTGATCGAGGCGCAGGCGATGGCGCGCCCGGTGATCGCCGCGGACCTTGGTGGTCCGGTCGAGACGGTGGAGCACGAGGTCACCGGCCTGCGCGTGCCGGCCGGTGACCCGCGCGCCCTGTCCGAGGCGATCGAGCGGATGCTTTCTCTGTCGGTCGACGATCGCCGCGCGTTGGGTGCGGCGGCGCGCGCGGCGGTGCTGCGCCGCTACACCGTGCGCGCGATGCAGGAGGCCACGCTGGACGTCTACGAGGCGGTAATGGCGCTGCCGCAGTCAGCATGATTCGATATAATAACAAATTAGGGGAGACGACGGCGACGCGACAGACGAAGCAGACGTAGGGAGACAATGCAGACTGCAGAGGGGCAGGGACGATAGAGACCGGGGCATCGCGGACGTGACAATGACAATGAATTGTGATGACCACGACGGCGTGAATGATCCGGAACCACGCCAGACCCACCCTGTCAGCATCGGTTGATCCGTGGGAGGATCGGTTGGTTGATGACAGGTATTCCCGACGGCCGACAGGGCCGCAACCTGGACCGCATTCGGGGGCACTGGAATATGACGATAACGGAACAGGAGTCGATGGTCGAGAGCCGGGCACCGTTCCTGCGCGGTCACAGCGAGATGGCGGCGCGCATCGCCGCGCATGATTGGTCCGACTCGCTTGGTCCGCCGGCGTCCTGGCCGCGCAGCCTGCAGACGGTGGTGGGGTTGCTGATCCACAC
>Ga0326727_10027563_pt1 | contig 10418 bp, 7 predicted proteins | sample MB2enrmetagenome_FD_207643 | JGI IMG/M metagenome (GOLD analysis project Ga0326727, IMG submission 207643) | Lab enriched peat soil microbial communities from McLean, Ithaca, NY, United States - MB29MY | ecosystem: Environmental > Terrestrial > Soil > Wetlands > Peat | place: USA: New York...
TCGCCGCCGAAGCCGTGCAGAAGCGCGTGCTGATGTACGACAAGTCCGGCGAGGAGCACTTCAACCTGATCTCGGCACTGCACAAGAGCGTGCGCAACTCCGATCCCGATGCCGCGCTCTACTGGCTCGGCCGCATGCTGGCCGGCGGCGAGGATCCGCTCTATCTGGCGCGGCGCATCGTGCGCATGGCCGTCGAGGACATCGGCCTGGCCGCGCCCGAGGCGCTGAACCTGTGCCTATCGGCCAGGGACACATACGACTTTCTCGGCTCGCCGGAGGGTGAGCTGGCGCTGGCCGAGGCCGTGGTCTATCTCGCGCTCGCGCCCAAATCGAACTCCGTCTACACGGCATGGGGTGCGGTGCAGGACGATATCGAGCACACCCGCCAGGAGAGGGTGCCGCTGCATCTGCGCAACGCGCCCACGCGGCTGATGAAAGACCTGGGCTACAGCGAAGGCTACCGTTACGCCCACGACGAAGAGGGCAAGGTCGCCGACATGGACTGCCTGCCGGAATCGCTCCAAGGCCGCCGCTGGTACCACCCCACGCAGGAGGGCCGCGAAAAGCAGTTGGCGGCGCGGCTGGAGGAAATTCGGCGGATCAGAGCGGGGAAACGCGGCTGAACCCATTTCCTCGAATCGATGGCACACGATCCCTGCCTCACTCCCACGGATTCACGACCGACTTGGCGATATCGTCGAAGTGCTCGGTGTTGCGCGTGGCGAGTGTGGCGTGGGAGGCGAGGACGATGCCGGCGATCATAGTGTCGCGCGCGTCGCGCGGCCGCCCCTTCAACTTCAGCGCGGCCCCAAGATTGGCCGCCTGCTGGGCAGCCGCCTGATCGAAACTGGCAATTCGATACTGGGCAACCTCAGCAAGCCAGCGTTCAAACAGCGCCAAAAGCGCGGTCTGCTTTTTCCCGGCAGGCATCGATTGCAGGCCGAAACGAATTTCGTAGAGAGTGACCGTGGTGATCCAGATGGATTGTGGTGGCTGTTTGTCCAGCCAGCGCAAGACTCGCGCGTCCGGCGCGGGAAGCATGATCTCCGAAATGACGTTCGTATCGAGGACGATCATCTTTCAGGTCAATCTTCATTGAAGTTCGGAATCTGCATCTTCATCCCGCGAATCTCCTGGATAGGCTCATCAAGGTAAATGCCGCTTCCGCTGAACAGCGCCACCGAGGCAGTGCCAAATCCCACCGTGGGCGCCTCTTCTCGAAGCGTCGCGTTCACAAGAATCTCGCGCGCCTCGGCCTCCATGCTGCGGCCATTGCGTTTGGCGCGGCGTTGGATGCGAGTCTTGACCCGCTCATCGAGTTTGCGAATAAGAAGCTGGGCCATCGCGCACCCCCACGATTGATAGCATGATAGCATGATAGCACGAAACGAAAATCCGCCCTCTGCCTATCTTTGCGCCGCTATTTAGGTGTTGCCGCGGGCGGCAGCTTGGCAATGGCGTCCAGAACGATGCCCGGAGTAAGCACCTGCGGCAAGAGCCGTGGGCTCTCTTCCCCTTGGACATAGAGCGCGTATACAGGAACGCCGCTGCGGCCGAGCGCCGTGAGCGTCTGCGTGATCGCCGGATCTTCGCGGGTCCAGTCGGCTTTGAAGAGGGCTACGTTCTTAGCCTCAAGCGCCTGCATTACCTCGGGTTGGCTGAGGGCGACGCGCTCATTGACCTGGCAGCTCAGGCACCAGCTTGCCGTAAAGTCCACGAAAACAGGCTGGCCGGCCGCAAGCGTGCGTTGCACAGCCTCGGCCGACCAAGTCTGCCATGTGGCACTGGCACTGCGTGCGGCAGGGCCTTCGGACGAGATCTGTGCGGGTGACGCAACCGGCGTCATGGCGAGCTCGCGAGGCGCGGCGATGCACACGGCAAGCACGGTGAGCAGCAGCAACACGGCGACGAGGGCCGCCCAGCGCTGCGCCGGCCAGCGGCCCAGAAACCATCCGGCGATGGCGAGCAGAAGAAAGATGCCGAGCAGTGCGGCCACGAGCGCCGCTCCATAAGCCTGCGCCACAACCCACGCCAGCCAGATGACCGTAACGAAGATGGGAACCGAAACCGCCTGCTTGAGAATCTCCATCCACACACCGGGCTTCGGCAGAAGGCGCGTCCACGCGGGCTGGAGTGTGAGCGCCACATAGGGCGCGGCAAGGCCGAGAGCGAGCGCAGTGAAGATGGCGAAGGTCACGGCGGCCGGTTGGGCCAGCGCGTAGCCGATAGCCGCTCCCATAAAGGGCGCAGTGCAGGGCGTGGCCACGATGACCGCCAGAACTCCCGTAAAGAAGCTGCCCGCGTAGCCTTGTTTCGCGGCGAGCGCGCCGCCGGCGCCGGTCAGCGTGAGGCCGATCTCGAATTGCCCGGCCAGCGAAAGCGCGAAGAAGAACAAAAGCCCAGCCAAAACCAATAAAAATACCGGCGACTGGAACTGGAATCCCCAGCCCAGTGTTGCGCCCGCGGCGCGCAGCACGAGCAGCAGGGCCACGAGCGCCCAGAAAGAAACGAGAATGCCGGCCGTGTAGACCATGCCGTGCATGCGCAGCTTGTGCCGCTCCTCGGTTCCGGAGTTCACCAGCGCCAGCCCCTTCAAAAACAGCACAGGAAACACGCAGGGCATGAGATTGAGAAGCAGCCCGCCGAGAAAGGCGAAGAACGCCGTGGTCAAGAGCGCGCCGATGGAGAAAGCCGGCTTCACGGCGGGCATAAACTCCATCCGCGCCACCCCGTAAGATACGACCCGCGTCGCGGAGATTTCGTAGTTGCGGCCGCCCGCGAGTTCGAGCACGCCTTTCAACTGCGTGGGGTTGGCAGTGAGATTGGCGTCTTTCTTGAGATCAAGAACCAAGCCGTTCGTCGTCGGCGTGACGCCTTGTGGCGCGGGATTGTCGAGGACGTCTTCGTCTTCAGGAAAAAACTCAGCCTGTGTTTCGCGCTGGCCGGTCGTGACGGCGAGGCGAAAGCCGACGGGCGTAGGCTGGAAGACTGCCGTGTCGGCGACTGGGAGCGAGGTTGGAAGTGCTGGCAATTGTTTATCTGGCTTGTCAAAGAAACGTTGGGCAAGCGAGGGTCCTCTGTCATCCAGAAGGCTGTAGAGCCCCACCCAAACGTGACGATCGAGTTCTAATTCGGCCTTGCCTGGAATGCATACTTCACGACAGACCAGCCAGCTGACCTTGGCATGCAACGTGTAGGGACCGACATTGCCAATCTTGCCTCTTCGATCGAGGTTGTCGTTGATCTCAAAATTGAATGGAAAGAGAGCTTCATTTTCGTAGCCGTAATCCATCAGCGGTCCGAGAGGCAATCGTTGAGGCGCGGGAAACTGCATGGGCGTCGCTGAAATTCCCTTCGGCAGCGTCCATTGGATCTTCGGGGGCTCGCCGGAGTCGCCTGCATTTTTCCAGTAAATGTGCCAGCCGGGCTCCAACTTGAAGTAGAGGCCGGCTTCATTGAGCGTCTTGTCGTTGTAGAGCGTATCTCCTGGCACAAGAAGCTCAACACGCAAGTGCGGCGCATCGAATGCGGCTCTTGTTTCCTTCGGTGAGCCTGCGGGCGCGGAGAGTTGGCCATGTGCCGCAAACGCGCAGGCGAACACGGAAACAGATACGAAGATCAACGGCAAACGGCGCATGACTGTTGAGATGTCGGCTCCAACCGATTGGACTCAGTGTAATGGACGGAGGCCGTGCGGGCCTCCGGACGACGATCAAGAGCAGAGAACGAGGGAACAAGAAGACGGGGGGTGAGACACCGCAGGACTTCGGATCGCGTTCGTCTCTTAGAAATCTCTGATCTTTGCCGATCTGCCGATCTGTACTGCATGACAATCGCGCGAACTCTTTCTCTCGTGCTCGGCGTGGCGGCATTGGCTCTGCCTGCCTCCGTGGGCAAGAGCGAAGGCAGCGTGCCGGTCTCGCACCCTGAGCCGATTACGATCCGGATTCTTGACGGCAAAGGCGGCGCGCCCCTGGCGCATGTGCATTTGCTGCTCGTCGCCGGATACGACGATCGCGATCTGCGCCTTGGATTATGGAGCGCCGAAGCGATCACGGATGCAAGAGGCCGGGTGAGTTTGCCGCGCGCTCTCAAAGATTTCTCTTTCGTTGAGGTGCGGGTGGCCAAGCGCAAACTGTGTGCGGCACACGGCCGTTCGTTTGGCGCCAATCTGGATCGCGTTCGTAACGAGGGGATGAGCACGCCCAACCACTGCGGAACGACCGTGGTCGAGGATACTCCGGGAGTTCTGAATGTTTTTGCCAGGGCGCGTGCTCACGATCTGTTGCCGCCGACGGCTTCTCCCGCCGCGGAACCTCCTGCCTTGCCCGCCGCAATATCTCCGACCGCACCCGCCGCAATACCTCCTGCCACGCCCGCCGTGAAGCAACCCGACCCGCAGCCTGATCCAGGAGATGGTAACCCACCACAGCCGAGGGTCCACGGGGTCCAGATTTCGGGACCCGGGAGAGCATAGCCCTTGACCTCTCGTCGTCTTCCACGGCCATGCTCCAGGGTGATATGCTTGCCGCGCAATTCCGTAAAGCGGTTCACTCAAGAAAAAAGGGGAGAGCATCGGCGATGAGACAGACTCGGAAATTGGCGGCAATTCTCGGCCCCGTATTCCTCGGCTTCGCGTTGATGGCGAGCGGCGCGCTGGCGCAGCGAGGCTCAGCCAAGGGTGACGCGTGGGTGGCGAGCTGGGGAGCGTCGCAGCAGATTCCCGAGCCGCAGAACGCCCTGCCTTCAGACGACTTGCGCGATGCCACCGTGCGTCAGATCGTGCACTTGTCGCTGGGCGGATCGGCCTTGAGAGCGCATCTGTCGAATGCCTTCGGCACGGCGGCGCTGCACTTCACCTCGGTGCACATCGCCCATCCCAAGTCGCCCTCGGCCGCGGCCATCGATCCCGCGAGCGACCGCACGCTGACCTTTGCCGGCAAACCGGACGTGACGATTCCGCCGGGAGCGGAGTACGTGTCTGATCCGATCACCATGCCGGTGACGCCGCTTTCCGATCTGGCCGTGACCTTTCATCTGGATGCGCCGCCCGCGCAGGAGACGGGGCATCCCGGCTCGCGGGCAACCTCGTACTACGCGCATGGCGACCAGGTGAGCGCGGCGGAGCTGACGGGTGCCAAAAAAGTGGACCACTGGTACCAAATCACCGAGATTGACGTGCGCACCGAGGCAAAAGCGGCTGTCGTGGTGGCGCTTGGCGATTCCATCACCGATGGCCACAGCGCAACCACCAACGGCAACGACCGCTGGACGGATGTGCTGGCCGCGCGGTTGCAGGCGCAAAGAAAGACCCGCAACATCGGCGTCTCGAACCAGGGCATCGGCGGCAATCATTTGCTCCACGACGGGCTGGGACCGAATGTGCTGGCGCGCTTCGACCGCGATGTGCTGGCGCCGGCGGGCGCGCGCTGGGTGATCGTCTTTGAGGGCGTGAACGATCTGGGCGGACTGACGCGCACCGGCGAAGTTCCCGCCGAGCAACATGCGGCGATGGTCGAGCGCGTAATCGCGGCGTATCAGCAGATCGTCGCGCGCGCGCATGAGAGCGGGCTGCGCGTCTACGGGGCCACGATCACGCCCTATGTGGGATCGGACTACTACCATCCGGGACCGTTGAGCGAGGCCGACCGGCAGGCGGTGAACCTGTGGATTCGCGCCGAGGGCCACTTCGATGCCGTGATCGATTTCGACGCGGTTGTGCGCGACCCCCAGCATCCCGACCGCTTGCTACCCGCCTACGATTGCGGCGACCATCTGCACCCATCCCCCGCCGGCTACAAGGCCATGGGCGAAGCAGTTCCGCTCAGCCTGTTCGCAAAGTGAGGGCGCGCAGGCTGCGGTTCTTGCTCTGCCGGCAATAGGAAGTGGCTGGAGGGTAAGGAGTTGGGGGCGGGCGGGATTGGCGGCGACCGCCCGTGATGCAAAAGAGGCGTAAATATGAGGTTGCTGTTCGTGTAGGATTCCTGCGCGACGGCGCGTTTGACGCGCAGAACCTGGTCACGATTCCTCATGCGAAGCTGATGCGCAGGTTGGGCCAGTTGAATCCGCAATAACTCTCCATGGTGGAGACGGCCGTGCGTCTTTGGCCCGGCCTTGAATGCTAAGACGGAAGGCGTGGACCGCTGGCGAGCCTGTAGCCTTTTTGCTTTCCGGACCGGCTCGCGAAACCGGTCGTGGTGAGTTTGCAGTTTGGGGCCGGTAGATGCCGGCGTTCGTGGTTCCCGGATCCCAATATCGGGAATACGGGGCGCCCCCTGTCGTGGTCAGTTTGCATTCCAGGGATCCGGGCCACCCGCCATTTGAAGGATCGATCATGTCCTACGCGCGCAGGATCCTGAGATGCAATGTCGATTTGCTCGAAACCATCGGTATCCGGACCAGATCAGCTTGTTGAAACCGGGAAGACTGAAGAGAAAACCGAAGGGCCAGGCCCACCAGATCCTACGCGCTATATACAAATAGACGTCAGCGCCGGCGTGGGTCTCGCCCGCAGCGGTCAACAATCTTATGTCGCGCTGGATTTCGTCACGTGTCATGCCGAGCGCTTCCGGGGTCCAATCGGCCTGGAGCGTATCGACTGCAAATCCCCGGCGTCGTAAGACGGGGGACCAAAAGTTCATCCAACGAACGCAGAAAGCGCAATCGCCGTCGTAGAGCACCCACCCTGCCGCCGATGGAATTCGCATCAGTTGATTCTCGTCCCTTTGAATACCGTTTGCACCTTGGAGATCCGGGACGCCCACCACTCCTTGTCGCGCCGGGCCGGCTTCCCGGACCTTATCTTTGCGGCGGCTACGACTTGTAGATGCGCAGGAATTCCTCGATTTCCTCGGGGTTCATGCCGTTGGCACGCTCCATGCGCCCTGCGTTCAAGCTCTTGCGGCGATTCGTGTCGTCCAGGACAAACTCGAGGCCGACGCCATCGCTTCCCCACCGCACAGCTTTCGCATTCACGGTAATGGATCGTTCGGCGGTTGGATTATGCCGGTCCGTCAACGTGACGCGGACCACCGTGCCGGGGTACCAGCGTTCCTCGGTGACGATGAACATCCCCGTCGGACTGATATCGCGCACGGGATGCCCCACCGGCGTGCCGCCCGTGAAGAAATAGGCGATCAATCCCGGCAGAGACGTCCGCGAGGTGTTGCGCGGGTCAACGGGGTCAACCCGCAGCAGACGCGTGAGCCAATTCCCCGAATCCGCCTTCTTCCACGGCTGCGTCTTGGCTTGCGGTAGCGGAGCAGTCACTTCCGTGGCAGGCGTCGTTGCGCCGGCAATCTTGGCCTCTGCGGGCGCCGCCTCAAGCGCCGCGGCTGGCGCCGGTTCCTGTGCCGCGCCTCCGATTGGCTCTTCGGCGAGGTGCAGGGCAAAGTGCTCGAGATAGGACGAAGGCGTTTCCTGCGCTTCGGCCTTGGCTTCCTTGGGGCTATGCAAATGCCGCTTCATCTCGCCGGGCACGGAGATGATCAATCTGTCGCCAACTTGGAGCTCTCCCTCGGCCACGGTGTTTCCCGGGAGCGCGAGCATGCTCGCGGCGTTTGCGCCAGAGACGGCTGGGCCGCCAAGAGGAAACGATTCAATGACCGCCAGAACCCCGCCCTCGTTGTTGAGGTAAACGAGATCCAGGGGAAGGCGAATGCTGGTGGGCGAGATCTCCGGGCACGGGAGGATCCAGAGCCCGGCTCCAGTTCCCGGCTCCAGGCTTCGCAGGCGCTCTTCCTGGCCGCCTGAGAATGCTTCCACGGCCTCCACGCACGTGGCCACAAAACGCGCGCGGGTTTGGTTGTAAACGCAATATTGTTCTGCACTTAGGGCGGGATGCTCCGGGGGCGCAACCTTGCGCGCCACGTTTTCCCGCGTAGCGTGGAACCCGGCTTGCGGAAAATGCCTGACGTCCGCCATCGTTTTTCTTCTGGTTTATCGTCAAAATTACTCCTTTCATCGCTCTCGAATGGCCGCCTTCTGCACACCCTGGCTACGGCTTTCTCAATTCAGGACTCGCAGGGTAAGCGATTCCCAATCTTTGCTCTTCTGGCCGCACGATCTTACACAGACCGCGCATGCGGTGCGTTCACGCACGTTTCCGCCGCAGGGAGTATTCTGGATCGTTCCCAAAACTTGGCCTGCGGGAAGCTCCAGTCCCGGCCACGGGAGGAATTATGTTCGATAGCCTGCTGTCGCTCGCGTCTTTTACGGGATGGCTGATCATCCTGTGCGTATTCGTCCTTATCGTTCTCATCGCCAAGTCGATCTACAGCATCGGTCCCACGCAAATCGGTCTGGTGCGCAAGCGCTTTGGCGGGAAGCTCCCGGGCGACAATCCCATCGCCTTCAAAGGCGAGGCCGGCTACCAGGCGGAACTGCTGATGCCCGGCCTGCGCTTCAAGTTCGTCCTCATTTACGCGGTGGCCAAGCACCCCTGGGTGCAGGTTCCCGCGGGGCAAATCGGCGTGGTCATCGCGCAGGTGGGCGCGCCCACACCGATTGGCGCCAAGTCGGGTGTGTTCAAGCCCGAGTTCGGCAACTTCACCGACGTTTCCAGCTTTGTGGCCAATGGCGGCCAAAAGGGCGTGCAGCGGCCGGTGCTTTCGCCCGGCATGTTGGCGCCCATTCATCCCGTAGCGTTCCTGATCATCACCAAGCCGCAGGTCTTCGGCGTTCCCATCACCGACAACTACCGCAACCTGGCCGAGCAGACCGGCAGGCTCAACTTCACTGCCTTCGGCCTCGATGAACGGCAGCTCGAAGTGACGCGCATTGCGCCCCGGCCCGCCGATGGCGGCAAAGTTGTGGACATGATCGGCATCGTGACCACGCTCGAAGGCCAACCGCTGCAGGCCGGCGCTATCGCCAGCCGCCTGGGAACTTTCGAGGACGTCGCGGAACTCGAAAAGAGGCCGGACACGACCGACTTTCAGCTCATCGCCGCCATTCTCGGCAGCAAAAACACGCTGCACAATAACTACCAGGACTTCCAGCAGTTCCTCGATGCCGGCGGCAAGATCGGCCTGCAGCACGATCCGCTTCTCTACGGCGCTTACAACCTGAATCCCTTCCTGGTGCGCGTGGAGCAGGTCCCGATGCTGGTCGTCGAACAGGGCCAGGTGGCCGTCATCAAGGCCTACGTCGGCCTGCCGACCCAGGACACTTCCGGCGTGGGATTCAAATTCGGGAGCCTGGTGCGGCCCGGCCATCAGGGCATCTGGCAGGAGGCGTTGCGCACCGGCAAGTATCCCATCAACCCGCGGATTTACGACGCCAAGGTCGTGCTCACCGCGATCCTCAAGCTCGACTGGGCCAAGGACGTGACCGGAGCCCACGGCCTCGATGCGCGACTCGAACCCATCATCGCCAAGAGCAATGAGGGCTTCGTCTTCGCCATCGACCTCCAGGTCCTGATCCACGTTCCCGACACCAAGGCGCCGCGCGTGATCTCGATGGTGGGCTCCATGGAGAACCTGGTGAACGAGGTCCTGCAGGCGGCCGTCGGCAATCTCTTCCGCGACAAGATTGGCGGCATGGAAGCCATCAAGTTCATCCAGACGCGCCAGATCGTGCAGGAAGAAGCCTTCGCCTACATCCAAAAGAAGCTCTCCGAGTACGAGATCGAAACCCGCGGCGTCTACATCCAGGACGTGATCTACCCGGCCGCGCTGGTCACGGTGCTCACCGAGCGCGAGGTGGCGCACCAGCAGGTGGAAACCTTCAAGATGCAGCGGCAGGCGCAGGACCAGCGCATTGAGACCGAGAAGGCGCGGGGCACCGCGGACATGCAGGCGCAACTGGCGCAAGCCGCGGTCGGCGTCGACATCAAGAAGAACAACGCCGAGGCGCGCAAGGCCGAAGCCGACGGCGAAGCCACTTACATCGAACGCACCGGCACGGCGCAGGGCGCGCAGGTTCGCGCCGTGGGTCTGGCCCGCGCCGAGGCCTATCAAAAGCAGGTCGCGGCACTGGGCCAGGGAGCCACGGCTCTGGTGAACGCCATCGAGGCGCTTTCCAGAAGCAACGTCCCGTTCATGCCCAACACGCTCGTCGCCGGGGGCGGCGGCTCCGTCGGCGGAGTTCTGGAAGGCCTGGGCGCGCTCCTCATGCAGAAGGTCGGTCCCGGCGCGTCAGCCAATCCCAGCGCGTCTCTCGCTCCATCCGCGCCGGCCGAAGCAAGCGCGATTGCATCGGGCGCAGCCAGACCCGCCGAACCTCCGCAGAAGCCATCCAGCCCCGGCAAGGCGTAGGAAGGCTTGTGTGCAGCCGATCACTGTGTAGCGCAGGTCTCCTGACCGGCTTCTATGAGACGGCCGTCCAAGTCAAGGTGTTTTTGTTTTTTCCTTTATTGGAATGTTTTTGCTTTTGCCTTTGTTTTTGCGGTTGCCGTTGTTTTTCGGATTCATCTCGGG
>Ga0326727_10027565_pt1 | contig 10418 bp, 7 predicted proteins | sample MB2enrmetagenome_FD_207643 | JGI IMG/M metagenome (GOLD analysis project Ga0326727, IMG submission 207643) | Lab enriched peat soil microbial communities from McLean, Ithaca, NY, United States - MB29MY | ecosystem: Environmental > Terrestrial > Soil > Wetlands > Peat | place: USA: New York...
CTGAGAGACGGCGCCGGCTTCTCCGGCCTCACCGCCTCTTCGGTGGCAGGACTCTACTCGATCAGTGCGCAGTCCGCGGCACAAGCCACCGCCGAAGTCGACGCGCTGGTCTACACCCCGGCGCAGACCGGCTCGCGCTCCGCCACTCCGGTCAGCGTCCAATTCGTCGTTCAGAACAGCGCCGGCATCGTTACCAGCAATTCGACGACCTCGCTCACGGTCGACCCGGGTCCGGCCACCGGCGCGGTCTCAGAGACGGTGGTCGACGGCACCGGCATTAACCTCACCAGCGCGGTGCTCGCTGCGGCGAAGGCTGGGCTCACTGGCGACCAGCTGACGATCACCGCGGTCAATGGCAGCGCGACCTTGGGCAACTTCAGCCTGGTCAACGGCCAGCTGACCTATGCCGCTTCAACCAGCGCGCTGTCGCATATCGTCGCCAATGGCAGCGCGACGGATACGCTTGGCTACACCATCTCCGATCAGTATGGCGACACGGCTACCGGCACGGTCGCGATCACGGTGACCAATCCGGCCTCCGAAACCATCACCGCCGGCTACCTGCTCGGCATTCCCGTCGGTCTGGCGACCGTCTATGGCAACGGCGGACCCGACGTGATCAACGCCGGAGGCCTGTTGAACACGATCTATGCGAACGGCGGCAATGATCTGATCACCGCCGGCTCCGGTTTGGATACCGTCTATGCGGGATCCGGATCCGACGCCATCACCCTCGCCGGCAGCTCCAATACGGTCTCGGGCGGCGACGGCTGGGACACGGTCACGGGCTCGACCGGATCGACCACCATCTCGCTCGGCAACGGCAACGATAAGATCAGCGCCAGCGGCATCTTCAACACCATCACGCTGGGATCGGGCAACAATTCGATCTCGGGCGGACAGGGACTGGAGACGATCGTGGTCGGCGCCGGCACCGATGCGATCTCGATAGGTGGCACCTCCAACAACGTGACGCTGAACGGCAGCCAGGCCGGCGTCGCCGGCGGCCAGGGCGGCGATACCATCACCGTCAATGGCGGCAGCGACAATCTGACCTTCGCGGGAGGGTCGGATACCGCCGCCATCAACGGCATCGCCAAGGTCAATATCAGCGATCTCGGCTCCGCACTGACCACCAAGATCGGCTCCTCGACCCAGACCGACACCATCACCGGTCTGGGCACCAGCGACCCCTACGGCGTGATCGATCTGCTCAACGGCGCCGGCGGTTATGCCTCGACCGCGCAGATCCTCAGCAACCTGCACAGTGACGGTCACGGCGGCACCCTGCTGGCGCTGGGAACGCAAGGCTCGGTCGACTTCGTCGGCACGTCAATCTCGCAGCTGCATGCATCGAACTTCAAAATCGGCTGAGTCCGGACATCATCAACACAGCAAGGGGGCGGCCGACCGGCCGGCCCCGGTAAGCGAATAAGACAGCTTGATCTTCTCCATCGATGAATGAACCCGTCGTCGCCGTGTAAACCTCTTGGGCCTGGCCTTTACCAGACCCGTTAAAGCTCTTGCAGGGTTTCGTTTGCGCTTCGAAACCCGATCTGGAATGAAGTTGAGTGGCCCAGGTGCGGCAGTTTCCCCACCATTTTCGCAGCAAGCGGATCGCTGATGTTGACCCTCAAATCGCCGCGGGCGCCAAGTTCGCGCCGCGGTCCGGAGCGCATTTGAAGAATTATCAGGGCATGCTGCCGTCGAACCCGTTGCTGCCTGCCTCACGCGGGGCGGGGGGATCCCGATGACGCTGGCCATGGCGAACGAGGCCCCGATCGGCGACGCGCTGGACCGTTCGGCGCTGGTCGATCCCGGCCTCACCGCGCTGTGCGGCATCGCGTCCTATTACCGGATCGCAGCCGATCCCTTTGCCTTGGCGCGCGAGCTGGCGCTGGTCGGGCCGGCCGATGCCGGCGACATCGCGCGTGCCGCCGGGCTCGCCGGCCTCAGGGCCCGGATCGTCGAGAAGCCCAAGGCGAGCCGGCTGGCGCACGCGCCGGTTCCGGCGATCGTCAAGCTGCGCGCCGGCGGCTTTGTCATTTTCGGCGGCAAGACCGCCGCCGGCGACTATCGCATCATCGACCCCGTGACGCGGATCGACCGCGATCTGGCATTCGGTGAACTCTGCGATGTGATCGAGCCATTGATTTTGCTGGTGCAGCGGCGAACCTTGGGCGCCGGCACCGACCCCAAGAACTTCGGCTTCCGCTGGTTCCTGCCGTCGATCTGGCGCTACCGGCGTCCGCTCGCCCATGTCCTGGTCGCCTCGCTGTTCATCCAGCTGTTCGCGCTGATCACGCCGCTGTTCTTCCAGATCGTCGTCGACAAGGTGCTGGCGCACAAATCCTATTCGACGCTGTTCGTGTTGGTTGGCGGCATCGCCGCGATCGGGCTGTTCGACGTGGTGCTGCAGTATTTGCGGACCTACGCGCTGTCGCACACGACCAACCGCATCGATGTCGAGCTCGGCCAGCGGCTGTTCGGCCATCTGCTCAGGCTCCCCATGAGCTATTTCGAGACGCGGCCGGCGGGCCAGACGGTCGCGCGAATGCGCGAGCTGGAGACGGTGCGCAGTTTTCTCACCGGCCAGGGCCTGTTCTCGACGCTCGACCTGCTCTTCACCGGCCTGTTCATCGCCGTGCTCTGGCTCTATTCATCTTCTCTGACGCTGATCGTGCTGGCGACCATCCCGGCCTATATCATGATCGCCTGGATCGTCCGGACGCCGCTGCGCGCGCAGATCAACGAAAAATTCAACCGCGGCGCCATCAGCCAGCAGTTTCTGGTCGAGACCGTGGTCGGCATCCAGACCGTGAAGGCATCCGCGGTCGAGCCGACCATGCGGGCGCAGTGGGAAGAGCGGTTGGCGGCCTACGTCCGCACCACCTTCGGCGCCACGCTGACCGGCGCCGCCGGCCAGTCGGCGATTCAATATGTCTCCAAGCTTTCGACCGCGCTTTTGCTTTTGTTCGGCGCCAAGGCGGTGATCGACGGCGAGCTGACGGTCGGCGAGCTGATCGCCTTCAACATGATCGCCGGGCAGGTGGCGCAGCCGGTGCTGCGTCTGTCGCAGCTCTGGCAGGATTTTCAGCAGGTGCAAATCTCGATCGAGCGTCTTGGCGATATCCTCACCGCGCCGGTCGAACCGGCGCCCGCCGGCATTGAAGTGGCGCCGCGGCCCCAGGGCGCGATCGCGCTCAAGCATGTCTCCTTCAGCTACAGACCGGGCGGTCAGCAGGTGTTGAAGGATGTCACCCTCGGCATCCGCCCTGGCGAAGTGCTCGGCATCGTCGGTCCGTCCGGCTCCGGCAAGTCGACGCTGACCAAGCTGATCCAGCGGCTCTATAGCCCGAGCGAGGGCGAGGTCCTGATCGACGGCGTCAACCTGGCCCACGTCGATCCAGCCTGGCTGCGCCGCCACATCGGGGTGGTCCTGCAGGACAACCTGCTGTTCAACCGCACCATCCACGACAATATCGCGCTCGCCAATCCCGCGATGTCGCGCGCCGAAGTGATCGACTCGGCGCGGCTTGCCGGAGCCGATGAGTTCATCGGCCTGTTGCCGCAGGGCTATGACTCCATGATCGAGGAGCGCGGCGCCAATCTCTCCGGCGGTCAGCGCCAGCGCATCGCCATTGCCCGGGCGCTGGCAACCAACCCGCCGATCCTCATCCTCGACGAGGCGACCTCGGCGCTCGACTATGAAAGCGAGCGGGTCATCCAGATCAACATGCGCCAGATCGCGCGCGGACGAACGGTGATCATCATCGCCCACCGGCTCGCCGCCGTCCGCCACTGCGACCGCATCATCGGGATGGTCGAGGGGCGTCTGGTCGAAGCCGGCAATCATGAACAACTGGTGCAGCAGCCGAACAGCCTCTACGCCCGATTATGGGCCCTGCAGTCGAGCCCGCTTTCCAGCCCGGCGGAGGCGCGAACGTGAACGTGCGCGCTCCAATTCCGCTCGTTAAGGCACAGCCGTCGAGCCAACAGTCCGAGCCAATGGCCAAGAGCAGCGCGGGGTCATCGCGAGTGCCGGCGCCACCGCGGCGCCGCGACCGCGCCGACGCGACTTTTCTGCCGGCCGCGCTTGAGATCCTGGAAAGTCCTCCGTCTCCGGTCGGCATCGCGCTGCTCTGGATCATCGTGCTGCTCGCCGCCAGCACGCTGGCCTGGACTTATTTCGGCCGCATCGACATCATCGCGACCGCGCAAGGCAAGATCCAGCCGACCGGGCGGGTCAAGGTGATCCAGCCGGTCGAAGCCGGGCGGATCGCGGAGCTCAGGGTTCGCGATGGCCAACGGGTCGAGCGGGGCCAGGTGCTGGCCGTGCTTGCCACCGACACGGCCGATACCGAGGTCGCGGAAATGAACGCCAGCTACATGGCGGTGACGGCCGAGGTCGCCCGTCGTCGCGCCGCGCGAATCGTATCATCGCGGGACTCGTTGTCCTTGCCGGTGATCGACTGGCCCGCCGACATCCCCGACTTCATCAAGACCCGCGAAGCCAACGTGCTGTCGTCCGACCTGGCACAGCTGGACGCCGACGTGGCCTCGCTGAAGGCCCAGCGCGACCAGAAAAGCCGCGAGCGCGAGCGCTATGAGGCGAGCGCCGCCGCGCTTCGGACGCTGATCGCCACCCTGCAGGAGCGGGTCAACGCCCGCGCCGTGCTGTCGTCGAACGGGTCCGGATCAAAAGCCGACCTGATCAACGCGCTGGAAACATTGCAGACGCAGCAGGCGGCCCTGGCCACGGCGCTGGGCCAGATGGCGGAAAGCGAGGCCGCGGTCGAGGTGACGACCAGGAGCATCGAGAGCAGCACCCGCACCTTCGCCAATACCAACGAGCAGAAACTGGCCGACGCCGAGCGGCTCGCCGATCAGCTTCGGCAGCGGCTGGCCAAGGCTCGCGTGCACCAGCAAAATCTGGTGATGACCAGCCCGATCGACGGCACGGTGAGCGCGCTGTCGATTTCAGCTGTCGGCCAGGTGGTCGTGGCCGGCGAGGAGATCATGCGCGTGGTGCCGCAGGATCGCGGACTGGAAATTGTCAGCTATATTGCCAACCATGACGTCGGTTTCGTGCGGCAGGGGCAAGAAGCGATCGTGAGAATCGAATCGCTGCCCTTCACGCGCTACGGCACTATCACAGCCCACCTGACCAATCTGGCCAGCGACGCCATCCCCGCCCCCGATGCCAGCCAGCAGGAGGGCAATCCGGCGCTGAGCTCGCGCGACCGCGGCTTTGCCGGCGGCGAGCGCGTTCAGAACCTGGTATTCGCCGCAACCTTGAAGCCGGACACCACCCACCTGGTCGCCGATGGCGTCGAAATTCCGCTCTCGTCGGGAATGGCGGTCACCGTCGAAATCAAGACCGGCAGCCGCCGGATCCTGGAATATCTGTTCTCGCCCCTGGTGGAGGTCGCGACCAAGGCCATGAAGGAACGCTGACAGAGGCGACCACCAGGGTGACCTCTGCAGAACGCCACGCACCTCACGTGCGTGTGCGTGCTTCCAACGCATGGGGTTATAGGGGTGTGTACGGCTACCCCGTTGGCAGGGGGATGGAAGCCTGTTGGAAACCGTTGGGACAGCTATCTACCGGGGAGAGAGTAGACTATCCCCCCTCATCCAACCGGAGCTCCTCCCATGACACCGCTCAAAGGCAAGACACTTTTCGTATCCGGCGGCAGCCGCGGCATCGGGCTTGCGATCGCGGTGCGCGCCGCGCGCGATGGCGCCAATGTCGCGATCGCCGCCAAGACGGCCGAGCCGCATCCGAAACTCAAGGGCACCATCTACAGCGCGGCTGAGGAGATCCGCGCTGCCGGCGGCAAGGCCTTGCCTGTGCTGTGCGACATCCGCGACGAGGGCCAGGTGATCGCGGCCATCGACCAGACCGTCGCCGAATTCGGCGGCATCGACATCTGTGTCAACAATGCCAGCGCCATAAGCCTGACCGACTCGCAAGGAACCGACATGAAGCGGTTCGACCTGATGATGGGCATCAATACCCGCGGCACCTTCATGGTGTCGAAATACTGCATCCCGCATCTGAAGAAAGCGCCAAACCCGCACATCCTGATGCTGTCGCCGCCGCTCGACCTGCAGCCGAAATGGTTCCAGCACTCCACGGCCTACACGCTCGCCAAGTTCGGCATGAGCCTGTGCGTGCTGGGCCTGTCGGCCGAGCTGAAGTCCGCGGGCGTCGCGGTCAACGCGCTATGGCCGCGCACCACCATCGCCACCGCCGCGGTCGGCAATCTGCTCGGCGGCGATGCCATGATGCGGGCCAGCCGGACGCCGGAGATCATGGGGGATGCGGCCTACACGATCTTCACCAGGTCCGCGCGCGAGTTCACCGGGCAGTTCTGCATCGACGACAAGGTGCTGTTCGACAGTGGCGTGCGCGATTTCGAGCCCTACCGGGTCGATCCGACGGTCGCGCTGATGTCGGATTTCTTCGTGCCCGACGACGACGTGCCGCCGCCGGGAGTGATCGTGAGGCCGCTGCCTTCGGTCGGCGGTGCGCAGAAGTCCGGCTAGGTTTGCCGCAGAAGGCCTTTCAGGCATTCAAAGCGAGGTGGCGGGCCTCACTGGCCCACCGCATAGGGGCCGCCTTTTTCGAGCGCACGCCGGTAGGCCGGGCGGGCATGAATGCGCTCGAGAAAGGCCATCGCCCTGGGATGGCCCTGCTCGAGTCCGGCCCGCGCGGCGGCGGCTTCCAGCGGAAAGCTCATCTGGATATCGGCCGCCGTGAATTCATTGCCGGCGAACCATTGGCTCTTGCCGAGCTCGGCTTCCCAGAACGCCATGTGCTGCTTGAGCTGCGGATTGACCAGCACGGTCAGCGCCTGGTTGCAGACCTTGCGCACCAGCGGCCGCAGCAGCGCAGGCGTGCGCTTGGGCATCAGCGTGAACAGCAATTTCAGCAGCAGCGGCGGCATCGCCGAGCCTTCCGCATAGTGCAGCCAATAGGTGTAGCGAAGCCGCTCCGGCGTCTTCGCCGGTGGAATCAACCGTCCGTCGCCATAGGTTTCGATCAGGTATTCGGCGATCGCACCGGATTCCGCGATGGTCTTTCCGTCATCGGTAATAACCGGCGATTTTCCGAGCGGATGGACAGCGCGCAGTTCCGCCGGCGCCCGCATGTCGGGCTGGCGTTGATAGCGGACGACCTCGTAAGGCACGCTCAATTCCTCGAGCAGCCACAGCACCCGCTGGGAGCGGGAGTTGTTGAGGTGATGAACGGTGAGCATCGCGGTCCCCCAAAGGCGTTGGCGCGTTGAAATTTGGTGGCTGGTGGTGCCAGCCGGGCGCAAGAAAGTCGAGGCGTGGCAGCCCGCGATAGTACCCGGGTTATATTGACAGACGGGAATTACCCGGGTAATAATGGCTGAGATTTGGAGAGTTTCGATGGTTGGCGAACCCGGCCCTGCCTACATCGCCTTTGCAGGTGACCGCTGCATCGCCTCAGGTGAACTGAAGGACGTCGCGCGCGCCGCCAAAGCCGAGCTCGACCGTCGCCAGGATGGTTCGATCCTCATTTTCGACGGCGCGACCGGCGGTCCTGTCGAGATCGATTTTCATGGTTCATTAACCGAGGTTTTGGCCCGGCTGCCAGCTACCAGCGGCGCGCTCGCGGCGGAGAAAGAGGCGCCGCGCGGCCCCGGCCGGCCGAAGCTCGGCGTGGTCGCGCGCGAGGTCACGCTGTTGCCGCGGCATTGGCAATGGCTGGCGGAGCAACCGGGTGGCGCCTCGGTCACCTTGCGCCGGCTGGTTGAGCATGCCCGGCGCGACGGCGAGGAGGATGATCGCATCCGTAACCGGCGGGAAGCGGCCTACCGCTTCATGGCCGCGATCGCCGGCAACCAACCGCATTACGAGGAAGCGATCCGCGCGCTGTTCGCCGGCCAGCCGGCCGCCTTTGAAAGCTCGATCGCCGAATGGCCCGCGGACCTGCGCGACCACGTTCTGAGGCTGGCACAACGGACATTTGATCGCCCGCCGCCGGCCACGCTGGTTGATCCCGGCAGGGAGCGCGGCTAGGGTGCTTGGAATGATAGGGATCATATAAGAAGCCGAAGACAACAGGAGACCGCCCGTGAGCCCGACCGCCCCGCAATTCCTGTTCGACTTCGGCAGCCCCAATGCCTTTCTCAGCCATGAGGCCATCCCGGCGATCGAAGGGCGCATCGGCGCCAAATTCGAATATGTGCCGATCCTGCTCGGCGGCATCTTCAAAGCCACCAACAACAGGTCTCCCGCCGAGACCCTTGCCGGCGTCAAGAACAAGCCCGAGTTTCAGGCCGTCGAAACCCTGCGCTTTGTGCGGCGCTATCACGTCAAGCCCTATGTCTGGAATCCGTTCTTCCCGGTCAACACGCTCAACCTGATGCGAGCCGCGATCGCCGCCCAGTTCGAGGGCGTGTTCGAGCCCTATGTCGAAGCCGCATTCCATCACATGTGGGTCGAGCCGAAGAAAATGGACGACCCCGAGGTGGCGATCAAGGCTCTCACATCGTCCGGCCTCGACGCCGCCAAACTGTTCGCCCGCGCCCAGCAAGCCGAGGTCAAGGCCAAGCTGGTCGAGAACACGCAACATGCGGTCGAGCGCGGCGCCTTCGGCTCGCCGACCTTCTTCGTCGGCAAGGAAATGTTTTTCGGCAAGGAGCAGTTGCGCGAGGTCGAGGAACTGGTTTTGGGAAAATGATGCTTTTACTCAGAACTTTGGTGGAGCGATTCCCTGAAACCTGTCATTTCAGGTCACGAGCATCGGACTCTCACTCCCTCTCCCGCTTGCGGGAGAGGGAGCGCAGCATCGCACGCTTCGATTTGATCAGAACTTCGGACATGCTGGTCTAGCCAGCGGGAGAAGCCAGAGATGCAAAAACGCAATGCGACGTGCGCGGTGATCGGTGCCGGCGATTATATCGGCGCCGAAATTGCCAAGAAATTTGCCGCCGAGGGATTCATCGTCTTTGCCGGACGGCGTGACGGCGCCAAGCTCGAGCCGCTGGTCAAGGAGATCGAGTCCGCAGGCGGTTCGATCGTCGCGCGGACGCTGGATGCACGCAAGGAAGACGAAGTCACGGCCTTCCTCAATGATGCCGACCGGCATGCGCCGCTTCAGGTCTGCATCTTCAACGTCGGCGCCAACGTCAATTTTCCCATCCTGGAGACCACCGACCGGGTGTTCCGCAAGGTCTGGGAGATGGCCTGCTGGGCGGGTTTTCTGGCGGGGCGGGAATCGGCACGGCTGATGCTGCCGCGCGGCCAGGGCAACATCTTCTTTACCGGCGCCACCGCGAGCTTGCGCGGCGGCAACGGTTTTGCCGCCTTTGCCAGCGCCAAATTCGGACTGCGCGCGGTGGCGCAAGCCATGGCGCGCGAGCTCGGACCGAAGAACATCCACGTCGCGCACCTGATCATCGATTCCGGCGTCGATACCGCCTGGGTCCGCCAGCGCACGGAGCAGCGCCTGGGCAAGGACGCGCTCGACGCCAATCCGGATCTTTTGATGCCGCCGGCGTCGGTCGCCGCCTCCTACTGGCAGCTCTACCAGCAGCCGCACAGCGCCTGGACCTTCGAAATGGAAATCCGACCGTTCGGGGAAAAGTGGTAGGGTGGAGTAGGGGCGAATAGCGAATAGCGAGGTGCGGAGAGCGGGTTTCTTACTATTCACTATTCGCTATTCGCCCTCCCCGCACAACCGGAGACATCCCCATGCGTATTCTCGTAGTCGGCGCCGGCGCCATCGGCGGCTATTTCGGCGGCAGGATGCTTCAGGCCGGCCGCGATGTGACCTTCCTGGTCCGGCCGCGGCGCGCCGCCGAGCTCGCTGACGCCGGCCTCGTGATCAAGAGCCCCAATGGCGACGTCACGCTGCGGCAACCGCCGACCGTGCTGGCAAACGACATCGCCGAACCATTCGACGTGGTGTTGCTGAGCTGCAAGGCCTTCGACCTCGATGATGCGATGAAATCCTTTGCGGGAGCGGTCGGACCGCGGACCGCCATCATCCCGCTGCTCAACGGCATGCTGCAGCTCGATCGGCTTGACGAAAAATTCGGGCGCGAGCGCGTGCTGGGCGGCCTCTGCGCGATCGCGGTGACCCTCAATGAACGTCGCGAAGTCGTTCAGCTGCAGCCGATGCAGTCGCTCAATTTCGGCGAGCGTGACGGCACGCTGTCGGAGCGGGTCCGCGCCATCGCCGAAGTCATGGCGAGCGGCCGGTTCGGTTCCGTGGCCAGTGAGCACATCATTCAGGAGATGTGGGAAAAATGGGTCTTCCTGGCCTCGTTGGCGGCCGCGACCTGCCTGATGCGCGCCTCCGTCGGCACCATCCTCGCCGTGCCGGGCGGCAAGGATTTCATTCTCGGCATGCTCGATGAATGCAGCGCGGTCGCCGC
>Ga0326727_10027566_pt1 | contig 10418 bp, 9 predicted proteins | sample MB2enrmetagenome_FD_207643 | JGI IMG/M metagenome (GOLD analysis project Ga0326727, IMG submission 207643) | Lab enriched peat soil microbial communities from McLean, Ithaca, NY, United States - MB29MY | ecosystem: Environmental > Terrestrial > Soil > Wetlands > Peat | place: USA: New York...
CCTTGAGTCCGGCAAAGAACTTCTCCGCGTCGCGCACCTTGTAGACGCGAAACTCCAGCTTGGAGACGTTGTGAGTGTAGAGCTGGATCTTCACACTCTCGCCAGGCGCGAAGGTACGCGAGGTGGAGAGCGAAAACGAACGCGGCGCATCCTTGGCCGCGGCCGTAAGGGCAAGCGCCATAGCCACTGTCGGAGCAAGCAGAACGGAGAGAAGGCGGAGCTTCATGGGTTGCCTCGCAAAATATTCCAGCGGTAGACACCGAGAAAGTTTGGATTGGCGGAGATGGGCCGCCAGCGCGGGTCGGGGTGGTCAAGCAGTTCGGCGAGGGTCACGCGACGAATCTCGCCGGGGTCCCCACGGACAGGTCTTCGTCCGTGGGGTGGTTCGCCGTCTCGGCCGCGATCCGGTCCGGTGTGGTAAACCACCCCCGGCTCCGGGCCGATGCGCGTGACGATCATGGAGTGCCAGGGCGAGGATTGGCCGAACTGGCGGAAAAAGAGCATGTCGCCGGGCTGCGCCTGGCGGAGGTTGCGGCTGAAAAAGAAGGCATTGCGCTCGACCAGCGTCTTTGCATCGGCGAACTGAGCAAAGCTTCCATTGTCCACATCCGCCGCATCGAAGGGCCCCGGCGCGACGCGAAACAGCCCCGTCTTCAGCGGCGTCTCAGGATAATGCCAGGCGCGAATCTCGCCCGGCGGCGCCTGAATCTCAATGCCCGTGGCCAGAAACCACGAGTCGTCGTGGCGCTTGAGGGCCTCGCGATAGGCATAGCGCAGCAGCCCCGCGCAGTCGGAGATCTCGGCGGGAACGTCAGCCCGCGGGCGAACCGCCTGGTAGTCGGCGATCAGCGTAAACCAGCGGCGGAATACCTCGCGGTCGGCAGGATCGCTCAAGCGCAGGAAATCCGGCGTTCCGTCGCCAAAGCTGTCGCCCCAGCCGCGCAGAGGAGCCGAAGGGTGGGCCGCAAACTCAAGGGAACTGGGACGATACTCCGCCCTTGGCAGCCGGACGCGATGCTGCGTAAAGACCGCCATGCGCAGAAAGAGCAGCAGGATGGCCAATGCCACAAAGGCGAGCAGAAGCAGCCGCTTGAAACCAGGATTCACGGGAAGGCATCCCCAAGGGATGCTAACATCCTAAGCCCAAGATGCCCGGTCTGGCGGAAAAAGAATCGAACTCGGCAACAGGGCTATTCGGCCACCGCCCGAGCCGCCCGCGCCTGGGAAAACTCCCGCGGCGTGAGGATGGGCGCCAGAGCGCGTCCGGCAAACATGTCGCTGAAGAGCCCAAGCAACTCATCATGGATCAGGCCATTCGAGGCCAGAATCTCCCGGCTGTCGAGCTTGTACTTGCCGCCGGAGAAATCCGTCACCCGCCCGCCTGCCTCTTCCACCAGCAGAATCCCGGCCGCTGTATCCCAAGGATTCAGGTTGAACTCCCAGAAGGCATCCATGCGTCCAGCAGCAACCCAGGCCAGGTCCAGCGCGGCCGAGCCGGCCCGCCGCACCCCGTGGGAGCGCAGCGTGAACTCATGGTAGAAGTGGACATTCGGACTCAAGTGCCGCTTGTGGCTGGGAAAGCCGGTACCCACCAACGCCTCGGCCAGCTCGGACACGCGCGAAACATGCATCGGCTTGCCGTTCAACTGCGCGCCCCGTCCCCGCTCGGCGGCAAAGAGCTCATCGCGCATGGGATCGTAGATGACCGCGGCCGCCAGCGTTCCGTCCTCGCTGGCTTCAAGCTCGGCTCTTCGCTGCTCAAGGCCCAGCGAGACGCAAAACTGCGGGAAGCCGTGGGCAAAGTTGGTGGTTCCGTCCAGCGGGTCAACATACCAGCGGAACTCCCCGCCCAGCCGCTCCCGCGTACCTTCTTCGCCATAGATTCCGTGCTCCGGAAAAGCTTCGCCGAGCCGGCCCCGGATCAGCTTTTCCACCGTCCGGTCGGCCACCGTCACCAGATCCGCGTCGCCCTTGTACTCGGTGGCAACGCCTGCAGCCAGAAACTCGCGCAGCCGCGCCCCCGCCTCCCGGGCAATGGCCGAGGCCTTGGGAACCCAGTCCAGCTTCTCTCCGGCCACGCCGCTCAAGAGGCCGCTCCGTTTGAGACTGTCCCATTCCCGGCTGGCCCGCTCGCGGACCGCGAAGCGCGCGTCCGGCCAGCTTCGGAGATGGTACGAATCTGATGCTTGTAGATGAAGAGGTTCGGTTGTCCCTCGCGCGTCAGGCGCAACATGGCATCGTCGAAATACTCGATCCAGCCGCGCACCGTCTCCCCATCGCGCAGCTTGATCTGGACAACGACTTGGCGTTCGCTCAAGGAACGCAGATAGAGCGCCTCCTGGCCGGTTTCACCGGGCGGAGGCGTCTTGGAGCGGCGGCGTGAGGATAAGGGAGAGGTCATGATGCCATTGTAGACGCAGCGGCAGGGAGAGATCCTTCGTAAACTTGAAGGCAGCGCGGAGATGCAGCGTGATTCCTGATAGGTGCGGGCGAGGACTGGTGTTCTTGACCTGTGCCCAACCCAAGCGCCCCATCCGCACAACTCCCGCTGTCAACGCGCCTGCCCAGGCGGGTGAAATCCGCCTGGATGCGGCAGCCGTTGCTGGAGGTGAATTCAAGGCTTCCGCCGAGTTGATGGGCCAGGCCGGCGGCCAGCTTGAGTCCCATCGAGGTGGTTCTGGCGGCGTCGAAGTTCTTGGCAAGGCCAACTCCGTTGTCCTCGACAATGAAGCGCACTGCGCCCGGAATGCGGGCGACCGAGACGCGTATTTTGCCCGACCGGCCATGGGGCAGGCCATGCTTGAGGCAATTGGCTATAAGCTCGTTGGTCAAAAGGCCGAAAGGGACCGCGAGATCCAGGGTAAGAGGAATCTCGACCGCATCCATCTCGAATTCAACCTGATCCGCCCGCACCGAGTGCGACGCAATGGCGCCCCGGGCCACGTCGCGGAGATAGGCGACCAGCGAGAGACTGGCGAGGTCAGGCATGCGGTAAAGGCGCTCATGGACCATGGCCATCACATGGACCCGCTGCACGGAGGTCTCGATCGCCTCCCGGGCATCGCCATCGGAGAGGGCTCGGCCGCGCAGCTTGAGCAGGCTTTGAACCACTTGCATGTTGTTTTTCACGCGGTGGTAGACCTCACGCAGCAGAACTTCCTTTTCCTTCAGGTCGTGGGAGACGACACCGGCAAAGGTTGCAATCTCCTCGTTCTTGCGGCGCAGCTCCTCCACCGTAGCTTCCAGTTGCAGGGTTCTCTCGGCTACCCGTCTTTCCAGTTCGGCGGTAAACTCACTCTGAACCCGGTTAGCCTCGCGCAGGTTCTCTTCCGCGCGCCTTTGGCCGGTCAAGTCGTGCATCACCCTGATGAAGCCATTGAACAGGCCGGAGATATTTCTGGCGGCTACCAGTTCGACCTCCGCCCAAATCTCTTCGCCGGCCGCGCCCTTCCGCCATCCCGCGGAGTGGACGGACTCGGAGGATCGACACGCTTCCTTCAACTGCCGCTCCGGTTCTCTGGCTGCAATCTCGGCAGGGGTGAAGAGAATGGAATAGTTCTGTCCCAGCGCCTCTGCCGCTGTCATGTTGTAGATCCGCCGGGAACCCTCGTTCCAGGTAAGAATGCGGCCCTGGGCATCGAGCTGGTTGACGGCGTAGTCGCGCGAGCGCTCCAGCAGGGAGTGGATCTGCGTCCGGCTGCGCGCCAAGAATGGATCGAATCGGCGGCAAACGGCCATTACGTACGTTCCGCTTTTGTTTTCGAAGGACTTCAGCGTCACATCCACCTGGAACTCGTTGCCGCGCGAGTCGCGGGCCTTGATATTCAGAAACGAGCCCTTTGCGCGTGGCGGGGAATGCAGCAGGTACTTGCGCAGATGGCGGGCATAGCGCTCGCGAGCGGCCTTCGAGAGCAGCATCTCGATGGGCTGGTCTTCGAGGTCCCGGCGAAAGTAGCCGAACTCTACGAGCGCTCGACAATTGGCTCCGGCAATTCGGCCGTCGGCGCCGGCAACCAACACCATCTCCGGATGTCCCTCGAAGAGAGTGCGCAGCATGGGCGAATTCCCAAGCGGATTCATCAGGGACTCGGTCAGCCACCCGGCAAGGCCGGTATCGACTGCGCGCTCGGACTCCGATTCGGACATCTCGGCCTCGAAAGTAATCTCCTCCGCATTGAAAAGAAATGCAGTTGCCGCTACTGCCCGGTGCGATGGGAGCCGGGAATCTCCGGCGCCCCGCCGGATGAGGTGAACACGCCCTGGGCACGGTCTCGCGGCGCGGCGGTGGGAACGGTGAGATCGCCATCGAGCAGCCGGCGCAACAACTGCTTGGAGATGCGCGGATCGGGGTCCATGCTCAGCCCTTTGAGGGTGCGGCCTATCAGGCTCTCGGCCGCAACGCCCGACTCCCGCATCAGGGCCTGATTGACGCGCAGGATATGGCCGTTGCCGTCCAGCTGCACCATGGGCACGGAGACCAGATCAAAGGTGTCGGCTTCCTCGTTCGCGCCCTCGGCTGCCTGGGAGGGCGGGCGCTCGCTGGCCGCGTTCATGAACTGAATGTCGCCGGTGAGCGAAACCATCAGCAGCGCATCGTGCATGCCCTTAAAGGTTGCGGCGATCTTGCGATGCGCGGCGCGCAGCCCCGCTTCCACCTTGGCTCTATGGAGCGCAACCTGCAGCGTGGCCTTGAGCTCGCGGCTTTGAAAGGGTTTGGCCAGATAGCCATAGGGCATCTCCCGCGCCGCCCTGGAGATGGTTTCGTCGTCGCTGTACGAGGTCAGGAATATTACCGGGATCTCGTAGGTATCGCGCAACAGCCGGGCTGTCTGGATGCCATCCATGCTTCCCACAATGCGCACATCCATAAGAGCCAGGTCCGGCCGCGTCTCCTCGACTGCCAACAGCGCCTCGTCGGCGCTCTCAGCTAAGCCAGTCACCTCGAAGCCCAGTTCCTCGACCTCCTGTTGCAGGTCCAGAGCGACGATGGGTTCATCTTCAACGATCAGCAGTTTGCCGTTCACACAACCTCCTTGCGGTCAGGATGCACTTGGTACCGCGTCTTGACGAATTCGTTCTTTCCAGGGTTCCCAAATGCGAGGGACCTGGGGCACCCAGGACTTCTGCTCGGATTACGAAATCTCATCGACACGGCACTGGAGCAGGCCCGGCAAGAGATGCAAACGGCCGGGCGCAGCGAAGCTGGTTTTCACAATATCTTGGAAGCCTGAGGAGAATTGGCGAAAGGCGGGGAGATCCTTGATTTCAATTCAATAATGGGACTTTGCTGAGGAGTTTCATGTCATTTCAGGAACGGCGCCGACGCCGATTTCAAAGCAGAAAAGACTTTGCCAGGAGTCTTGCGGCGCACCGCAATCAGTCGCCTTTGGCCGGGGAGTTCATGTAGTAGCCGGTCTTGTGGCGGATATTGAAGGCATCGGGAGCGGCCCTGGGGATGGTGACCTGCACCCGGTGGAAGGGCTTTCCAGGCTCCTGGTTGTGCGGATAGTAGCCGAGCAGATACTGGGTGCGGAGGTCGTCGCTGACCCGGGCAAAGGCCTTGTCGAGGCCGCCGTCGCTCTCGTAGAAGCTCTTGCCGCCGGTCTGCTCGGCCAGGGTGATGAGCGCGTGCTCGCCGCCCAGGTCGCGGCCGGCGCTGGCCTCGATGGGCACATCGATGATGGAGTAGATCATGACCTCGTTGCGCAGAGCAGCCTCCAGAGCCTGGGCGTAGGTGGTGCTCTTGGCGGTATCGTCGCCGTCGGAGATGAGGATGAGAACCTTGCGTCCCTCTTTGCCGCCCAAGCGCTGCGATCCCAGATCGATTGCGTCGTAGAGCGCCGTCGCCCAGTCGCCGCGCAACTGGGAAAGCCCGCGATCGATCTGGGCCACCTTGTTGGTGAAGGGCGTCAGCTCACGCACATCGGTGGCAAACTGGAGCAGGCTCATCTGGTCCTGGGGGCGCAGGATGGCGTGGGCAAAGCGCCGCGCCGCGTCCGCCTCCTGAGCCATGTCCTTGCGGACGGAGCCACTGGTGTCGATGGCCAGGGTCAGGTTCAGCGGCAGCTCCGACTGGCGCTCGAAGACCGCGATCTGCTGCGGGCGGCCATCCTCGGTTACGGCAAAGTCGTCCTGGGCAAGCCCGCCTACAATGGCGCCGTTCTTGTCTGTCACGTTCACAAAGACGCTGACCAGCTTTACATCCACACGCAGAGTGGCCTCCTGCGCGGCCAGCGGCAGAGCCAGAAGGACGGCCGCTGCCAGGGTGAAGAGCGCCGCCAGCGCCACGATCCCAGGTCCCCAAATGCGAGGGACCTGAGGCACCCATATCGAGCTCAGATTCAAGAAGCGGGACCTGGAACACCGACAGGATTCTTGAACCCCGGCTCCTTTGGAATCACCCTTCATGCGAAGCCTCCGGCGGCGCCACGGAGAGGCCGGCGGGAAACGGCTCGCCCGCTGCCCACACGGCGCCGTCCACAAAGGTCTCTTTTTTCCAGATGGGCACGGTCTTCTTGAGGGTGTCAATGAGCCATCGGCAGGCCTCGAATGCCGGTCCGCGATGCGCCGCGGACACAACGATCAGCACGCTGGTCTCGCCAACCCGAATGCGGCCCAGCCGATGAACGATCAAGGCGTCGCGAATGCCGAAGCGCTCGATTGCCTCTCTGGTCAACTCGCGCATTTGCTTGACGGCCAGTTCCTCATAGGCTTCGTAGTCGAGGTATAGGGTCCGGCGGCCGTGAGAGTTGTTGCGCACGATACCGTCAAAGACCACCACCGCGCCGTCCTCACCCTTTTTGGCCGCGGCAATCAGCCGCTCCGCATCGATCGGCGCATGGGTCAGGAGAGCCGTCCGCGGCTGCTCCTCGCCCCCGCCAACGCGAGTCTTCTCCGCAGGCGCAGCGCCGCCCGAGACCGGCGGCAGCAATCCCACCTCGTCGCCCGCGCGCAGCTCCTGGGCCGAAGTGGCAAACTCGGCATTCACGCTGACCGCAATGGAGCGAAGCAACTGCGCAGACTGGGGCGGAACCTGGCCGGCGCTCAGCCGCTCCAGCAGTTCCGCGACCGTTGCGCCCTCGGGCAGCTCGACCGTGGCCGAGGAAGCGCCCAGCCAATCTCTCAGCACGCCAAAGGGGAGAACTCGCACTTGCATCATCGAAGAAAAGAATACCGCCTGCCGGTTAGACGCGGCAGGCGGCAATGGGTAGATGAAACGGCTGAGGTTACACCATCTTGTAGAGAAAGCCGGTCGGCGTCCCCCACAGGTTGCGGGCCCGGTCCTCATAAAAGATGCTGAATTCGATGCCGCCAATATCGTAGTCGAAGAGGGGAACGCGATCGAAGGTATAGTCGCCGCGTACCGAATACTCGTCGCCGCTGCAGTCGATCATGAGCGTATCGCCGGATGAAAGCCGCTCGGAATGCGTGAGGAGCGTGGCGACGAAGTTGAAGACGCCGAAGGCAAACTCGTTGCCGGCCATGGCTACGCGGGTGCGGCGGGCGGAGCAACCGCGATGGAGCATTCCGGCCTGCGCGGCAACCACCAGAATGTCGTTCCCTTCCTGCTGTTCGGCCAATATCTTCTCGGCCAGCTTGGAGCGCTCGCTCTGGCGCAGATAGGTCGGTCCCAGGCGGCCGACGATGCGGTTGGAGAACTTGCGCCTCGTAGCCAGAAGCCCCAGCACAATCTCCACGGCTTGGTTGTAGGTGGGCGCCACCGCCTGCCAGCGCGGAATCGCAAACCACGCCTCCGCTCCCTCGACCAGCGGCTTGCGCGCCAGCTTCTCCAGGCAACTGCCCAGGCTGGGAATGAGTTTGCGCAACTCCGTCACTTGAGCCTCGACCGGCCGCACGCGGTAGGTAGGGGGATACACGCGATCGGAACCTACTTCCTCATCCTTGTACTTGTCGCTCACTGTGTGACGGTGGATGATCTCCACCACGGCGGCCGCGATCTCGCGCCTAAGTTTCATGTCCATATCCAGCGCCGCCTGGGCGCTGTGCCGGTCCAGTTGCTCGATCGCCGTCCGGTAGGCCTCCCGCACCGCTTCGCCCAAACACTCCTGGAGGAGCTTGTTCTGCTGCTCGGTGGTGTTTCCGGAGAGCTGCAACGGAACCAGCAAATGTGTCGCCGTGCCTAGGGTCGCCTGTATGGCCGCCATGATCACCGCTTCTCGCGCGCATCCGCGCACTGGAATCTGTGACTCTTATCGGCACAGTCGGCGATTTCTAGAGGCTTGAATCGCCAATGCTGCTCTTTTTTGAAACAGCCCCGCGTTGCAGCCCGGCGCGCGCCTCTGGCGATTACGGTCGATCGCTTGCATGGGCCGCGCATTCCGAAGGCAAGGTCAGCGCGTCGTATGGACGCATGCGGTTCTCGGGAAAATAGTATATAGACCAAGATCCGATCTGGGCCGCTCTGCTCTGTAAGCTAAGCGCACCGGCTACCGGACTTCCCAAGGGGACGGCTACATAATTCACGCCGCAATCCTGAAGAAAGCGGCGGACACCGTCTTCACCCAAGGCTCCGGCGTAGAAAGCATTCGACAACCGTTGCTGTTCCAAATAGTCCATGCTAAACAACCAGTGGCTGGCCCAGGCATGTATGGGCACCGTCGCAACCCAAGGAGCAGATTCCTGCGGAACCAGAACAAGCTCCTGCGGTTTGCCGTGCTTCCGAAGCCAGGCGATCGTCCCGACTTCTTCATGGGAGGCAACCGACCAGCCGCCGACCCGATTACCGTCTCGAAACGCAACATAGCGATGAATGGATTGAGCTGCCAAGGATAATGCAAACACGGCCCCTCCAGCCATGAACGCATATTTGCGGCGCCGAACCAGCCATTTATTCAGCGACGGCAGAGTTGAAAACTGCCGGACCAGCAAAAGAGCAGTCACTGCCGCGAACCCATCGAGTAAATGCGACCAGAACGGCAGCCGCGGAACATTTAACATGATCAGAGTACCCGCGAACCAGCATTGCAGGACAATATCCAAGGGCTCTTGCATTCGAGGACCAATCACCAGAACCGTCAGCGCCACCGTAGCCGGGATCCCGACTTGGGACAGAATATGCTGTAAGTTGTCCACGCCCGGCTGGTTCATTTTTGTAATTCGGCTCATCCAATCCACTTGAGACGAAAACCAGACATAAGGCAACACGGCGAGGGCGCCCGGAAGACATATCGCCAGGCTTTCCGTCAAGGGCCGGCGCAATCGAGGCCACCCGATGCAAAAGAAAGACAACGAAGCGCCAGCCATAATGGCAAAGACTTCGAATGGGTGAAGCAACCCGGAAAGCCCGGTGACCGCGCCGGCGCTCATTAAGAATAAGTTTTTCCCGCTGCGGACATACGATCCGATCAGCGCCAGAGAAACAAGAACCGCGACTGTGCCAACGGTCAGCGTAAGCGGTCCTTGCAAGAAGAACCCGTCATGCGCTCCATAGAAGACTGGGCTCTCGCAAGTACGGCCGGCGAGGAACTTCGCAACTCCTGCGAACGATCCCACCGGAAGCACGCATACTATGCAAAGCAGCACGCTATACGCTTGTATTCGCGACGCCGTGAAGATCTGCAGGCATCCGAGCAGCGCATAGCTTCCTATGAAATACAACAGAAACTGCGCACATACATAAACGAGGGAAGCGTCGATGCCAAACCTTTCTACATGCCCGAGGCTCCACATCAGAGGCGAGAACAGACCGGGTCTGGTCACAACGGGCGCATGGAAATCCGGCGAAAGCCAATGATCCCTCATGTCGTTGATCCACGTAAGGTGTTGAGCAACGTCAAGATCGCGGCCTATGTAAACTGGGTTCCAGCCTTGAGGAGGATGGGACCAAGCCGAAATCAGATTCAGATTGTTGACGCCAAAAAGCAAGAGAGCGAATACAAAGGCTATCAAGGCATTCACAGAGAATAGAGGAGGGCCTTCCGGCAGTTCTCGGACGATGTCACATTTCACTTGAGTGCCCCCTCCTCTGCCTGGCAGCCAGCCAGAGCCTCAGACGCCATCCTGCCTTTACCGCCATCCTTAGGCTCGCCGCCGTTCAATTTCATGCCTAGCATCGTGCCTTGATGATTTCGTGCTTTCCCAGGTCCTCAAATGCGAGGGACGTGGGGCACCAGGCCGGAGTGCAGATATGGGTTACTGACTGCTTTCCGGCTTGCGCGACGGCAGAAAGTTTGTCAGAAGGACTGGCCTCTGTTGAAATCGTCGGCGGTGGTGTGCCGGAGAGAGAAAAACTAACTCAGGAGAATGGGAACGGCAGGTCCTTCGACCAGCGGCTTCACCACCGGAGCGTCCGTCTTGACGTAGGCGATCTTGCCCGCGTCGATCTCATCCTGGGCAATGCGGCATGCCTTGGTGGACTGGCTGTTGACCAGAGCGTGGGAGCCGCTCTGCAACTGGCG
>Ga0326727_10027567_pt1 | contig 10418 bp, 8 predicted proteins | sample MB2enrmetagenome_FD_207643 | JGI IMG/M metagenome (GOLD analysis project Ga0326727, IMG submission 207643) | Lab enriched peat soil microbial communities from McLean, Ithaca, NY, United States - MB29MY | ecosystem: Environmental > Terrestrial > Soil > Wetlands > Peat | place: USA: New York...
CGCTGATCAACTCGCTGGGCAATATAGGCGGCTATATGGGCCCCATCGCGGTGGGTTATGCCAGGGACATGACCGGCAACTTCGTGGCGGGGATCTATGTGCTGGCAGGGGCCGCGTTGGTGGGAACGTTGACCGCTCTGGGCTGCTGGCTGTGGTGGGTACCGCGCACGGAAGGGCAAGCGGCGCTCCGCCCGGCGGGACACTAGCAAGCGCAGCATGCAGCCATCGGCCCCGTCCGTCCGTTGACTGCGAAGCACGCCGGGCGTCTACTTGCCCCTCGTGGACGGAATGGGGTACGAACGTGAGCCGACTGGGATTGAACCTTCTTCTTGTCGCCGCTTTTGCCCTGGTGCTGGGCGCCTGCACGGCCTCCGGCAATGGCACCGACAACAGGAACACCAACGGTCCTAATCGAGGCGGCTACGTGAACTTCAATGCAGGCGGCTTCCTGAACTGATCGGCCTTGCCAGATCGATACCGGTGGGTCCCTCGGGCTTCCGGATAGTCGCGCTGATGCAAGACAAGCCTGCCAGTCGGGTGATCCTGGCTATTCTCAACCACCGCCTGGTTTAACTGCTTGCGCTTGGAAATCTGCCAAGGGTCCGCAAATCCCTGCGGATGTGGTCAGCACGTCGCAGCCCAGGAACACGACCGCCTCCCGCATAGTGGATGAAATGGCTCTGGAAGCGATCTTGCTTTTCAGCAACAGCAGTGTGGTTCCATCGAAAGCCAAGATCGATAGTTGGGCATCGGTTCCGCTGGACTAAATAGTTCAACAAGGTTTGATCAAAATAATTCTGTGGCCGCGCGAACTCAATATACGACTTTGCACTTTCAAATATCGGACGATGGGCGCGCGACACTACCATAACGCCCGAGTTGAAATAATTTTGCGTCCACGCAATATCGCCTAGTTCAGCTTGGGCACGCGCAATTTGATCGGCGAAGCGACCCGGAATCATTGGGTTGGGAAACCACGCGCCAAAGGCATCCGTTGCGACGAGTGCAAACACGTCAGGACAGTGATCAGTAATGACGATGTCAGAGTCCATGAACAGGATACGCTCGTATATATCAAGGAAGTCTGCAATACGAAATTTCTGGAGGTATGGTGCTGCCCCATCAGACGTATTTAACGAAATGAAATCGGCGCCGATCTGCCGTGCATATGCACTTAGGCCAGGATGAGTAAGCTGTGCAATCTCTTGATACTCGTTTCCAATTGTGATCGTCAGAAGTGCTTTCACCATCGGAGTCCCCCCTGGCGCCGCCCACTCAGCGGTTGCCCGGAGTGGCTGGCCCCGCCGTGGCGTGAGCCGGGCAGGGTCGCACCGGACCCGGCGGGGTCCAAGGTCGGTCCCTTACAGTTTCGGCCAGATCGGCTGAGCGGTGGCAACGTTCGCTGGATAAATCGGTTTGGGGGCGCCGCCCTGCCATTGGATGATCACCAGTTGGGCATCGACGAGCCGGCCCTTCGAGTCGAACTTCAGGTGGCGGCTGGGGAAGAATTTGGCCAGCCCCTCGTCATGCAGGTCAAAGGCACGTATGGCGTCCCCCACCTTGCGGCGGTCGGCGGCGCCGGCGCGCTCCAACGCCTCCTTCAGAACCATGATTTCCATGTACGCCACGAACGGATCCTGGTTCATCCACGGCTCTTTGGTGCGTTCGACGAAGCGCCGGTTCAGGTCCTCCTGTCCCTTGCCGGGCCAGTTCCCCATTATGGACATGCAGCCGTTTACGATGTCAGGGCCAACCGTCCGCGCAAACTCCGGATCGCCCCAAAGGCCGCTGTCTCCCAGCCGCAGCAGCTTGTCGGGGCCGAGATGGTACTCGTTGAGCTTATCGAGCACCAGCTTGAGGTCCCCCATGCCGGTCATGGGCAGCATCAGAAGGTCCGGGTGGCTACTGCGAACGTGCTGCACCATGACGGTTGCGTCGGCCAAGGGCGGAGCGAACATCTCGTCCGCCACAAGCTTCAGGTGATATTGCTCGAATAACGGCCGCAACGGCTTCAGGAAGCTGACCGCGAGGGCCGTGTTGTCGGCAATGACGGCGACGGTGGCCGGCGCCTTGCCGGTGGCCTGTTTGGCCACGTCGAGAAGGACGGGGATCGCTTCGCGCGACTGCTGGTCTCCGGTGGGGGACACCTGAAACACATAGCGGAAGCCGCGGTCGGTGATGACGTCCGAATAGCATAGCGTCAGCCAGGGGAGTTCGGCGCGCTCGGTAACCTCGGTGACGGCGAGGGTGAAGTTGCTCAGCCAGGAGCCGATGCCGCCGACCAGATCAGGATTCTGCGCAACCATGCGCCGCGCCGCATCAGCCGCCTTCTCCACACTGTCGCCGGCGTCGAGTACGACGAGCTCCATCCTGACGCCGCCCAAGGCCTTGATGCCGCCGGCATCGTTGATGTCCGCGACCGCCATCCGGGCGCCGTTCACCTCCATCTGGCCCCCGCGTGCCCAGGGGCCTGTCAACGGCTCCAGCGCCGCGACCTTCACCGTCCTGGGCGCCTGTGCCCGCACCCCTGTGCTGGCCAGGGTTGCGGCACCGCTCGCAAGACCGAGCTTGAGTGCCGTCCGACGCGGGATTTCATTTATGATGGTCATCTGCGTTTCCTTCCTCATCGTTGCGAAACCACGCCCTCGCCTATCGGCGCGGCGGAATGCGCTCCAGCCGGCGGTCGTGTCCCACCATGATTATCAGGATGGCGGAAATGAACGGCGCCAGCGCCAGGCAGAGCAGCCCGATATTGTCGCTGCCGGTCGCATCCTTGACCAGCCCGTACATCCACGGTCCGAACCACCCGCCAAGATTGGCCACCGAATTCATCAGCGCGAAACCAGCCGCCGCGGCGGTGCCGGTCAACAGGGCACTGGGCAGCGCCCAGAAGACCGGCGGAAACGATGTCTGACCCATCGCCGCGAGGGTCAGCGCCCCCATCGTAATGACCGGATGGCCGACGCCGATGACGCTGCAGATTCCCAGGCCGAATGTAGAGAGCAACAATGAGCCGGCGACATGCCACTTCCGTTCACCCGTGAGGTCGGAATGCCAGCCCCAGAAATTCATCGCCAGGAAAGCGCACACGTAGGGCGCCGCGCTGACCAGCCCGATCCAGTTGGTGGCGACCCCGAGCCCTTTGACGATCAGCGGCAGGAAGAACACCAGTCCATAGCCCACTATGTTGTTGCCGAAATAGGCCACCGTCAGCAGCCACATCTTCGGGGCGCTGAATGCCTCCGCGATGGAAAACTTCCGGATCGCCTCACGCTGCGTCTGCTCGGAGTTGAGCCGTTCCTGCAGCCAGGTCCGCTGTTGTGCTGTCAGCCAGGTCGCGTTGTTCGGCCGGTCGGTCAGCAACCGCCAGGTCACGAAGCTCATGATGACCGCCGGCACCCCCTCGAGGATGTACAGCCACTGCCAGCCGTGCAGCCCCAGGAACCCGTCCATACGCAGCAACAGCCCGCCGATCGGCGGTCCGACGAACAGCGAGATCGAAGCGGCCGATTGGAAACACGCGATCATCCGGCTTCGATAGTAGGAAGGGAACCACCACGTCAGATACAGCACGACGCCGGGATAGTACCCCGCCTCGGCCAGTCCCAGCAGGAAGCGGATGCCGCAGAAGCTCGCGGCGCTCCACACGAAGCCGGTCAGCGCGGCGGCGATGCCCCAGGTGATCATGATGCGGGCGATCCAGCGCCGTGCCCCTATTTTGTTGAGCATCAGGTTGGAGGGGATCTCGGCCAGGAAGTAGCCTACGAAGAACAGGCCGCCGCCGAAGCCGAACACCGCGTTCGAGAACCCCAGATCCTTGATCATGGTGGTCGCGGCCATGCCGACGTTGGAGCGGTCCAGATAGGCACAGAAATAGCCGAGCATGAGCAGTGGAATCAGCCGCCAGGCCACCCGCTTGATGGTTTCCCGTTCGATTGGTTCGACGGCGGACACATGCGTCGATGCGGCAGCGTCCATGTTTGTCTCCTCCTCGGCGTGCACGACCCGCCAGCGGGACGAAGCGACTTGCTCCTGCTTGCTAGCCGTTCCGGGCCGGTCCCGAAGGTGCTATGCGCCCCGATCGCCCGGTACGCAACAAAGGGAGACAGTCCCGCCGGGCCGCCCCGCTCACACCAGCCGCCGATCGGTCAGCCGTTCCAGCACTCTCAGCGGCGCCAACTCCGGCTGCCGCATGGCCTCGACGGGGAGATGGAAAGTCTGCTCCAGCGCCATGTGGCCGGCGAGCGCCGCGTGCAGCACCGCATCGGTGAAGCAGAGCCAGGCCGAGCCGGCCGGGAAGCCGATCTCGTGGCGTGGGCTGGTCTGCTGCCAGTGGGCATCCAGCTTGGCGGCGTCGTGCAGGCCGAGCATCAGGTGATCGTAGCGGCTGCGCCGGCCGCGGGTCAGGCCGAGCCATGCCAGGGCGCGGGCCTCGCCCGGCAGCATCCGCCGCTGCCGCTTAAGAAACCGCGGCGCGAAGTCGGCGAACGGCTCGCCCACCCGCCACCGCCGCACTGCGCCGTCCGGTGCGATGTTGGCGAACACCCTCAGGATGCGCCGCCCGCCACTCGGGCGGGTGGGGAACGCATCGACGTGCAGCAGCCGGTCGTCGTGCCGGGGCGTGTAGGACCGGCCCTCGATTTCGGCGGGGCGGAAGCTGGTGCGGGCACGCTCGAGATGGGGCGCCCAGTCCGGCGCCAGGTTCGACACCAGCGCCTCGGCCAAGCGGGCGAAGCGGTCGAGCATCGCCCCCAGGCGCGCGAGTTCCTCGCCGGTCGCAGTAGTGCCGTGGCAGCGGCCGCTGGCGGGATCGAAACTGATGTTCTTGCGGCTCGCGTCGGCCGCGCTCACCGCCAGCAGCCGCTGCTCCTCCGCGCCGAGCCCGAAGGCGAGGCGAGGCAGGAAAACCACCCGCCCCTGCTCGAGCGCCGCCACCGCACGCTCCCCCACCGCCGCCGCGATCGGCGCATCCCAGGCCTCGAGCGGGACAATCTCCAGTGGGCCGGCCGATGTCATGGCCCGCTCATTCGCGGTGCAACACGCGGTCGGTAATGAACGCATGCAGGCGGCGCGTGGTGAAACCACCGGCGATCGCATCCGGGTCGTAGCAGTCGCGCACCCAGTCGCGGAACGCCACCCGCCCCTCCGCTTCGCGCTCGTAGGTCTGCAGCACGGCATCGAGCACGCCGGCGCGGGAACGGTGCCAATGGCCCCAGCGCATCGACAGTTGGCGCATCGCCTGCTTCACCGTGGCGCCCTGCAACAGCAGGAACACAGCAGCGGCAAAGCCGGCCCGGTCGGCGCCGGACTTGCAGTACACCAGCCCCGGCTCACGCATGGTCCGCAGCGCCTCGAGGAGCACCATCAGCCGCTCGCGCGACGGCGCGCGTCCGCTCGACATCGGCGCGTCCACGAAAGCGAGCCCCAGGTGCCGCGCCCGTTCGCGCGACAGCGCATCCGAGCCGTTGCCGGTGGCGCCGCGCAGGTTGAGCACCGTGCGAATGCCCCACCGCCGCACCATGGCCGTGAGGCGGCCCGGCGGGGGATGGTTGCAGCGATAGAGCCGTCCGGGCACGACGGCGCTGGCGTTGGTCCAGGCCAGGCGGAACACGCCGTGATCGACCAGCAGGCTGTCGACCCAGGCGCGCCGACGGCCGCCGGGCGTGTCCAGGCCGCCGCGGTAGATGCTCTCCATGCCGCCCTATATCGCCCACCAGCCAGCCGGCTTCCAGTGGCGCGCCCCCGGTGCTATTTCGCGCGGGCGAGCACTTTCACCAGATCGCGCCGGGCGACGATGCCCACCAGCCTGCCCTCGTTCAACACCAGCACGCGGCGGATGTTATGGCGGACGATCTTCTCCGCCACCTCGCTGAGCGGCGTGTGTTCGTTCACGGTAATGAGCTCGGTGCGCATGGCCCTCAAGACCGGCCGGTTGATCGCGTGCACGGCGGACACGAAGTCGGGCGAGATCTGCTCGCCTTCGGACAGCACATCGAGCCACCAGCGGGTGCGGGTCTCGTCGTGGCGGATCAGGTCGGCTTCGGAGATCACGCCGACCACGCGGCCGTTGGCCTCGACCACGGGCAGTCCGGAGACCCCGCGTTCGAGCATGATCTGGGCGGCACGGCGCAGGCTATCGTTGGGGCGCACAGTAACAACGTCGCGGGTCATCACATCCGCGGCGGTCAGGTTCGTTGCATCGAACATGGGTGGCCTCCCCTGAGTCACCTGGGGCGGCAGTATGGGCGAGGACGTTCTGGCTTGCCTTGAGGTGGATCAACTTTCCCTAAAACGGTGCCGTGGCGAGGATGGCGCGAAGCGCCCAAAAGATTGGGTTCAAAGGGCCTCTCGGCCCTTTGCGGGGTCCAGGTCCGGCGCGCGCCTTCGCGCGACGGGCAGCGCCCCTGGCCTTCCTTCAGGCGATCACGCGCTAGTGTGCCTCGGCCCAGGTGTGGCCGGAACCGGTTTCCACCACCAGCGGCACCGACAGCGTGGCGGCACCCTCCATGACCCGCCGCGCCAGGGCGGCCGTGGCCTCGGCCTCCTCGTCGGGCGCCTCGAACAGCAGTTCGTCGTGCACCTGCAGCAGCATCCGCGCCGTGAGCCCGGCCGCGGCCAGGGCGGCGGGCAGCCGCACCATGGCGCGCTTGATGATGTCGGCGGCGCCGCCCTGCAAGGGAGCGTTGATCGCCTGCCGCTCGGCGTAGCCGCGGCGCGCCGGGTTGCGGTCGTCGATCCCGGGCACCCAGCAGCGCCGGCCGTACGGCGTGGTGACGAAACCGTGGATGCGGGCTTCTTCCTTGGCCTTTTCCATGTAGGCACGGATGCCGGGATAGCGGAGGAAGTAGGCATCGATGTAGGCGCGCGCCTCGCCGGCCCCGATACCGAGCTGGCGGCCCAGCCCGAACGCGCTGATGCCGTAGATGATGCCGAAGTTAATCGCCTTGGCGCGCCGGCGCGTCATCGGGTCCATGCCCTGCATGGGCACGCCGAACACCTCGCTCGCGGTGCGGGCGTGGATGTCCTCCCCGGCGGCGAAGCTTTGCTTCAGTGCGGGGATGTCGGCCACGTGCGCGAGCAGGCGCAGCTCGATCTGCGAGTAGTCGGCGGACACCAGCACGTGGCCGGGCGGCGCGATGAAGGCGCGGCGGATGCGGCTGCCTTCCTCGGTGCGGATCGGGATGTTCTGCAGATTGGGGTCAGTCGAGGAAAGCCGACCCGTGGAGGCGATCGCCATCGCGAAGCTGGTGTGCACCCGCCCGGTCTCGGGGTTGATCTGGGTTACCAGCGCGTCGGCATAGGTGGATTTGAGTTTCTGGAGCTGGCGCCATTCCAGCACCCGCGCGGGCAGCTCGTGGCCCTGATCCGCGAGCCCCTGCAGCACGCTCGAATCGGTGCCCCAGGCGCCGGTTTTCATGCGCCGGCCGCCGGCGAGCGACATGCGGTCGAACAGCACCTCGCCGAGCTGCTTGGGGCTGCCGACGTTGAACGGAAAACCGGCCAGGCGATGGATCTCCTGCTCCATCACCACCATGCGTGCCTCGAAATCCTTGCTCATCGCGCGCAGGTCGTCGGCGTCCACCGTGATCCCCGCACGCTCCATCTCCAGCAGCACGGGAGTGAGGCGGCGCTCGATCTGTTCGTAGAGCGCGAGCGCGCCAGTCGTGCGCAGCGCCGGCCGCAGCAGCCGCCAGAGCCGCAGCGTGACGTCGGCATCCTCGGCGGCATAGGCGGTCGCGGCCTCGATCGGCACCTGGCCGAACGGCACCCGGGCGCGGCCGATGCCGGTGACCTGGTCGTAGGTGATGCAGGCGTGGTGCAGGTGGAGCAGCGCCAGTTCGTCCATGCCGTGCCCGTGGCGCCCGGCGTCCTGGGCGTAGGAGATCAGCATGACGTCGTCCTCGGGGCTTGCCGGCGGGGCGCCGGCGCGCGCCAGGATCATCAGGTCGAACTTGGCGTTGAGGAACACCTTCAGCACGGTCGGATCGGCGAGCAGGGGGGCCAGCGCGGCGATCGCCTGCTCGGCGGGCACCTGTTCGGGGACATTGCCCGCGGCATCGGCGTGGCGCAGCGGCACGTAGCAGGCGCGGCCCGGCGCGGTGGCCAGCGAGAAGCCGACCAGGTTGGCGCGCATGGCGTCCAGCCCATCGGTTTCGGTGTCGAGCGCGACCACGCCGGCGGCGGTGGCCTCCGCGATCCACGCCGCGAGGGCTTCCAGGGTGGTGACGCTGGCGTATGGGCCGTAGCCTTCGGCCGTGGAGGGTTCGGGCAGGGGCGCCGGCCGTGCGGGCGGCTCGGCGAAGGCCAGCGCGCCCTGGGTTCCCTGCGCCGCCGGCGGCACCGGCGCCGGGGCGGCGCCCCGCTCCTCCAGGCCGAGGCGAACCAGTATGCTGCGGAACCCCTGCTGGCGCAGCCAGGCGGCCAGTTGCGTGCGGTCGGGCTGGCGCACCACGAGTGCCGCGAGCGGCAGCGGCAGCGGCGCGTCGTCGCGCAGCTGGACCAGTTGGCGGGACAGCCGGGCCGCATCGGCGTGGGTGAGCAGCATCTCCTGCCGCTTCGACGGCTTCATGGCGGCGGCGGCGGCGAGCACGCCTTCCAGGTCGCCGAACTCAGTGATGAGCTGGGCCGCGGTCTTCGGGCCGATGCCGGGCACGCCGGGGACATTGTCCACCGAATCGCCCATCAGCGCCTGCACCTCGACCAGCTTGGCCGGCGGCACGCCCCACCGCTCCTCGACCTCGGCCGGGCCGATCGGCTTCTGCTTGATCGGGTCGCGCATGGCGACGCCGGGCCGGATGAGCTGCATCAGGTCCTTGTCGGAGGAGACGATGGTGGTGCGTCCGCCCATCGCTTCGGCCTGGCGCGCGTAGGAGGCGATCAGGTCGTCCGCCTCCCAGTCGGGGAGCTCGACCGCCGGCACGCCGAAGGCGGCGGTGGCCTCGCGCACCAGGGCGAATTGCGGCTTCAGCTCCTCCGGCGGCTCCGGCCGCTGGGCCTTGTAGCGGTCGTACAGGCGGTTGCGGAAGGTGAGGCGGCCGGCATCGAAGATGACGGCGAAGTGGGTGCCGACCTGCTCCTTCAGCAGGTTGTAAAGCATGTTGGTGAAGCCGAAGGCGGCGTTGACCGGGACGCCGTCCGGCCGGGTCATCGGCGGCAGGGCGTGGAAGGCGCGGAAGACGAAGCCCGAGCCGTCGATCAGGACCAGGTGCAGGGGGGCCGGCCCGGCCGCTGGTGCGCTCGCGCTCAGTGCTCTTCTCCGGCCCCGGCGCCCGGATTGAGCACGTAAAGGCGGGAGCAATACGGGCAGGTTACCTCGGTGTCGGCGATGCGCAGGAACACGCGCGGATGGCCGAGCGCGTCCGAGCCGCCGTCGCAGGCGACGGTGCGCTCGTTCACGTGGATGATCTCGGTCGGCGCTGGAGTCGCGGTGGCGTCCGGCATGGGATCCTCGGGAGATGGGGGGTTGCCCCACGGGGCGAAAGGCATGATAGCGATCGCTGCCGTGCTTTCAACGTCACATCCTTCGCTCCCGCCGGGGCGCCTGAGGCGCCGGCATGTTCTTGCACTGGGCGCTGCGGCCGCGCTCGGGGGCTGTATGGCGATGCGGGCGCCGCCGGGGCCACCGATCGAGGCCCCGCGGTTGGGCGCGCAGGCATTCACCATGGCGGATGGAGCGCGCCTGCCGTACCGGGCCTGGTTGCCGGAAGGGCCGCCGTGGGCCGTGATGCTGGCGCTGCACGGTTTCAACGACAGCCGCGACGCCTGGGAATATCCGGCCCCGGCGTTCGCGGTTGGAGGGATCGCCCTCTACGCGCCCGACCAGCGTGGGTTCGGTGCCGCCCCGGGGCGGGGGCTGTGGCCGGGGACCTCGGCGCTGGTGGCGGACGCGGCTAAGATGGCGCGCCTGGTCCGGGCGCTGCATCCGGGCGTGCCGCTGGTGCTGATCGGGGAAAGCATGGGTGCCGCGGTGCTGATGGTGCTGGCCACCGGCGCGCTGGCGCCGCCGGACGTCTCGTATGTGCTGGTGGCGCCGGCGGTGTGGGGGCGGGCGCGGATGAATTTCCTGCTGTCGGGCCTGCTGTGGGTGGCCGTGAACCTGGTGCCGGGCATGGTGCTCACGCGGGCGCCGGTGAAGATCGTGGCCAGCGACAACCGGGCGGCACTGATCCGCCTGTCCACCGACCCGCTGACCATCAGGCGCACGCGGGTGGACACGCTGGGCGGGCTGGTGGACCTGATGGACGCAGCGCTGGCGGCGGCGCCGTCGATGCGGGCGAGGGCGCTGTTTCAATATGGCGGCAAGGACGAGTTGGTGCCGAAGGAGGCGACGGCGTTCACCTGGCGAGCATTGCCGCGCGACGGGGCGACGGGGCCGCGGATCGCCTACTATCCGGATGGCTATCATTTGTTGTTGCGTG
>Ga0326727_10027568_pt1 | contig 10418 bp, 13 predicted proteins | sample MB2enrmetagenome_FD_207643 | JGI IMG/M metagenome (GOLD analysis project Ga0326727, IMG submission 207643) | Lab enriched peat soil microbial communities from McLean, Ithaca, NY, United States - MB29MY | ecosystem: Environmental > Terrestrial > Soil > Wetlands > Peat | place: USA: New York...
TACTTGTCGACGGGCGCGTCCCGCGTTTTGATCTGGTCATCTCCCGTTCGATCAGCTCGTGGGTGTGAACATCATAAAACCGCTCCTGCGCCGCATCGACAACAAGCGCCATCTGCTCCAGAAACGGCGTATAGCAGGCAAGATAACCCCCGGTCCTCAGGTGATCGGATGCAAAGGCGACATGATCCGGTCCGATCTGCATGTCCAGATGCACCACATCGAAAGACCCGGAGGCGGTCAGCACGTCACCCGCGATCACATCGACCGTATCCAGTTTTGCTTCCCGGATATTTTTTTCCGCGAGCCGCGAAAATTCTTCCCGGATCTCGTAGGTTTTAACACTCCGTGCGATCCCGCCGAAATAGATCGCCGAGATGCCGCTGCCCGTGCCTGCATCGAGCACATCGTCATGGCGGTTCATGCCGGTGCAGGCAATGACGAGCCCGATATCCTTGGGGAGCATCGGGGCGCCGGATCGTTTGCCATGGGCGAAAAAATCGGTCGGGCGGGGGATCCGCACCGTAAAAGATGTACCATTGTGCGTATTGACAGTATCACCGGCAGCGGCACCAACAAGCTGGGTGAGATCCAACTGGCCTTTATCGGTCGAAAGCGTCCCTGCACCGGCCCGGACAAAAAATTCCCGTCCCTCTCCGGCAAGAAGGACACGATCACCGGCTTCGATCATGACCCGGCGAGCCGCAGAATCGCTTCTGCAATATCGCCTTTGGTGGCGACAAGCGCTTCTTTTGCCTTTTCCGGGGAAACCCCGGCCTGTGCCGCGACCATGGTCACATCCTGGTCAGGGATCGCAAGAGCCGCTTCTTCGAACCGTGGCTCACCGGTGATCTGGTAGGTGGTGACACCCTGCATGGTCATCGCGGTTACTTCCGCGCTGTCAAAAACGTAATTCCCCTTTGGTGTCTTAATCGTAATATTCTGGACGTCCTCAATCTGCTCGACCTGCATGCCGAGCTTCTTCATCATCGCCTTCATCTGGCGAGGGTTGATATTTCCCGGAAGCATGTGTGGCACTCCCCTGCCGTACTTTTACGGCTACTCCATAATTAAATGCAAGCATCTCCGTGCCAGAAACCTGCGCTGTGCCGCAGGCAACAAGCCGGTCGTCGCCAGCAGTCACCAGCACATCATCCCCGGCGCGGATCTCCGGATCCGCGGCAATGACATGCCGGGCGAACGCATTTTTTCCCTGATCCACAAATTCCGCAACATCATCACGGATTACAACCCGGTAACCTGGGGCAGCAAGAAGGACATGAAGGCGCCGTGCACCTTCGATGCCGAGCGTCAATCTCCCGTCCGAGGCCCGGACAGTAGCCAGGCGCACGCCCCCGTACAGGATCTGGCGGATCCGGCCGGTCGTCGAGAGGATAAACTCGCAACCTTCCGGGAAGAGTCCGGCCCCAATACCCAAGCCGAACTGGTAATCAGCGATGACCTGAACCCTGCGCAGCAAACTGTTCTCCGAGTATTCGGTTGACACGGTTGATAAACTCCTGTTCCGCTGATTTCGGGATGAATGCCCCCGCCGCGATCCGGTGGCCTCCTCCTCCCCCGCCGTACTCCACAGAGGCGTCGCTGACTGCCTGCTGGAGGTCGATTCCCTGCCCCACGACACTATCGGTCGTGCGCATCGAGATTTTGGTGAGGCCGGGATCTTCGGGAACCTCACACATGATCAGGATGGGCTTGCGGATGTTCAGCTTCGAAAGCGCCATACCTGCCCCAATGCCGACGATCGTATCCGGGTATCTCCCTCCTACGTGGAGATACTGGAGGTTCTCCAGCTCGACAACACCGGTCTCGATGATAAACTGGAGCAGGTTCCGGATGATTGCACGGTGGTTGTTGAGCATATGCTCTGCCTCGCGATATGCGGTTCCCCGGTCACCTTTGAGGATTGCACTACCAAGCGCCGGTTTTGTCCACCGCCCGCAGGCATTCAGGAGGGTGGCATATTCCTGGGCGTTACGAAGGGGCGTCCGGGGGATCTCCCCCGGGAACCGGTAGGTCTCGGCCAAGAGCCGATCGACCTTCCCGCCATTTGCAATCAGCTGCTCAGCAAGAGCTGATATGATCATCCGCCTGTCCCCGGTTGGCAGCTCCTCCCAGACCAGCCACCGCCCATCCGGCGTCTGTTGCGGAATGCCAAGCCTTTTCAGAAACTGCTTTGCCCCTTCAGGGTTATTGCTGATCCCCCGAATAAACGGGTCGTCATTATATGCGAGCGAGAGATAGACCGGCCGTGTCGAGGTACCGTAACAATTGAGATCCTTTTTACATACCTCGACCGACCGGTGCCGGATACCATCCTCCACGATTACCTCACGGACCGGTCCCACAAGGCCGCAGGTCTCCCGTGCCATCATGTCCCCGACATTGCCGATCACCGCGATTCCTGCAAGATCGATATTTGCCGCATCCATCTCCTTTGCGATGAGATAAGAGACGCCGGCCGCGCTCATCCGGTTGTGCCCGTACGGCAGGCAGTTCGTCTGTTGGTAATTCCGGGAGCAGGGCTGGCTGACATGATGGTCAACGATCAGTACCTCGTTTTCCCGGAGCCCGCGGTCTTCAAGAAGGTTCTGCTGCCCTGCCCCGAGATCGCAGAAGATCTTGAATGAAGGATCCGACGGCACCTGTGGCATCATGAGCGGTTCAAGCTGCCGGACAAAAACAGATCGCACGGGAATACCATATCGCGAGACGGCCTGAGAGAGGATCGCCTCGCACGATATACCGTCCGCATCGATATGGGAGATGATGGTCACTTCGCGGGCGGCCGTTATCAGCTCTGCTGCCGCCTTCACATCATCGCAGAACCCCATCGCATATTATGTAAGGAGTCCATACAGATGAATTGTACGGGAAATGAGACCAGAACAGACCGAAGGATTCCTTGAGGACGGAATTATTACCCCGGAACGGATGCGTGCGGTTGAGAGGAACGCAACCGCACTCGGCGTCACCGAGATCCAGATGATGGAAAGCGCAGGAGCCTCGCTTGCTTCTTTCGTACTTGTCACCCGCCCCGGCCGCGTGCTGGTGCTCTGCGGAAAAGGGAACAATGGGGGCGATGGCATGGTCGCTGCCCGCCACCTCCAGCGCGGGGTGGAAACCGATCTCTGTTATCTTGATCTTGGCAGGCGGAGCCCATCCTGCGAGTACCAGCTTGCGGCTCTGAAGCGGTGCCGGGTCGGGCTCTATCCGTTCAGCTGCGCAGATGATATCAGATCTTTGCAACCAATCTTTAACGCAGCAGACGTCATCATCGATGCCCTACTGGGGACGGGCGCTTCCGGGTTCCTGAAGGACCCTCTTGCCTCGTGCGTTGCCATGGCCAATATCTCAAAGGCCATGATCATTGCCGCTGATGTCCCGACCCCGGGTATGCGGGCTGACCGGATCTGCGCTTTCCACAAGGCGAAGGTGGCTGGTTCGACCGTCCTTGATATCGGTATTCCGGTCGAGGCCGAGTGCTATGTCGGGCCTGGTGATCTCTCACTCATACCCGCACGGAGCAAAAGGAGCCATAAGGGCGCCGGCGGGGAAGTGCTGGTCATCGGCGGCGGGCCGTTCCAAGGTGCCCCGTATCTTGCAGGTCTTGGCGCCCTGCGGGCGGGTGCGGACATCGTCCGGATCGCATCGCCGGTCTTTGAACCGGTGCCGGACCTCATCTTCGAGAGGCTTGAAGGATCTTCGATCACAAAAGAACATACTGATCGGCTGATTGCCTTGGCGGGCCGGGCAGATGCTGTCGTCTGCGGGAACGGATTGGGCACGAAAAGCCATGCGGTGGTGCTGGCGGTCGCGCCGCACTGCAAAAAGGCGGTTTTTGATGCCGATGCACTCCGGCCCCCGCTGCCGGTTGCCCAAGAGGAGACAATATACACACCGCATGCCGGGGAGTTTGCCCGGATCACCGGCACAAAGCTGCCGGACGATACGGCCGGACGCGCACATGTGGCACAGGAAGCAGGATTGGATGGCACGGTACTCCTCAAAGGGCCGGTCGACATCATCACGGACGGCCGACGGGTCCGGTTCAACCGGACCGGTGACCCGGCCATGAGTGTAGGGGGAACCGGCGATGTGCTTGCGGGTGTTGCGGGGGCACTGCTCTGCCACATCCCTGCCTTCGAGGCGGCCTGCATCGCCGCATATGTGACCGGATCTGCGGGACAGCGCGTAGCAGCCGAGCGGGGAGAAGGGATGCTTGCATCCGATCTCGTGGACCGGCTGCCGGCCGAACTCTTCCGGAGACGTGCGTGAATGGTCGAGTTTACCCATATAACCGACGACCGGGCACAGATGGTTGACATCAGCGGAAAGGGGGATATCGTCCGGGAAGCTGTGGCCACCGGCAGAATTTACCTGCGTCCGGAGACCCTTGCTGCGATCCGGGGCGGTACGGTAGTGAAGGGCAACGTACTTGCCACCGCCAGGATTGCGGCGACCCTCGCGGTGAAGGAGACGCCCCGGATCATCCCCATGTGCCATACGATCCCCATCAACTCAATAAGCGTGGATTTTGTAGACGGCGACGGGTATATCGAGTCCATCGTGCGGGTGAAGTCCTCGGGAAAGACCGGTGTCGAGATGGAGGCGCTGACCGGCGTCTCGGTCGCTCTTCTCACCATCTGGGATATGGTGAAGTCCGCAGAAAAAGATGAATACGGCCAGTATCCTGTCACCCGGATCACCGGCATCAGGGTTGTGGAGAAGAAAAAGGGCTGATCCGGTGCCGCTGAGGGAAAACCGCCAGCCATTCGAAATCCCGGTGTACTTTAATATCCCATCTGTCTAAGACTATGGGAATACGGGATTCGTCCCGTTCCAAAGGAATGTGGCCCGTACGGGCTGAACCTTGAGGTGTTACGAGCGATGGTTAAATCGATGTATGCCTATGTCAGGGAGGCATGGAATAAACCTGACGCAAGCGAAGTAAAGAACCTGCTCTGGGACCGGATGCAGGCATGGCGCCGCGAAGGAAGCGTCGTACGGATCGATCACCCCACCCGCATTGACCGCGCGCGCGCCCTGGGGTATAAGGCGAAGCAAGGCATCGCCATCGTCCGCGTGCAGGTCCGGCGCGGCGGTCGCCGTCGCTCACGGTACGTCCGCGCCCGCCGCTCGGCACGCATGGGAAAGAACCGTATCACACCGGCAAAGAGCATCCAGCGAATCGCAGAAGAACGGGCATCCCGCCGGTACCCGAACATGGAAGTCCTCAACTCCTACTGGGTCGGGCAGGATGGAAAATTGAAATACTACGAAGTCATCCTCATCGACAGCCACCACCCGGCGGTCCGGAACGACCCCGTTTTCGCATGGGCAGCTGACCCTGCGAACCGCGGGCGTGCCGAACGCGGCAAGACCGCCGCCGGGCGCCGTGGTCGTGGCATGGGTGCCCGAGGCCGGGGAACCGAGAAGACCCGCCCCAGCATCCGCTCGCATGCGAACCAGGGCAAATAACCTATAGTCTTATCTTTTTTCCCGCGATGGTATCTTCATGAAGATCACCGACGCCTGCGTGTACCCGTATCCTGCCGGTGATTCCACCATCAACCGGCTTGCGTTTGAAGCCCGTGAATACGGCTATGACAGTATTGTTGCATTAGATACTCCTGCTGCAGAAATTTATGGCGTGACCGTTCTTGCCGGCATGTACCTTGCCGGTTCCACGTTAAAAGAAGTGCACGAACGAGCCAGAAAAGCCAGCGTGTCCGGGGTAGTGGTATCTGTTCAGGCAGGTGATAACGGGTTCAACCGTACTGTTGCCGGTACAAAATCTGTCTCCCTTCTCCGCGGGATTCACAAGGCGGACCGGCATGCATTCGATCACGTGACCGCAAAGATCGCCGCGGATAACATCATCGCCATCGACCTCGATCTTTCCGTGCTCGTTGCCGGTCGGGGACACCTTCGCCAGAAAGCGATCCGCCGGTACCGTGACATCGTCATCCTGCAGCACCGTTTCGAATTTCCGATCACGATCTCATCATCTGCCCGGTCGGTACTCGGCCTGCGCACGGTTCGCGAGGTTGCCGGACTCTGCTCGGTGATCGGTATGGACTTGTCTGATACGGAGCTGGCGCTGGCCGGTATCAGCAGGATCATGAGGCAGGCCGATGCAGCCGTAAAGGTGATCCCATGAGTGTACTTCCTCCCACGCTCCGGGAAAAACGCCGGTACATCCTGGCCCGGGTAGAACCGTCAGGACTCCCGCTGGACGCAAAAGATCTCTACTACACCCTGTATGAGGCGGTGACCTCTCTCTGGGGTGATGTCGTGACGGCTGCCATGCGCCCTGCCGTCATCTCATCAGAAAACGGATTTGTGATCCTCCGGTGCCGGCGGGGGACCGAGAGGGAGTTTGCCATTGCGCTCTCGACGGTGAATGGCTGCAATGACTGCACAATCGCGATCCGGGTATTTGCCATTTCCGGGACGATCGAGAGCCTGCGTGAACGGGTCAAAACCATGGATATATCAATTGCATCAAGACTGCCCCCGACAGACCGTGAACTCTTCTTTGATGGAAAGTCAGTAGAACTTGCCAGCAGGAACGGACAGAAGTTTGATGTAATTGAAAAGGGATTTAAAAATGCACACCGATTGTTTCTGACAAGAGAGGATCTGGAGGATTCATAATGCAACCACAATACCAGATGGGATATGACCGTGCGATCACCGTTTTTTCGCCAGACGGACGCCTGTACCAGGTGGAATACGCCCGTGAGGCGGTAAAACGGGGGACGACCGCTGTCGGTATCAAGGCAAAGGACGGCGTTGTCCTGATCGTTGACAAACGCGTCAGCTCGAAACTGCTGGAACCCTCATCGATTGAAAAAATTTTCAAGATCGACGAACATATTGGCGTTGCATCTTCCGGTCTCGTCGGGGATGCACGGGCTCTTGTGGACCGGGCGCGGATCGAGTGCCAGATCAACCGGGTCTCCTATGATGAGGAGATCGAGGTAGAGGCGCTCGCCAAAAAACTTTGCGACCACATGCAGACGCTCACCCAGTACGGTGGAATCCGCCCCTACGGCACCGCGCTCCTGATTGCGGGCGTGAGTGATGGTGAGGGGCGGCTCTTCGAAACCGACCCGTCAGGGACCCTTCTTGAATACAAGGCGACCGGGATCGGCATCGGACGTCCTGCTGCCATGAAAGTCTTTGAGGAGGAGTACAATACCGGCCTTTCCATCCAGGAGGTAATCAAGCTCGGCCTCAAGGCACTCCATTCCGCGACTGAGGGCAAGTTCGATGTTGATACCGTGGAGATCGGGGTCATCGAGCACGAAAACCCGGTATTCCGGAAGATGAGCAAAGACGAAGTCGCTTCGTTTGTCGAACAGTTCAAACAGTGAGTGAACGCCAATGATCCCGCTGGAGAGCGCGGTAGTGGCCCGGCTGGAGAGCTACGGTGAGCGGTTTGAGATCCTGGTCGAACCGCGTCTCGCCGCACGTGTTCGGCAGGGTGAAAACCTGAATATCGAGGATGTGGTCGCTGCTCTCAACGTTTTTGGGAACGCCTCGCGGGGAACGCGTGCATCTGATGAGGCGCTCGCAAAAGTCTTCCACACCACTGATTTTGCAACGGTGGCGAAACGGATCATCGAGAAAGGTGAGATCCATCTCACGGCCGATCAGCGCCGGCAGATGACGGAGGAGAAACGCCGGCAGGTGATCACTTTCATCGCCCGCAACGCGATCAACCCCCAGACCAACCACCCGCACCCCCCGCAGCGCATCGAGATGGCGATGGAGGAGGCGCGGGTGAACATCGATCCCTTCCGTCACCTTGATGAACTGGTAAAGGAAACCGTCAAGGCGCTGCGCCCGATCCTGCCCATCCGGTTTGAAGAACTCCGGGTTGCCATCAAGATCCCACCTGACTTTGCCGCACGCGCATATGGCGATATCGCGGCGGCGTCAACGATGGAGAAGGACGAGTGGCAGAAGGACGGGTCGTGGGTCTGCGTCGTCCGGATCCCGGCCGGCATCCAAGGAGAATTTTACGACCTGATCAACAAGATCACCAAGGGAGAGGGACAGGTAAAAATCCTCAATCAAGTATATTAATTCCGGGGACAAATATAAGAAGACAGTTCGGTGGATTACAATCATGCCAAAGTCGGATAAATCAGCAAAAGGAAAAGTTACCGGAAGTGCAGGACGTTACGGCTGCAGGTACGGGCGGTTTGTGCGCAAGAGGGTCGCAGAGATGGAGAAGATCTCGCGGTCATCCCACCGCTGCCCGAAATGTGACATGATGTCTGTCCGGCGGGCAGGTACGGGCATATGGGAGTGCCGGAAGTGCGGGTACAAGTTCGCGGGCGGCACGTACCAGCCCCAGACCCCCGCCCTCCGGATTGCGCTGCGCACCATGGACCGCACGGCCGTTGAGGAAAACCCCGAACAACCCTGATCGGCCATGGCAAGTACTTACAAGTGCGCACGGTGTAAACAGAAGGTCGAGATTGATGTCAACGTCCGGTGCCCTTACTGTGGACATCGCATCCTGTTCAAGGAACGGGGCGCCGCCATCAAGGAACTCAAGGCGCGATAATCCCTCTGCCTTTCCCGCCGCAATTCATTTTTATTCTCTTTTTCCCATATACTTTTGAGGATATTCTGTGCCTACGCACGTAGCGCTGTTCCGGTTCACCACAGATAATGCGGAACGTATTTATCAAACTCTTGTCCCGGAACTTGCCGGAGAAGTGAACTCCCGGTCCGTGACACGCTGCTGGCTGGAGGGATCACACATACTCGTTTTACAGGTCGAGGCGCGGGACGTGTCAGCGATGCGGGCGGCGCTCAATATGTTCCTGCGGCTGATCAGCGTTGCTGATGAGATGCAGGATCTGGTACGATGATGTGGTTATGTACGTGTGCCCGGGATTACTGACATAGCGCAGGAGTTATCCGGAATTTGAAATTTGATCTCTGTTCTTCCTCATGTGCTGCCGTGCCGATACGGTTATCGAAAATAAAAAAATCCGGCTGCGTGATTAGAAAATTTTCAAAAAATTTGTCAGGATTGTCGGCAATCTTCAAAAAAATTTGCTCGTGAAAATTAAAAAAAATGTACGGCAGCGTCATCGATCATTTTTGAAATAGTCCATCAGGGCCATCGAACAATTTCAAAAAATTCAAAACCATTCCACAATTCAGGACGCCGGCTGAACCATGCCCCGGGGGTAAAACGGAAATAATCAGCCCGTTTGTGAAAATAACCGATTATAACCCGTTTTCCGGCGCCCCTCAAAGAACGGCCGCCAATGGCCTCCGGTTGATAGATCTACCATCGGATCGATCTAAAACCCATCCGGTTTTCCGGGGCCGCTGCAGACCCGCTAAATTGGCCGATTTTTTCCTGATTAAAATGCGTATTTTTTGAAAATAATCGATTATATCGATATTTTCCGTCGGCGTCACCGTCGTTTCCCGTGGAGATTTTTTGGCCCTCGTCCGTTTGTCAATCCGGGCGTTTTACGGGCTTATTTTTCTGCGGGGCTTTTGGAATCTGATCCAGCCTTGATCGGGAAGATTCAAAGAACGGCCGAATCCAGACCCCAACTCTGCATAACGGTGCAGAGATCTGATAATGCGATAATTGCCGCAATCCTTTTTCTGCAGGAAATACTGGCACTCAAAGAAAAAACTGATTTATCTTATGCTGCGTTCGGGGCGTTCTTACCCTCTATCGCTGACTTGATCTGTGCCTGCAACTGCTCGAACTTCCCCTGCAGGAGCTTCTCCTGCTTCTCAAGAGATTTGATCCGGAGTTCGAGCATCTCGACCTTCTCCGCCAGTTTCTGGTCGATGACATTCTTTTTCTTCTGCACCATGACCGTTCCGACACTCAGGTACATCGTGGAATCATCGGCAGCATCCTTGATCTCTTCCTGTGCACGCTTTCCTTCGCGCACGGCCATCTCGTACTGGGCTTTCTGCGAGAGGATTGCCTGGAGCTGCTGCTGCACCTGCTGCAGCTGGGCAAGCTGGTTCTGGACTTTTGGTGAAATGTTCTGCATCTTCACGCTCCTGATTATGTTCGGTCAGCATCGATAAAAATTGTTCCCTTACCCTGATGGCGGGGCGGGCTCCCGTGGTGCGTTCACCGGATCCGGCCATATGAACGGGGTGCACCCTGATACCTCCCCTCTGCCCTGATATCTGGAGAGGAGATTCTGGTTCACCGTTGTTCTTTCCTCACGCGAAAAATGTGCATCCCCGTAGAAGCCAAAAGAGGGAAGAGCATTGATGAACCGGAATGGTTTCCGGTTCAGGGGACTGGCAGGAATCAGAATTCCCTATGTCCTGTTCGTCAGGTTGATCGCGTTCACCAGTGCCTCGACTGACGCGAGCACGATATCGTCACC
>Ga0326727_10027570_pt1 | contig 10417 bp, 16 predicted proteins | sample MB2enrmetagenome_FD_207643 | JGI IMG/M metagenome (GOLD analysis project Ga0326727, IMG submission 207643) | Lab enriched peat soil microbial communities from McLean, Ithaca, NY, United States - MB29MY | ecosystem: Environmental > Terrestrial > Soil > Wetlands > Peat | place: USA: New York...
GGATCATCGATTTTCGAGCCGACCCAGTCGAAGCGCTGATCGATCTATGCGCAAAGGGAGAGCAGGCCTGAGGTGCTCGTTGCTACGAAGCACGCCGTCTCGCCGGAGATGCCCATTGCGGGCACGCCCGCGTGGATTCGTCTCCTCACCGGTGGAACGTGGACGCGATCCAGCGGCGATATTGTTGAGCCTACTCATGAAATCGTTGACGTCACGGCCCCTTCCAGCAATACCGAGGAGACTGCGTGGGACCCAATTACTTTGCTGAGAGTCGGCGGACGATTCTCGGCCTACTGTGGATTGCAAGAGCTCACGGACCGGTGAAAGTGTCCAGGTGCACAGGAGCGTTAGCCTATTCGAACTGAAAAGCAGAACCATGAAAAGCCTTTACGGTTACCATGCCGACCAGCCCGTCACGCCTGGGAACCACGTCGAAACACCGGGCGATTGAGAGGGCGCTAGTTGGCCGGTCGCCAACCTGCCAGTTACGCATCAGCGAGCCTCTGGGCAAAGTACTTCAGGTCCGGCTTTTTCTCCGCGAACCCCAGGGCCTGCCATTCCTTCAGGAGGCTGCAACGCTTGCCGATCTTTTTCCCCTCATCGGTCTCCGTTGATTGGGCATGCTCCTCGATCCAGGAGCGCAGGAGCGCCTCCACTGAGGCCCCTCGAAGCGACGCGAACTCCCCCAGTGTCCCATGCAACAGGACCGGCATGTCGACTTGGACCATGCGTTTGCGCTGCCGCAGCCATGTGGGCTCAGAGTCCACAACTGTGACGCTGCACCCCAGCGCTACAGACAGGCAACGCGCCGCACCCTGAAGACGATCATCCAACAGGAACCTGCACGACTTCATCCTTCGACCTCACCCTTTCAAATGTATCCAAGCGAGCCTAAATTGGGAAAGTTCTTCCTCCCCCGGCCCAGCTCTACGGGTCCAGGAGAGACCCTGGCGCGGCAAAAGGCAGACGGTATATACTCGGGTTGGGAGACAAAATATGGCCGGCCAGAATGCCCGCGCGCTGCTTATCGTCGACGTGCAAAACGACTTCTGTCCCGGTGGAAGCCTTGCAGTGGAGGAGGGGGATCATGTGGTTGAGGTAATCAACCGCCTCATGCCGCTTTTTGATCGCGTGGTGGCGACGCAGGACTGGCATCCGAAGGATCATGTCTCCTTTGCCTCCAGCCATCCCGGAAAGAAAGTGCTCGACATCGTGGATTCGGACGGAATCCAGCAGGTACTCTGGCCCGACCACTGCATCCAGGGTACCCCGGGTGCGGAGTTTTTTTCGCGTCTGGAAATCGGCAGGATCGAACTTGTCCTACGAAAAGGTTTGCGTCGCAGTCTGGATTCTTACTCGGCGTTCTTCGAGAACGATCACGTGACAGACACCGGCCTGCGCTATTATCTGTCGGGGCTCGGAACCAGGGAGATTTTTCTTTGCGGGCTGGCCACTGACTACTGCGTACGCTCCTCCGCCCTGGATGCCCGCCGGCTCGGATTCGAAGTCTCCGTGGTCTGCGACGCCTGCCGCGGCGTGGATTTTCCCCAGGGAAGCGTCGAGAAAGCGCTCGCGGAGATGAAAGCCTCAGGCATCCGTCTGGTCAGCTCGACGCATGTGAACTGAATGTGAAGAAAGACGACCGCCGAGGCTACGCCTCGGGGCTTCCGTGCGGATCATGGGAGTAACCGAGCACGGCGTCCACGAGTACCCGGTGCCCGTTCGGCGAATAAGCGAACGCGCCGCACCAGGCTATGCACGCGCCGGATCAATGTGGACAAATGCCCGGGAAACTTCCTCCACCCGCTCGATCTCCTCCTGCACTTTCTCACTGATGTCGTGGGCTTCCACCACGGAAAGACGCCTGTCCACATCGACATGGACGGCGACCTCGATTGCCGTGCCTACGTAATGCGCGGACACGTCATGCAGATTGAGGACTCCCGGCACGGCGCAGGCGCGTGCCTTGATCATTTCCACCAGGGCGGCCGGAGGAGCCTCGCCCATGAGATACTTCATATTGGACCTGCCGATCCCGAAGCCCGCACGGATGATCCACAGCCCGACGAGAATGGCCGCAATGGGATCAAAAATGGCGAACCCCAAGTTGGATGCGCCGACCCCCAGGATGACCGCCGCCGAGATGAGGACGTCATTTCTGTGATCAGTAGCGGATGCCATCAGCGCGGTGCTGCCCGTTCGCGAGGCGGTGATTCGCGCGTAGACGTGCATGCCAAGCTTGATCACGAGGACACAGGCGAGAACGACAATGGGCAGGATCCCTTTCTGGATTCGCTCCCCAGTGAAAAGACGCGTCACGGACTGGGCAATAATCTCGAAGCCGACAATACCCGTCAGAATAGCCACGATCAGCCCTGCTAGGGGCTGCGCCCGCTTGTGTCCGAAAGGATGGTCTTCATCCGGAGCTTCGTACGAGCTCCTGATGCTCACAAAGACGATGGCGGAGGCTACGATATCGGTCAGCGAATTGAAGGAATCCGAGATGATGGCGATCGAGTTGAAGGAAAAGCCGACAAGTATCTTTCCCGTGAACAGGACCGCGTTTCCCACTATCCCCATCCAGACCGCGAGCCTCTCCTGTTTGTCGACGAAGCCCCTTTTCATGCGCTCGCCACCATAGGACGCTCTGGTAAAGGCTGTCAACTGTTTCCCAAAAAAGAGGGGCGCCCGAAGGCGCCCCTTGAGGCCTCATGTCCGTCCGGTTTCTGGCTCCCCGCCGGAGGCGCTTTCGGGAGCGCTCGAGCCGCTTGTCGCTTTCTTTCGATCCACGAAACGCTCGAACGCTTCCTTGCCCTCTTCGTTCCAGAAGTCATGGGCGTAGCGCCACCACTCCTTGTCCCCGTGCCAATCCCCCCGATGCCAGGACTCCTTGCGGAACGGGTTGCCGCGCCAGTGGTTGCGTCCCCCCGGGCTCCGATTGCCCATGGCGCCGAATATGATCTTCGCCAGGAGCAGGATTCCAAAGCCCTGCCAGTAGTTGATTTCTCCGAGGTGAAAGATCGCGGGCATGATCCAGTTCCACAGGATCATCACGAGCCACCCGAAGATCAGCGCGAAGACAGCCGCAAAGACCACGCCGGCAAGGACCATCCCCGCGATGCGAAGGCCGCGCTGGCCGGGACGGCCGTGTAAATGCGCATGCCAGGTCTGCCGTTCTTGCTCTCCCGTCATACAGTTCCTCCCTCGAGCGCTTTTCGCAGCGCATGGATCGCGCGGTGTTTGCGTGCCAGGAGGGTTCCGATGGGGACGTCCCATTCCTCCGAGAGCTCTCGAAAGCTTCTCCCTTCCAGCTCGGTCGCCACCAGTACGGACTTCTGCACGGGAGCCAGGGATTCGATGGCCTCGAAAAGCCTCTCCCGGTTCTCTTTCCACTCAGCCGCGAGGGATGCCTCATAGCGCTCGTCCTGCACCGGCTCGGTCAAAGCCACAGCCTTGCGCGGGGCCGCCCGGTAGGCGTCCACGATGCGGTTCCTGAGGGAGCGATACACGTACGCGGTCAGATCTGCAATAGGAGCCGTCACGTCGGCCTTCTCGAAAATGCCCACCACGACGTCCTGCACGATGTCCTCCGCGTCCCGGTCCGCACTGTCCTCGATCCATGAGCGCGCGTAACCGACCAGCTTGTGCCATTCGGTTGCCACGAAGTCCGCGATTCGCGTCTTTTGCGTATCTGCGCTCACGCTATCAAAGACGGGAAACTCGCCCGCTTATTGCATCTGATGGAATGCCCCGAAGGAAGGCCTGCAGGATCTCGGCGAGCGCGTCGGGAGCGCTCACCTGAAGCCAGTGGTCAGCTCGTGGGATGGTTTCGATGGCAGCGGAAGGAAAGTGACGATGCATGACGGAGACATCCTCCCGAGTTACGTAGGGCGACCTTCCGCCGGCAACAAGGAGCGCCGGGCCCTCGTAGGTTCCCGTCACGTTGGCAAAGTCCGAGCTCACGGTGGAGGCTTCAAGCGCCGGCACGTTCAATCGCCACCGGAATCCCCGGCCCTCCCTAACGGCGTTGGTGAGGATGAATTGCCTCGCACCTACATCTGGAAGGATAGACTTGAGCAGATCGTCCAACTCCGTTCGTGAGCGGCACCGGCCGATATCCGAGTGAAAAGCCGAAAGCTCAGCCTGGTGCCCCGGCGCGTAGGCGCGCGGTGCAATGTCGAGGGAGACAACCCCGGCGGTGAGATCGGGGTGAGCAATGGCGAACCCCATGGCCACGAGTCCGCCCATGGAATGCCCTATCAGCCGAAGGGACCCAGGAGCGTGACGCCCGGCCCATTCCTCGACGTCCTGCACACACGCAAAGAGGGAGTGCTCCGCCGCGTGCGGTGAATCCCCGTGATTGCGTAGATCGACGAGCAGGATTCGGCCGATGTCCAGGAGCCGACGCCCCATTCCCACCCAGTTCTGGGACGAGCCGAACAGCCCGTGGAGGAACACTATCGGCGGTCCTTCCGCGCCGCCAAGATCCCGAAAGGCGAGATCCATGAGCAAAGATAACGACGCCTACGGCAAGCCGGCGACCATTTCACCAATGCTTGCTGAGCGGGAAGCGATGGCCCCGGCCGCGTGCGTGCTGGACCGGGCGCGCCTCGTGGTCAGAGCGATGGATCTTGCGGTCTCAGCGGGGGCCGCCCGCTTTTCTTCCAATGCGCGGTCGATGGAGCCAGAGATTTCCACGACAGCCTTGACTCGCGGCGCACCGCCAGGTTCGTTTCCACTTGACGGCTTGTGACGCTTGCGAAGTCGGCCACGAAGGCGCCAATCTGCGACGCTCGCACGGCCACCAATCACGCGTTGCTGCACCTCGATTCCGGCCGTCGGGTAGCGCCGCATGATCCTTTCGCGCATCGTGTTCCTCATGACCGTTCGTTACTGAATCTGATAGTCCGCGGGGTCTCGAAATCAAATACCATAACTCGAACGAGTCAAACACCGCATAGTTGAACAGGTGCTCATTTATGACGATACTGACTATGTCCATGCGATCTGCGCTCCTGTACCTTGCCCTCGTTGCAGTTTTTGCTTCGCCCACACCGATCGCTGCAGCGCCGGCCACAGCTTCCTTGCAAGCCATCCTGACAGCGCCCTCCGCCGCCCAGGCTGCCGCCGGCTTTGACCTCTACCGGTGGGACAGATTCCCTTCGATACTCGTTATTGACACGCAAGATCTCGGCTTCCAGGACCGGATGTTCTCCCGGCTCGCATTTTTCCTGGAAAAGCGCGGGTTCCGAGGCAGGCTCTTGGACAACAAAACCCTGGAAAACCTGCATGGTTGGAACGCGCACGACTACGGACCCGAGGGGTTGGCATCATTTTTCAACGCGGCAGAATTGACCGGACTCACCCTGAATGTCCAGGAAATCACGTTGAGAGACCTTGCGCTGAGCCAAGGTATCCTTGCGTTGGTGCGGGACCGCTATGCGCCCGGCGCGGGAGGCATTCTCTCGATCTCACGGTCTTCCTCCGCGATTGAACGCCGCCTGCTTCTCGCTCACGAATCCTTCCACGGCATTTTTTTCGCTTCTTCGGAGTACCGCGAGTTCTGCTTCAGGCTTTGGGACTCTCTGAGCCCCGGGACGCGGGCTTTCTTTCGAAGGTTTTTGGACGAGCTGGGCTATGATGCCGACTATCGCTACCTCTGCGTCAACGAGTTTCAGGCATACTTGATGCAACAGCCCATCCGCTACGCTCCTGAGTATTTTCAACGGGTGACGAGGAGGTTCGGCGGGGGCAGCGTGCCCGTGAGCGGCATGCTGGAAGCAGCCAGCCGGCTGAACGCCTTCCTCGAGTTGCGGTTCGGCATTCGCGCCGGCGGGACGGCGGACTCGCGGGGAACTTCGGGAGCGTCGGGATGAGCCTGCGCGGACTCGGGCTCGCGCTTATTTTGGGGACCGTGGCGACACTCGCCGCGTTTGGGCATCCCCACGTTTTCATCAACAACCAAATGACGGTCCTCTTCGACGGTGGCATACTGAAGGGGATGACTTTCCGCTGGGCGTTCGACGACATGTTCTCTGAGATGATCCTGACCGACTTCAAGCCGAACGCGGACGGGAACTTCAGCGCAAAGCAGACGGCTACCATCAAGGCAGGCGCCTTCGACAACCTGGAAAACTACCACTATTTTCTCTCTTTTTTCGTCGACGAGAAGCGCTTGAAGAAGATCCGCATCGAGCAGTTCACCCCGAGTGTCTCGGAAGGCGAAAAACTGGTCTACTCTTTCTTCGTCCCGCTCGACGTTCCCGTTACGACCGATGAACAGAGCGTGCGTGTAACCGTCTACGATGACACCTACTTTGTCGCGTTCGACCTAATGCACGCCGAAGACGTGACGGTAAAGGGAGACGATGGGGTCTTCGTGGGGCTTTCGATAGAGAAGACGAAGGTGAAACCCCTTTGGCCTGGGCAGTATATGCCGGACAACCTTGTGATCCGGTTCAGGGAGAAATCATGAAGCGGTCTGTGCTTGTGCTTGCGCTCTTTCTGGCTTCCTCCGTATGCTTCGCGCAGGAAGCGCCCAACCCGTTCACGGCGCACAACACACGGCCACGCACCGGCGTGTTTACGACAATCACGTCGGGAGCCTTCGCTTTCATTTTCAGCGTCATGGCGCCCGTCCAGCAGATGCTCAATGAGAGCCTAGCGAGCATGACGCGGGCTCTCAAGGGCTCACGCTCGCTTGGCGGGCTTCTCCTCGTGGCTGTCCTTGGCTTGGCGTACGGCATCTTCCATGCGGCGGGCCCCGGGCACGGCAAGACGATCGTTTCCTCGTTCCTTCTTGCTAACGAAGGAAGGATCCGCGAGAGCTTCATCATTGGCTATCTCGTGGCTGCCGTACATGCCCTGTCTGCGCTCACCGTGGTCCTTATCCTCTACTACCTGATTCGCGGCATTTTCGCCACTGGCGTCGAGCAGGCAAACCATTTGATCCAGCTCGTCACGTTCGCCGTCATCACGGTAATCGGGGCTGTCATGTTGGTCAGACGCGCCATGGGCAAGGGTCACCACCACCACCCGCCTGATGTCGAACCTCGTCAGCACCGCGACAAGGAGCCGCCGCATGGCCTCAGCCTGAGGAGCCTCTTGGGGATTGCGTTGCCCGCGGGCATCATTCCCTGCCCGGGGGCGGTGGCCGTGGTCCTGTTTGCTCTTTCACTCAACATGCTTGCTGTGAGTATTCTGGCGGTGTCTTCCATCTCGGTGGGAATGGGCACGACCATCAGCGCAACGGGGGTAGTGGTGATCCTAGTGAAAAGGGGGGCAATCCGCGCGGTAGCGGGCGCGCACGAAGAGCGCGACCCGAGGATCCGGCAAGTCATCGAAATCGCCGGGGCGACAATCCTTTTTCTTTTTGGGCTAGTCTTCTTCTTGGCCCAGCTCTGAGGAGAGCCGGTTTTTGCGGAGCACCTCGAGAAGCGCTTGCACGCCCCCGGCAAAACGCTTGGAAGTCTCTACGTAACCCCACCCCTCCTGCATCTGCCAGAGCCCGTCGTACGCTCGGTCGCTATACGAGCGGATGAAGTGCGGAACGCCATCCTCTTCCAGGATGCCGTGAAGGAGCGAGGCCTCGGCCTCGTTTCTCAACGGCAGTCGGGAACTCTGCTCGCGCATACCTTCTACCCTCGTGTGAGCCGCATCTGCTCGAGCGTTGCGCGGTTGTCGTTGAGGAACTCCAGGAAATACTGCTGGATGCCGGCGAAGAACTCCCGCTGCATCAAGGCGCCCGGCCTCGTGATGTAGCGGTAGTGCCAGCTCTCGTAGCGATATCCGGTGACCTGCTCGTAGTCCGCGGGGTAGGAGAGGGTGAAGCCGTACTCCCACGCATGCGCCGTCACCCAACGGCCCTCCCGAGTCTTCTCGTAGCCGTCGCTAACGGTGCCAAAATCGATTGCAGTTCCCAGCTGATGCTGGGAGAACCCGGGATGCGCCGACTCCCGTTCCGCCGTCTCCTTTCCGTACATCTTCGTTTCCCGAGCAAAGAGCCCCTCTTGGTACTTATAGGAGCGGTACGTGGAGGAGAATGTGATGGTCACTCCGTCAACGCGCGCCGCGCGCACCATCTCAAGTACGGCCGGCATGATGGACTTTCGGAGCATCAGGTTGGGCCACGTGGTTCGAAGGGAATAGTCCGAGAGCGGGACGAGATCCGGAGGAACAAAGTCAGCGGGGAGAGCGTGTTGCTTATCCACCAAGACGAGAAGGTCCGCAGGCTGATCCAGCACCTGCCCCATGAGCTTTAGAAACGCAGCGGGCTTTGCCAGGATTCGGTCACGAACATCCGTAGGCATGTCGGCGGCCATTCTTCGCAGATCGTCCACAGAAAGGGAGAACTCGGGAGTGGTCCCGGTTCCCGCCTCCACGGCGACCGGCAGAAGAAGGCACATCAGAAGGGCAGGAATGGTACGCATCATTCCAAGTGTCGGCATTCTCTGCAAAGACCGAAAAGCGTAATGGAGTGGTCGTCGATCTCGAAGCTTTCCTTCCTGCCGATTGCGGTAATCATCTCCGACTCCAGGCAGAGGTCCAACTCGATCACGCGGTGGCACTTCGTGCATGCCAGGTGATGATGGTGGTGATCGGTTTCGCAAAGGCGGAAGGAATGCGTGCCGTCAGCGAACTCTATCCGGTCCAGGACCTTCATCCGCACCAGTTTGTCGATCGAGCGGTAGACAGTGGCTCTCCCGATGCGCGGATTTGTGCGGCGCAGCTTCTGCAGCAGCTCATCCGCTGAGAAGGCCGAGCCGGAGCGTCCCAGTCGAATCAGGCTCTTTGCGATGACGCGGCGAGGCTCGGTTTTCCTTTCTCCGAGCTCCTCGAATGCTTCGTTGATCCTTTTCTCGATGTCCATAGGGCTTTTTCCACGCTCCTCCGATGATAATCGTTTTCTCCTGGCATGCATAGACTCTGCGGTTTGCAATGCTGGGCGGCCTCCTTCCATCAGGAGCCCGGCGAAATCAAAGCGCTTCGAATGTCATCCAACTGACGCAGCATCCAGTCCCGTGCGTTTCGCCGAGGGGCATGGTTTCCGTCAAGTCGACAACAGGAATTTTGGCGGTCTTGGCTTCACCAAGCACCCGGGCGGCGGGAGAGGAACTGGGGCCGGGGATCACCTGGTGCGCCATCTTGCTGGCTTTCTTCGGTCCCTGGAAGAAGGGTCCCCGTGGTAGGGGTACATCGCTTCTTTATCAGGTCTCGTCTACTGAGGCGCGCTCCTGGGGGACGGGCTGCGGCGCCAGCCCGCGCGGCAAGCCGCGCATCTCGACAGAGAGCAGCGGCTGATATCAGGGTGCATTAATCAAGACAGTTTCATTATATTCAGCAGAAGGGGGGAGCCGGAAAACTCGCGATGAAACTGTTGGTGTTTCTTGCTGCGTTCCTTTTCCCCGCATTCGCTATTCTCGGGCAGGATTTTTCCGAGCTCGTGAAAACCGGAAATGCACAGGAAATACAGGAAGCGCTCGCCCAAGGCGCTGACGTCGAGGTGACCGACTTTCCGTTCTGGAAAGTCACGCCCTTTCGGGCTGAGGCTGCACATCAATACCAGATCGATTCTGAAGGTCTGACGCCGCTTATGCTTGCCGCCACCTTCAACCATGACCCTCAGGTCATCTCTGTGCTTCTGAAGGCGGGCGCCAAGATCGACGACAGGGACTACGAGAGCGGAACGCCGTTGATGTGGGCGGCGGAGTACAACTCCAACCCGGCCGTCATCTCCGCTCTGCTTGCCGCCGGGGCTCGCATTGATGACCGGACAGCCGTGGGAGTGACTGCTCTGATGCTTTCCGCCAGGAGCAACGCGAATCCGCAAGTCATCTTCGTCCTTCTGCGCGCGGGTGCAAAAATCGAGGATAGGGATGCGGACGGGTATACGCCCCTGATGTGGGCCGCGGAGAACAACCCGAACCCGGCAATCATCTCAACCCTTGTGGAGAGCGGAGCTAAGACCGACGACGCGACCTCTGACGGCTGGACGGCGTTGACGTTCGCGATCGTGAACACCAAGAACCCAGTGGTCGTTTCGACACTACTGCAGGAAGGAGCAAAGGCTGAAGATCGGACATCAGAGGGCTGGACGCCCCTTATGTTCGCCGCGATGAATGCCCAAAATCCTGAGGTTATTTCCATTCTCCTGAAAGCCGGAGCAACCGTCAACGAGAGAAACGCCGCCGGTTCGACGCCCCTGATGCTGGCAGCTCGTTTCAATGACAATCCCGAGATTGTCTCAACCCTCCTGGCTGCCGGGGCAGATTCGACGGTGAAGGACAAGTTTGGAAAGACGGCCCTGGACTACGCCGCAAAGAACGAGAAGCTGCTGGGAACACATCAACTGGAAGAACTGAGAACGGCTCGAGACTAAAGGGACAACTCCTGGGGATAGGTCAGAATCTGTCCCAGG
>Ga0326727_10027572_pt1 | contig 10417 bp, 11 predicted proteins | sample MB2enrmetagenome_FD_207643 | JGI IMG/M metagenome (GOLD analysis project Ga0326727, IMG submission 207643) | Lab enriched peat soil microbial communities from McLean, Ithaca, NY, United States - MB29MY | ecosystem: Environmental > Terrestrial > Soil > Wetlands > Peat | place: USA: New York...
GTCGCCGGTGCGAGTGAGCTTGAATGTGAATGACTGCCCACCCTGTGTGAAGGTGCCCGGCAAAGTCTTGCCGTCCGACGCGAGAGTGCCCGCGAAAGTCGGTTCACCCGCGACGCCTTTCAACCGGAATGTGCAGTTGCCGTTGTTGAAAGTGATCGCCTCCAGCGGGATTCCGACGGCGTGCTGGGCAGGGATGGTGATGGAGCCGATCCAGCCGCTCGCGTTCTTGTCCAGATCCACTTCCACATCGAGCCGCTGACCGGGAATGTCAATGGACCCGGTCCAGTGTCCGGTCGGGCCTTGCTGCGCGGAAAGCGCGCCGGCCAAAAGGAAAAATCCGAGCGCAATGCGAGTTGTCGCGGTTCCCATGCCGCAAGTATCTCAGATGCAATTATTGCAAGCCCGCAATCGACGGCGCCCGATCAGTACTTGAAGCCGGGCAACTCCACGCGCGTGGCGATGTGGTCGCGAATCCAGTGCGCGTCGAAGAATTCTTTCGGGTCGATCTGCACTCCGTCGAGTTGCATGCTGAAGTGGATGTGATCTCCGCCGGCCATTCCTGTCATCCCGCTCTTGCCGATGATCTGCCCGCGCTTCACCGTGTCGCCTTCATGGACCGCGAACTCGCTCATGTGCCCATAGATCGACTGCAGTCCATACCCGTGGTCGATCACCACGCAGTTTCCATAGATGCCGAGCGGCGCTGCGTACACCACCTTCCCGTCGTTTGAGGCTTCCACGCCGATGTGCGGAGTGATCGCCAGATCGTAGCCGAGGTGCACTTCCTGATCCACCTTCTTTCCGTGATACATATAGTTACGGACGTCAGCGAAATTCGCTTCCACTTGCGAATTATGCTCCTGCAGGAAGGGCTGCGACCACAGGAATCGGCCTTCGGTCTTGCTGCCGAGATCGGCCAGCGTCTTGTTGTTCACGACGCGCATGTCCCGATTGATCTTCACGAAGCGGTCGATCATTTCGCCAGAGCCGGTGGGATCCAGCTCGTTCACCACTTTCTGGATGAACGCATCGTCGAGAACCAGGTCGCGCACGCGGTACTTCGGCTGCTCCTTCGGAGGGAAAATCGTCACCATGCGGCCGGTAACATCGGTTCCCGTGGGGTTGGTGGCGAACACCAGCGGCGTCGTGCTGAGCGGCGTGTTCCAGGGGAAGGCGTACAAGGAGAAGAGGCTTGGCTTCCCACCGGGCATCGGCCAGCTTCGGAACGTGTTCATGCCGACGCGCACTCCCGAATCGGTGACATAGCCGCTCACGTTGAAGGTCACCACATCCGCCATGCCCAGGTAAAGATAGTGCTGCTCAGAATCGACGCTGAGCATGGGTGGGCGGCTCACTACGGTCACGTCGCGGCTCACGGATGCAGTGGCGCCGCGAAAATCGTTGGATATCGCCTCTACCGTCAGACGGGCCGGACCGTCCTTCAACTGCGGCGTGGTCTTCAGGCCTGCCGTGAAGCTCCAGACCGATGGCGGAACATGACGCGTCCACAGGATTCGGTTGGCCGGAAGGGCTTTCTCATAGACGTCGTAACGAGCGCCGTTCTGCTCCACCCACGCATCGATTTTCCGGACACCATGGGAGTCCGCGACCTGCACCTTCACCGGTGTGGCCGACCCCAGCGCTGTTAGGGAGGACGGCAAATCCACCCGAGGGGTCTCCGAGAAAAACACCAACAGGCCGATAGAAAGGAGGACGAGGAGGAAAAGAACGCCAAACAGAAATCCCGGACTTCTCACAGACTCAGGATAGCGTGCCGCTCCCGCGAAGCTGTCCGAAAACGTCTCAGCCTTGGGCGCGTAACGTCTGGCTGATGCCCGAATCTAACGTGTGCCGTTGCGGGATAGGAGGAATCCGTTTCCCGCGCACAGTCTTGAATTCGGCGGTCATTCCGCCGAGGAGTTCTAATGCCTTCAATGTTGAAGACCGCAACCGCCCGGCATGCGCCCCGCCCGCTCCTGCTCGTGGCTGTCTGCCTGCTGTCGATGCTCATGCCCGCGGGTCTGCCCGGGCGGGTCATCGTAATCGCCCAACACGTAATCGCTCAACAATCCGGGACGCCCGGAGACAACACGGCTTTCCACGCCGACTCAAGTCTGGTGATGGTGCCGGTCACTGTCACGGACCGGAACGGCGCTATCGTCAACGGCCTGCCACGGGACGCATTCAGCGTTAAGGAGAACGGTGTCGAACAGAAAATCCGCTCGTTCAGCATTGAGGAGGAACCGGTATCCATCGGCGTCGTGTTCGACCTCAGCGGCAGCATGAAAGAATCGCTTGGCGGCGCCCGGCAGGCGCTTCGAGCCCTCACCGCGTCGGCTAATCCCGACGACGAGGCGCTTCTTGAGACTGTCTCGACTCACCCGAAATCGGTGCTTGGATTCACTAACGACGTGAACGAGTTGTTGAGCATGGTGGCGTACGAAAAGGCTCGCGGCGACACTGCGCTGGTGGATACGGTAGGGCTGTCGCTCGATCACATCCGATCAGCCGCGCACTCGCGGAGGGCGCTGGTTGTGATTTCCGACGGGATGGACAACCACAGCCGTCACACGCAGGGCGACTTGCTGAACCGGGCCATGGAGGCAGATCTGCAAATCTACACGATTTCCATCTTCAATCCGCCAGCCAACCGGAAGGCCTCACAGCTCATGGAGGAGCAGCACGGGCTTCTGCTGATGGAGGAGCTGGCCGAACGCACGGGCGGTCTGCAATTCATGGTTCGCAGCGACGAGGATATGCGCCAGGCTGCGGTGCGGATCGGCGCGGCCATGCGCAACCGGTACAGCATCGGCTACATCCCGGCTGATGGTGGCCGCTCGGGGCAGTGGCGCAAAATCCAGGTCAAGGTCGCGCGCGCCGGTCTGAAAGTGCACGCGAGAACGGGATATCGCCTGGATTGACCGGCAAGTCTGGCGGACCGGGATTGGTTGTCGGGATGGAAGTGAAAGCCGATCCGCGGAACCGGAGTCCCAGAACGGCGACGTCCCCCGACAACACGGTGAATTGAGCGGAGCCGCGTTGTCCGGCCATCCCGCTTAATCCGGCCAGCGAACGCAGCACCGCTTCGGTCTTGGCATTGGGCGCCAGTGGGACAGAAGCCGTTCCGATTGTGTTGCCATCAGCATCCCACACGGTGATGACGACGGTTGCGGCTGTGGAGCTGGGGTTGACGATGGCCACAGCCGTCGTTGACACCATCTCATCCCACGTAAGCGCGCTCGAAGTCGCGCCGGAACTGGAGAACGGCACCACGGCTTCCTGGTCGGCAATGCCCGCGACGCTTTGACGGAATACGCCATAGCCGAACACGCCGGGCGGAAGGGTGAACGTCGCGTATCCCTCCACTAGGCTGCCCGAGTTGGGAGCTTCGATGGTGGCTGTGCCATAAGGCGGCAGATTCACCTGCGAAATCGATCCGCCCACGGATGGAACGGTCAATGGGGCGCCGGAATCGCCGATGAAGTTTACCGGAAAGGACGTCGCAGTCTCGCTGAAATTGGTGAAATAAAGCGCCGAATACCAGCCGCCTCCGAACGCGAACTGCGGAAGAACTTCCGATTGTGCGCTTGCCGCGGCCGCGGCCGTTGTTGGGATCGAGGTAAACGCCGCGCCTCGAAAACGGAGCCCCAGTACGGCGACATCGCCTGACGATGCGGTAAACTGCGCCGACCCAAGTTTTCCAACCATGCCGCTGAGGCCGGGAAGAGAGTGCAGTACCGCTTCGGTTTTCGTGTTGGGCGCGAGCTGGATAGTTGTTGTCCCGATGGCGTTTCCGCCAGAATCCCAGAGCTTGACGGCAACGGTGGCGGCCGCCGCACTCGGATTCACAATCGCCACGGCGGTGGTGGAGACCGTTTCATCCCACGTAAGCATGCTGGAAGTTGCACCGGAGCTGGAGAACGGCACCACGGCCTCCTGATCCGCGATTCCCGGAACGCTTTGCCGGAAGACTCCATAACCGAACACTCCCGGAGGCAGAGTGAACCTGGCATCCCCTTCCACCAGACCTCCGGAATTGGGAGCCTCGATAATCGCCGTGCCATAGGGCGGTAGATTCTCCTGCACCAGGGATCCGCCGGCCGACGGTATGTCCAGCGGCGTTCCCGCGTCGCTTGTAAAGCTGATCGAGGTGGAGACCGCGGACCCCCGGAAATTCGTGAAATACAGCGCCGAATACCAGCCTCCGCCAAAGGCAAGCTGCGGCAGAACTTCTGCGCCTGAGACATACTGCGGAGCAACTGGCACTGCGTTCGCGCCCGTCTGCAGCGTAGTCAACACCGCCATATAGGCAGGTTTGGGATTGAACGACGCATCGAACAGAGTCGCGTCGCCGTAACCAGGAAAGGCGCCGGGAATCCAGGAGTTGGCATCGTCAGCTCCCCACGTGTTGATGGAAACGATTTGCGCGCCATCACCATTGGATCTCTGCGCCGCGGATCCGCAGGCCACACCCTGCAAGCCACCGGACCGGTGAACGAATTGTGTCCTCGCCTGCCAAGTTCCGGAAGGTTTAGTTCACCGGCCGCCGGCACTGTTCGCCGACGACATTTACCTGGTGGGGATGAGGAGAGTCGAACTCCTATGGGGTCGCCCCCGCTGGAACCTAAATCCAGTGCGTCTGCCAGTTCCGCCACATCCCCGAGCAGCGCAGATCGGGCTTCTCGACGTTTATTATAGCGACCGCGCAGAACTGGGTCGGTTTCACGGATGTGGGGCGACGGCGTACTCTTTCATTTCTTCAGAGTCTGGCGTACCGGACAGCTCATCTCGCCCTCCGCAACCTCAGACCGGATTGTCAGGCGCGGACGTGGGTTGCCGCAGCCGCATGGTGTGTCATCGAGTCGCCAATCATCGTGCCGCGGCGCCGATCCGTACACGTGCAGCCCATCGTGCGCGTCGCATTCACTGGCGACCAGCCTGTTGTGGCGATCCAGGAATTGCTGGAATGCTGGCACGCCGAATGCATCCCAGAATATGTTGCGATCGTACTCGGTCAGCCCGGCTTCGCCATCTCTCGTGAACGCAACAACACCGTTGCGCACGCTATGAGCTAACCCTCGCAGCGCGATCTCGCGCAACTGCGTCGAGGTTCCCGCCAGCACTTCCGGCTCAAACCGGACCGCCTCGTCCCCGTCAAGGCGGCTAAAGAATCGAATCTGTTTTGTCTCTCGAAATCCCGGCATCAAAATCGCAACGCGCGGATTCCCCGCGGACGGATATACGAATGGCGCGGCACTACCACCAAACAAGACGAGCCGCGGGCTCCTCCACAATCCTGACCTTATGATTTGCATGTGAAATCAGGAAGTGCGCCGCGCGCTGAACCGTTCTCACGAAAAGAGGCCGGCGAGATTATCGTGAAGTACCATGCGCGCATCGTCGGCGCTTACGCCGAGTTCGTACAGCACGCGCGCCTGCGTTTCGAAGATCTGCCGGTGCCATCCGCGTGGGAAAAACGACGAATCGGTTCCAAACAAAAGCCGCGACGGGCCCACCACCGCGAGCGCTCTGCGGAATACCGCGCGCAAGTCCGCAGGGTCCTGCTCGTAGCGCATCCACATGTTGGAGCTGGAGGTATCCATGTAGACATTGGGGCACAGATCCGCTACCATCAGCGCCTCACGGAAGTATCCTGCACCGAAATGCGGGATGACGAAACGAACGTTGGGGTAGCGCAGCGCGACGGCATGCAGGTCCACCGGATTTGAGAAGCGCAGGTCGAACTCCGAGGGCAGATCGAGCTTCCTGCGAACGCCAACCGTCAGCACGCCGCAATGCACGAACGCGACTCCATTCCGCTCCGCCAGCAATTCCATCAGAGCGGCTGCGCGGTCATCCTGAATCGAGTAACGATGCATCGCCGGGAAAAAGCAGAGACCTTTCAAATGCCCCGAATCGAGTGCCTGGGCGATTTTTTCGTGGGCGCCGGAAGCGCACGGATTCACCATCGCGTAGGCGAGGAATCGATCGGGATGCCGCTGTGCCGCCGCCATCACCGAATCTTCGTCGCCAGGAACGCTGGCGATGATCGCCGCGCGTTGCACTCCGTATCGATCGAATTCTTTGATCCAGTGTTCGGCGAGCGCGGCCGGATCGACTGCCGGAATCTGCCAACCCAACAGCGAACTCAGTTCGTCAAGGGGAACGCCTTTCTGTGCGGCTAATGATAAAAAAAAAGCGCGAGAAAAGAAGTGAACGTGCGCGTCGGCGACCGGCAGCAGTCCCCAGGGCGTATCCGTCATTCGCCGCCCGCGACAGCCTCGCCTGCGGTGGCGGTGAAGTGCGTTAATCCGGCCGAGAGGGCGAGCTGCGTCAGGCCGGCCACGTTGTTCACGCCCAGCTTCTTCATCATGGTTTTCCGGTAGCTGCGCACGGTCTGCAGGCCAAGATCGAGCATCACCGCGATTTCCTTGCTGGTCTTGCCTTCGGCCACGAGACGCAGCACCTGTAGCTCACGCGGTGAGAGACCATTCAACGCGGACGGCGCCTGCTTCGATTCCAGATCGCCGCGTTGAATGCGATGCAGCAGCTTGTCGGAAACCTGCGGGCTGAGATACGACCCACCCTTGGCCACCGTGCGCAAAGCGTCCACCAGGTCGCTGTCGGAGGCTCGCTTCAGAACGAACGCGCGGGCGCCGGAGCGGATGGCGCTCACCACGGAGTGCTCGTCGTCGTACATCGAAAGGATGATGACGCGCGTTTCGGGCACGTGCCGGAGGATCTCCTGCGTCGCCTCGATTCCGTTCAGGCCGGGCAGGCCGATGTCCATCAGTACGATCTCAGGCTTCTTGCGCCGGCAGATTTGCACGGCTTCCGAACCGTTCTCGGCCTCGCCGACGATGACAAATTCCTCGTTATGCCGCAGAATGGCGCGAATGCCGTCGCGCATGATCTTGTGGTCGTCCACCAGCAGAACGTTAAACGGCATGGTTACTCGCTCCGCACCGGGCAGCTTGCTTTGATTATCGTACCTTTGCCGGAGAGGCTGTGAATGGTTAGCCGCATGCCATCGAGCGAGGCGTAGTATTTCATCAACAGTAATCCCAACCCTCCCTGCACCGTCTCGAGCGTCTCATTCACGTTGAAGCCGTGGCCGTTGTCGCGAACCTCCAGCACGAAACGGTCACGCACCTGCCGGACCAAAACTTCCGCGTAGGTGCTGGCCGAGTGTTCCACCACGTTGTCGAGCGCGAACTCGGTCAGTTTGTAGAACGTTCCGGCCGCGCCCTCGGGCACGCGCGCGGCGGAATCCACGAACAAACGCATCGTTCCCGGATAGCGGTCGCGAAAGCGGCCCACCAGACGATCCAGCGCAAACTGCAAACCCGCGCGCTCAACAATGGATGGATTCAGTTCGTAGCTGAGGCCGCGCAGTTCGCCAATTACCTCTTCGAGCATCTGCTGAATCTCCGCGGTGCGCTCCACAATCTCCGGAGCCGCGCTCTCGAAATCCATGCGCATGACATCCAGTTGCAGACCCACCGCGCTCAACACCTGGCCAACGCTGTCGTGCAGCACCCGCGAAACACGCGTCATTTCCCGCTGACGCTCGTTGATCAACGCGACCAGCTTGCGCGCGAGAAGAGTCTGAATTTCCTGCTCGGTCCGTCCGGATGGCAGGCTCTCCATGGTGCGGCTCATGATGGTGGACACCCAGCGCAGCGCCGGAGCATTATCAAGTTAACTGTATCGGCAAACAGAGAAGGACGCAAATGTTTTCTGCAATCTTCAGGTTATCGTGATCCGCGGAAGCGCGTAATGGCCGTCGAGATCGCGGTTCGCCTGCTCCGCCGAGCGAAACAGCAGGGCGTGGATTCCCAGACGCCGCGCAGCTTCCACGTTGGGCTCACGGTCGTCCAGGAACAGTGCCTCAGGCGCCCCAACTTCCAACCCTTTCAGCGAGTGCTCGTATATTCCCGGCTCGGGTTTCACCATGTTCACGTCACATGAGTATGTGTAGTCGTCGAATCCACGCAGCCAACTCGCATTGACGGTCAGATGCTGACGCAACGTTACAGGCATGTTAGAGAGAATGCCGATGCGAATCCCGCCGGCGCGCAGCGCAGCCGCCCAGCCGAGCATCGCCGGATCGGGCCGCGACCAGCTTGCGTTGTCCAGGCGGATGATCTCTTTCAATCGCTCTTCGCTGAACTCCCGGCCCGCGCCTTTCGCGACGGCGCTCCAGTATGAAGCCACGTCGAGATCCGCGCGGTCAAACGCCGGGCGGAATTGCCAGTACAGGCTGTGCATCTTCTCCGCCGGGATGCCCGCGACGCGGCCAATCGCGGGCATGTCGTCCGCCGTCTGCGGAAGCGACAGCACGTTGCCGTAATCGAAGATGACTGCTTTGACAGGAATCAGCGTCACAGCAACTGTGCCGCTTCCTTCGCGAAGTAGGTGAGAATGAAGTCGGCGCCGGCCCGGCGGATGCCGGTCAGCGATTCCAGAATAGCCCGGTTCCGGTCGAGCCATCCGTTGCGGATCGCCGCGATGAGCATGCTGAATTCGCCGCTCACCTGATACGCGCCCAGGGGATGTGGGAAACGGTCGCGCGCCATGCGGATGATGTCGAGGTAGGGCATGGCCGGCTTCACCATGATCATGTCCGCTCCCTCTTCGATATCGAGCTCAATCTCGCGCATGGCCTCACGGGCGTTCGAGGGGTCCATCTGATAGCTGCGGCGGTCGCCGAACTGCGGAGTGGATTCCGCCGCCTCGCGGAACGGGCCGTAGAACGCCGAAGCGTATTTTGCCGCATACGCGAGGATTGGCAGGGAAGGGAAGCCGCTCTCGTCCAGCGCCTTTCGAATCGCCGCCACGCGCCCGTCCATCATGTCGCTTGGTGCGATCACGTCCGCGCCCGCACGCGCATGGGACACCGCCGTCTTCGCCAGCCACTCCAGCGTGATGTCGTTGTCGACATCGTTATTCACAACGTAACCGCAGTGCCCGTGGCTGGTGTACTCGCAGTTGCAAACGTCGGTGACCACCAGCAAATCTTTGACGCCTGCCTTGATTCCGGCAACAGCCCGCTGCACGATGCCGCTCTCCGCGTAGGCGCCGGAGGCCATCTCGTCCTTCACCTCGGGAATGCCGAACAGGATCACGCCGCCGATCCCCATCCGTTTCGCGTCCGCGCATTCCTTCACCAGCTCGTCGATGGAAAGCTGATAATTGCCCGGCATGGAGCCGATTTCCCGCCGCACGCCCTCGCCCGGGCAGACAAACAGCGGCAGGATGAATTGTTCCGGGGAAAGCCGGGTCTCCCGGACCAGCGAACGAAGTTGTGCGCTGGCGCGCGTGCGCCGCATGCGCTGAATGGGAAAGGCCATAATATACTGTTTCAGTCTAATGCAGATCGCTCGACGCTACCTCGTCCATGGCCGCGTGCAGGGCGTGGGCTACCGCTACTTCGTGCAATATGTGGCCAACAGCCTGGGGATGAAGGGCTGGGTTCGCAACCTCGACGACGGAAGTGTCGAGGTCTACGCTATCGGATCGCACGCCGAACACGACAAACTCTCCGGCCATCTCCGCAAGGGTCCCAGCATGGCGGACGTTCGCGGCATGGAACTTCAGGAGGCCGCGCTGGAGAAGCACAGCGGCTTCCGCATCACTAATTAGTTGTAGGGGAAGCTCCCGCGTGGGGCAGGTCCCGTCGTGGGGCGGGCTCCCAGCCTGCGGCGGCCTCTCAGGCCGCCCTTTGATCGATTCTCAATCTCCCGACATGGGATAATCGTCTTCGTGAACCGCGTCAGAGAGCTGGAACAGCGCCTCGAGGGCGCCGAGCATCAGCTCCGCCTCCTGCAAAGAATCAGCCGCTTCATGGTACGAGGTGTCCCGCTGAAGCAATCTCTCGATTCGGTAGTCCAACTCGTGGTGGAGTTCATGGAGTGCGACTCCTGCCTGCTCTACCTGCTCGAAAATAACGAGCTGGTGCTGTGCGCATCCAACGCCGCGCATCCGCAGTCCATCGGCAAGGTCCGGCTGAAATTGAGCGAAGGTCTCACCGGTTGGGTGGCGCGGGAGCGGCGCCTGCTGGCCATCTCGCGGGAAGCCTATCACGATCCCCGGTTCAAGCTGTTCAGCGAGCTTCCCGAAGACACCTTCGAAGCATTCCTCTCCGCGCCCATCGTTTTTCGCAACGGCGTGGTGGGCGTCATTAACGTCCAGCATCGCGATCCACACGCGCATAACGGCGGCGAGATGGAGCTTCTCACCACCGTCGGCGAACAGGTGGGCTGCTTGCTGGAACTCTCGCGAACCGCCGCGGCGGACGAATCGCGCGTGGCTTCCTTGCTGACCTCCGGGTCCGCGGTCTGACGTGCGCGCTCTCCTCTTACTTCCTGTATTACTTTTATCCCCTCTGCTCCCGTCACTTTTCTCAGCCGATTCC
>Ga0326727_10027574_pt1 | contig 10416 bp, 10 predicted proteins | sample MB2enrmetagenome_FD_207643 | JGI IMG/M metagenome (GOLD analysis project Ga0326727, IMG submission 207643) | Lab enriched peat soil microbial communities from McLean, Ithaca, NY, United States - MB29MY | ecosystem: Environmental > Terrestrial > Soil > Wetlands > Peat | place: USA: New York...
CAGTTCATGGAGAGCAAAATGGCTGCACTACGACAAATCGCGTTTTACGGCAAAGGGGGCATCGGCAAGTCGACGACGTCTCAGAATACGCTGGCGGCACTGGCCGAGATGGGTCACCGGATCCTGATCGTGGGCTGCGATCCGAAGGCGGATTCCACCCGCCTGATCCTGCACGCCAAGGCGCAGGATACCATCCTGAGCCTGGCCGCTGCGGCCGGCAGCGTCGAAGACCTCGAGATCGAAGAGGTCATGAAGGTCGGCTACCGCGACATCAAATGCGTGGAGTCCGGTGGTCCGGAGCCCGGGGTCGGCTGCGCCGGCCGCGGCGTCATCACCTCGATCAACTTCCTGGAGGAGAACGGCGCCTACGAGGACATCGACTACGTCTCCTACGACGTGCTCGGCGACGTGGTGTGCGGCGGCTTCGCGATGCCGATCCGGGAGAACAAGGCGCAGGAGATCTACATCGTGATGTCCGGCGAGATGATGGCGATGTATGCCGCCAACAACATCTCCAAGGGCATTCTGAAATACGCCAATTCCGGCGGCGTTCGCCTGGGCGGGCTGGTCTGCAACGAGCGCCAGACCGACAAGGAGCTGGAGCTGGCGGAAGCGATGGCCAAGAAGCTCGGCACCCACCTGATCTACTTCGTGCCGCGCGACAACATCGTGCAGCACGCCGAACTGCGCCGCATGACGGTTCTGGAATATGCCCCGGATTCGGTGCAGGCCAACCACTACCGCACCCTGGCGGGCCGCATCCACGCCAATGGCGGCAAGGGCATCATCCCGACCCCGATCACCATGGACGAGCTCGAGGACATGCTGATGGAGCACGGCATCATGAAGCCGGTCGATGAAGCCATCGTCGGCAAGACCGCCGCCGAACTGGCGGCCGACGCACTCGCCAAATCGGCGGCCTGAAGTCCCTTATCGCGTAAAACCGGCCTCTGATGGCAGCGGCCGGAGCAAGCCAAGAGAAACGACTGAACCGAGGATAACCAACATGAGCTTAGCAAAGACGCAGAGCGTTGCGGAGATCAAGGCTCGCAACAAGGAATTGATCCAGGAAGTATTGGCAGTCTATCCGGAAAAAACCGCGAAACGGCGCGCCAAGCACCTGAACGTGCAGGAAGCCGGCAAATCCGACTGCGGGGTCAAATCGAACCTCAAGTCGATCCCGGGCGTGATGACCATCCGCGGCTGTGCCTACGCCGGTTCCAAGGGAGTGGTGTGGGGACCGATCAAGGACATGATCCACATCAGCCACGGTCCGGTGGGCTGCGGCCAGTATTCCTGGGCGGCGCGGCGCAACTACTACATCGGCACGACCGGCATCGACACCTTCGTGACCATGCAGTTCACCTCCGACTTCCAGGAAAAGGATATCGTGTTCGGCGGCGACAAGAAGCTCGCCAAGATCATGGACGAGATCCAGGAGCTGTTCCCGCTCAACAATGGCATCACGGTGCAGTCGGAGTGTCCGATCGGCCTGATCGGCGACGACATCGAAGCCGTCTCCAAGGTCAAGTCCAAGGAATACGGCGGCAAGACCATCGTGCCGGTCCGCTGCGAAGGCTTTCGCGGCGTTTCGCAATCGCTTGGTCACCACATCGCCAACGATGCGGTCCGCGACTGGGTGTTCGACAAGATCGCGCCGGACACCCCGGCGAAATTCGAGCAGTCACCCTACGACGTAGCGATCATCGGCGACTACAACATCGGCGGTGACGCCTGGTCGTCGCGCATCCTGCTTGAGGAAATGGGCTTGCGGGTGATCGCGCAGTGGTCCGGCGACGGCAGCCTCGCCGAGCTCGAAGCCACGCCGAAGGCGAAGCTCAATGTTCTACACTGCTATCGCTCGATGAACTACATCTCGCGGCACATGGAAGAGAAATACGGTATCCCGTGGTGCGAGTACAACTTCTTTGGTCCGAGCAAGATCGCCGAATCGCTGCGCAAGATCGCGGGCTTCTTCGACGACAAGATCAAGGAAGGCGCCGAGCGCGTCATTGCCAAGTATCAGCCCCTGATGGACGCGGTGATCGCCAAGTATCGTCCGCGCCTGGAAGGCAAGACCGTGATGCTGTTCGTCGGCGGCCTTCGCCCGCGCCACGTCATCGGCGCCTATGAGGACCTCGGCATGGAAGTGGTCGGTACCGGCTACGAGTTCGGCCACAACGACGACTATCAGCGGACCGCCCAGCACTACGTCAAGGATGGCACGCTGATCTATGACGACGTCACAGGCTACGAGTTCGAGAAGTTCGTCGAGAAGGTGCAGCCGGACCTGGTCGGCTCCGGCATCAAGGAGAAGTATGTGTTCCAGAAGATGGGTGTGCCGTTCCGCCAGATGCACTCCTGGGACTATTCCGGCCCCTATCACGGCTATGACGGCTTCGCGATCTTCGCCCGCGACATGGACATGGCGATCAACTCGCCGATCTGGAAGAAAACCAAGGCGCCATGGCTGGCGGCGCCGAAACCGACGCTGATGGCCGCGGAATAATCCGCGCGTTCCGGCTCTTCCCGATCGGGAAGAGCCGGAGTTCACGCTCACTGATGATTTTGAAAAGGGTCACACCATGACGCAGAATGCCGAACATGTGCTCGATCATTTCGAGCTATTCCGCGGCCCGGAATACCAGGAGATGCTGGCGAACAAAAAGAAGCTGTTCGAAAATCCCCGCGATCCAGCCGAAGTCGAGCGAGTCCGCGAATGGGCCAAGACGCCCGAATATCGCGAGAAGAATTTCGCCCGCGAAGCATTGACCATCAACCCGGCCAAGGCCTGCCAGCCGCTCGGCGCGGTGTTCGTGGCCGTAGGCTTCGAAGGAACGCTGCCTTTCGTTCACGGGTCGCAGGGCTGCGTCGCCTACTACCGCAGCCATCTGTCGCGCCACTTCAAGGAGCCAAGCTCCTGCGTATCGTCCTCGATGACGGAAGACGCCGCGGTGTTCGGCGGCCTCAACAACATGATCGACGGGCTGGCCAATACCTATGCGATGTACAAGCCAAAGATGATCGCCGTTTCAACGACCTGCATGGCGGAAGTGATCGGCGACGACCTCAATGCCTTCATCAAGACGGCGAAGGAAAAGGGTTCGGTGCCGGCGGAATACGACGTGCCGTTCGCGCACACCCCGGCCTTCGTCGGCAGCCACGTCACCGGATACGATAACGCGCTGAAGGGGATCATCGAGCACTTCTGGGATGGCAAGGCCGGCACGGCGCCCAAGCTGGAGCGCCAGGCCAACGACAAGATCAACTTCATCGGAGGCTTTGATGGCTACACCGTGGGCAACACCCGCGAAATCAAGCGCATCTTCGAGCTGATGGGGATCGAGTACACCATTCTTGCCGACAACAGCGACGTGTTCGATACGCCGACCGATGGCGAGTTCCGGATGTATGACGGTGGCACCACGCTCGAGGACGCGGCCAACGCGGTCCACGCCAAGGCGACGGTCTCAATGCAGCATTATTGCACCGAAAAGACGCTGCCCCTCATTGCCGCACACGGTCAGGAAGTGGCATCGTTCAATCACCCGATCGGGGTCTCGGCGACGGACGACTTCCTGATGACGCTGTCGCGGCTTTCAGGCAAGGAGATCCCGGAAGCGCTCGCCCGCGAGCGCGGCCGGCTGGTCGATGCGATGGCGGACTCAGGCGCCCATATCCACGGCAAGAAATTCGCGATCTACGGCGATCCGGATCTGTGCCTGGGCCTTGCAGGCTTCCTGCTCGAACTCGGCGCCGAGCCGACCCATGTGCTGGCCACCAATGGCAACAAGGCCTGGGCCGAAAAAGTCCAAGCCGTGTTCGATAGCTCGCCGTTCGGCAAGAACTGCCACGTCTATCCCGGCAAGGATCTCTGGCATATGCGCTCGCTCCTGTTCACCGAGCCGGTGGATTTCCTGATCGGAAACACCTACGGCAAGTACCTGGAGCGCGACACCGGTACGCCGCTGATCCGCATCGGCTTCCCGGTGTTCGATCGCCACCATCACCACCGCTACCCGGTCTGGGGCTATCAGGGCGGCATGAATGTGCTGGTGACCATCCTCGACAAGATCTTCGACGAGATCGACCGCAACACCAACGTTCCGTCGAAGACCGACTACAGCTTCGACATTATCCGCTGAGGCCTAGAGCGCTTGCCGATTGGGTTGAAGCGGGAAGCGCTCTAGTTGTTCTTTATTTGTCGCATTTCCTGACGGAAAGCCGGTGTCCACCTTTCCGGGAAATGCTCTAAGGGATCTCCGCACCATCGCCGCTTTCGGAATCTGGTTGCCGGCAGCGGCGGTGAGGGCAGAGTAAGTTCGAGACACGTCCGTTCGCATGTCCCAAGTGCCTGTCCCGTAGGAGAGATGCATGAGCTCGCTGTCGGCCAAGATCCAGGACGTCTTCAACGAGCCGGGCTGCGGCAAGAATGCGACCAAATCCGAGGCCGAGCGCAAAAAGGGCTGCACCAAGCAGCTGCAGCCGGGTGGCGCAGCTGGTGGGTGCGCCTTCGACGGAGCCAAGATCGCGCTGCAGCCCTTTACCGATGTAGCCCATCTTGTCCACGGCCCGATCGCTTGCGAGGGCAATTCCTGGGACAATCGTGGCGCCAGATCCTCCGGATCGAACATCTGGCGTACCGGATTTACAACCGACATCAATGAAACCGACATCGTGTTCGGTGGCGAGAAGCGGCTCTACAAGGCGGTCAAGGAAATCATCGAAAAGTACGATCCGCCCGCGATCTTCGTCTATCAAACCTGCGTTCCCGCCATGATCGGCGACGACATCAACGCGGTCTGCAAGGCGGCGAGCGAAAAATTCGGCAAGCCGGTCATCCCGGTCAATTCGCCGGGCTTTGTCGGACCGAAGAACCTCGGCAACAAACTCGCCGGCGAGGCACTGCTGGACCATGTGATCGGAACCCAGGAGCCGGATTATACCACCCCCTACGACATCAACATCATCGGGGAATACAATCTCTCGGGTGAATTGTGGCAGGTGAAGCCGCTGCTCGATGAACTCGGGATTCGGATCCTTTCCTGCATATCCGGCGACGCCAGATATCGGGACGTGGCCACATCGCATCGCGCCCGCGCTGCGATGATGGTGTGTTCGAAGGCCATGATCAACGTGGCGCGCAAGATGGAGGAACGTTACGGGATCCCGTTCTTCGAAGGGTCGTTCTATGGAATCGGCGATTCCAGCGATTCGCTGCGCGAGATCGCGCGGCTTCTGATCGAGCGCGGGGCGCCGGACGAACTGATGGCAAGAACCGAGGCCGTGATCGCGCGCGAAGAGGCAAAGGCCTGGGCGGCGATCGAGCCCTACAAGCCGCGTTTCCAGGGCAAGAAGGTCCTGCTCATCACCGGCGGTGTCAAATCATGGTCGGTGGTAGCCGCGTTGCAGGAGGCCGGTCTCGAGATTGCCGGGACCAGCGTCAAGAAATCGACCAAGGAAGACAAGGAGCGGATCAAGGAGATCATGGGCGAAGATGCCCACATGATCGACGATATGACGCCGCGCGAGATGTACAAGCTTTTGAAGGACGCCAAGGCCGACATCATGCTGTCCGGCGGCAAGTCGCAGTTCGTCGCGCTGAAGGCGGCGATGCCCTGGCTCGACATCAATCAGGAGCGCAGCCACGCCTATATGGGTTACGTCGGCATGGTGAAGTTGATGGCAGAAATCGACAAGGCGCTATTCAATCCGGTGTGGGAACAACTGCGTCGGCCCGCGCCGTGGGAGAATGCCGCCAAGAACTGGCAGGCAAAAGCCATCGCGCAGATGGATGCGGAGGCGGCTGCGCTCGCCGCCAGTCCCGAAGCGTCGGAGCGGGCGCGCCGCGCCAAAAGGATTTGCAACTGCAAGAAGGTCGATCTCGGGACCATCGAGGATGCCATCGCGGCGCATGGGCTGACGAGCGTCGAGCAGATCAGGCAGCACACCCATGCGACCGCCGGATGCAGTATCTGCACCTTCCGGATCGAAGAAATACTGGCGGCCTTGCCGGGATCGCTCAATGCGTCGCCTGCGCCGCTACTCGAAGCCGCAGAGTAGGGGCCCATCATGGCGAAGGTCACGGTCGGCAAGAAGGCCTGCGCGGTCAACCCGCTGAAAATGAGCCAACCGATCGGCGGGGCCTTCGCCTTCATGGGACTGCGCGGGGCGATGCCGCTGCTGCACGGCTCGCAGGGCTGCACGTCCTTCGGGCTGACCCTGTTCGTGCGCCATTTCAAGGAAGCGGTGCCGCTGCAGACGACGGCCATGAGCGAAGTCGCGACCGTGCTCGGCGGCTACGAGAATGTCGAGCAGGCTATCCTCAACATCCACAAACGCACCAAACCGGAGATCATCGGCATCTGCTCGACCGGCGTGACCGAAACCAAGGGCGACGACGTCGAGGGCTTCTTGCGCTTGATACGGCAAAATCACCCGCAGCTCGCGAATTTCCCGCTGGTCTATGTGTCGACACCGGACTTCAAGGATGCGTTCCAGGACGGTTGGGAGAAAACCGTCGCGCGCATGGTCGAGGTGCTGGTGGAGACGCCTGGGACCGGCACCCGCCGCGATCCCAAGCGGGTGAATGTGCTGCCTGGGTGTCATCTCACCCCCGGCGATCTCGATGAGATCAGGACTATTCTGGAAGATTTCGGACTGCAACCTTGGTTCCTGCCCGACCTTGCCGGCTCGCTGGATGGACATATTCCCGATGAGTTTGTGCCGACCACGATCGGCGGCATCGGCGTCGACGAGGTCGCGGCCATGGGCCAGGCCGCCTGGACCATCGCCATCGGCGCCCAGATGCGTCGCGCCGCCGAAGCCATGGAAAAAAAGACCGGCACGCCCTTCCGGCTGTTCGAGCGGCTCTGCGGGCTCGCAGCCTGTGACGAGTTCATCGGCTTCCTGAGTGAGATCAGCGAGTGCGAGGTGCCACTGAAGTATAGGCGCCAGCGCGGGCAGCTGGCGGACGCAATGCTGGATTCGCACTTTCACATCGGCGGCCGCAAGCTTGCGATTGGCGCCGAACCGGATCTCTTGTTCGATCTGTCGAGCATGCTGCACGAGATGGGCGCCAAGGTCAGCGTCGCGGTGACGACGACACAATCCCCGGTATTGGAGCGCATTCAGACCGACGAGGTGCTGATCGGCGATCTCGAAGACCTGGAGACGCTTGCAAAAGCCGGGGCATGCGATCTTCTGATTACCCACTCGCACGGGCGGCAGGCCGCTGAACGCCTCGGAATTCCATTCCATCGTGCCGGCTTTCCAATGTTCGACCGGCTTGGCGCCGGACACGCGCTCTCGGTCGGCTATCGCGGAACGCGCGATCTGATTTTTGACATCGCCAATCTCATCATCGCCGACCATGAGAACAATCACCAGCCGACCCCCGACACCTGGCGGATCGACAGCGCCGTAGCCCCAGGTACCGAGCCCGCGGTCGCGCTGCACTGAGACGACGCGATTAGAAAGGATGACGTCATGAAAATCGCATTCGCGACCCAGGACTTGAAGCGCGTCGACGCCCATTTCGGTTGGGCGAAGAACATCGCGATTTATGAAGTGGGCCCGGAGGGGCACCGCTTCCTTGAGGCCGTCCAGTTCGATGGTGATCTCAAGGAGGACGGCAATGAGGACAAGCTCGCGCCCAAGCTGGAGGCGATCAAGGATTGCGCCATTCTGTATGTGGCGGCGATCGGCGGTTCTGGCGCGGCAAGGGTGGTGGCGAGCAACATCCATCCGATGAAGGTCAACCAGCCCGAAGCCATCACGGATCTGCTCGTCAAGCTGGAAGATGTCCTGAAAGGCACCCCGCCTCCCTGGCTCCGCAAAGCAATGCTGAAGAGCCAGGAACGAACCCTCGATTTCGAAGAATAGAGCACAACATGTCCGATGTCGCAGCAGTACTCGAACCCACCCCCGCGGCGGAAACGCCCTTTGTCAAGGAGCTCATCAAGGTTTGGCGAGCCCAGGACAGCCACGGCGCCTGGGAGGGAAAGAGCGACTTGTCTCTGCTCGAGCCCTACATCCTGGACAAGGAGGCACGCCGGGCGCTGCCGATCGTCGGCGATCCCGATCCGGAGACCATCTGGCGACTGGAGCTGTTTTTCAACGCCGTGGCGCTGTCAATCGAGCGCGCCACGGGCGTGATGGTTTCGCCGATGATGAAGATGAGCCATGAGGGCTTTGGCCGGATGGTCCTGATCGGGGGCCGCCTCATTGTCGTCAACAAGCAGCTGCGTGACGTTCACCGCTTCGGCTTCGACAATCTGGGCAAGCTTGCCGAAGAGGGCGCCAAATACGTCAAGGCCGGCATCGAAATGATCGAGAAATTCAAAGCGGTTGCGGAATATTGAGGTGTCCCCATGAGCGATCTGGAATCCCTGAAGGCCGAGATCAAGAAATTGTCCGCGAAAGCCACGCAGGCAAAGATGGATCTCCATGACCTGTCCGAAGAGCTGCCGTTGCAATGGCAATCGATCCTCAGCGTGGCCCAGCGGGCGCACGATGCGTTCTCGGAACTTGAGGTGAAACGCGCGGCTTTGAAGAGCCTCGAATCGGCCTGACGCGGCCGGCCCAACCAAAAAGGCAGCTGCCATCATGACTCATTCCACCCGGGACGGCCGCGACTGGAAGCCGGAATATCTGGTCGCCATCGACGAAAAGAAGTGCATCGGGTGCGGCCGCTGCTTCAAGGTCTGCGGCCGCGACGTGATGACGCTGAAGGGCCTCAACGACGAAGGCGAATTCGTCGATCTCGATGATGACGAGGACGATGAGATCGAAAAGAAGATCATGGTGATGAAGGATCAGGGGGCTTGTATCGGCTGCGGTGCCTGCGCCCGCGTCTGCCCGACCAATTGCCAGACCCATGCCGCGGCGGAGTGACGCTGAAGGCCGTTGCGCTGAAGCAGGGCGACCACAAGGGTCGCCCCTACGCAATTGACATGGCGTAGGGGTGCCCCTTGTGGGCGCCCTGCCTGACCGACATTGCTATCCCTGTTGATGATCCGCAGTAGCCGCCGCGCCTCGGCTACTCGATGCCCTGCTCTCTTGCCTTCCACATCGCGGCGATCCGGAAGCGTTCGTTGATGGCGGCGGGGCTGGCCAGGATCTGCGCCTCGGCTTCCTTGAAGGCGGCCACGACGATCTCCGCTTCCGTTGCCGTCAGCGGTACCCTTCCTGCCATATGCGTCGCCTCAGGGACTGCGGTCCAGATCGCGCGGCGGTTGGGGTGCAGCTTGACCTCGATCAGTTCAAAGGCCTCCAGCTTGCCATCGAGGCAGATAGCCAGCCCCACGACTTCGAGCTTTCGTCCATCCTGTGTGGTCTTGACGAGGGTTGCCATGATCAGTCGGCCTCCTGTGCGGCGAGCCAGCTGTAGCCGCCCTGGTCCCAGAGCTGGGCCAGTGTTTCGTCCGACTGCCAGCCTGGGAATTGCTTCTGAACGGTTTCATAGTCGGTGCGAAAGCGCGTCGCATCCTCGCCGCGCAAATGCGCGGTATAGAAGTCGGCTTTCGAACGCAAAATGAAGGACGTGCCGCCCTCGGCCGAAAGCAGTTCAAAATTCTTGCCGTCTGCGATCAGGCTCACCGATGCTTCATTCAAGCTCATGGATGCATCTCCTTCTCGGTCGATGATCAGGCCGCGATGGCCGGCGTATCCTCGGCCAATCCCCATTCCGCCCAGGAGCCGTCATAGACGGCGGCGGACGTATGTCCGAGCAGATAAAGCCCGAGTGCCACCACGCATGAGGTGATGCCGGAGGCGCAGGTCGTCACAACAGGACGCTCGAGATCGATCCCGGCGGCTGCGAATCGTTCCGCGAGCGCGCCGGACGCGATGAATGCGCCGGTATCGGGATCGACGAGATCCGCCCAGGGAATGTTCTTGGCATTCGGAATGTGGCCAAGCTTCCTGAAGGGAAACACATCCTGTTGAGTCCCGTCGAACTTGGCCGGACCGCGCGCATCGATGACTTGCATCGAATTGGTCGAGAGGTTGTCCTTCATCTCGCCGAGCGTGCGGACCAAATCCGGGTTGTATGTCGCTCGGAATGACCGCGCTTCCGGCCGCACCATGGACATGTCGGCAGGGCGCTTTTCCTTGGTCCACTTGCCGTATCCGCCATCCAGCATGGCGACCTTGTCGTAGCCAAAAACCCGGAACATCCACCACGCCCGTGCCGCTGCCGCCCCACCACAAAGCCTGTCGTAGACCACGACCCGATCGCCGGCGCCGACCCCGAGCAGTCCGACTTTCTTGGCAAAATCGACCGGGCCGGGGAGCATGTGCGGCAGTGGGTTCAACGTGTCGGCGATATGATCGATGTCGAAATGCACCGAGCCAGGAAGATGACGTCCACGATACTGCGTGCGTCCATCGAGATTGGTGCTGGCGTGATGCCAG
>Ga0326727_10027575_pt1 | contig 10416 bp, 5 predicted proteins | sample MB2enrmetagenome_FD_207643 | JGI IMG/M metagenome (GOLD analysis project Ga0326727, IMG submission 207643) | Lab enriched peat soil microbial communities from McLean, Ithaca, NY, United States - MB29MY | ecosystem: Environmental > Terrestrial > Soil > Wetlands > Peat | place: USA: New York...
GAAAGGACGCTACGCGATGCGAACGGGAACAAAGTCCTGGACCCAGTCACCGGTGAGGGGCGACGCGTAGATCACGCAGTGATCGATCGAAAGGCAGGCACCGCAAAGGCTTATGAGACGACGGGTGATAAAGTCGATAAGGGCTTCCAGATTAACAAAGAAAAACGTATCAGAGAGGCGGGCGGGACATCTATCCGGGATAAAGAAACCGGGAAGCTGATTCCCGTCGAAGGTGTTTCCGAAGTTCGCAGACAGAAATAACTTATGAAAGAAAAACCATTTACCATTACAGGTTTTGAATGGGAAAAAGATACCGAGGATCGTCTGGCAGCAGCCGGAGAGGAAGTGGACTCGGAGGAAGTCATCCTGAGAAAGCTATCCGCTCTTGCGAGGTTTTTTGACGAAAATGGGCTGGCTGCACGGAGGCTTACAGCCGCCGACGGGACAGTGGATCGCAATTTTGTATTGAAATCAACCGACCTTACCCCGGAGGGACTTGCAGTACTGCGTAAAGGTTACGAGAAATGGCATCGACAAGCGAACACGCCCGAAGACGTGAGGCCCTGGGAAAAGGCTCTGCGCTCGGTTCGAGCAGAGGAGTAAAGGAGCTTTCTCCTTCCGAGTTAATTGGATTCCGTCACTTATGGATCGTGAGGGCGGACTCCGAGGGGCGATTCCAGCTTCTGTGACTCTTTGTGACCGGAGAGGACCGATTCTCCGGGCGCGGGGGGGCGAAACCGTTGCTCCTCAAGCCTTTCCGCTGCTCGTTGACGAGGTAGCGCTTTCCCTTCGGCCCGACCAGTTTTTCCCGGTTGGCGACCGTCCTCATCAACAGTTCGAGCCGAGTCCCGCAAGCGCGGGACAAAACAACTCGCCGCAGGCGGGCCATTCCCAGCCTCACGGCTATCTCTTGCGTGGCGGGAAACTTGATAAACCCTCCGCTGGGCTAGGGAACGACCCCGCTGTACTGCCGGCATGGATAATTTTTTCAAAGCATCCGGACCCACCATGAACATGAGTCTGGACAGGGGGATAGCCCTTTATCGGGTGCTTCAATGGAAGAGAAAAAACCGCGCCAAAAAATTTATTATTGACAATTCGTCGGGAAATCCGAATTTCGCCATCACCTTCTCGCAGAATTGTTTATGTGATGATGTACATGCGCTCCCCCCGCGTATTGGCTGGAGGTTCCCTTTTCGGAGCATTCCTAATCGGTTTATTTACAACGTCCGCTGGGCTCCATGCCCAAACGGTGACGATCAGTGGAAGCACCCTCGCTCTCACTGGCCCCGATCAATTGGCCGGTGCCACAGCGTTAACCTTTGACCCCGGTGGCGTCCTTCAATACGCCGCCGCTGGCCTGCCCGATTATTCCTCGTTAATCGCCAACAGCACGGGAGCGATTGACATCGATACCGACGGCCAGAACGTCACTTTCAATTCCGCGTTTCAATCGGGGAATACCGGAGGTCTGACCAAGGACGGCGCCGGAACCCTGCTATTAAACGCTGATAATGAAGGGCTGCTTAGCGGGACTATCACCATCAACGCTGGCACATTGAAACTGGGGAGCGCCACCGCGCTGGACGACCTCACGTCGGGGATTGTCGTAAATACCGGTGGCACTCTGGACTTGAACGGCGCTCTCAATGCCTACACGGGTAATTCTCCCGATGTTTACCTCAAGGATGGCGGATTGAGCGGCGGCGGCACCGTTACCAATAGCTCTGCCACCTCTTCCAATTTGCACATCTGGACCGGGTCCGGTTGGACCACGACATTTTCGGGGGGCTTCCAGAACGGGGCTACGTCCAATCTGACGGTTTTTCTCGGACAAGGCGGAATCACTGGCGCCACGGCATCGACATTGAACCTGACGGGGATATCCAACGTGGATGCGCTTCGCGTGGAGAATGGGATGGTAGCCAATATCACAGGCACGATGACGGCAAATGACGGGTCGATCGCGGTGACCGTAGGCGAAAACAACTCTGCTGCCGGGTCGGTAAGTACCCTCAATGTCAACGGTGGTCTCCTCTCCGCCCCCAACGGTATCCTCATCCAGGGCTGGAATGGTACTGGAACCACCAATGTAACCAATGGCGGAACGCTCATCGCGAATAAAATATGGAATTTTGGAGGCGGCCGCACCGAATACATTAATGTGAACAGCGGCGGTACGCTTTACTCGGCGGAAATTAACGGCATGGCCGACAGCGCGGCGGGCGATTCTATTTTGCTCACGGTCGACGGTGGTACGCTCGCCAACTATGTGTTGTCGGGGAACGTCTGGTGCACCGTGGATCCAAGCGTGCAAACGCAGATCGGCAACAACGGGTTAACCGTCAACACCGAAGGCGGATTGCTGAATCTGGAAGGCCCGATAACGGATGCTCCCGGACAGACAGGCTCATTGACATTGCTGGGCGGCACCACCGCAAATTATGGACCGGGTCAAAGCTGGAATAATGTCTATATTTCCGGGAGTAATACCTACAGCGGAGGCACGACCATCAGTTATACCGGTCCCGGCAACCGGATGAATGTCCAACTCCAGTCCAACACCGCCCTTGGTTCGGGTCCGCTTGCCTTGAATGGCAACACGATGATCGACCTCCATGACAGCGATGTCACGGTCGGCGCTCTGAGCGGCACCGGCGGGCTCATCATCAACTATGGATCGGCAGTCGGGACGCTGAATGTGGATTCCGCCGCCAATTCGACCTACGCCGGTCAAATTTGGGACGACCACGGAACGAATAAAACGGCGTTCGTCAAAAGTGGCGCCGGGACGCTTACCTTGACGGGCAATAACAACAATACCGGTGGCACAACGGTCAACGGCGGCACCCTGCAGATTGCAACCAATGATTCGCTCGCTCCGCAAGGCCCCCTGGTGGTCAATACTGGCGGGACGCTCGACTTATACAGCAATGGGGCGGGTGGCGGCTTTGTGTCCTGGCTCGATGACACGATCAGTGGCGGCGGCACGATCACCAATACCAACCCCAGCACCAGCGCCTATGCTGATTTTCTAATCGCCGGAACTGGCTGGACATCCACCTTCTCGGGAAGCTTCATGAACGGGCCGTGGTCGAACTTTGACTTCGACTTCCGCGCGAGCGCAGCCACGTTCAATCTGACCGGGACGTCGGTTGTCGATTCCTTCAATGTCGGCAATACCAGTAACGCATCCACGGTCAATATTTTGACCGGTGCAAACGTGACAGCCGGCGTTTTCGTATCAGCGCGGGATGGCGCGGCGAATCTCGTTGTCAATGGCGGTCTCTTGCAAGCGCTCTATTGGGCGCGGGTCGGCTGGGGAACGGCCGGCGGCGGTAGCATCACCCTCACGAGTGGTACTATTGTCACGCCGACCATGGATTCGGAGGGCGGCTCGAGCGGAGCACCTTGCTTCCTCAACCTCAATGGCGGTGTTCTTGAAACATCGGATATCCGGAGCACCGGCGCTGCGGCGCAGCCATTTACGCTCACGATGAACGGCGGCGACATCCTGGTCACGAACAACGGTACGATCTTTGATAACGGCGGGAGCGCCCATGAAATGACTGTCCAGTTTGGTGCCGGTGGAGGGTCCATTGATACCAACGGCTTTAACACCCAATCCCTGCGCTCGATCTCGGATGTCTCCGGTCAGAGTGGCGCCCTCACCAAACTCGGCCTGGGCACACTGACTTTGACCACCCCGAATTCCTACAGCGGCGGCACGACGGTTGCCGCCGGAACGCTGGCCCTCACCGGCGCAGGTACCATCGGCAGCGGACCGGTCACGCTCACCGGCGGTGCCTTGAATCTTGGGGGTGACAATATCACCAATATTCTTTCTCTCCAGGGCGGCACATTGCAGAATGGCACCGTTACACAAGCCTCGGGCAATTTCGACATCCAAAGCGGTACCGAGGCTTCGACGGCAACCTTCACCGGTGCGGCAGGCCTGGCCAAGACAACTTCCGGCATCGCCACACTTTTAGCCAATAATTCCTACAGCGGCGGCACGACGGTTGCCGCCGGCACGCTGGCTCTTACTGGTGCCGGCACTATTGGCAGCGGACCGGTCACCCTCACCGGCGGCGCTTTGGATCTAGGTGGCGACAATATTACTAATATTCTGTCCCTTCAGGGCGGGACGTTGCAAAACGGCACGGTTACCCAAGCCTCGGGCAATTTCGATATCCAGAGCGGCGTCGAGGCTTCGACAGCAACCCTTGCCGGTGCGGCGGGCCTGACCAAGACCACTCCCGGCACTGCCATCCTATCCGGCAATAACACTTACACCGGCGCCACCACAATCAACGGTGGCATATTACAGATGGGCGCCGACTTTTCGGTTAATAATAGTCAGTTCGTGGTAAATTCCGGCGGCACATGGGATTTAAACAACCATTGGGTTTATTGGGTGGGTGGGCTGACCGGTGATGGCTTGGTTACCAGTTCCAATGGGAACAATGGCACTTTGGGGATGCGTGGAAATGATATTACACAGACCTTCGGCGGAACCTTGAACAACATTGGCGTCGACTTCCGCGAGACCAATTCAACGTGGAATCTGACCGGCTCGTCGAATATCTCCGGCGGAGGACTTAATATTGGCAACGTCGACGCCGCCGATGCGTCCACCATCAATATCACGGGGACGATCATAGCCGGTTTTGTTTGTCCCGGTCGTGATGGCGCGGGGACTATGATTGTCGATGGCGGGTTACTTCAACTGGCGGATCCCAATTGGGGCTCTCTCAGAGTCGGTTGGGGGGCGCCGGGAGATCCGGACGGCAGCGGTACCTTCATTCTCCAGAGTGGAACGGTCGTCGCGCCGATAGTCGATTCAGACATGCCGGTGGCGACCTCATCGCCGGAATCCTTCCAACTCAACGGAGGTACCCTTTATACAAAGCAAGTCCTCATCGATTCCGGGTCAAATGCGGCCTTCGTATTCACAATGAACGGTGGCAAGGTCGTCGTTACGGCCGCCGGAACGCTCTTCCAGGACGGCGGAAGTTCAAACGGCGCCGAAGTGAATGTCCAGATCGGCGCCGGCGGTGGATTTATTAATACCAACGGCTTCAATACATCCTCCGTGCGCCCCATTGGGGATGTTACCGGACAGCAAGGCCCGCTGACCAAATCCGGCGCCGGCACTCTGACGCTCACTGCGGCGAATACCTACAGCGGCCCTACGACCATTGAACAGGGCACCTTGGCCCTCGGCGCGGCAGGCTCAATCAATAACTCCCCGCAAATCGATGTCCAGAGCGGCGCGATCTTCGACGTGTCGGCTGTCAGCGGCTTCACCGTGGGCGCAACGCAGACCCTCATGGGCGCGGGTACTGTCAACGGTTCGACCACGGTGGCGGGGACGATCCAGCCGCATGACGCGCTGGCAACGACTGGAGTCTTGAACATAGACGGAGCACTTACTTTGGACGGCAGTTCGCAATTCGTTCTGAACATCGGCACTGGCGGCGTCTCTGACCAGATCGACGCGACTGGCGCAGTGACTCTGGGCGCCGGCAGCGCGGATCGGATCGCGCTCGTCATCTCCCTCATTGCCCAGCCCGCGCAGGGTGACAGCTTCACGCTGCTCCAAGGCGCGAGCCTCGTGCAAAACGGCCTGTTTACGGACGGCATCGATGGCGTGACGCTCAGCGATGGTGCGTACTTCCCGGTTACCGACAACGGCTTCACCGGGGACTTCCGGATTCACTATGGATCGAACAGCGTGACCGTCTCCGTTGTTCCCGAGCCTGCAAACTGCGCGATGTTGATCGGCGGATTAGGTGCGCTCCTCGTGGGCCGGCGTATGCGCCGCCGGCGCGTCTGAACGATCGCGCTGCGAAAATAGTGCCGCCTCCCGTGTTATTTTGGAGATGGACGGACTTGACCTGATCGGCGGCGGATGACGACGTGACCGAACCTCGCCACTTATAGCCCCTGGACGCCTCCGCCCAGGCTGGTTTCCTGGCTCGTGGGCAGGTACCGGTAAAAGACTTCCAGCATCAGGCAGCACAGCGTCGTCCGATAAATCGGCCCGTCGTGCGTCGTGTCCGTGCCGAAGTTATCTGTCTTGCCGGCCCCTTGATCCTGCCCGCCGGTCGGAGGCCAGCTCCCATCGGACGATTGCTTGCCGGTGAGCTGCGTCTGGAAACGGTCCTTCCACCAGACCCACGCTGCCCCTTGCGCCTGGTAACACGCCTGCGTGTCGTAATACCACGCGTAGATGTTGCAATCGGCTGCCCCGTAGTTCAGGTCCCGGGACTCGATTTCTTTTAGCGCCTCGTGGACGATGCGATCCGGCCGGCCAAGCCAGAACAGTTTCGCCAGCGCGCCCGCCCCGGTCAGGAAGACGTGCCCATCGCCCGCCGTCCGGTAACCAAACGAACCGTCCTTCGGACTAAAGACCCGGTCGAGGCTCCGCATCGCTTGGTCGAGCGCGGAATGGACGCCATCGTCGATGCCGGCGATGCCTGTAAGATGCGCCGCCTTCAGCGCCTGGACCTGCCAGCCGGTCACCGAGGTATCGCTCTTGTGGTGCTGGAGCGCGTCCGTCGCGGTGGGATTGTCCGGCGTCGTGTCGTAACCGTAGGTCCAGCCCCCGTCCTGGCGCTGGCCTTTGACGATGTAATCGACCGCGCGTTTGATGATCGGGACCAGCCTCTCGTCCTTCGTCATCGTGTACGCCTCGCAAAGCGCATACGTCGCGATCGCGTGATCGTAAACGGATTTGCCCGGGCATCCGTCAAAGCCGGTTAGCCAGCCGTTGTGCGCGTTCGCCTGGGCAACCAGCGCATGAATCGCATTCGTCACCACGACGCCGTATTGGTGCGACCACTGCGGCGTATCCCCGTGACCCAGGTAGCAGAGCAGCGCCAGGCCGGTGAAGGCGCTATGAAATTCTTCGCCCCACGTCCCGTCACTGTGCTGCTGCGCCTGGAGCCAATCGAGCGCGCGCTGGACGTTTTGCTCGGTGCTCGCGTTCCCGCGGTAATGATTGATCGTTTCCTTATGGTCTTCGACGCGCTGTCGGATGTCCTTCGGCAGGTCAGCCGGATTAATCGGTTTGAATACTGGGACACCCCCCTTGTTGCCCCCCGGCCTGATGACGGGCGGCGCCGGGGCCGGGAGCGGCATGCTAAAGGCCGGCATGCTCGTGGCGGCCAGCGTCGTGATCGTGGTGAGAGTTGTCCTCGTTACGGGTGGCGGAACGGAAAGGGAAGGCGGAGGCGGCAGCGGCTCCGGAGCCTGCGGTGGCACTGCTGCGGCGTCGGCGCTGTTCGAGTCCCCCACCTCCTGGAAGTCGGGCGGCTCCACGTATTTGTTAAAGAGCACCTTCCCGCCGAAGAGCACGATCAGAAGGAGATGCAGGAACGCAGAGATCGTGAAGAAACGCGAAGCGAGGATCCGCCTCAGAAAACGCTCATAGGGGCTATGCGCCTGGAGCATGGATGTAGATAACCGCGAAAGGATGCGCGAGTCAACATACCGGCGACAACCGCCAGGCCTTTGCGTGGATGTTTTCCTGCCTCATGCGTCCGCCGGAGGCGGCAAATATTCCCAATCATCAATCACACTTCAGCAATCAGCAATTTGGTTGCGGCCTTTAGGCCGCGCCAAGCGCCCAGCCCCTATGGCATCGTCGTCTTCATATCGGAAAAATCCAACTTCGTCTCCGGCGTGATCACCTCTGGCGGCAGCGGCTTCTGGTCGAAGTCAAAGCAATCCAGCATGTCATTCGATGCCGCGTCCCGCGACGCCAGCGGCTTCAGCCCGAACCGTTTCTCGATCAATTTCAGCGGCGACGTGAAATCGAACTTCGTATGGCAGATCGCCCCAGCCCGCGCGTACGGCGAGATCACGATCGTCGGCACCCGCGGACCAAACCCATACTGGTCCACCGTCGGCGGCGGCACATGGTCATAGAACCCCCCAAAGTCGTCCCACGTCACGATGATCACCGTATCCTTCCAATTCGGGCTCTGCATGATCGCGTTTACCAGCCCTGTTACATAACGCATCCCTTGCGCCGAATCCGCCGGCGGGTGCTCGCTGTCCTCGAACGTCGGCACGATCCACGACACCTCCGGCAGCTTCCCCGCTTTCGCGTCCTTGAAAAATTCCGCCAGTTGCACCAGGTGCGTCATCAGTTCCGGCCTTTTCTGGAATTGCCTGAACCCTGGCAACGGATTCCACAGCGTATGCGCCTTTGGATTCGTTTGCTCATCGTAGTACTTCCAGCTCACATGCGAATCCTCCAGCAGCTCCGCCATGGTCGGGAATGTGTAAACGCCCTCCTGCCCCTCGATTGTCGGCGGCGGATTGTTAATCAACCCGCCGCTCTTCGCCGCCACCGTATAGAGATGATTCGGTTCGCTCGGGCCCGCGACCGATGAGAAGAACGCGTCGCACAGCTCATATTTGCGCGCGTATTCCCAGTAGTTCGGTATCTCGTGCCAATCGTAATACGATAGCGTATTTCGCACCCAGTCCGGTGTCGGCCCGGCCGGCGGCTGCGAGGGATGCGCTTTCGGCAGCACCTGCTGGCCGGCCGCGATTGCCTCCGCCTCGCCCCTCGTCGGCGGCTTCCCCGGCGCCACCGCTTTCAACATCGCCACCAGTTCCCGCGTATTCAGCTTCCCGTCCCCGTCCTTGTCGAATCGCTCGATCCACAGCTTTGCCGCCGTCGCAGGGTCGTTCTGCCCTGCCGCCTTCTTCAGGTTTGGCTTCTCGGCAATCGCCTTCGCGAGCGCCGTCGCGTCCAGCTTCTTCTCCGTCCCCCCATAATTGTTGATCAGATTCTTCGCCCGGTTCTGCAGACCAGCCCTCTGGGTCAGCGCGATCGCCAGCGTCCCGCTCACCGGGATGATGTCCTCCGGGTCCATCGTCGGCAGCGTTCCTTTCCAGTAGTACGCCAGCGCGTCCGGCCATTCCGCCCACAGGAATCCGTCCATCTTCCCGTCATCCTGCGCGCACCGCGCCGCCTGGTAGGCATGGTTCAGATCCTGCGGAATCGACGTCTGGTTCAGGTGAAACGGCGCCACCTCGGGCTTCCCTCCCGGTCGGTACGCAAACTTCACTCCCGCCGGGATCCCATCCGCCCCCGGGTACGTCCCGAAGTAATGATCGAACGTGATATTCTCCTGGATGATATAAACGAAATGCTTCAACGGCATCGGCGTCTCCTTCGGCGCATCGGTCGCATTCGATGCGTCGGTTGCCGCCCGCAGTAGTGCCGCGCCACCCAGCGCACCCCATACCGCAATCATATTTAGGACCCAGGTTAACGCCCGGCGCTTCGAAGGGAGAAAGGTTGCCATAAGCTTGTATTAGCATCGTTTCCTATTTTGCCAATGCGTCAAGCTCAACAGCAGCCCGCCAGATCCCATTGGTTTCCAAGCTCTCGTCTTGCGAACGCAATTTTCCCGCAATTCATACTTCTTACCTCAGACTTCTTACTTTTTACTTTCCCTCATGCCACTCACTTTCGACAAGCCTCTCGCCGAGCTCTGGACCTACCAGGGCATCAACCCCCGCCCCGACGACTTCGACGCTTTCTGGCGACAGGCCCTCGCCGAGATGCACGCCCTCGACCCCCAGGTCGAATTGCGCCCCGCCCCTTTCCAGGTCCCATACGCAGAGTGCTACGACCTCTTCTTCACTGGCGTCGGCGGCAGCCGCATCCACGCAAAATACCTTCGCCCGAAAGGCTCCGTCACCCCGCACCCCGCCGTCCTCCAGTTCCACGGCTACAGCGGCAACGCTGGAGATTGGTCCGACAAGCTCCCCTTCGTCGCCCTTGGCTTCTCCGTCGCAGCCATGGATTGCCGTGGCCAGGGCGGCCTCAGCGAGGACCTCGGCGGCATCCGCGGCAACACCCTTCGCGGCCACATCATCCGCGGCCTCGACGATGACCCCGCCAGGTTCATGTACCGCCAGATCTACCTGGACACCGCTCAGCTCGCCCGCATCGTCGGCTCCTTCGAGGAGGTCGACACCCAGCGCATCGGCGCAATGGGCGGCTCCCAGGGCGGCGCCCTCACCCTCGCATGCGCCGCCCTCTTCCCCGATCTCAAGCTCGCCGCCCCCGTTTACCCCTTCCTCTGCGACTTCCAGCGCGTCTGGGAGATGGACCGTGCCGAGCGCGCCTACGAGGAACTCAAGACCTACTTCCGCAATTTCGACCCCTTGCACCTCCGCGAGCGCGAGGTCTTCACAAAGCTCGGCTACATTGACATCCAATACCTCGCCCCGCGCATCCGCGCACGCGTCATGATGGCCTGCGGCCTCATGGACGAGATTTGCCCCCCCTCCACCCAGTTCGCCGCCTACAACAAGATCACCTCCGAAAAAGAAGTAGTCATCTACCCCGACTACGGCCACGAAACCCTCCCCGGCTTCGCCGAC
>Ga0326727_10027576_pt1 | contig 10415 bp, 6 predicted proteins | sample MB2enrmetagenome_FD_207643 | JGI IMG/M metagenome (GOLD analysis project Ga0326727, IMG submission 207643) | Lab enriched peat soil microbial communities from McLean, Ithaca, NY, United States - MB29MY | ecosystem: Environmental > Terrestrial > Soil > Wetlands > Peat | place: USA: New York...
CGGCATTCGCCGGGCGCCGATCGCCTATGCGCTGTTCGCCGCCGACGTGCTCTTGGTCGCGCTGGGCTACGTCTCGCATCACGACCTCCTGGTGCGCAAGGTGCTCGCCTTGAGCGGCGGCATCGCCTTCGCGCTGATGGGCTTCGTGGCGATCCCGCGCGCGTTCACCGGCCCGTATCCTCGTTCGTACGTCGCCGCGCTGGGCGCCGGACTGCGCACGGCGGGAGTGGGCTACCTCTTCGCGGCGCTGGGCGCGCTGCTCGTGGTCGGCATGCTCTCCGTCCCGGTGATGATGCAGGAGATCGATCGCTTCAGCGGGGTCAAATTGGTCATCGCGCTTCCGCCGGTGCTCGCGTTCGCGCTCTACGTCTACACGCGGCGTTTCGGCAACGAGCCGCCCGGGCCGGCGCAGAGCGCGCTGGCGCCGGTGCGCGTCTATCAACTCGCCATTCTGGCGCTGTTGGCCGGTGCGGCGTTCCTCTATCTCTCGCGCAGCGGCAACCAGAGCGACATCACGCCCTCCGCCTTCGAATTGAGCCTGCGCTCGAACCTGACCGCGGTGCTCGGCGTGCGCCCGCGCTTCAAGGAATTTCTGATCGGGGTTCCGCTGCTGATGCTGCTGCCGGCGCTGCGGCTCGAACATCGCCGGCTCACCGGCTGGCTGTTCGCGATCGGCGTGTCGATCGGCACCGCCGACGTGGTCGACACGTTCTCGCACCTGCACACGCCGCTGCTAATTTCGCTGCTGCGCATCGTCAACGGCGCGGTGTTGGGCTCGATCGTCGGCGCCATCCTGATCTGGGCGTACCGGGCGATCGCCTCGCGCAGCGGGGCCGCCGTACGCCGTTCGCGCGCGGCGTGACGCGCGCTTGCGCTTCCTGATCAGCGGCTACTACGGATTCGGAAACCTCGGCGACGAAGCGCTGCTGGCGCAAATCGTCGGCCGGCTCAAGACGCGCTGGCCGTTGGCCGGCATCGAGGTGCTCTCGGCAACGCCCGAGTCGACCGCGCACGACTACGGCGTCGACGCGACGGCGCGCATGGACCTGCGCGCGGTCGCCAAGGCGATCGAACGCAGCGACGTGGTGCTCTCGGGCGGCGGCGGGCTGCTGCAGAACACGACGAGCCTAAAGAGTTTGCTCTATTACGCGGGCATCGTGCGCAGCGGCATCCAGGCGGGCAAGAAGACGATGATCTTCGCGCAGTCGATCGGACCGCTCGATTACTTCGGCAAGCAGACCGTGAAGCGGCTCTGCTCCGGCGTTTCCGCCGCCACCGTGCGCGACGAACGTTCGCGCGAAATCCTCGCCGCGCTGCTCCCGGCGGTGCGCGTGGAACGCACCGCCGATCCGGTCTTTCTCTACGACGCGCCGGAACGCGCGCCGGATCTGGCGGCGGCGGGCCTCGACGCGGGCAGCGATCCGCTCGCGGTGATCGCGGTGCGCAAGACGGCGCGCTTCGAAGAAGCCGCCGCGGCGATTGCGGCCGCCGTCGACGCGCTGGCCGAGCGCCACGGCGTGCGCTGCGCCTTCGTGCCCTTCGGCGGGCAGGCCGACGCCGAGGCCTCGACCGTGGTGATTCGCAAGTGCCGCTCCAAACCGACGTTGATCGCGCTCGACGGCCTCGACGCCATCGCCGCCGCGATCGCCCGGGCGCGCGTGGTCGTCGGGGTGCGCCTGCACGCCCTGATCTTGGCCGCGCGTTTCGGCGTGCCGTTTCTGGCGCTGGCCTACGACCCGAAGGTGGAGGCGCTCTGTCACGATCTGGTGTATCCGCTCGCGCCGCTGTGGTCGCCCGCGCTGCACGCGCTCGAACCCGCGGGCATCGTGCGGGCGGTCGACGAGGTCTGGACGCGCGGCCCCGAGTTGAGCGCGGCGCTCGATGCCGCGGCGCTGCGCATGCGCGCCGAGGCGGAACGCAACTTCGACGTGCTCGCCGGGCTCGCGGGCGGCTGAGGGCGCAGGCGTAAGGAGCCCGGCCGCGCAGGCGAGAACCTCGCCGGTTGCATGCCGACGGACACCGACTATCGTTCGACCCTGAACCTTCCCAAGACCGCGTTTCCGATGCGCGCCGAGCTGCCCAAGCGCGAGCCGGAACGCGTCGCGTGGTGGAAGGAGCAGCGCGTCTACGAGCGGCGTTTGGCGCGCAACGCGGGCGGCGCATCGTGGATCCTGCACGACGGCCCGCCCTACGCCAACGGCGAGGCGCACATGGGCACGTTTCTCAACCGCGTGCTCAAGGACGTCTTCGTCAAGGTACACCTGCTGGCCGGTCGTTACGCCGACTTCGTTCCCGGTTGGGACATGCACGGCTTGCCCATCGAGTTCGCGACGCTCAAGGACCTCAAGCTCAACTTCAAGGACATCGATCCGATCGAGCTGCGCGCCAAATGTCGCGCGCACGCTTTGCGCTATCTCGACATCCAGCGCAACAGCTTCTTGCGCATGGGCGTGCTCGGCCGTTACGACCACCCCTATCGTACGATCGATAAGGAGTTCGAAGCCACCATCGTCGAGACGCTCGCCGATCTGGCCGAGGAGAAACAGCTCTACAAGGGACTGCGCGCGACGCTGTGGTGCATCCGCGACGAAACGGCGCTGGCCGATGCGGAAATCGAATACAAGGATCGCGTCTCGCCCTCGATCTACGTGCGCTTTCGGGCGAGCGACGTGCAGCGCGCGGAGTTGCTGAAGCGTGCCGGCGCGAGCGAGACCGGGCTGCCGCTCTCGGTCGTGATCTGGACGACGACGCCGTGGACGCTTCCCGCCAACGTGGCCATCGCGCTCAAACCCGAAGCCGATTACGGCATCTACCGGCGCGGCGACGAGCTGCTGCTGCTCGCCGACGCGCTGGCCGCCGACGTGTTCGCGCGCGCCGAAGGGCCGGCGTTCGAACGCGTCGGCGGCGCGAAGGGTACCCAACTCGTCGGTGCGAGCGTGCGCCATCCGTTTCTCGAGCGCGACTCGCTGTTGGTGGGTGCGGATTACGTGGAACTCGAGACGGGCACCGGCGCGGTGCACACCGCACCCGGACACGGCGCCGACGACTTCGACACCGGCGTGCGCTTCGGACTGCCGGTGATCAACCCGGTCGACGCGGGCGGCGTCTTTACCAAGGAAGCGGGGCCGTACGCCGGCCGGCCGATCTTCGCCGCGAACGACGAGATCATCGCCGACCTCGCCGCGAGCGGCGCGCTGTTCGCGCGCGAGGAATACGACCATTCGTATCCGCACTGCTGGCGCTGCAAGAATCCGGTCATCTTCCGCGCGACCGCGCAGTGGTTCATCGCGATGGACGTCAACCGGTTGCGCAAGCGCTGCGAGGAAAAGATCCCCGCCGTGAAATGGTTTCCGGCCTGGGGCGAGAGCCGCATGCTGCAGATGCTCGAGAACCATCCGGAGTGGTGCATCTCGCGTCAGCGCACTTGGGGCACGCCGATTCCGGCGCTGGTCTGCCGCGATTGCAACGAGTCGTTTCTCGACCCGGAGGTCGCGCGCACGGTCGCGCGCGTCTTCCGCGAAAGCGGCGCGCCCGACGCCAACGCGTCCGACCTGTGGTGGACCGAACCGGTCGAAACGTTCTTGCCGCCCAACCTCGCCTGTCCGAAGTGCCGCGGCACCTCGTTCGGCAAGGAGTTCAACATCGTCGACATCTGGTTCGAGTCGGGCGTGACGCATCGCGCGGTGCTCAAGAAGCGCGAAGGCTTGCACTGGCCCGCCGACCTCTACCTCGAAGGCAGCGACCAGTATCGCGGCTGGTTTCGCAGCAACTTGATCACGGCCGTCGCGACGCTGGGCGCCGCGCCGTACAAGTCGATCGTCTCGACCGGCTGGGTGGTCGACGCCGACGGCCGCGCGATGCACAAGTCGGCGGGCAACTACATCGCGGCCGACGAGGCGATGAAGACCTGGGGCGCCGACGTGCTGCGGTTGTGGACGGCCTCGGTCGAATTCCAGGCCGACATGCGTGTGGGCAAGACCGTGCTCGAAGCGGTGGGCAGCGTCTACAAGAACCTGCGTTACCGCTTGCGCATGCTGCTCGGCTTGATCGACGACCTCATGCCCGAAGCGCTCGTGCCGCGCGAAAAGATGGAACCGCTCGACCGGCTCGCGCTCGCCCGCCTCGACGACGTCGCCCATCGCATCGTCACCTCATACGAGGAGTACCGGCTGCACGACGTCTACCTCGCGCTGGTCGCCTACGACGGCGAGGATCTCTCCGGCTTCTACATCGACGTGCTCAAGGATCCCATGTACTCCGGCGCGCGCGACGGAGCGCGGCGGCGCAGCGCGCAATCGGCGCTCTTCGAGATCCTGCGTTCGCTCTGCGCGCTGACCGCGCCGCTACTCTCGTTCACGGCCGAAGAAGCGTGGCAAGCGGTGCCGGAGCGGCTGCGCGGCGACGCGCTCTCGGTCTTCGACCTGCAGTTGCCGCGCGGCAGCGAGCGCGGCACGCACGAACTCGCCGACCTCGCGCGTTGGACGCTGCTCAAGAATCTGCGCGCCGAGGTGGCCGGCAGCGAAGGCATCCGCGACTTTCAACTGCAAGCGCACGTGCACGCGCCCGCGGCGCTCGAACCCGCGCTGCGCGCGCTCGGCGACAACCTGCGCGAAGCGTTGATCGTCTCGGCCGCTGACCTCAGCGTCGATCCGGCGCTCGGCCCGAACGACGCGCCGCGCGTGGTGCTCTCGCCGGCCGAAGGCGGCAAGTGCTCGCGTTGCTGGAAGACGCTGCCCCTCGGCTTCGATCCCGCGCATCCGGCGTTGTGCGCGCCGTGCGCCGGCATCGTCAGCCGTGACCCAGGCTCGCCTGACTGAAGATTCGCTCGCGGCGAAAGGGCGAGGGAGCGCCGTAGGCCATGTGCGCCAGCGTGCGCGCGCAGTCGAAGCCGTGCGCTGCGTAGAGCGCCGGGGCGTCGCGGTTGGCCGCGGGCGCGAAGGCGCGTTCGAGATGCGGCCGGCGGGCTAGCACGCGCGCGAGGATGCGTTCCGCCACCGCGGTGCGCTCGGCGGCGAAGGGTCCGAGTACCGGCCCGTGGGCGAGCGCGTACCCGTCGGCCCCGGTAACCGCGAACGCGTAGGGCCCGGTCGCGAAACGGCGCAACGCCGCGTCGCGGTCGCATCCGTAAAAGCGCGCGTCGAGCGCGCGCACCCGGCGCAAGGTGGCGGCGTCGACGCCGGGCGCGGAGTCGCCGTGCGGGGCGGGTGCGTTTCGTGCGAAGATCAGCGTGCGGTCGATCTCGACGAAGCCGAGCCGCGCGTAGAGCGACTCGGCCTGCGCGGTGGCGTCGAGCAGCACGCTCTGCGTGCCGCCTGCGCGTAACCGCGCCAACAGCGTCTCCATCAGCCGCGTCGCAACGCCCGCGCGACGATGCAGCGGATCGACCGCGAGCATCGCGACGTAGGCGGCCCGGCCGTAGACGTTGGCCGTCACGACGCCGGCGGCGGCGCCGTTGCGCCGGGCGATCAGCCAGGCCGCCGGATCGGCTGCCATCGGCGCGCGGTTGCCGCGCACCGACGCGGCGCCGTAGGTGACCTCCAAGACCGCCATGGCTTCGGAAACGCCCGAGGCTTCGAGCGTCGTCACTTCGAGCGCGGTCGTCTCCATCGCCGCAGCCTCCGCTGCGCGGGAGCCCGGCACCTCCGGCGTCGTATCCAACGGCGCAATGCGCCTGCCGGTCAATTTCGAAGACGTCACCACCGCGGCCGCGCGCATCGCCGGCCACGCCGTGCGCACGCCGGCGGTCGAGGCCGCGGCCATCTCCGAAAAGACCGGCGCGCGAGTTTGGCTCAAGCTCGAGACGCGCCAGCGCACCGGCTCGTTCAAGGACCGCGGCGCGGCCAACCGGATGCTGCAGTTGACGCCGGCCGAACACGCCAAGGGCGTGATCGCGATGTCCGCCGGCAACCACGCCCAAGCGGTCGCCTATCAGGGCACGCGGCTCGGCGTTCCGACCACCATCGTGATGCCCGAGACGACGCCGTTCACCAAGGTCCGCCGGACCGAGCACTTCGGCGCACGGATCGTGCTGGCCGGCGAGGGCCTGGCCGAAGCGGGCGTTCGCGCGGTGCAGATAGCGGCGGACGAAGGCCTTACGCTCGTCCATCCCTACGACGACGAACGCATCGTCGCCGGACAGGGAACTGCCGGGCTCGAGTTACTGCACGATCTGCCCGAGCTCGACGTGCTGCTCGTTCCGGTTGGCGGCGGCGGGTTGATCGCGGGCGTGGCGACGGCCGCCAAGCACCTGAAGCCCGCGCTCGAAATCGTCGCCGTGCAAACCGAGCAATACCCGGGTCTCGAGCGGGCACTCAGCGGCCTCGCGGCGCCGACCGGCGCGCTGACCATCGCCGAGGGCATCGCGGTCAAGTCGATCGGCGCGATTCCCCTGGCCATCGCGCGGGAGTACGTCGCCGACGTCATCCTCGTCTCCGAGCAGGCGATCGAGTACGCGATCCATCTGCTGCTCGAAGACGAGAAGCTCTTGGCGGAGGGCGCCGGCGCCGCGGGCGTGGCCGCGCTGCTGCAACACCAGGAGCGGTTCCGCAACCGTAACGTCGGCATCATCCTCTGCGGCGGCAACATCGATACCGGCCTGCTGGCCAACGTGATCGTGCGCCACCGGCTGCGCGAAGGGCGCGTCGTGCGCATGCGCGTGACCATCGACGACAAGCCCGGCGTGCTGGCCGAGGTCGCGCAGATCCTCGGCGACTGCGGCGCCAATATCCTCGACGTCGCGCATCAGCGCCTTTCGCTCGGCGTGCCGTCCAAGAAGGCCGAACTCGAAGTGACGGTCGAGACGCGCTCGCCGAGCGACCTCGATGCGATCGTCGGCAGACTCCACGGCGAAGGCTACTCGACGGCCATCCTCGACGCGCGCTGAATTCGCCGTCGCGCGTTGCGGGAGAACGCGCGCGCGCCGTCCAAATTCTGCACCATCGCGACGACGATACGTCTCGCGGCTTTCACGATTGCGCAGAGCGTTCGAACGCGCAGGGTTATGGGTGCATCTGGTCGTCCGGGACTGAGGAATCGCGACGGGGTCGCGGTCCCACACCGAGACCCGAGCGGCGCGATTACCGCGCCGGGCTCCAACGCGCGTGGACTCGCGCACATGCCCGCGCTCGACGGCATTCGGGCGGTGGCGATTGCGGCGGTGCTGCTCTACCACGGCGGCATTGCACTGCTGCCCGGCGGCTTTCTCGGGGTCGACGTATTCTTCGTCCTCAGCGGCTTTCTGATCACGAGCCTGCTGCTCGTCGAATACCAGCGGAGGGGCGAAATCAGCCTCTCCCGTTTTTATTGGAGCCGGGCGCGCCGGCTGCTGCCGGCCTTGGCGACGATGCTCTTCGTGGTCGCCACGTTCGCGTCGCTGTTCATGCAAGATTCGGTCGCCTCGACCTGGCGCGACTTGCCCTGGGCGCTCGACGGTCTCTCCAACTGGTGGCTCGTGTTGCACCAGCAGTCGTACTTCGAGTCGATCGGCCGGCCGCTGCTGTTCCAGCACACCTGGTCGCTCGCGGTCGAAGCGCAATTCTACGCGTTCTGGCCGTTCGTGCTGCTCTTCGTGCTGCCGGTCTTCGGCAAGCGCGGCATCGGCCTGGTCGCGACCGTGCTGGCCGTCGCCTCGGCGAGCGTGTCGCTCGCGCTCGGCTCGCACCTCAACCTGGCCTCGAGCGATTCGACGAGCCACCTCTACTTCGGCACCGACACCCGGTCGATGGGCTTGTTCCTGGGCGCGGCGCTGGCCGCGCTGTGGCAGCCCGCCGCCCGGCCCGCGGCCTCGCCGGGCGCTCGGGTCGCGCTCGGCCTGGCGAGCTTCCTGCCGCTAGCCGGGCTGGGTTGGCTGTTCTACGCCATCGACGAGTCGGCGGGCGGCCTCAAATGGGTCGTCGGCTTTCCGATCTGCGCGGTGCTGACCACCCTGCTGATCGTCGTCTCCACCACCCCGGGCTCGGCTGCCGGAGCGCTCCTGGCCACGCGTCCGATGCGCTGGATCGGCGAGCGCTCGTACGGCATGTACCTGTGGCATTGGCCGATTTTTCAAGCCACCCGGCCAGGAATCGACTTTCCCTTTGTTGGACCGTACAATTTGGTGTTTCGTTTGATTTTGACCGCAATAGTTGCGGAACTCTCGTACCGGTTCGTGGAGATGCCCGTCCGTCGCGGCGCGCTCGAGCGGCTCTGGACCAGGATGCGCGGCATGCGTCCCCGGGCATTCCGTTGGGCGGCGGCGGCCACGGTCGGCATACTCATGGCCGTCGGGGCGAGCGAAGCCGTGTTGGCGAACCACGCGATCGCCTCGTACAACGCCAAGATGGCGGCCTTCATCGTCCCGGTGGTGGCGGTTGCGCCGCCGGCGCATCCGGGGCCCAAGCACGGCGCTTCCGACCGGCGTCTGGCCGCGGCGCGGGGGAACGGCCAAGTCGCCCTGATCACCCGCGTCCGCCGCGCGGTGCTCGACGCGAAGACCTCGCTCGTCGGCGACTCGGTCATGCTCGGCGCCAGCCAGTGGATCGCGCATTCGCTCAACGTGGTAAAAACGGATGCGGTGGTCGGCCGGCAGGCGATGACCACGCTCGACGTCATCGAGTCGATGGCCGCGGCAGGCCGGCTGGAGCCGACGATGGTGATCGACTTGGGCAACAACGGCACGGTCGAAGAACCGACCCTGCGTTCGATGTTGCGCATTTTGAAAAAGTGCGACCGGGTCGTGATCGTCAACGCGCGCGTGCCCCGGCCGTGGCAAGACGGCAACGACGCGATGATGGCGCGCGTCGTGCCGCAGTACCCCAACGCCGTGCTGGCCGACTGGTACGATGCGTCTGCCGGCCACCCCGAGTTCTTCGGGCCCGACGGCGTACACATGGGTGCGGCGGGCGCGCAAGCGTACACGCAGGTCATCGTCGCCGCCCTCGAGCGTAAAGCGGTACACGAACTGGTCAAGGCCCAGCGCGCGCGCAAACCCGCGCCGCAGAAGCCGCGCCCCTGGACGCCGCGCGACCCGTTCAATCCCGACGGGTTGGAGTCGCTCTGGCCGACGGGCCACGCCGACTCGGCCGATTCCGTCGAACGCGGCTTCGCGCTCGCGGCTTCCTGGCAGCAGCGCTGACCGAAGACCGGATTTCGCTTCCGGTCGAGGACGGCACCGAGCTTCCGGCGATCCTCACGGCGCCGGACGGCGCGCCGCGCGGTGCGGTGTTGCTCGCGCACGGCATCTTCTGCGACAAGACCGAGTTCGGCCGCTTCGACCGGCTCGCCGCGGAACTCGCGCGCGCCGGACTCGCCTCGCTGCGCTTCGACTTCCGCGGACACGGCGAGCACGCGCTGCCGCCCATCCGCGCGACGATCGGCGGGATGCTGCTCGACTTCGTCACGGCCCTCGAGACGCTGAGGTCGCGTTTCCCGGTGCCGGCGTCGTGCGTCGCGGCGAGTTTCGGCGGCAGCATCGCCTTGCTCGCGTTGCAGTCGCCCTGCGCGCCGGCGCTGCATCGGCTGATGTTGCTCAATCCGGTCGTCGATTATGCCTCGACGTTCCTGGAACCGCAGGGCCAGATCTTGCGCGAGGCGTTTAGCGCCGAGAAGTGGGAACGGCTCAACGCGCTCGGCTTCATCGAACCGATTCCCGGCATACGGCTCGGCCGCGTCTTCGCTTCGGAACTCGCGTTGCTGCGCCCCTACGCGGCCTTCGAGAGGTTGAACGTGCCGACGCGCATCGTGCACGGCACGGCCGACCGGCGCGTTTCGCACGACGCGACCCGGCGTTTCGCAAGCGAGTCGCCCTCGGTCGAGTTCGTCTCGATCGTCGGCGCCGACCACGCCTTCATTCCCGAACCCGAAGAGCGCCGTTCGTTCGACCTCGTCCTCGAGTGGCTGAGTGCGTCCGCGGTCGCGTAGCAACGCAGTGGTAGGAACGGCGCCGGCGCGACGTGCGCGGTGCGCTTGACAGGCCCGACGCGTCGGTGTTATGGTCGGGCCCTGATGTCGCTTCGCGCCGCTTCGTATTGGTACTGGTACTTTACTCCGCATGAATCCATGCCGGTGAGGTAGACGCGCGCGCGAATCCCAGAAGTCGCAAGTTCGCAGAAGCCACCCTCACCGGGGTGGCTTTTCGTTTCTCCCCCAACGCTTCGCACGAGGACCACATGCCCAGTCCCTACACCCTAGCCCGCGGACACCTCCGCAAGAACCGCACCGTCGTTGCCGGCTCCGCGCGCTTCGGCGGCGGCGGCTTCACGCTGGTCGGCGGACCGTGTTCGATCGAGGACGAGCTGCAGATGGAGACCGTCGCAGCGGCCGTTGCCTCCGCGGGCGGCGCGATGCTGCGCGGCGGCGCCTACAAGCCGCGCACCTCGCCCTACGACTTCCAGGGGTTGGGGGACGCCGCGCTGCCGCTGATCGCAGCGGCAGCGCGG
>Ga0326727_10027579_pt1 | contig 10415 bp, 6 predicted proteins | sample MB2enrmetagenome_FD_207643 | JGI IMG/M metagenome (GOLD analysis project Ga0326727, IMG submission 207643) | Lab enriched peat soil microbial communities from McLean, Ithaca, NY, United States - MB29MY | ecosystem: Environmental > Terrestrial > Soil > Wetlands > Peat | place: USA: New York...
CATCCTATCCGGTCTCTTCGGATAGGGTGGGTTATTCGCGCCCCGCGCCGGGTGCCCCATTCATCGCGCCTTTGTCTCACGCGATGAGTGGGAGTGCTGCCTCGGAACCCATCCGCACCGTCACCCACTCTCAATGGCACGCCGCCGACAGCCTCCTCATCTACCGCGTCACCGCCAACGGATTCCTCCACCACATGGTCCGCAACCTGGTCGGCACCTTCGTCCAATGCGGCGCCCACCGCCTCGACCCCGCGGCAATTCCCACCCTGCTCGCCGCCCGCAACCGGGCCCTGGCCGGCCCCACCGCGCCCCCCTCCGGCCTCTTCCTCGTCTCCGTCGACTACCCCGGCCCACCGGCGCCGTTATCCTGAGCGGAACCCCTCGAGTCGTCATTCTGGCGCAGCCAGAATCTCTGTCGTTTCCCTTGCCGTTGCCTGTTCTTCCCTTGTCCCTGTCCCCCTACCCTGTTTTCCTGTCAACCCCCTCGACCCTCCAAATTGACCATAAATGCATCCATATCAGCCACATAAATAGTAAAAATAGTTGGCATAGTAGTTTCCCTCCACGGCGTATAATTAAAGCAGTAAGCAAACAAAAGAGACCCGGCCAACCGCCGGGTCTTCGCCTTTAATACGTCTCACGCGCTCAGCGCGTGCTTAACTCACTATTTTTGAATACTTTACGCCATTCACCCCGGGGGGGAGGGGTACACATAGCAACCCGCTCTGCTTCACCGCACCGTCAAGCTGTACGTCGCCGAATGCACCAGAAACCCATCCGTCGCCGTCACCGTCACCGCATAGTTCCCCGGAGACGTCCACGCCGCATTCTCGGCCGGCAGCTTGCCCGTGCAGCCAGTCAGCGCCAGCCCCATCACCGCCAGCAGCACCGCCATCAGCCCGCGCGTGCCCCATATCTCGAATTTGAGATGCGGGAGGAAGGCCCGCCCACGCCTCCGTCTTCGCCACAGCAGCCCGCCGCTGGCCGCCGCCACCAGCCACAGCAGGCCACGCCCGCCGTAGCCGCTGTACCCCACCACCGTGTACTGCGAGGTGGTGGTGAAGCTGATTGCAACTGTCTCCGCCGAGGTTGGGACAACCGAAGCCGTGCTCAACCCGCACGCCGACGCACTCGTCGCCGCCACCGCGCAGCTCACCGTCAGCGGCGAGCTGAATCCTGCAATCGGCGTCAGGGTCGCGGTCGTTGATGTCCCGTCGCCCGCAACCACGCTCCCGCCCGTCGGGTTCAGGCTGATCGTGAAGTCGACCCCGTTCCCGCTCAGCGCCGCGCTTACTCCGCTGAACAGCAGGCTGCTCGGCCCCGGCGAGTTCGCCGGACTCACCGCGAACGTCCCATCCTGCTCCCCGGTCACCGTCGGCTTGAAGGTCACCAGGATCGGGCAACTCGCTCCCGCCCCCAGCACGCCGCCGCACGCCGCGGTGTTGACGGAATACTCGCTGGGGGCCGTAAACTGCGGCACAGCCAGCGCGATGTTCGCCATGCTGGTCAGCGTCAGCGTCTGCGGCGCGGAGCTGGCCCCTACATCCAGGCTGCCGAAGCTCAGCGTATTCGGCGAAAGCGTAAAGCCCGGAATCCCCGTCCCGGTCAGCGACACGCTCAGCGACGTTCCCGACGACACCACCGTCAGCGTCGCCGCCCGCGCCCCTAGCGCCGTCGCCGAAAACACCACCGTGATCGTGCAGCTCGCGCCCACGGCCACCGAGTTGCATGTGTTCGATGTGATCGCGAACTCCGTGTCCCCGCTGATCGCAGCCGACGAAACCGTCGCCGCGAAGATCGAGTTGTTGGTCCAGGTAAACGTCTGCGCCGCGCTCGTGTAGCCGATCACCACCGACCCGAAGTCCTGTGAGGTCGGCGCAATCGATGGCTGCTCGCCCTCGTTCGTCACATCGAACAACATGTACTCCAGCAGCTTCTCCTGCGGAGTCATCGCCACACTGGTGTTGCACTCGTTGGGGAAGGTCATACCGGTTGAACTGCTGGCGTTCTCCACGTGGTACTCGTTGAACAGCACCCGTCCGCACTGTTGTTGCGCGGGCGCGCCCACCGGCGTGTTGAAGACGAACTGCATCACCGGATCGCCGTAGTTCGGATCGTTGAGTGTCAACCAAGCCTGCGTCGGCGAATTCACGCCGTTCTGGTCGATGCGCAGCGTGTCGATCGCCATCTGTCCCGGCGTCGTCGTTGCGCCCACGTCCTGTAGCCACGTCGCCAGCGTCTGTCCCGCCGTAAAGCTGGTGTCCACCGTCGCCATACCCGAATCGGGGTTCGGCGTAATGGAACTTCCTTGTGTGAAACCGGCTGTCCAATTGGCCACGGTGTCGAACGGTGAATTAGTAATCATCCACGCATAACCATAGTGGCTGGTGTAGACGCGTCCGCCATTATTCGCGAATTGAATCAGGTTCTGCAGCTCGGTGTCCGGCTTTACGTAGGCGTTGCCCTCGCAGGGCAGCATCAACACGTCGTAGTTCTGCAGTATCGAGTAATCCCCCATCAGCGAATCCTGGGATGTCGAGCCTCCGTTAACGGTCACTCCACCGCCTTGACCATTTGTGCCGCCGCCAAAGAGGTTGATTCGCCCCGCGCCGCTCGGATCCGTGAACTCCGACTGGCTGATCCCCATCTTCAGCAGAACGCACTCCACCTGGTCCACCTTGCCGGTCGCAATCGCGATATATGGAATGTCGCCCTGGCTCTGCTTCTGCGGCATGTTCATGCTGAAGACAGTATTGCTGCATGAGGCGTTGCTGGTGTCCACCGTCCCCTGCACCCGCCACCGGCCGGAGAGGGCAACGATCGGAATATTTGGCCCCACCGGAACATTGGTCAGCTTGAAGTTGCCGTTCACGTCCGTCGTGGTGCCCACCAGCGGCGATCCCGAAGGCGGCGTTCCCAGTGCGGGACAGCTCACCCCAGCCGAAAACGGCTGCACCGTAGCGTTGGGAATGTAGACAGCCACATTGGGCAGCGGATCGGTTTGATTGGGCGCGTACACCGTCCCACTGATCGATGTAGTCGTATTCCCCGAACACGTCGTCTGCAGACATTGCAGCCCTGTACAGGCCGTCTGCGCCCAGGCCCCGGCCCCCAGGCCGAGCCCAAGCGCGACGATCGGCAGAGTGGAGTGAGTTCGCATGGTGTGCCTGCCCGGGGAGTCGCGAAAACCTGCTACCATTCGCAGAAGTTTACACTGAATCCGTTATACCCGTTTTTTCGCGGCGAGTTGCAATCTGTAGACGTTCCCGGCGGCAACTTCTTAAGAATTTCCGGGATGCTATAGACCAATTTTGTTTGTCATTCCGTAGCGTAGCGAAGGAATCTGCTTTTGATAGCTCCACAATGGTCTACTCCATTACCGAAAAATGCTCTGTTACTCCAGTGCATCGCCGCGCACTGGATTTGAATCTGACCATTGGATTGTCCTCAGTCGGCAATCGGTTCCGCAAGCAGAAAAAGAAAGGAGCAGAATGAAAGGCCAGCGCGCAATCCGTACCTGCCGACTCCGCGCCTTCGCCCTCCTGCTCGCCTGCTGCCTCCCGGCCGCGGCGCGCGCGCAGGCCCTGCCCACCGCCAGCCGCATTGGCGACATTCAGCTCGGAGGCGGTCTGACTCTCGGCGCCTCCGGCTACAACTTCAACACAATCAGCCTCACCGGAGGCGCCGCCTACGCCACATTCGACAAGCGTGACTACTGGGGATTCGAGGCCGGCTTCCACCAGGTCCACCCCTCCACGGACGTCACCATCTACGAACGCACCTACGAAGTCGGCCCCCGCTTCTTCTTCACCCGCGGACGCCTCTCGCCCTACGCCAAATTCCTGGTCGGCCGCGGAGTCTACAACTTCTCCGGCAATGTAGCCAACATCGCCTACAACCTCTACACCGTCGGCGGCGGGGCCGACTTAGCCCTCACTCCTACCCTCAACCTCCGCGCCGACTACGAGCTCCAGAGCTGGCTCGGATTTCCCATCGCCACCCTGCACCCCAGCCTCTTCACCATCGGCCTCGCCTACCACTTCCGCACCTTCCCCAAGCCGCCGCGCTAATCGCCGCAACGCCGGCGCGCGCTACTCCTCGTCCAGATACGCCCGCGTGTTCAGCAGCGGCCGCTCCATGCTCCTCACCCACTCCGTCATCTCCGCGCCGCTCTTGCCCGCCGCCGCGTCCCTGCCAAACTCGTTGCGCATGGCTTGCATCTTCGCCTCCACGTCGTCCAGCGCGCTCAGCAGCACCGCTTCGGGCGTCATCGGCAGCTTTGGCGACCCGAACTCGTACCTCCCGTGGTGGCTCAGGATCATGTGCTCCACCAGCACCCGCAGCTTCTCCGGGAACCCCGGCAGCCCAGCCACCTTCTCGCGCAACATCCCCTGCGCAATCGAGATGTGCCCAATCATCTGCCCCTCCAGCGTGTACCCGAAGGTCGTTCCCCAGTACAACTCCCGCGTCTTCCCAATGTCGTGCAGGATCGCGCCCGTCACCAGCAGGTCCGCATCCACCTCGGGATAGAACGGCGCGGTCGCCCGGCACACCCGCACCAGCGTCACCACATGCTCCAGCAGCCCCCCGATCCACGCATGATGCAGCACCTTGGCCGCCGGGGCCGCGCGGTACGCCGCGCCAATCTCGTCATCGTCCAGAAACGCAAACACCAGCCGCTGCAGCTCCGCATTCTTGAACTCCCCCACATACCCGCGCAGCTCCGCCCACATCTCCCCGATGTCGAACTGCGTGGTTGGCACAAAGTCCGCCGCATCCACCTCGCTCTCCGCCGCCAGCCGCATCTTGCTCAGCGTGATCTGCCACTTCCCCTGGTACTTCGACACCTGGCCCTGCACCTTGACGTAGCAACCCTCGCTGCACGTCGCAACCGCCGAAGCAATGTCGTCCCACATCCGCGCCTCGATCGAGCCCGTCTTGTCGCTCAGCGTCAGCGCCAGATACTGCCCCGCGCCGGTCTTCTTCTCCCGCACCGACAGCGACGACACCGCAAAGAAAGTCGTCACCGCCATCCCGTCGAACTTCGCCGCGTCCACCACATAGAAATCTTTCATGCAGCCAGCATACCCCCGGTTGAGGCCCTTCACGCCCCGAAATGCTGGGTGCCCCATCCGCTCCGCGCTCTTCGCGGAATGAGTGGGAGTCAGCGCCACTGGCTGTAAGATCCCCGTTTTGCTTAACGGCACGGGTTTACTCGTGCCGAAAGTGTAGCCTTCAATTAGGAAGCGCTACTTCGCCGGCGCGCTGGGCTGCGCGTCCGCGGGCGCCGTCACCGCAGGCACCGCCGGCGGCGGACTTACCACCGGCTCGCCGTTCTCGCGCACGCTCCTCGGCGGAATCGGCGTCGCCTCGGGTTTGGGCTTGGGCGGCGCAGGGGCCTGCTCCTGCAGCCGTTCCTTGGCTGCACCCTTTGCTCTCTTCTGTTTCTTCTTCTTGGTCGCTGTATCTCCGCCCAGTCCCAGCGGCGCGTTCTGCGCCTGTTGCTTGGCCTTCTCCTCCGCCGTCAGCGCAACCGGGGTTGACGCAGCCTTCTCTTTCGCCTTTGCCGCCTTCGCCGCGTCCCTTCTGGCCTTGTCTTCGATCGGCGCGCGATCACTGTACCGTGTCTTCTTCCGCTCCGCTGTGGGAGCCAGCGGTTCCTCGTCCGCGGCCACCGTCGTTGTCCGCTCGACCGGCGCAATCGCAGCATCTGTCGAGGACAGCGCGCCGGAGGCCGCGCTCGGCCCTGGGCCCTCGCCTGCCACCACCGCCTCCTCCGGCGTGGCCGGAAGCGAGTTCCGCGGAGCCTGTCCGAAGCGGATCTTCTCCCGCCGAATCTTCCTGTGCTTCTTGCCCGCAGCCACCGTCTTCGTCTTCGCGCTGCTCAATCCAGCCGCTGGCGTCGCCGCGCCAGCAGCTCCCGGCTTCGCACCCACAGCCGCCGAGCCCGCGGTGCCAGCCGCCGAACCCGCGGCGCTGGCAGTCGGTCCCGCGACCGCATGGCCACGCTCGAGCCGCGACTTCAGTCCCCGCTTCTTCTTCACCGTAGGCAGCGCAGACGCCGCAAACTCCGGCTTGGTCTGCTTGGCGCTTGCGCCCGTGTCCACAAATCCCGGCGCAATGTCGATGTACGCCTTCTCCCGCAGTCCTGTCAGATAGGTCCGCAACGCGGGCTGGATCGCCTCGCGGTAGATCCCATCCCTCACCTGGTCTTCCACCGCGCTCAGCGGAGGAATCCCCGCCTGCGTGTGCTCGGTCACCTTCAACACCACAAAGCCCTGTCGCGTGCGGATCGGCGCGGTCAACCCGCCCGCCTCCAGCGCAAACACCGGGTCCTCCAGCGCGCTCGACCCCAGCGCGCCGCGTTTGAACTCCCCAAGGTCCCCGCCCGTCGACGCCGTCTGCCCGCTCGATAGCTGCTTCGCCATCTCCTCAAAGCTCGCACCCGCCTTCAGCTTCGCCACCACGTCGTCCGCCTTGGCCTTGGCCTGCGCAATCTGCGCATCCGTCGAGTCCTCCGGCGTCGCGATCAGGATCTCGCTCAGCCGCACCTGTTCCGGCTGTGCGTACTCCTGCTTGTGCTGGTCGTAGTAGGTCTGCTCCTGCTTGGTTGTCAGGCGCAGCGTCTGGCCAACCTCCTGGCCCACCACCTTCTGCGTAATGATGCTGTTCTTGATGTTCTCCTTGAAGTCCGCATACGAGATGCCGGATTCGTCCACCGCCTTCTCCAGCGATGTGCAGGCAGCTGTGGCGCAGTCCTTCTCCTCCATTTCGTCCAGTTTGTTCCGCTTGCGGAAATCGTCCAGTTGCCGGATCACATCCGCGTCGGCGGTGATGTCCAGCTCCTTGCCGCGCGACAATAGCAGTTGCTGGTCAATCATGTCGCGCAAGAGGTCTTTCTGCCGCTCGGCCAACTCGTCCGCCGTCAGGTTCTTCTGCCGCGCCTCGTCCAGCAACTGCTGCTGCGCACGCATATAGTCGCTGTTGTCGATAATCTGGTCGTTCACGCGTACGATCTGATACTCCACCACCGAGCCGTTCGGCATGTACGCCTGCGGCACAGGCAGCGTCACCTGCGGCGCCGGCGCCTCGATCGGGCTCTGGTAACGCGGCGCCTTCACCTGTCCCCACGCCGCGCCCGCCAGCAGCAGCGCGCCTGCCAGCATCGCCGCCGCTCGCGCCCCGCGCAAAACCCGCCGCCGGACCCTATTCCCCATCCTGCTTCGCATCCTGTCCACTCGGTTCAAGCTCACCAATCTCAAAAGGCCTCTCTCGCTTCCCTTGCCCAATACCAACCCGCGCCTAGCAAACCAATCGTCCGCTCCGCCTATTCTATCTGTCCCACCCCGCCCCGCACCAATCCGCAACTCTCGATCCAGTCCGCTCAGTCGCGGGCGCGAACCAGGAACGCGCCCCCACATCCCCAGCCATGCTTACCAAACCGTTGTATACTCGTCCTAAGCTGGACTGGAGTTTTTCCTGGGCAACCCGGCCTCCTGATGCGGCAAGCCGCATTCTTTCCCGCCCCACTTCGAGGTAACCCAAGCCGATGGCCCCCCGCACCCGCCGCGCTCTCTTCTCCGTCACGCTGTTTCTGGCATGCTGTGCCGTTTTCGGCTCCTTTATCAGCAGGAAGGTCGCCGCGCAGTCCGCCTCCGACGAGTCCACCCTGCGCGATTCCCTGCACCAGTTCACCGACGTCTACAACCTGGTTGAGCAGAACTACGCCGAGCCGCTGGACCAGGACAAGATCGACCGTTCCATCTACGACGGCGCCATCCCGGGCATGTTGCACGCCCTCGATCCCCACTCCAACTTTTACGACCCCAAGGCCTTCGCCCAGATGCGCGAAGACCAGCATGGCAAGTACTACGGCGTCGGCATGTCCATCGCGCAACAGCCGGACCTCGATAAAGCTGGCGTCTTCCATATCGTCGTGCTCGCTCCATTCGAGGGCACGCCCGCCTTTAAGGCCGGCATCCGCCCCGGAGACATCATCCTCTCGGTCGACGGAAAGTCCGCCGAGGGCCTCGACTCCTCCGCCGTCGCCTTTATGCTCAAAGGGCACAAAGGCACCCACGTCCAGGTCGCCATGCAGCGCGAGGGCCACGACGGCCCGCTCAACTTCGACCTGGTGCGCGACGAGATTCCGCATCCCTCGGTCGATCTCGCCTTCCTGGTCAAGCCCGGCGTCGGATACATCCGCATCACCAACTTCACGGAGACCACCAGCCGTGAGGTGGGCGATGCGCTGGACAACTTCCAGGCCGCCGGCCCCCTGCACGGCCTCATCCTCGATCTGCGCAACAACCCCGGAGGCCTGCTCAACGAGGCCGTCGATGTCTCCGACAAGTTCCTCAAGGAGGGCCAGATCGTCGTCTCCCAACGCGGCCGCGCCTTCCCCGACCAGGTCTACCGCGCCGCCCACGGAGAAGCCGACACTGACAAATACCCCATCGTCGTCCTGGTCAACCGCAACACCGCCTCCGCCGCTGAGATCGTCTCCGGCGCGCTGCAGGACCACGACCGCGCCCTCATCGTCGGCGAGACCACCTTTGGCAAGGGCCTTGTGCAGACCGTCTTCAATACCCCCGAAGACACCGGCCTCGCCCTCACCACATACCACTACTACACCCCCTCCAACCGCCTCATCCAGCGCTCCTACGACGGCGTTTCGGAATACGACTACTTTTACGTCCGCGACGACGCCAAGAAGGCCGACAAATCCAACCTCGAGGTCAAGCTCACCGACTCCGGCCGCACCGTCTACGGCGGCGGAGGAATCACCCCCGATGAGAAGATCGCCGGTGGCTCCTTCGACCCCGAGAACTACAACCACTTTCAGGATTCGCTGCTCCTCCACTACATCTTCGTCGACCGCGGCGCCGGCAGCTTCTCCAAACACTACCTGGCAACCCACACCATCTCGCGCGACTTCGTCGTCGACGACGCCATCCTGAAACAGTTCAAGGACTTTCTCAAGGCCAATCAGGTGGAGTTTACCGACGCCGACATCGCCGCCTCCCTCGACTGGATCAAGACCAACATTAAGGCCGAACTCTTCACCTCCCAGTTCGGCCAGCTCGAAGGCCTCAAGGTCCGCGCCCAGGCCGACCCCGAGATCGCCAAGGCCACCACCTTCCTGCCCGAAGCCTTGGCCCTCGAAGACCGCGACAATCCCCCCCAGAAAACCGCCAGCCTGGTTCCATAGAGAGAGATAGAAGAGAGAACGCTCTGGAGCGGGAGACGGGGATCGAACCCGCAACCAACGGCTTGGGAAGCCGCTACTCTACCATTGAGCTACTCCCGCTTCACCCGGAATTATACCTCGACCATCGCCGCAATAGACCTCGCGCAAACTCCTCACCATTCGCGCCCAATCTGCGCTACTCTTGTACCGCATCCCGTTCGCCTCCACTCAGAGTTCCTCAGGAGCCTCTCATGCCCATCCTTCGCAGCAGCTTTCTTGCGGCAGCATTCACCGCCAGCCTCTTCCTCCTCGCCTCGCAGAGTCTCGCTCAATCCGCACCAGCCGCAGCGCCCGCCGCCAAGCCCGCGCAATCCATCTCCCAGAAGATCGCCGCATCCAAGGCCCTGCTCGACATCAACACCGCTACCGCGGCCCAGCTCAAGGCCCTCCCCGGCATGGGCGACGAATATGTGCGCCGCATCATCGCCGGCCGACCCTACACCGCCAAGAACCAGTTGACCACCCGCGGCATCCTCCCCCAGTCCGCCTACGAACAGGTCCGCGACCTCATCATCGCCCACCGCCCCAAGCCCTGACGCCACGCGCTACGCAGGTTTGGCCTGCTGCGCAAAGATCTCGCGCAGCGTATCTCCCGCCGCCGTCAGGTTGGCCAGCCACATCTCCACGTACTCGCGCGACAGCACCACGCCGTCCGCACCCGCCCCGAACGCAGCCCGCAGAGCGCGGCTCACGTCCTCCGGCTTGGTCCGCTTGTCGGTCGGCTTGGGATTCTCTGACAGCGTCGGTACGTCGATGTCGATTCCGGGATAGATCTTCACCTCTCCGCCGACCGCCGCCAGCGCCCGCCTGGTCTCTTTGGCCACGTAATCCGGCGAAAGTCCGGCGCTGGCCAACTGGTCGTACGGCGCCTCCGCATAGTTCATCATCTTGTAGTAGAGCGCCAGAAAGTCCTGCGGCGTTGCGTCGCGGAAGATGCCCCGGCCCAGCCCGTTCAGGAATGCCTCCATGCGCGGCCCGCCCGCGTTGTTGTACGTCGCCAGCTTCAGAAAATCAGCCGTGCCCCTGCGCTTCGTGTAGTCTTCTTCCGCCCGGCAGAACGGGCTGAACGTCGTGCTCTGCATCATGTGAAACCCGAACGGCTTCTCCGGCGCAAGCTCTTTTCCCATGCCGTACAACTCGGCCTGCATCTCCTGGAAGCTCTCCG
>Ga0326727_10027580_pt1 | contig 10415 bp, 7 predicted proteins | sample MB2enrmetagenome_FD_207643 | JGI IMG/M metagenome (GOLD analysis project Ga0326727, IMG submission 207643) | Lab enriched peat soil microbial communities from McLean, Ithaca, NY, United States - MB29MY | ecosystem: Environmental > Terrestrial > Soil > Wetlands > Peat | place: USA: New York...
AACACTTCTCGCCCAGACCGATCAGCGCCCGTTGCAACGACCGCACTTCCCCGCATAATTCGATGATTTCGTCACGCAGCCACAACCGCATGTCGAGGGAAATCTGCTCATTGCGCGAACGGGCCGTATGGAGTTTCGCCCCGGCGGGCGCGCGGCGGGTCAGCTCGGCCTCGATGTTCATGTGGACGTCTTCCAGCTCCTGCTTCCATTGAAACCGGCCCTCGGTGATATCCCGGGCGATCTGGTTGAGGCCGCTTTCGATTTCGAAAAACTCGGCTTCGGTGAGCAGGCCGATTTTATGCAACATGGCCGCGTGGGCCAGGGACCCGAGGATATCCTGCTCCCACAGACGCCAGTCGAAGGAAACGGACTGGGTGAATTGCACCGCGTCGGCGGCTGGCGCGGCGGCGAACCGGCCTCCGCGTGAAACTGGAGATTGCTGCTTCATTTGACTGCCTCAATGTGCGGGGCAGCCCGGTCAATGTCACGCGAGAAAGGGAGGCAATCAGAGAATCCCGGAGGATGGCGGAGAGAGGGGGATTCGAACCCCGAAACACTGCTTGACTGGCCAGCGTGACAGACTGCGACAGCCGAGGTCAAGTCGTGACTTTCATCAATGTTTGCAGGGTGTTCAGAGCTTTCCGCACCCCAATTGGCAGTGACAGCTTGCGCCACGTCAGGACTGCTGGCGACTGTCGCGTGTGTGCCTAATTGTGTGTCATCCAACTTTTCATCCATGAAGTCCGGCAGCTTCTCGATCAAACTTGCGGTCTCCAATCGGGTCGTGTCCATGTAAGTGCCCGCCGTCAATCTCGGATCACTGTGCCGCAACAATTCCTGCCGGACTTGCAGCGAGGCCCCGACCAACTCCAAATTCGTGTTGTAAGTCTTCCGCAGCGCGTGGAAATCCACTTTGTCGCCTTGTTCGTTGTAAACCGGTATTCCCGCCGCCTTCAAATGCTCGTGCATCTTCCGCATGGAAGCAATCCGACCGGCAAACACCAATTCATCCGCCACGCCCGCCGCCGGCTTGATTTCGGCCAGCATCCGCGCCAACTGTGATTTCAAATAGATTTTTCCGGCCTTGCGGCTCTTGGTGGTGCAACTCCGCACCAGGATAAACGGACGCTCAGCGTCCAGATGCACGTCACCCCATTGCACCGAAGCCAGTTCCTTACGCCGCAACCCCGTATTCACCGCCCCCCGATAACCCAGCGCATAAAGCCCCGACACCGCCAGCAGCCGACACATCTCGTCATTCGTGAACGAACGACGTTTCACCGTTTCATGGCCCTTGCGTTCCACCTTGCCCACCCGACGCAACGGATTGCTTTCCAGCCGGTCGTTGCGTTCCATCCACACAAACAGCGAGGACGCGGCATTCTGGTACTCGTGCAGCGTCTTTTGGGAGAATTCCTTTTGATTCGCCCGCCACAATTGAAACGAGTCCGCGCTGACATCCCGCAGATGTTCCCAACGACACTCAAGGAACAGACGCTTGATGCGTGTCTCCAGGTGTTGGACATGGCTTTCCGAACGCTTCCGCACCCGCAGATCGGCCAGAAAGTCGTTCAGGTGTGCCAGCAAGGGTGACTGTGCCGCTTCGCGTAGCGGTTTCCGACCCGTCAGCCCGGCCAGTTCCTTTTCGCGCTGGCGCACCACCGCCAGCAGTTTCTGATTGGCCAATTGCTTGTCGGTCGTGTGCAGCGGAATCGTCGTCACCTTGAATTCGCCATCCAACTTGAAACGACCACGATACAGCCGCCCAACGTGCAGCCGCCCGTTGATGCGGCGCTTGGGTCTAAATACATTGCAAATCATACATCAATCCTTCCGTTGCCTTTCAGGTAGCTCAAAACTTGCGCCAGCCACAGCCGGGTGCAACGCCGGAATCGGCAGGGCGTCAACTGCCTGTCGGCAATCATCCGCCACACTGTCCGCGTGCTTACGTGCAGCTTTTCCGCCGCTTCGCCCACTGTGAGCAATATTCCGTTGCCCTCTTTGTTAATTTCCTCGCTGCTCATAAAACCTTCACGAACCACGCCTCACGGGATGCCCGGTCCAGTTGCCCGTGCGCAACCTGTTTTCTTTTGCCTTCGCGATAGACCGACGCGAAATGATGACGACCTTTCGATCCTTAAAGCAGAATTCGCTTTTTTCAAGAATGCCCCTCTCAACCAGGCGATCAATCATTGACCGCGAACACCGCAACTCTTCCGCCGCCCCAATCGGGGAAGGCCCGTTAAGATCGTTGCGGCACACTTTCGCAAACCATGCTTGCATATCAGCCATCGCCTTTTCCTCTTCCGTCAATTCGCTTAAAGGTTTTAGCGTGTCCCCGCATACCCGACACGTCAGGCCAGCAGTTTCTGCCCCCTGGCGCGCCGCATACGAAAGCGCGCCGCAATTGGAGCACCACCCACGAACCGCTTTTGAGGAAGTCATTTTTTGCCTTTTGCACTTTTACCTTTTTCTGGATACATCGGATACACCTTGCCCTCTTCAGGAATCACCGGATACCCCGGATTTGCCTCGCGGATCGATTCCCACGCCCAGGCATCCATGAACGTATCACCATCGCAACCGTCATAAGGGCACATCTGAAGCCCATCTATTTCACGGCACTCGCCCCGCCGATATGTCCGCTCGCAGTGCAAACACCAAAAGAAAACAGATTTCTCGTGCCACGGATTATCGATTTCCTTGCCATATTTCATGGTCCTCGGCACCCCTTTCGGAATTTCTTTTTTTGGCACCTTGAAGTGAATCTCGCCATGACCCAAATTCATCCCAAAATGGACAAAGCCATTCTTCAGCCCCTTCCCTTTGCTGCTATTTTTCTTTGATTTCATACAATAAATTTCATTATTCGGCTTTGAATATATGCCTTTGAATCATGTTGTCAACCCCCAAAAGTGAAAAAATGCAGAATTATTTAAACGCATTCCCCGCTCCGCGTTCCCGTGTCGTCATCCGGCTTGCTGAGAGCAGGAAGGCCAAGCCAAATGCCAACACGCGAACGCTCCGCCCCCAAAAAGTGCCTGGTCGTGAAGTCGCTGGATTCCAGATTGCGCCCTGTTTCCCCATCGCAACATGGAATCCACCGCCATCACCACCAGGGAGTTGAAGGCAAAAAAGGAAAGCCGCTTTTGGGGTGTCAATCTTGCTTTCCGCTGTCGTGGAAGGGGGAAATCCGTCTCCCGCCATGGTGAGCGGAATGTTCGTTGATTAATTTTCTAAGATTTCCATTGACAGCCGCCCCGCATGAGGTCTAAATCGGGCAGTTTTTGAATGTTTGTCCTTTGAACCAAGTGAAAGCCGGGACACCAAAAATCCTGATCGGGGCACTAGTTCGAAGCAGAAAAACGCAGTTTCAGGCTCTGCTTCACTCTCAGACATGCTGCATACTTCAGGGCTGCTACCTTCTGGACGAAGACGGCCACTTCAAGCGAGACCCAGGATCGTGCCTAATCTTTCTCGCCCGTTATTTTCTTACCTCGTTCACTCAGCTCTTCAAGAACACGCAACCATTATGACTATAAAAAAGACTTCTTCGTTTTGGATCATCGCTTCGATCTTCTTTGCAATGGTGGCTTCAGCAGCCGAAAGGCAGGTATTGCACGGCCATGTGCCAGAGGCTGTGGCGCGCTTGCATTTGCGACCAACTGGCCTTCTGCCAGCCACAAAGCGTTTGCATTTGATTATTGGGTTGCCCTTGCGGAACAAACAAATGCTTACTAATCTGCTAGAACAACTCGACGATCCGACCAGCACAAATTACCATCGTTACCTCACGCCACAGCAATTCACTGAAAGATTTGGACCGACGGAACAAGATTATGAGCGGGTTGTCAATTTCGCCAAAGCCAACCGGCTCGATGTGAAAAATACCTATAGCGACCGTGTGGTGCTTGAGGTTGAGGCACCGGTTTCATCCGTTGAAAGCGCGTTCCATGTCACTTTGCAAACGTATTTGCATCCAACCGAGGCGAGGCAGTTTTTTGTGCCGGATGTTGAACCATCGGTGGATATTGGTTTGCCTGGAATATTTATCAGTGGGTTGAACAACTTTTACATACCACATCCCATGTCCCACCGGAAACCTGCTTTTGCAAATGGCCAGAGCTTAACAGGTTCTGCATCCGATGGCAGCTTTATTGGCGAGGATTTTAGGAACGCTTACGTTCCTGGGGTCACATTGAATGGTTCTGGTCAGATGGTTGGCCTAGTAGAGTTCGAAGGCTACTACACAAGCGACATCACCGCCTACGAAAATCTGGCGCAGATTTCTCCGAACGTTCCTTTGCAAAACGTAGTCCTTCCCGACTTCTCCATGAAACCGAGCGACATTGACGGCATATTGGAATGCTCTCTGGACATTGAGATGGTAGCATGTATGGCTCCGGGTTTGTCCACGTTGTATGTTTTTGAAGGTAACACGGCAGACCAAATTTTAAATAGTATGGTTTCCTACACCAACGTTAAGCAGTTTAGCTGTTCCTGGGGGATGGGTTATGATTCGACGGCTGAGGGATATCTCATGCAGATGAAGACACAAAATCAGACGTTCTTTATGGCGTCTGGAGATGGAGATGCTTGGATCGATAATAATATGACCAGCGATTGGCCATGTGATGACATTTATGTAACAAGTACGGGTGGCACAGAATTGACAATGAATGGGTCAGGGGCTTCGTATAATTCTGAAACGGTCTGGAATTCGGGAAGTCTCGGATTCTGCAACGGATGGTTTGGAAATCCGGACGAATGCGATAACACTTACTGGGGAAGCGGTGGAGGCGTAAGCACTACTTATGGAATGCCTCCTTGGCAGAACTCGACTGATACCACAGTCGGCGGGGGGCGTAATATCCCCGACGTTGCCATGGTCGCCGATGATGTTTGGGTCAATTATAATCACACAACGCTCGCCGCGCAGGAAGAAGTTGCGATGGGAACGAGCATTGCGGCACCTCTATGGGCCGGGTTCACCGCACTAGTCAACCAAAATGCTACTGAAGCCAATATGTCGAACGTAGGGTTTTTGAACCCAGCCATCTACACCATTGGAAATGGGGCGAATTATCTCTCCTGTTTCCATGACATTACGACCGGCAACAACACATGGAGCGAGAGTCCGAGCGAGTTCTACGCCGGAGTCGGTTACGATCTCTGCACTGGTTGGGGATCGCCAAATGGGATGAATTCAATTAACCTGCTATCAGGAACGACTCGTATCATCAGTGTGACTGGCAACCTGGATTTTGGAAACGTACAAGAGGGAACGACTGCCCAGCGAACATTGACAATCTGGAGTGAAGGCGGCAACGCAAACTTGGATGTCAGCAGTATTAGCTATCCGAGCGGGTTTAGCGGGGCTTGGAGTGGGACCGTCTGGCTTGATGGTTCAGTCAATGTGACCGTGACTTTTTCGCCAACAGAGATCACTTCCTATGGAGGCACGGTGACAGTAAGTTCCGATGCGTCGAGTGGAGCCAACACAATCTCGGCTTCTGGGACAGGGATCAGCACACCACCGCCTCCTGTTAGCCCATTTCCGATTGCACCATTCTCTGTCGTATATTCCTTTCCCTATTCGCCTGGCCCATGGGCCCATGGTGCGAATCCCCAAGCCGGATTGGTTCAGGGTTCCGACGGAAATTTCTATGGCACGACGACCGGCGGTGGATCCTCTGACTCGGGCGTGGTATTTCGACTAACACCATCAGGCATCAACCAACCCCTATATTCGTTTCCAGAAGGAAATGCTCAACCTGCACCTTTGATACAGGCCACTGATAGCAACTTTTATGGCACAACGCGAGGTGGCGGCACCGAGGGGGAAGGTTCAATTTTCAAGATCACAAGCAGCGGTGCATTCACCCTCCTCTACTCGTTCGGATATTCGACCGACGACTATGCTTCTATAGTTCGAGCACCTTTGATCCAAGCCACAGATGGGTATTTGTACGGTACAGCACAATATGGCGGTGAAGGTCCCGGCCTTGTGTTTCGCATTTCGACTTCTGGCACCCTCTCGGTCATTCACCAATTTGCCAATATTAACGGCAACGACACCACTGAAGGTGGTTTTTCTACTGCGCCACTGGTGCAGGGAAACGACGGTAATTTCTATGGAACAACGGGCACCGCCGGAACAAACAATTGTGGAACCATATTTAGGATGACCCCAGCAGGGAACCTGACCGTGTTTTACTCGTTCACTGGTGGCGCCGATGGTCGTAACTCAGGAGCTGGGTTAGTACAGGGTAAGGATGGTAGTTTCTATGGCATTACATCTGCAGGCGGTATGTATGGCTATGGCACGGTGTTTAAGGTGACCACGAACGGTATGTTTACGACGTTACATTCATTTACCGGCGGCACCGATGGCACTCCAGCGCAGTACGGGAATTGTACAGTGCCGCCATTGATTCAAGCCACAGATGGCAATTTGTATGGCACGACATTTTCAGGCGGCGCATTCGGTGAAGGTGACAATGGCAATGGTACCGTGTTCCAAATAACAACTAATGGTGCGCTCACCACGCTGTATTCATTCTGTGGTCAACCCGATGGTGCCAATCCTTGGGGCGGGCTGGTACAAGGTAGAGATGGAAACTTGTATGGCACGACATACGAAGGTGGGACAGACGGCGGCGGTGTCGTATTCTGCCTTGTCATTCCAGTGGGGTTGGAATCTGTCACGCAAACAAGTGATACAATTACAATCAGTTGGAACTCAATTGTTGGCCAGATATATCAGGTGCAATATGTTTCGGACTTAACCTCTACCAATTGGACTAATTTGACGTCTCAGATCACTGCGGCCACCGGCATAACAACCGTGTCCGACGCCATTGTGCCGAGTCAGCAGCGTTTTTATCGCGTAGTTGAATTTCCGCAGGCATGGTAGGTATCGCTCATGGCAGCATCCCGACCTACATCGACGCCAAACATGCCATTGCCCATAATACTGGCACCCAGCATCACTCAAACGTGCTGGTGTTACATTAGTATCAAGGTTAAGGGCGGCGGATGGCCAGGCTCCCCCCGCCGCCTCTTCACTCAACAGCAGAAAGTCGATCAGGCGCTGGTCGAGCACTCCGCCTTTTGTAATTCGCCATAATTCCATTTTGCCCACCTCCTTTCCAAAAGTCATCTTGCTCCAAGACGCGCCGCCATTCCGCCTCCCTTTCCAATTCCGCTTGCCGCTTTCCAGACAACACTTTCTTCGAGTGCCTCACACCCTCAAGCGTCACGTCAGACACGTGCAACCACATGGGCGAACGCGTCGCACCGTAAAACGCCAACTGTCGCGCAACCACTTCCGAATTGTGCCTTTGGATCGCATCCACCAAGGCAGGGGCCATGCCCTCCTCATCTTCCCGAAAAACTACGGCCGGAAATAAATTCCAGAACCGAAACGCCCATTTTGGCCCCACCAGTTCCGCAATGTTTTCCTCGGTGATCGCGTTGCCATCCAGATTCAGAACCTCGACCGTCTGACGCACCATCTCCCGCCACAACTGGCCACCCTGGCTCTCCTTGTTCCAACCAAACCGACAGCCCCAGGGTGGTTTCATCCGGCGCTCGCCGGCCTTCCGTGGAGACGACGACCAATGGCCCCAATAACTCAAACGTCGCGAACCTTTGTCCTCAGGCGACCGGTTGCAATGATCTTTGACCAGGTACTTCGCGTTGTAAAATCCCGCAGCCTCACCCGTGCCTTTCACCGGTTGAAGCTGACAACGCCCGAAACCATACTTTGGCGCATTCTCGCGAAACCAACGCCAATGAGCCTTGAGGGCAGCATTCGCCGTGTCGTAACAGGGTGCCCGCACCGGCTTTCCATTCTTCCCCTTCGGTGGGAAACACGCATCCCAATTGATCGACCCCCGAATGTCCTCGTAACAGAGAACCTCCACATGCGCGTGAAGACAGCCGTCCTGATGACGCTCCCGACAGGTCACACCAGCTTGGAAATGTTCTGTCATGGCATTCTGCAACGAATGCAGACGCCTTTGGAACTCGCCCCGATCTTTCACCTTCACGAACTTTCCACGAGCATTGTAGTCGCCACAAGTCAGGGTCAACGCTCCCACATATTCAGGGCCTCTCAAAGCACAGAGGAACCTCGTGTTCTGACTGAAAGCCTCCATCTGCTTTGGCAACGTGCCAGGCAGACGTGGTTTCTCCTCGGCGGATGCAGTTGTTTCTGAGAGACAAGGAAGGCCGGGGCCGGGCGGCGCTCCGCGCCGCTCCGCCCCCGGCCCTTCCCCATCGCCAATCTTCACCGGGTCCGACCGCAGAACCGGCGAGCTGGACGGCTCGCTGTCCGATTCTGCTCGTTTTACCTCGCTGCCCCGCCGCTCCGGTCGCATTGGCCCCCCTCTATTTCCCGGCAGCGCCGACTATGGCGAGGATTGCGTCTTTGAACGGCGCAGGAAGTTTAGGCCAAGCAGCGACGACTTGTGCCAGGCGGGGACAGGCAGGGACTTTGGTTTGTGTGCCTAGTTGTGTGCCTGCGTCACACTTTCCCTCTGGAAAGTGGCGGAGAGAGGGGGATTCGAACCCCCGGTACTTTTTAGGTACTCACGCTTTCCAGGCGTGCGCGTTAAACCACTCTGCCATCTCTCCACCGGGGAGATATGTCGCACGGATGCGCTGCCGGGGCAAGGCGATTCATCCGGCCAGGGCGGACCTGATGACACGAGATGTCCGCTTGCAATTCCAGCAAAGTCAGTTATGTTTTCTCTGTGAAACGCTCTAACACCATTCCCGTGCCCGGTTCCCCGGCCCTCGCCCAGGACCTTGCCGCCACGGCTGCCGAGACCGAACTCAGTCAAGCCGACGTGATCCGCCAATCCCTCAAGCTGGGCATGCCGGCCTTGCGTTCCCGTCTGGGCAAGAGACCGCGGCGGCGTCTGTCTCTGGTCGAACACTTCAAACGGCTGAAGGGTTTGGAGTTGCCGCCGTATTTGGACGAATGATCTGGCTTCTGGACACCAACGTTGTTTCTGATTTGTGGAAGCCACGACCCAACCCCGGGGCTGAGGCTTGGCTGGACGAAAACAAGGACGACTGCGCCTTATCGGAGATCACTTTTGGCGAGTTGCACTATGGCGTCCACCGTCTCCCCTTCGGCAAGCGCCGCTCCGAGTTGCTGCGTTACATCAGCTTCCTCCGGGAAGACTATCGCGATGTCATTCTGCCTTTCGGCCCTGTGGAATCGGAAGCCTGGGGTGAGTATGCCGCCGAGGTGGTTGCCGACCGGGGGAAGAAGTTCTGGACGGGCCGGACGACCCGTGACTTCGCCATCGCAGCCACCGCCCGCGCCTGGTCTCTCACCGTGGTGACGCGTGATGTGAGCCATTTCCCGTTTGTTGCGACCCTCAACCCATTCACCACTTAACCCATTGGTACAAATCGTCCGGGCGGTTTTTTTGCGCGGTTTTTTTGATGACTTTCGCAGGCGGCGCGTCTATGCTGATGAGCATGAATGCGCCCGTTTCCCGCAGTGCGGCAGCCCTGCTGGTAATCGGAGCAGTGGCGGTTCTTCTCCTTGGCGCTTTTTCCCGCTTGGACCCCGCCGCCGCTCCGCCCGCCCTCCCGGCCGACGGCCCGGCAGATGCAGCAATTGAATCAGCCGGCCAACCGGAGTTGCCGGCGGGTTTGTCGCCCGGATTGGCCGACATCATCAGATTGGCCCAAGCTCATGTGGATGAAAATGTCATCCTGACTTTCATACTTAATTCCGGCAAAACCTACTCGCCCACAGCCGACGAAATTCTGTATCTCTCCGACTTGGGCCTTTCCCAAACCGTCATCGCCGCATTGTTCAAGCAAAAACCGGCCGCCCAACCCGAAATTGCCGCCGCTGCCGGCCCGGCGCCGTTTGTTTCGGCCAAGCCGGTTTCCGCCGATGCCCCGCTCGCGGCGCAGTGTGTGAATGCCGGTCTTTTTCACAACGCTCTGGCTCCTTACGGCGCCTGGACGCAAGTCCCCGATTACGGGCTTTGCTGGCAGCCGGCGGCGGAAATTCTGAATCCGGATTGGCGCCCTTACGTGGATCAGGGCCAGTGGCTTTATACCGACAACGGGTGGTATTGGCAGTCGGATTATTCCTGGGGCTGGGCCGTTTTTCATTATGGCCGCTGGTCAAAAAACGACCGCTTCGGCTGGGTTTGGGTTCCTGACAATGTCTGGGGGCCGGCTTGGGTCTCGTGGAGAATCGCATGGTCCTATTCGGGCTGGGCGCCGCTGCCTCCGGGCGTTGGTCTGGCCGCGGCGGGCTTGACCTTCCATCATCACCGCGTCGCCGCTGATTCCGATGTGGGTCTCCCCGCCGCCTGGTTTACTTTCGTCAGCGAGGGCGATTTTCTCAGCCGGAACCTTCCCGGTTGCGCCATCCC
>Ga0326727_10027581_pt1 | contig 10415 bp, 11 predicted proteins | sample MB2enrmetagenome_FD_207643 | JGI IMG/M metagenome (GOLD analysis project Ga0326727, IMG submission 207643) | Lab enriched peat soil microbial communities from McLean, Ithaca, NY, United States - MB29MY | ecosystem: Environmental > Terrestrial > Soil > Wetlands > Peat | place: USA: New York...
GTTAGAAGGGTAGTAAAGGATTCCAAAATGTTTTCACCTCGCCTTGCTCTCAGGGTCCTTCCGCTGCTGATAGTGTTTGCAGTGCCGTCTATTACACAGAGCCCGAGTTCTGACGCTTTTGTCAACTTCGAAGCGGCGTTCACCTCCCCCATCCGGCTCTCCGCGGATGGCACGCGGCTCTACACTGTTAACAATCCAAACGCCACGCTTTCGGTCTTCAACGTCAGCGGGAACAGCGCGGCCAACCCACAGTTGATCGCACAAATTCCAGTGGGCATCGAGCCCGTGTCGGTGAACCCCCGCACGGATGACGAAGTCTGGGTGGTGAATCAGGAGTCTGACAGCGTCAGCGTGGTATCGGTCTCGCAGGGCATTGTTACAGACACCATTCAGGCTGCTGATGAACCGGCCGATGTTGTGTTCGCGGGAAGCTACGCTTTCGTCAGCGCGGCTCGAAATAACCAAATCTACGTATTTGACGCAACCACACACGCATTGGTGCAAACCATACCCGTTTTCGGGGGTGCGCCGCGTGCGATGGCGGTGAGCGCTGATGGCACCACGGTGTACGCGGCCATGGCGCTCTCCGGGAACCAGACCACCTGCATTCCATTTCAGGTGGCCCCCCCGCCGCCACCGCCTGTCAACCCCGCCCTTCCGCCCGCCCCGCAGCAAGACGTGATTGTTGCTTACAACGACCCTGCCTGGTCGGCTTACGTGAAATACACCATGCCGGATAACGACGTGGTGGCCATCAACAGTTCGTCCCTCGCGATAGACAAGTATTACTCGGGGGTGGGGACCATCAATCAGGCTATTGCCGTGCAGCCTTCGACCGGCAATCTCTTTGTGGCCAACATGGATGCGCTCAACCTCATTCGGTTTGAGACGAATCTAAATGGTCATTTTGTAAATAACCGAATCACCGAGATTACGCCAGGCAGCGGGACCACCGTAGCTTATGACTTGAACGCCGGCTTCACTTACACCAACCTTCCCAACTCCGGTGAACTCTCCCTGGCACTGGCTGAACCGACCAGCATTGTTTTCGATGCGACCGGCCAGAACATGTATGTAGCCGCATTCGGCACGGATCGTGTCGCCAAGGTTTCCGTTAGCGGTTCAGTTCTGGCGCGTATTGAGATCGACCCCAACGCCACGGGCGCGAATCTCGACACGGAGAATAAGCGCGGCCCGCGCGGACTGGCCATTAACGCGGCGGCAAATGTACTTTATGTGATGAACCGGATTTCCAATACCATCTCGATCATCAATACGTCGACCAATACCGTCCTTAGCGAAATCCCGACCGGTACGAACGATCCGACCCCCGCCATCATCAAGCAGGGCCGCGGGTTCCTTTACGACGCAAAACTTTCCGGAAGCGGAACCGGTTCGTGCGCGTCCTGCCATGTCGATGGCGAGGCCGATCACCTGGCGTGGGACTTGGGAGATCCCACGGGCTCGATGCAGACCATCAGCGGCTCTACGGTTCAGGGCGGCGGAACGGTGACGCTGCATCCCATGAAGGGGCCCATGGTGACCATCACGCTGCGCGGCCTGCTCAATGAAGAGCCGTACCACTGGCGGGGCGATCACGCGAATTTCGCGGCCTTCAACACAGCTTTCCAGAGCCTGATGGGTAGCAATCAGCTTTCCACGGATCAGATGACGGCTTATACGAATTTCATCAACACGATTGTGTATATGCCGAATCCCAACCAGAACCTGGACCGCAGCCTCAAGACGAGCCTTCCGGTGCATGGATCAACGCTTCTGGGGAATCCAGTGAATGGGGAGAATCTCTTCAATACCCTTCCAGCCGGCACTAACTCGACTTGCAACGACTGCCATAAGTCGTCGAACGGTCTAGGGTCGAGCTTGAAGATACAGGTTACGCAAGGTGAACCGCAGGTAATCAAAGTACCGCAGTTGCGTATTACTTACCAGAAACAGCTTTTCACTAACTCGGGACCGACGATTGATGGATTCGGGATTACCACGGAAGGCGACATCGACAGCCTCCCTTACTTCTTCTCAATCGCGTCCGTGTTCCCTGGCTTAACCGGGAAGACACAAGACCAGATTGATATCGCCGCCTACAACCTATCCTTCGACACGGGCATGGCGCCGTCCGTGGGATATGCGCTGACGCTGAACGCCGCCAGCCTGGGGAACTCGCAAATCGCCGCCAGTTGGGGGACGCTGGAGAGCCAATCCGGAGTTCCCAACTGCGACCTGGTTGCGAATGGGACGATCCATGGAGTTGTTGGCGGGTTGGTCTACGATCCAGCCACGGCGCAATACGATTCCGTTACCGCCGGCATCGGCCCATTCACTCATGCCCAGTTGGTATCCCTGATTCAGGCCGGCGATACCTTGACCGTCATGGGCGTACCGCATGGGTCTTCCGGGCTCTACGCCGACGCGCGCCGGTGAGGTTTTTATGCGTGTCTCACACTTAGCCACGGTCGCTTCACTTTGCGCGTTCGCCGCCCAGCTGGGCGCGGTCACCTACACCGTTCAGACCCTGACTTACCCCGGCGCCACCCAGCTTTACGCACAGGCTGTAAATACGGCCGGCGAGGTGGCGGGCTTCTACACGGACGATACTGGAACGTCGCACGGGTTCACCTGGACCGCTGGGACTTTCACCATCATCAACATTCCCGGTTCCAGCGGCACATGGGTCACGGGGATCAACGACAGCGGCGTAATTTGCGGTTACTTCCACAAGACCAGCGGCTCGTCTTCGGGCATCACGCTGGGCTTTCAACAAACCGGCAATAAGATTGTTTCGTTCGCCCTCAACTCCAATGCGAGGGGCACTTTCCCCGGCGGCATTAACAATGCCGGCGAGATCTCCGGCTATGACGAAACCGGTTCCCTGGCGGCGGGCGTTTTTGGAGGCTTCGTCGTCACCGCGCCGAGCGGCGGCACCGACACCACCGTTGATGTATCGGGCGAGGCGGGTACATGGGTCGGCGGCGTCAACAACAGCGAGGTGGTCGTCGGTTTCGCCGGAGCCGACCTTAACCCCACCACGCCCGTTGAGGCCTTCGCCTATAGCGTTCCCAAAGCTACCTTCCAGACCTTCAATATGCCCAACATGGTGCAAACCCGCTTTTACAGCTTGAACGATGTTGGCAACATTGCCGGGTACGGCCTTGACTCCACTGGGTTGACCCATGGCTTCGTGTACCATTCGGGCACCTACAGCGCCTTCGAGATTTCCGGTTACAGCGCTACGATTCCCCAGGCCATTAATAACTCAGGCGTCGTCGTCGGCTATCTGGTCACCACCACGAACAGCGTGATCGGCTTCGTGGCGACGCCTTAGCTCGCTCAGCTCATCAGGCCGCGGCGCAGAGTGTCGATCTGCCCGAGATGCCAGTTCAGATGCCCATAAAGATGGATGAGAAATTTCGCAGTGGACATCGGGGCGTCCAGAACCACTTGCGGATATTCCGTCTCCATTTGTTGCGGGGAGAGTTGTTCCACCACACTGGGAATTGTCGCGATCAGGTCCTCGATGCGCCCAACTATTTTCTCCTTCGACATCCCCTGTGCGTTGAACTCCAGCTCCCGATTTCTCGTGTAGGCCAAACCGCCCAACTGCCGTCCCACGAACTCCCGTAGGTTGCCTTCGATGTGCAGTGCCAGGTTTCCGGCCGCGTTCGGCGCGCCGGGAAGTCTTGTCCAAAGCGCCTCGTCACCCGGAAACGACGCGATTTGTTTACCAAGCCTGGCGAGATCGCGCCGGAACAGGCTCGCCAGTTCTTTTGCAATGCTCAAATTCACCTCTGCGTTTACTCGGCCGGACTCAGCTACCCGCGATGTGTTGCGCAATTCACGGGCGTCTCGTAAGAGGCCAGCGCGTTGTTGCCTCCGCCAAGATACCATCCCTCCCACGAATTGAGGGTCTACACCCTCTACGCTAGCAGCCCAAGATTTATATTTCCCCTGCCTTCAGACACTTACAGCTTCTTCTTCCATTCGTTATTGTTTTGTAATAGCAAATTGCAATATAGTAATTACGTATTGCAATATTGCTATGAAGCTTGGTGAAAAGTTGCGCTACCTCCGGGAAATGGAAGGCACCCTCCGCGGCGTCGGTCGGGCCCTCACCCAACAGGAAGTCGCGCGCGAGATCGAAAAACGCCTCAAGAAAAAGATCTCGCAGTCTTATCTGTCGCAGATTGAATCCGGCGCGCGCCCGCACCTCACCAACACCACCCGGATGCTGCTGGCGCGCTTTTTCAACGTGCATCCGGGCTATCTGGTGGATGATCCCGAGGGGTTCCAGACCGAGCTCGTGTCTGACGTCGGCGTACTCGAAGACAAGCTCGATCTGTGGCTCATCAGCGGCGCCGAGCGGTTTCGCGGCGACCCGGAAACCAGCAGCGCCTTGGTGGCGCTGGCCAAACATCCCAATTCGCGGCGCTGTCTTCTGCTGCTCCACGCGATTCTCGAAAACGCGGGGCTCGCCGAGCGGCTCTTGCAAGTCCTGAAGCCGGAAGCTTCAGGGGAAAGGAAAAAAGGAAATGGGTTGGTCTGAAATTTTCATCTTGTGCCTGGCCGTGGGCTTCGCACTCAGCTTGGTATCGCTGCTCTCGGGAGCGATCCACATGCCGCACTTTCATTTCCACTGGCACGGCGGGGTTGGCCATGCCGGCGGTGGACACGGCACTGGCCGCAGCGGCTCGGCTTTCAATCTATTCACGTTCGCCGCGTTTCTGATGTGGTTCGGAGGCTCGGGGTATCTACTCGAACGGCTCACCCCGCTGGTTCTCATCCCCGTGCTCGCCATCGCCACGCCACTGGGGTTCGTGGGGGCGGCCATCGTGTATTGGTTTCTGGCGCGTGTGATGGCGTCGGGCGAAAAGCCGCTTGATCCGGCCGATTACGACATGACCGGTGCACTGGGGCGGCTTTCCACCACCCTGCGTCCGGGCGGAACCGGGGAAATGATTTTCGCGCAGGAGGGTGTCCGGCGCGGAGTGGCCGTTCGCTCCGAATCCGGTGAACCGATCCAGCAGGGCGCCGAAGTAGTGGTGACGCGCTTCGAAGGTGGTATCGCCTACGTGCGCACCTGGGAAGACATGCAGAAGTTATAGGAGCTATATGACGAGTACATTGAATTTGATTGTGGAAGTCGTTGGGTTGGTGTTGTTGGGGATGTTCCTCATTGGCATCACCTTCGCAAGATTATTCCGTAAGGCAGGGCCGCATGAAGCCCTGATCGTCTACGGCATGCGTGGAACGCGTGTGATCAAAGGGCGTGGAACGATCATCATCCCGATGATCGAAATCGCCAAGCAGATTTCGCTGGAACTGATGTCGTTTGACGTGGCCCCGCAGCAGGATCTTTATACCAAGCAGGGCGTGGCTGTAACGGTGGAAGCGGTCGCCCAGATCAAGATCAAGTCCGATCCGGAGAGTATCCAGACGGCGGCCGAGCAGTTACTCACCAAGAGTGAAGAAGAGCGGCAGGCATTGATCCGCCTGGTTATGGAAGGTCACTTGCGAGGCATCATCGGCCAATTGACCGTGGAAGAGATCGTGAAGGAACCGGAGATGGTGGGTGACCGGTTCCGTTCCACCTGCGCAGCGGACATGAGCAAGATGGGTCTTGAAGTAGTTTCGTTCACCATCAAGGAAGTCCGGGATAAGAACGAGTACATCTCGAATATGGGCAAACCGGATATCGCGCGCATCCGGCGCGATGCCGAAATCGCCACGGCCGAAGCGGAGCGGGATACGGCCATCCGCCGTGCGGAAGCACAGCGCGCCTCCGCTGTCGCCAAGTCCCAGGCCGACCAGGAGCGTGTGCTTGCGGAGACCCTTTCGCTGGCCAAACAAGCGGAGAGCCAGAGAGACCTGGATGTGAAACGGGCGGAATTCCAGGAGACCGTGAATCGCCAGAAAGCACAGGCCGACAAGGCTTACGAGATCCAGCAGAACATCATGCAGCAGCAGGTGATCGCGGAGACGGTGAAGATTCGCCAGGTGGAAAAGGAGCAGGAAATCAAGGTGCAGGACGCCGAAATTCAGCGCCGCGAACGCGAACTGATCGCTACGGTACTGAAGCCCGCCGAAGTGGAGCGCCGCCGCATCGAAACTCTGGCGCTGGCCGAGAAGCAGCGCAATATCTCGCAAGCCGAAGGCCAGGCCATTGCCGTGCGCACGCAAGGCGAAGCCGAAGCCGAGATCACCTTCAAGAAGGGTGAAGCGGAAGCCAAGGCGATGAACGTGAAGGCCGAAGCGTATCAGGAATGGAACCAGGCCGCAGTGGCGGATAAGTTGATCAGCATGATGCCGGAGATCGTGAAAGCGATGGCCGCGCCGCTGGCCAATGTGGACAAGATCACCATCGTATCCACGGGAAACGGGGATGGCGCCGGAATGAGTAAGATCACCGGGGACATGGCGGCAATGGCGGCGCAGATTCCGGCGCTTTTCGAAACCCTCTCCGGAATGAGGATGAGTGACCTATTAGGCAAGGTGCAGGCGATCGGAAAAGCCGAGAAAGGAAAGGAATAACATGGCGCTTTTGGAACGCGTGGCTACGCTGTTGCGGGCCAATCTGAATGACATGATCGATCGCGCCGAGGATCCCCTGAAGATGATGAATCAGGTGGTCCTCGACATGGAAAACCAACTGCTTCAGGTGAAGACTCAGGTCGCGATCGCCATCGCCGACCATCACCTTCTTGAGAAAAAGCGCGCCGAAAATGTTTCGAAGGAAGCGGACTGGGTGCGGAAGGCCGAGATGGCGGTGAGCCGCGAAGATGAAGAGCTGGCGCGTGCCGCACTGGCGCGGTCCCTTGCCAGCCGCGAAATGGCAAAAAGCTTTGAAGAGCAACTGGCCGACCAGCGGGCTCAGGTGGAGAACCTCAAATCTGCGCTCCATAAGCTGGAGAGCAAGCTCGCGGAAGCCCGCACCCAGGCCGATTTGTTGAAGGCGCAGCACCGCCGAGCGCGTGCCGCGAACAAAGCGGCCGATGTTCAACTTTACCCGCCCTCAGACCTGGAACGCGTTCGGGACAAGGTGGAGCGGGAAGCTTCCATCGGTGTCGCGAAAAACGAAATGCTGACCAGCGAAGCCGTAGAGGAACGCTTCGCAAAGCTCGAAAAACAGGAGGAGATTGACCGGCTGCTAGCCGAGCTCAAGTCAAAACGTAGCGCATGAAACGCTCCCGCCACATTCAGTTGGCAACTCTATCAATCCTGGGGCTGGCGGCCTGTTCGACGAAACAGGCCGCATTACCCGATCCGTGCCGCCCGGAGACTTACAACGACATCGCATGCCAGGATGCCGTGAAGAATCACGGCTATTACTCGCACGGCGGATTTGTTTACGCCAACTACCCCGATCCGTACCTTAGTTATTACCAGCGCTATCAGGCATTCACGGCACAGGGCGGCGTCCCCAATTCCGTCCCGCTGAGCGCCTATTCACCGAATAGCGCAGGAGGCGCAGGCGGATGGTTAGGAAGCGGACGCGGCAGCAGCGGTGATGCCGGCGAAGGTTCCGTGTCCAGAGGCGGGTTCGGCGCAAGCGGGCACGCGGCGGGAGCGTAAGATGCGTCGCCTGACTGTAACTCCACGACCTAACGCCGAACAGAAGCTACATGCCATCGGGCTCGCCTGGGCGCATGAAAGCGAGTGCTGGAACGAATCGGCCTGCTACGAATTCACGGAGGCACAGATCATCGAGATCGAGACCGCCACCAACCAATTGCATTCCATGTGCCTGCAGGCCGCGCAGCACATCATCGATCACAAGCTCTATCGATCGCTGGGCATCCGGGAAAACGCAATTCCGTTGATCGAGCGTTCCTGGAATCGCAAAGATCTCTCGCTCTACGGTCGTTTCGACTTACTCTATGACGGCGTGCATCCGCCTAAAATGCTGGAGTACAACGCTGATACTCCGACCGCTTTACTTGAAGCTTCCGTCGGGCAATGGGAATGGCTGCAGGATGTATATCCCGATGCCGATCAGTTCAATTCACTGCATGAGTCTCTGCTCGATCGCTGGAAGCAGATTGCGCCTTTTCTTCCTGACAGCCGCGTCGATTTCTGCTCGCTCGATAACTTCGAGGATGGCGTTACGGCAGGTTATCTGCTTGAGACGGCCAGGCAGGCGGGACTCAAGGTGAACACTTACCCGGTGGAGCAAATTGGTTGGAACACACGCGGCTACTTCGTCGATCCAGCCAATCAGCCTATTACATCCATGTTCAAGCTGTACCCATGGGAATGGATGGTCAAGGAGGAGTTCGGCAAACACTTACTTCGCGCGAACACGACATGGATTGAGCCGCCCTGGAAGATGCTGCTCTCAAATAAAGGTATTTTGGCTATCTTGTGGGAGCTATTCCACGGAAGCCCCTACTTGGTGGAAGCACGCCTTGACCCTCCGCCGTTCGATTATGGATGGGTCTCAAAACCTTTGCTTTCCCGCGAGGGAGCCAATATCAGCGTCCACGGCGGCGCGCCTACCGAAGGACCTTATGGCGCCGAAGGCCTGGTGTGGCAGCGTTACATGGAACCGCCTGTGTTCGATCGCATGTATCCGGTGGTGGGCAGTTGGATCATCGGCAGCGCGTCCCACGGAATGGGCATACGCGAATCCGCCACTCCCATAACCGACAATCGCAGTCCGTTCATCCCGCACTATCTTAGATAAGAAGGCACCTGACGTGAAGAAGCATTGCCGACGCCTGCCAGTGGCAGTCTTGCTCATGGGGCTTTCGGCCTGTTCGTGGAAACAGGCTGTGCTACCCGATCCCTGCCAACCGGAGACCTACAACGATATCGCGTGCCAGGACGCCGTGAAGAATCATGGCTACTACTCGCACGGAGTATTTGTGTATGGCGATTATCGCGACCCGTATCTCAGTTACTTCCAGCGTTACCAGGACTTCACCGCGCGCGGCGGAGTCCCGCGAGAGGTCCCATTGTGGGCCTATGCCGCGCCAGTAACCGGCGGGTGTCAACTTGCCAGGCGACAGTCGCGACGAAGATAGATGGTCGCTTATATCCAGGTTATCCAAGAACGTCGAGCTGTGTTATTTGTACTTTACAATAAAAAGTTTTTTACAACTAATGGATATGGGGCTATCATCACAGCATGGTTCGATCCTCACCTTGTTCATCCTCATGCAGGCAACGGGACGCGTGCGGTGGTCATACCGATTGAGCTACGGTTCTTCGCCCGAAAAAGTGACGTAAGGAAACACCTCTGGAATGTGCGAATCATAATGCCCATGACGATTCCACGTCCAACCCGCGCAAGGGTCCAGCACTTCCCCGTTGCGCCCGATCTTCTGGAAGCGGGAACAATCGATTCGCCAGACATCCCCGGGTTTTGGTGGCAGTGACCGCCCATCCGCCAAAAGCTCCAGACTCTGCCAGGGAATGGCGATCTCGGCCGACCATCCTCGCCCGTCCACCTTCACCGCATGCCGCAGCCCCGGCATGTCCCAGTCGAGAAACCCCCACCGCTCCCCGCGCTCATGCACATGGCCGCCCACCCCATCCAGGACCATGGTCCTTTGCGACTCTGGGTTGAACTCAGGCCGCCCCCAATAGGGCCCGCCCGGCTTGTGAACATCCTTCCAAATCCAGAACACTTCATAGATCACATTCAGGGCATTGATCTCGAACTCGTAATAAGCGTTCTCCCCTGCGATGAAGATCTCCAGATCGTTCTCTTCGTACAGTTTCGAATCGCGCTCGGTCAAGGTTGCCCAAACGTGGGTCTCTTCGGCCGTGAAGTGGAAGTACAGATGTTCGTCATCCCACTGCAAGTTCACCCGCGTATCGAACCATGCGGGCTCGCCGGTCACGATATCGACAAACGCGTCGGATTGCTTTGGAGTGCAGCCTTTACGGACGCAACTATAGCGCGCCGGCTCAATCTGTAGCATGGAAGTCTCTTCCTTTCCTCTCCCGGCCTGCCAGAACGATAATCACGCCGCCCGCAAACACCGTAACCGCGGTCAAAGCCATGGCATTCGAATATGCCGTGTGCTGCGCAAGGTAGGGTTCCAGCACCACCACGCTGCTCGAAAACAGCACGCCGCACTGATACGCAAAGCCCGGCAGGAATCCTCGCACGGAAGCCGGAGACAGTTCCGAAAGGTGCGCCGGGATCACCCCCCACGCGCCCTGCATGAAAAACTGAATCAGAAACGCCCCGGCAATCAGCAATGCTTCATTGGTGGAATAAGCCCACAGCGGCACCGTCAAAATCGCGGCCCCTAAACCGAGGGCAATGGCGCGGCGCCGACCGATCTTGTCCGAGAGAAATCCCACCAGCACGCCGCCACTGATTGCCCCCAACATGGAAATCACGGAAATCATCGACCGTTTGCCGGAGCTGAAGTGCAAATAGCGTTGCAGGA
>Ga0326727_10027582_pt1 | contig 10415 bp, 5 predicted proteins | sample MB2enrmetagenome_FD_207643 | JGI IMG/M metagenome (GOLD analysis project Ga0326727, IMG submission 207643) | Lab enriched peat soil microbial communities from McLean, Ithaca, NY, United States - MB29MY | ecosystem: Environmental > Terrestrial > Soil > Wetlands > Peat | place: USA: New York...
ATTTTATTGAACATAACGGCGGCGTACCATGATAGAGCGATGAATTTTTTCGAATCGGCGGCGCGGAGGCCGATTCGCATTCATGAATCCCGGACGGCGTGCCGATAAAATCGGTGAAGGTCCCTGGAATCCCAGGTCGCTTATAACACAGGAAACCCCGCGAAATGGACGAGTTTCAATTCAAAGAAAGGCGCACGGGCAGGGAACGTCGATCCAGGCCCACTTCTCCGTTCACCATCCAGAGCATGGTCGGCTCAAGGCACCACTACCGTAGAAAAGAAGATGCCCGCAAGTACTATTTTGTGGACCTGTACAGCAGATCTTCCGTGACGCTCGTGGTCTGCACGATGGTTCTATCGATAGTGGACGCGTTTCTGACGCTGAAACTGGTCGGACTAGGTATTGGGGAGGCGAACCCTATCATGGATTTCTTCCTGAAGATGGGACCCCTTCAATTTATAATAATCAAGTGGCTTATTACAGCCGTCGGCCTGGTTACACTGCTGATTCTCAAAAATTACTACGTGTGGCAGGGCAGGATAAAGACAGTGGCGATTTTGTTTTTTCTTCCTTTCCTCTACCTTGTGCTTGTTTCGTATGAATTTTTCATGTTGATGAATGTTTGACGGGTTTGATACGGAGACGAGTTGTGGTTTCGATGCTAAGGGTGGCAGCCTGCCTGGTCATTTTGGCCACTGCCGGTTGTGCTTCGATGAGCGGGATTAAACTCAAGGGAGCCGAAACGGCTGAGGGTGAGAGCGCAGTCAACGCCTGGTGGTATGCAAGCTTCAGGATCAACTGGCCCCAGGATGAAGAAGACGCGGTGCTGGACACGGATTTGCTGATCGCCCACAGGGTTATTAGTCCTGTGCTGGACCGTTACAGGAAGGAAATCCTCCTTTGGCGCTTTCACAGGAGAGCGGTTCGAGATGAGGCCGGACATCGCTTCAGTTTCATCTTCTACTCAACTGCAGCCAATGCGCGGAAAATCTATGCGGCAATCGAGTCCAGCGCCGTTCTCGACCAGCTGAAAGCCGAAGGTGTGATCGAAAAGGTCACCCTTGACGATACGCACGTCATTACCAGGCCCGGCATTGAGGCTACCAGCGACCGACACTGGTCTGTTGCCCTCCAGAAAGCGTGGCCTTTTTTCATTATGGGTGTCAGTCAGACATGGCTTGACCTGATTTCCCAGTATGCCGAGGATGGGCGCAGAAAACCTGTTTCCATAGCCGAAACGCGGGCATTTTACGCAGAGATCGCCCAGGAGGTTGAGGCAACATGGAAAAAAGAGGGTGGCCATGCTTTTCTCCACCACCTCAATGGTCTTTTCGGATATGGTCCGGTCAATCTTCGAGGCAAGACCGAGATGAGCTTTTGAAAGACTGCAAGCAGCAGGAACCCTGTTTCTCAATCTTCGATGATTGAATTCTTCTCTTCCCTTGCCCTTGGTTCCCCAAATTGGTAAGCTTCCAGAGTCGGAGAAGCCGGATTTGATCCCGGGTCCCGGTTGGCAGCTTAGATTTCCTGAAAAGAGACCATGACGAAAGCAATTAGAATATTGATGCGGATTGCTTCCGTGGCGGTGTTTCTCCTGATTCTGCTTGTCGCGGCAGCGGTGATTCTCCCGCGTGTTTTCGACACCGGCTCCATCGGCCGCAATCTCGCGGCGGAACTGGAGGCCAGTTATCACATACACGCCGAACGAATCAAAATAAGTTTTTTGCCTTTTCCTCGCATGGTTATGTACGACGTCAGAACCACCATCCCCGAGACGCTCACCGCATCAGCCGAGGCAGTGTTCGTTTATCCGAAGATATTGCCGCTTTTTACGGGCAGAATCGTGCCAGCAGAAGTTGAGCTTCGCAGTCCGAGGATCGCCGCCAGATTGCCCGAGCAGCCTCCCGAAAGCCAGGCGAAGTCCTCTTCTCAACAGCTCCAGCGCCTGAAAGGCAGGATTTCCCAATTCCAGTCAATACTCTTTACGATAATACCCGGCGTAGCCATCGACTCTCGCAACGGCAGGCTGGATCTCTACAGCGGGAATAGCCACGCCTTTTTTTTCGAAGAGATCGATTTCAGGAGTTCAGTTCATGCCCAAAGAGTCGATTTCGAACTGACGGCAGGCAAATCCAATCTGTGGCAGGCGCTTGCCTTCAGCGGCTGGGTTGACCTTGCCACAATGAAGAGTGCAGCGGAATTGAATCTAAGCGGAGGCAATCCAGAGGACCTGTTAAGATATTTAAATATGTCCGAGTCCGGCAACAGCGGCGATTCTCAGGTAGACTTGACTCTCACACTTTTTTCCAGCGGCCCCGGGAGCACTCGTGTGGACTTCAAGGCCTCAGTCCCGCTCTTCACTTTCGGCGGGGGTCCTCGATATCAGACCTCTTTAGAGACAAATACGGCGACAGCGGGACACAAGGACACGGGGACAAAACCATCTCCCCCTCTCCGCGTCTCGTCCTCTCCGCGTCCAGTTTCAGAACGGCAGGGCACAGTGCTGAGCAACGGTGCGCTGGCCGGTTCATTGAATATCGACGCCAACGGCGTCGATATTTGCATTTCGCATTTCCAGTTCGAGTATCCACGATTAAATCTTACTGCGAGCTACATCGAAAGATACTCCGATCAGAGTGTGAACCTGAAAATCGACGGGCGGGACACCGACGCCGCCACGGTGAAAAACATCATGCTTGCAGTGAACAAGGAAGATCCCGTCACCCGGCGGGTTTTTGAAATAATTCGGGAGGCGGAAGTACCGGTGATCCTCTTCAGTTCACATGCAAGCAAAGCGTCTGATTTATTAAGACTCGAAAATTTCACCTTGAAGAGTTCGATCGAAAAAGGGACCGTTTTTGCTCCCAAGGCTGACCTGCTTGTCTCCAACGTGAGCGGGAACCTGCTGGTCGAGGGCGGCGTACTGATCGCAAGTCACCTCTCCGGCCAAACTGCCGGTTCTTCCACCAGCGATGGGGTGCTGAAAATCGGGTTGCGGCATGAGGACCCCCTGTTCCACCTCGATCTTCCCATTACAGCGGATCTGTCCGAGTTGCCCGAAGTCTTGAATCGGGTGGTCCGTGACCAGGCATTCAGGCAGGAATTGGCACAGATTAAAGATGTTGAGGGAAAAGCTCAGGGCAGGCTCGTACTTGGGGAAGACATACACGATTTGAACGCCAGAGTGGAGACCGGTCCTTTCCAACTGTCCGGCCGATATGGGCGCCTTCCGGAACCGGTTGAACTGGAAGGTGGTTCATTCCTGATGGAAGGGAAAAAAGTAACCGTTACATCTTTGGCCGGGCAGAGTGGAAGTTCCAGCTTCGAGCGAGCGGACCTGAGCTACGACTGGGGCGAGGCAAAAATTTTGGAGATCAACTCTCAGGCCGGGGCCGTCATTTCCATGGACCTCATGGGCCCACGACTGAGAGCACATGAGTATTGGAAAAACTTTATGGACACCGCGCCCAAAGGGCTGCTGACAATCGATTCCCTGCGATTCTGGGGCCCGCCGGGGGACCGATCCAAATGGGTTTTCCGCGCAAACGGCTCAGTAGAGAACGTGGTTTTCCAAAGCGGACAGTTGGGCGGCCCTGTCACCCTGAAGACCGGTTCTTTCGAGATAGACGGCGACCAAATCGTGCTAAAAGAGGTCAACGCCGCCCTGGCCGACTCGTCGCTGTCGATTTCAGGGAGCATTACCGGCTACATCGATCGAGCGAACAGGGTAGACCTGGAATTGCGCGGGCGGCTGGGACCGGAAGGTAATAAAATAGCCGCTTCGCTCGCCGGGTTTCCGCGCTCGCTCAGGGCCGTCTCGAATCTGAACCTGACAAGTTCGCGCCTGACCTGGGACAAGCAGCTGAAGACAACATTCAGGGGTGAAATGGAGCTTTCCGCCGGGCCCCGGATCACGATCAATCTGGCCAAAACGCCTCACGACTTCTCCATTGAAGAACTCGTTATCAAGGATGAAGACTCTGAAGCCACAATTTCCATGTACTCGAGGCAGAATCAGCTCAAGATCGAATTCTCCGGAAAATTGAGCAACAAAACCGCAGACCGGCTTCTCGTCGATAATAAGGTACTTACAGGACCGATAGCCGGCAAATTTGCGGCCAACCTGTACCGCGACACCCCTGGAAAATCCAGCGCCCAGGGAGAAGTCAGTATTTCGGGCTTTCAACTGCCGCTCAACCTTGCCGGAGGCGGCGCACGAATTGAAACAGCGGCGGTCGAGGCCCGTGGAAACAAACTAAATGTGAAATCGGCTATGATAAGCTGGAAGGGAAGCAGGATGAGCCTTACGGGGAGCATCGCAATTTCCGATGGGGCTTATCTGGTAGATATGAACGCCTTTGCAGACAGCATGGAACTGGAGAGCATCCTGCCCAAGGCGGAAGACGGAGAATTGAAGGAGGAGGTCCGCCCTCTGCCTTCGGCATTTGGTCCTCAGGAGGATAACTCAGGCCGATCCAGCCTGCAGTTTCCGGGAAAAGCCTGGGAAGCGCCTTTTAAGGGCACAATCCGGGTGAGAAGCGAGCATTTGTCTTATGGAAAGGTAAACTGGAACCCGGCTGAGGCTGACGTGGTTTTGACCCCCGGCTCCATCGCCATACGTTTGAGCCAGGCAAATCTCTGTGGAATTTCCACTCCGGGGACCATCAAGATCACACCTGAGGGTCTGAGTATATCGCTCAGCTTGTCGGCGAAGGACAAGGACCTCGAATCAACCCTTGCCTGCCTTTTCAATAAGAAGCATATCCTTTCCGGCAAATACACGCTCACCGGGAGTCTTTCGGCAAAAGGCAGCGGCGACAGCCTCCTGAATTCGCTCGAAGGCGACGTAGAGCTAAAGGCAAAAGACGGGCGCATTTTCCGGTTCGAAACGCTCGGAAAAATAATTTCCCTGCTCAGCGTATCGGAAATTTACAGGGGCGTGATCCCGGACCTCATTGGCGAGGGCTGCGCATATAAATCAATAGAATCAAAAGGAAAAATAAAGAATGGAAAGCTCGTCCTGTCCGATTCGGTCATTGACGGCCCCTGCATTAAAACCGTCTTTCATGGAGAGATTGACCTCGTTGCGCAGAAAGTTGACGTGATCGGGCTTGTCGCTCCAATGCGTACTGTGGAGCGGGTGTTGGACGCCACGCCCATTATGGGAAAGGTCCTTAACGAGACTTTCGTAACCCTGCCGGTCCACATAAGCGGAGACCTTTCCGACCCCTCAGTGATCCTTCTTTCTCCCACCGCAGTAGGCGAGGAACTCTTCGGAGTCATGAAGAAGATCGTCAAGCTGCCGCTGTCCATTTTTCAGCAGCCTCACGCCCAAAATGACTGAGAGGGTCGCGGGTCAAAAAGTCCTTTACGGGGCGAGGCCGCACAAAAGGGACATGAGTTGCTGTCTCTATCGCCGACCCGGTTGGAATCCGAACCATTTAGGACTATCATATTAGCTGAGCATGAAAGGGATAACGCCGCGTGGGCGGGCCGCTCCGGGACCGGGTCCGTGGGAGGCTCTGCCCGCGTCTGAACCGTTACAGCCGGCAGGTAAGATGGAAAAATATTCTTTTCGAATAAAAGGCATGTGCTGCGGCGAAGAGGTTGGGCTGCTCAGATCTGAAGTGGCCCCGATTGTTGGGGGCGACGACAGGATTTCTTTCGATCTGTTGCGCAGTGTTATGACTATCAGCGGCAGCGTTGACCCGCATGTTGCTGAAATGGTCATGACAGCGGTTGCCAGGACAGGCATGGAGGCGGTCCCTTCAGAGGATGGCTGCGCCGCAGGCGTATGCGCAGTGAATAGTGAGAGCGTCTGGGCGAACCATGGAAGGCTTTTCGCGTGTGCGGCGAGCGGCATTTTACTGCTGGCGGCATTTATTTTCGAAGCATTTTACAGCAGGAGCATATCCGCCGCATTGGCGGGACAGAGTGGTCCAGCCTTTGCGATTATCCTCTATCTTGGGGCGATCCTTGCCGCAGGCTGGTTTATTTTTCCGAAAGCCTTCTATGCCGCAAAGAAACTCAACCCGGATATGAACCTTCTCATGACGGTGGCAGTCTTTGGGGCAATCGTTTTGGGCGAATGGCTGGAGGCCGCTTCCGTGAGTTTTCTTTTTGCCCTTGCGCTGTTGCTCGAATCATGGAGCCTGGAGAAGGCGAAGCGGGAAATAACGGCACTCCTGGATATCACCTCACCGACAGCTCGTTTTGTTTGCCCAAATGACGGGAAAATCGAGGAAAAACCAGTGGGCGAAATACCAGTGGGCGCTACCGTCGTTGTCCGGCCCGGCGAGCGCATCCCACTTGACGGGGTGATAACACGGGGGGCCACTACAGTGAACCAGGCGCCAATAACCGGAGAGTCCGTCCCCGTCGCTAAAGGATCGGGCTCCGAGGTGTTTGCCGGAACAATCAACGAAGAGGGGACGATAGAGTTCAGATCGACCCGGTCCGCATCGGACACTACCTTGTCGAGAATCATCCGCATGGTGGAGGAGAGCCACTCAGGGCGCGCTCCTGCCGAGCGGTGGGTGGACAGGTTCGCCAGGGTGTACACACCTTTAATGATGCTGGTCGCCCTTGCCATTGTTGTGGTCCCTCCCCTTTTCGCAGGCGGGGGCTGGGGCCGATGGTTCTACGAGGGTCTGGTCGTTCTGGTAATCGCCTGCCCTTGCGCGCTTGTAATATCTACGCCGGTGACAATTGCGGCTGGACTCGGTTCGGCCGCCCGAAACGGAGTCCTGGTGAAAGGGGGCGCATATCTCGAAGCCCCGGCGCGCCTCAAAGCGATTGCTTTCGACAAGACGGGTACGATCACCTTCGGCGAGCCCGCCGTTAATCGAGTCATTCCGGTAGGCAACCACAGCGAGAGCGGCCTTATTGCAAACGCAGCCGCGCTTGAAGCGCACAGCACGCACCCGGTCGCGCGGGCTGTTACCCGGCATGCGGAATCAAAGGGAATTCGGGCGGCTGTTGCCGACGATTTCACAATTTTGCCCGGTCAGGGGGCGGAAGGCTCAATCAACGGAAAGACTTATTGGATCGGCAGCCACAGGATGCTCGAAAGATGGCAGCGGGAAAGCCCTGTTTTTCATGACGCGATCACCAGAATCGAGGAGGCGGGGAATTCGCTGATGGTGATGTGGTGCGACGACCACGTTTGCGGACTTGTGAGCGTCGCCGATCGGGTGCGCCCGGAAGCAAGCGAGGCGGTTGCCGGCCTCAAGGCCCTCGGACTGGCCAAAGTTGTGATGATCAGCGGAGACAATTACAAGACTGCGGAACTCATAGCTAAAGAAGTTGGAATAGATGAATTCTACCCTGAGCTGCTCCCCCAGGACAAGGTCCGGCTTATCTCGGAGCTAAAGGCGAAATTCGGGTCAATTGCAATGGTCGGAGACGGAATCAACGACGCTCCCGCATTGGCCGCTGCAACCGTAGGGATCGCCATGGGCGCAATGGGGTCGGACGCCGCCATTGAAACAGCCGACATTGCGCTGATGTCCGACGATCTTTCGAAAATACCCTGGCTGATCGGCCATTCCAGAAAAACCATGGCCGTAATCAGGCAGAACGTTTTTTTTGCCCTGCTGGTAAAATTGTCGTTTATCTGCCTGGCGGCAGCGAGTGTGGCGACCCTGTGGGAGGCGATCGCCGCCGACATGGGGGCTTCGCTGCTGGTTATATTCAATGGGCTGCGCCTACTGAAGATCACCGGGCCGGGCAGCGGCAGAAAAAATCCGGCTGTCAGCCGTTCCGAGCCGGCGTGCAGCACGAGCCTGAAGTTGTGAAACAAATATCCTTTCTGCCTTCTTATGCAAAATCACCTCTCAACTTCTGTCAGGTTGAATAGAATCCAGCCTTTCGATCAGCTCCCTGAAATCATCCGGCAGGGGAGCGTCCACAGAAACGACGGTGCCTGTGACCGGGTGGGTGAATTCGAGTCGTATCGCGTGCAGCATCTGACGTTTAGTCCCGAGCAGCAGATCTCTCACGGGGGCCGATTTAACGTGTCTCGCCCGCTTCCCGCCGCCCCCGTAGATTTCGTCGCCAACGACCGGATGTCCTACATGGCTGAGATGGACCCTGATTTGATGGGTCCTGCCGGTTTCAATCCGTACCTTCAACAGCGAGGTCTCTCCCCAGCTTTTTTCAATCCGCCATCGCGACAACGCGCTGCGCCCTCTCTTCTCAAGAACGGCTATTTTCTTCCGATGCGCCGGGTCTCTGCCGAGGAGCGATGAAATCTCTCCCTCACTTTTTGCCGGACTGCCGTAAACCAGGGCAAGGTATTCCTTCCTGACTCCCCTTTCCTTGAATTGTTTCACCAGGTTTAGATATGCGCGCTCACTTTTCGCGACGACAAGCGCGCCGGAGGTATCCTTATCCAGGCGGTGAACGATTCCGGGGCGCAAAGGCGAACCCTGGACGGCCAGGCGTGGAGAATGGGCAAGCAAGCCGTGCACGAGGGTCCCTTCAGCGTGGCCTGCCCCGGGATGGACTACAAGGCCCGGCGCCTTGTTCACGATGAGCATATCCTCATCCTCGAACAGGATGTCCAGGCGCATCGGCTCGGGCTTCAGGATATCATCGGGTCTCTGCGCCGGGACCTTGGCTACGATACGGTCACCCGCCCTGGTCTCGTAGCTCGGTTTTACGGGCGCGCCATTTACCAGGACCAGGTCTTGTTTGATCAGCTTCTTGAAATGGCTGCGCGAAAGATCCGGAATCACCCTGCTCAAAAACAGGTCGACTCTTTGCCCGTTTTGCTCGTTCGAGACCACGAAAGAATGTTCCCCTTGGCTAAGCATGTTGGATTGAAATTTTACATTCATTTTTTTGAAAAAAACAACCGATATGTTTCCATCTGAAACTTTCTGATTACAGTCAATGTAATTGAAAGTATTCAGGATTATGTCAGACCCGATTTGCCGCTTTATTTGGGTATTTGAAATTATTGGATAATTTAAATTTGGAAAAGATGGAATAAAGTTTGCTATTGTTGCTTTTTTTGGAGGTCGGGCGGGTACTATTGGCAGTTCGGAATTCACACAGAAGGCGAGACATGGGGTGATCAAAGACATAACGAAGATTTCCGATTTGCCGGTCAAAACGGTGAAGCGCTACAGAAAGTATGGCTGGACGGATGACGAGATTGTTGAAAATCTAAATGATGCGATAAATTTCGTGAACTCTCATTTTCGCAGCTCATGTGGACCTACAGTTGCAATCTCAGCCCGGTTGATTTTCTCGGATTAATGCTCACGCTGCCGATGATGCTCAAAGTTCAAATTCGGTTCCCGTTGACGAATTCGACTCCAGTTCACGGATGAATCTCCTCATAGTCCGGTCCGGCCTTTCCAAAACCGATGAAAAGCCGGCGAGTTTCCTCGCCGGCTTCTTGTGCCAGCTTGCGCCCAAAGTGGTAAGACCCTCTATTCGAAAAATCCCCCCCTGCCGGAAGTCAGGACTGAGCAATTTAAACATGAATAATAATCGTCAAGATCGGGACCCCTCAGACGGGCAGGTAAGTTTGAGCAGATTATCCCTTTTTTTCCTCCGTCTTGGAACGACGGCCTTTGGAGGACCCGCAGCCCACATCGCCATGATGGAAGACGAACTGGTCAAGCGCCGGCGCTGGGTCCGCCAGGATAAATTCCTCGATCTGCTGGGAGCGGCCAACCTGATCCCCGGTCCAAGTTCAACCGAAACGGCCATCTTCATAGGCTACCTGTGCGCGGGCCGGATGGGACTGCTGCTGTCGGGCGTCTGTTTTATCTTTCCGGCGACGGTTATGGTCATGGCGCTTGCCTGGGTCTACGTTCAGTACGGGAACCTTCCACAGGTTGCCTGGCTGCTCTACGGAGTCAAGCCGGTAATAATCGCCATCGTTTTGCAGGCTATATTGGGTTTAGGGCGCACAGCTGTAAAGAACAAATTCCTGGGAGCGATGGCGGCGGTTGGAATTACGTTGAGTATTCTGGAGGTCAATCCAATCGCTTTGCTGGCTGGAACCGGGCTGGTCATGGGATTGAGGCAAGGTTTCATTCAGGACTGGCGAAGACACCGGGTATCGATGCTGGTCATGCTTTTGGTAGCCTGCTCTTTTCCGGCAGGCGCTTATTTCGCTTCGGGGCTACATGCTGCCGGCAAAGTAGATTTTGGGTTGCTGCCACTCTTCCTGTTTTTTCTCAAGATCGGTTCGGTTGTTTTTGGAAGCGGCTATGTGCTGTTGGCATTTTTGCATACCGATCTTGTAGATCATTGGCATTGGTTGACCACAACACAGCTTTTGGACGCTATTGCCATTGGACAGGTCACCCCCGGCCCGGTTTTCACCACCGCTACCTTCATCGGTTATCTGCTTGCAGGAGTGCCGGGCGCGTTAATCGCAACAGCCGGAATTTTTC
>Ga0326727_10027585_pt1 | contig 10414 bp, 10 predicted proteins | sample MB2enrmetagenome_FD_207643 | JGI IMG/M metagenome (GOLD analysis project Ga0326727, IMG submission 207643) | Lab enriched peat soil microbial communities from McLean, Ithaca, NY, United States - MB29MY | ecosystem: Environmental > Terrestrial > Soil > Wetlands > Peat | place: USA: New York...
AAACTTGTGTTCAAAATAAGAATTCCAGATTGTCTCATTGCTAAGTTCTCTAAAGGGAACCCATTTTCCGGAAAGATCACTTCCTGCGCAGTGAATAATATAGTTGAGTAATGGTACTGTCACCCAGACATTGATATGACAGTCGGAGATAATAGTTCCTTGAGGATCAACCGTGAAGTCCTTGCCGAGACACTTAATAATTAACTTATCGCCGGAAAGCACAGCCCCCAAGCGCGTCGCTGATCTGGAAAAATCTATTTTAACAATTTCTCTTTTCAACGGTTCTAATATTTGTTTCAATTGCTCTTCAGGAGTCGGTTGTTTAATGATTTTCCCATTAAGTTCCTCAATTATGTCACTCGTTAGATGTGGGCACTCATCAAGACGCTTTTGTCCCATTATTAGCTGAACGGCAAAGGCCAGGCAGGTTGCCACCCCACACTGTTTGCAATTCGATTTCGGAAGTAACTTGTAAACTTCTAGAGGATTGTCTAGTTGTGACATATGGCATTACCCCTTCTGCATTTCTTTCATTTTAGATGTGATACTGGGCAGTAATAATTGCATTATAATCCAATTACCAACCTTATTCAAAAGCTAATCCGAAGATTCATCGATCGTGACAACACCATGAAATACACGCCCTTACTGGGTAACATCCAAGTAGGAACGGGTAATTATACTTTCTGACTGGTATAGAGAAGAAATTGCAGGATTTTGCCTAAATTTCGCAGAATATTAATAAAAAGAATGGTTCATGTCATTTTTTTAGAGATATAAATAAAAATCGGGCAGCAGCTGAGTCGCGAGGGAGGTTAAGTTTCTTGAAAAATACGAGTCGAAAATATTATGTCATTTGGGCCCTTGTTTTGGCGTTTTCGTTATTGCTCACGACTCATGTCAAGGCTAATCCCCCTGAAATAAAAACGATCAGCGTGGTGATGGATGACAACTATCCCCCTTACTCTTTTCGCAATAGTCAGGGCGAATTGCAGGGAATCACGCTTGACCAATGGAAACTTTTCGAGCAAAAGACCGGCATAAAAGTGAATATCACCGGAATGACTTGGAATAAAGCCTATGAGAGTATGCTGCACGGCGAGTTCGATGTCATTGATACGATCTCCTATAATGCTGACAGAGCCAAGATCTTTGATTATTCAAAGCCCTATGCCACAATTGACGTACCTATATTCCTCCAGAAAAATATCTCCGGAATCACCACTGTCAATTCTCTAAAAGGGTTTACGATCGCTGCGAAAAAAGGGGATAACTGTATTAATGTTCTTAAAGAACATGGCATAACCAATATTGAAGAATATGATACGGCTGAAGCCGTTGTCCAAGCAGCCAAGGATCACAAGGCTGTGATCTTTACGATGGGTAAACCCCCGGCCTTATACTATCTGTATAAAATGGGGATTCAAGATAATTTTAATTATTCGAGTTCGCCATTATACACGGCCCAATTTCTCAGAGCCATTAAAAAGGGTTATTCAGGATTTTTGCCGACAATTAATGATGGCTTTGCGAAAATTTCCGAGAGTGAATATCAGACCATTGATAATAAATGGTTTGGCTTGACGAGTGCCCCCTTCTATGAAGCTCCTTTATTCAGAGTAATTGTCATCATTGGAGCTATAGTTTTTCTGGTGGCGTTGTTGTTGTTTATCTGGAATAGAACGCTTCAGCGAATGGTCAAACAAAGAACCAGTGAGCTGTTGAATGCTCTCCGAGCAAAGCAACAAGTTGAAGCAGAAATCAGAGAGTTAAACGTTGAGCTCGAAACGAGAGTCATTGAAAGAACAGCTCAACTGGAAGAGCTAAATAGTGAGCTTGAAGAAAGCAATGCTCAACTTGAGGAAGAGATTGTAAAACGTGAAGAGGTTGAAGAAGAGATCAGAAAATTAAATACGGAGCTTGAAGATAAGGTAGAAATGCGAACAAGTCAGTTAGATGAACTTAACGCCGTATTGGAGCAACAAAATACTTTGTTAAGTGAATCCCAAAAAGTAGCACGTTTGGGGAGCTATGTTATGGATCTCCAAACAAAAGAATGGCAATGTTCACCGGAGCTCCATGAGATTTTCGGGATTGATGCAACCTATCCGCACACGCTGGAGGGGTGGCTGGGGATTGTTCATCCGGATTGGCGCGCCCAATTTTCCGATTATTTTAGACAGCTAGAAAGTACGCAGCAACTTTTCGATTATGAATTTAAAATCATTCGTATCTGTAACGGAGAGGAGCGTTGGGTACATGGGCTTGGGAAAGTAGAGTTGAATCACCCCGTCAAAGCGGTTCGTTTGATTGGTATGATACAGGATGTGACGGAACGGAAGCAAACTGAAGAGAAAATTGTTTATTTAAGCTTTCATGATCGCTTGACCGGCCTCTATAATCGGCGTTTTTTTGAAGAGGAGTTAAAACGTCTTGATGTCGCCAGGAACTATCCATTGACTCTGGTGATGGCCGATGTCAATGGACTTAAGCTTATTAACGACTCCTTTGGTCATGCCATCGGGGATGAACTTCTTGTAAATGTTGCCAAAGTGCTGCGCAACGGCTGCCGAAGAGATGATATTATCGCCCGACTCGGCGGAGATGAATTCGTCGTCCTTTTACCCAACACGGATGCGGTTGAAACAGAGCAAATTCTTAAACGAATCAATGCGTTGGCCGTCCAGGAAAAAGTGGGTTCAATTGAAATATCAATTTCTTTTGGCTATGAAATTAAACGTTACGATTCAGAAGATATTCTTGATCTGTTTAAAAAAGCCGAAGACTATATGTACAAGAGAAAACTTTTTGAAGGCCCAAGTATGCGAGGCAAGACCATCAAAACGATTATCAGAACCTTACACGAAAAGAACAAACGAGAGGAACAGCACTCCCATCGAGTTTCCACACTCTGTCAAAGCATGGGAGAAGCTCTTGGTTTACCGGAAGGAGAAGTTCAGGAACTAAAAAGCGTTGGCTTACTTCATGATATCGGCAAAATAGCTATCGACGAAAAAATACTCAATAAACCGGGGAAACTGACCAAAGATGAATGGGAAGAGATTATGCGCCATCCGGAAATCGGATATCGTATTCTAAGTACCGTCAATGGTATGGCAGAAATGGCGGAATACGTGTTGGCTCATCATGAACGCTGGGATGGTTCAGGCTATCCGAAGGGGTTAATAGGTGGGGAACTACCCCTTCAGCCCAGGATTATTGCCATTGTCGATGCCTACGATGCTATGACGAGCGCCAGAAGCTATCGAGACGCTTTATCGGATGAAATAGCTATAACCGAACTTCAGAAAAATGCGGGGATTCAATTTGACCCAGAGTTGGTAAAGCTATTCATTGACAAAGTTGTCAATTCCCCTTCCCTACTGAAAAGGGAAATTTGACAACTTTAACTTATACCCTAATCAAAATCGAAGAAATAGCATAATGGTGCTTTGGGTAAAATACTTTTTGACATCAATGTTAAAAGCTGAGGAGGCCCTAATGGAACAAGAAAAATTTGCTCACGACAACGGTTTTAAATCCTATGCTGAAATGGTAACAGCAAGCATTGTTATTTACAGAAATAACGGCTGTGAGTGGCTCGTGACACCTACTGAACTTGGCTATTTGGCCTGGATCGATAAGTCCTTAGATAAGCCTTTAGGGTATTTTGATACTGTAAAAGAAGCCCGGGATGAAATATGGGATTCGCATCCGAGTTGAAGACATTTAGTTGATTGATAATTGTAGGGGCAATTTATGAATTGCCCCTACAGACTGGTCAAGCTTAATACCCGCAGCTGGCTCCCACAACAATTACTGTTATATCTGTCATAGCCGGTTTTTTTCTCATCACAGAATACACTCTACATATTCTGGTTTTGGACTGACAATTAACACACACACCTGTGGTGGTACAGGGATTTGGGCGTCCAAGCCGTTTATTATTCAGCGGAGAAGCTATCATTTGCAATCTTTCAAAGGCAGCAGCTTCATCCTTACATACTTTATCGACACTTACTACAATAATAACTTTTTGAGGGCCAAAAGTCATAGCAGCGACTCTATTGCCCATGCCATCCACATTGACAAGCAGACCATCCAGAGTAATTGCATTGCTGCTGCACAAGTATAAATCACTGAGCATTTCTGCTTTGGCAACAGCTACAACTTCTTCAGGGGTAAGACCTGGGGCGCCATGATCTAAGACTTTGCCGCCAACAGCCTTAACCTTATTTTGAATTTCCATACTTTGAATGGTCATTGACCCGCCAAAGCCTACCGTACATTCCGGTTTCACATGTTTCATAATATAATCAGATACTTCCTCAGGTGTTGACATATATACAGCATCGAAATCATTTTGGATCAAAGCAGCTACTACCTTTTGCCCGATGGTTTCCTTGTGCCAATCTTTTACATCCATCTTTATTCCTCCCGTTTCAAAATATGAATCGAGTAATAATCTGTCAACTTAAAGATACTCTAGACACCTATGCTCATTATCTCGATTCCAATTTCTTTTTTTGGACTTTACGCCTTCAATTATATACGATATTCACTATAAAGATAGTATGCACTTTTATGTTAGATACTATCTAAAAGGAAAGCAAACTAAAAAACAGACATCCCTCGCGCAGAATAAATTGAATTCTAACAGGATAATTCTTGGTTTATTATTACAGATAATTAATAAATTATCCAAGCAGGATTATTGCCTACTGCGTAGAAATATGTAACTATTACTACGAAAATTTAAGTAGGTGAAAATGGTGATAACCGCTGGAATCGATATTGGTTCAACTGCAACGAAGGCAGTTATTTTTGATGGGACAATAAGAAGTACGGCTATTATCCCAACGGGCTGGAACCCTAAAGAAGCCGGACGGTCCGTATTTCTTGAAGCGCTGGACAATGCCGGTCTACAGGAGCGGGACGTGGGTACCGTCGTCGGTACGGGCTATGGACGGGTGTCACTTTCTTTTAGTGAGAAAAAAGTGACAGAGATAACCTGTCATGCTAAAGGAGCAAGATTCCTTTTTCCGCAAACCAGAACAGTCATTGACATTGGAGGTCAGGACAGCAAAGTGATTGCGATCACTGAAGATGGTACGGTTGCCGATTTTATAATGAATGACAAATGTGCTGCCGGGACAGGGCGGTTCTTACAAGTCATGACCGGAATTCTTGATATTTCGTTGGCTGAATTAGGTCGAATGGCTTCAGGCAGCAAACCAGTAAGTATTAACAGTATGTGCACCGTTTTTGCCGAGTCCGAGATTATTGGCCTCCTTGCCCAAGAAGTACCAAAGGAGGCGATTGCGGCAGGAATTGTTCAAACCATTGCTAATAAAATGATCAGTTTAACTTCCAGGGTTTCCTGTCTGGATGAGATTACTTTTTCAGGTGGGGTGGCTAACAATCCGGAAATCTGTGCAATTTTATCCACAGCATTTGGTGCTAAGTTTAATATTGCCCACCAGCCTCAGCTTGTCGGTGCGCTGGGCGCTGCTATTATAGGCTTCGAGAAACAATATTAGCGCAACCATACCAACCATAACAGCGCACACTCAAACAGATTTTGCTCATTCTACGGATTCATTTTGGAGCCAGATAAAACTGCCTGCGGCTCCGAGTCCTGACAATAACGCCATCATTGTATAGAGCATAAAGATTCCGCCCGTCTGAATCAGCCACCCTCCGGCAGCTGATCCCACAATCGCACTCACCCCAAATCCGATGCACTGCATCAAACTTTGAGTGCTACTGTGCAATTCATGGGGAACAAGCTTTGTCAGGTGCTCTACTGCAGCCAGATAAAACAATGAAAAGCTTAAACTTTGAGCCAACTGTAAAAAGACAATGATCGGATAGCTCCGGATATAAGCATAAGCCAACCAACGAATGGCAAAGATCGTTGCCGCTCCGGCCATTAAGCTTTTAGCCGGAGTCCGCATCAACCACCGACTACCGATTCCGAATATTGGCACCTCGCTAATTGCCGCAACCGTCCAAGCGATACCCACCCATAAGCGCGATGCCCCTAAAGTTTGTAAATGCCAACCCAGAAAAGAACTATAGGCAGCATAGGGGACCATCACCAGCAACAAAACGCTTAACAAGCTTTTAACTCCCGGCACCTTTAACACCTCAACAAGCGGAAAAGCTGCCCGGGTTGCTCGGTTCCATCTACGTGGATTAGGTAAACTAACCGTCCAGGGCAAGGTCATCGCATAGAGACTTCCGGCTACTGCTCCAAACAATCTAATTGGCAGATAAGAAAAAAGCATGCCCCCAAACACTGCCGTAACTGCAAAGCCCAATGATCCCCAGCGGCGAAACAAGCCAAAATGACGCGTATCTGCAACCGCATCCAGTGCCAAGCTATCCGTCAAAGGAGAAACCGCTGAATTAAACAAAGCGTAGAAAAAAAGCAGTAAAGCAATCCAGGATAAACTCTTCAGGACAGTAAGAACCAGGCAAACTACCGCCGCACCCAGGACAGCTATTACTAAATACTCCTTAAGCCGATTATGTTTATCAGCAAAATTGCCCCAGGCAATTTGAGTGAAAATGCTTGTACTTGGTCCAATTGCCAACAGAAATCCGATTTGCAAGCTGTCCAAACCGGTAGCAGCCAAGAACAGCGGCAAAAAGGGCAGATAAATACCAGTTGCCCCGTACATAAATAGGTAATGTCCAATCATTCGGGGGGTTGCACGCATATTCTCGTCCATAATCTGGAGACAACTCTAGCTGTCCCCAATTCCTCTCTTACTCTATTGCAGTAGTCTAATCCAACGTCAGCTTTCCCAAAACTGTCTTCCAGACTATCTATACTTCTACATTAGTATCCATAGTATCCACGTCTTGCCTCAAGTAAGCTATGAACATTGTAGCGATAGTTTTGACGACCTCATCTTCAGGTTGTTCCAAGAATCCAAGGATAAAACCACATTTTGAAAGCACAAATTGAAAAAGTGAGCCATAAAAAACCTGACTAACCAGCTCAAAATTAGATTTTGGAATGGCTCCTTTTGCGTATTGCCCCAAAAGATATTCCGCTAAGTGTGAACTTAGACGTATTGGAATTTGAGAAAATATGTTAGCTAATTCTGGATTACGGGGTGCCTCCATAATGCAAAGTCTTAAATGCTCAATACGTTTCATTGCGGACGCAAGGTAAGTTCTCGCCAAGTATTCCAAATCATGCTGCAAATCGCCGATCAGTTCTTTATCTAATTCGTTTGTAAGACTAACTGCTGAGGTAAATCGATTGATACACTCGTGAAGGAGACCCAATTTGGTGCCGAAATGTCGAAATAACGTAACCTCATTGACATTTGCTCTGATTGCAATTTCTCTTATGCTGGCAGCTTCATACCCTTTTTCGCTAAAAATAGTCTGAGCAGCTTTAATCATGCATTCTCTTGTTTCGGACTTAGACACAATTAACCACTCCCAACTACAAAAAGTAAATCTAGCTAATTATAGCACGCTTTGTAGTTTTACTTAACGAACTGAAAGATTCAGTATTCAGTGGACGTGAATTTTATTGGGCTTTATAAAACAAGAACACCGCCATAAAATCAGTCAGTATAGCTGCTAATTTTATGGCGGTTAACAACAATATTTAGGAGAAACCGCGCCCTCTTAAAATAATAAGCAACATTAAATAACCGTTTGGAGCAGATCGTTTCTCTGCTTCAAACGGTTTTATACTAAGTACTGCTTCTTCTAAATCTTGTGGTTTTCGTAATAATTGTTGATTGCCTTGTGCAAAGCACTAACTCCCAAGTTAGAGCAATGGACTTTTGTTTCAGGGAGCCCATCCAGGGCCATGATAATATCACTCACCTCCGGGATCTTCCCTAACACCTATGTCGCATCTATGTCTGGGGCAACCGCCACAACCGCATGATTCTTCAAGGCCGTCACAAAGTTTATAATCTCCGCCCTCAATCCTTAACACTTTTCCATTGACTAACGACTCTGCGAGTTTTTTTCTCGCATCATAATAAATACGCTGAACGGTTGTGCGCGCAATCTTCATATGCTCCGCGCACTCCTCCTGCGTAAAGCCTTGTAAGTCAATGAGTCGTATCGTTTCATACTCATCAACTGTCATAGTAATAAAATATTCTTGATTAATCGAAGCATTAAGTGGCCCATAGCGGTTGCTTTCCGGCAAGCAACACACTTTTCTCCATTTTCTTGGTCTTGGCATAATTCGTTCTCCTCAGTCTGTTCTTAGCATGTTAAAACCTGGTTTTTATTATTGGCATGGGCCCTTTTCCATTTCGATTATACTCAGTTTAGAACATATGTCAACTATTATTTTCAGCTGTCTATTTCTTTCCTCTCGGCGCTACATTCCAGACAAGGAATATATCATTACTATTTTCGCTATGACATCCGCTTTTCCCTCCTCTCTACAGACAAGTAAAGCACAAGAAAAATGGCTCTTGATTTTGGTTAACATTTCCCGCTTATTGGTAGAGTCATAATCTAACCCTTGACAACCCAGACGGTGGAAAATTAAATATAAATTATGCAGTTCTTCGTCCAAGGCTGTGGCCACTGTAAGGCTGGGATAATGTTGAGAAATGTAGTAATAATAGTAGAAGAAATCACCAACGTGCGGAGCGTACAAAATTACACCCTGCCCCTGTCGCAAAACTTCTGCTAAATAATCGAGTCCTTCCACTTCAAGCAAATGATCCAGCTTGTCTATCTCCCGGGAATAAATCAGAATCTCGACAAGGGTAAGAAATAGGTTATGAAAATAATCCCGGCAGATCCCTTTTAACTCTTTGTCTGTAAATTGGTTAGGTAGTATTTCGCGAAGATTTGCGGTTACCCTATTTTTGAGTTTAGAAGCAAAAATAAGGAGCAACTGTCCGGATATTTTACATGCCAAGAAGATAAATTGACGAGGAAGAAGCAGCAGAAAGCGGACGAACAGTTAACGTATTTCGAGAAAACAACCTGATTAATTCGTGCATTTTTAAAACAGTACACCTGATTATAACAATTTAGTCTTAAGTCAATGTTAAACTTGGGTTAGAGCCAAGTAAATTTAAGTAAGGACAGGTGAAAATAAGCGCATTCTATAATCTTTTGATCAGTTTGGTCAAGGATTTTATCATATCTCCTTTGGAGATAGCTATAATCTTGTTATAATATTATTATGTAAAGTAGAATTATGGTGAAAGGCAGGGGGCAGAACATGAGTAAAATTATAGCCTTTATTGGTAGTCCAAGAAAAAATGGGTATACCTCTAAACTAATTGAGGAAGTTATCAAAGGAGCCAAGTCCAAAGGTGCTGAAGTGAAAATCTATGACCTTAATGATGATGGTGTTAAGGGATGCCAAGGTTGTTTCTATTGTCGGAGTCACGAGGGCTGCGCTACAAAAGATTATTTACAACCAATGTATGAGGACATTAAAAATGCAGACGGTATTGTTTTTGGCTCACCTATTTATTTCCTGCAAGTCTCGGGACAAGCCAAGCTGTGGCTCGATAGAATGTTCCCGATGATTGAAGGAGCTACCTTCCCCTTCCAAGCTCGTTATCCCGGAAAAAAAGCAGTCACTATCTACTCCCAAGGAAACGAAGACAAAAATGCGTTTCAAACTGCTATCCAGTCTTTTAATAGCTTCTTCTCCATGTTCGGTTGGGAGCTTACAGATAGCTTGCTTTGTACTAATACCGGTTCGCCTAATTTCAAGTTATCGGATGAATTATTAAAACAGGCATTTACTGCCGGAGAGTTACTTTTAAAATAAGATTGAACACCATCAATCACCTCAAAAGATACTAAACGACACCGAAAACAGGCTCATAGCCTGCTTTCGGTGTCGTTCTTTTCAGATTTAATCTCAGAGCCTAATTATTTGCCAATTAATAGACTCTCCACTTTGTAGATAATTCCGCAATCACAATCTCCGCCATTTTTCTTAAATACATCTAATATTTCATTTATTTTTTCTCGACGGAACTGCATCTGAGTGAGAATCTGGTTGCTCAAGCGGAAGGTATGGTCGCAGGTTAAGCCTGAGAGTTGCTCATTCAACTTGTAAAAAAACATTCTCTGGAAAAGTAGGCTCAATAAATCGAAGTCCTTGTTCAAACTTGCTTTCTCATAATTGAAAATAGAATCATATTCGAGAGTTGTCGTTTGTAATCCAGAGACGAGTCGACGAGTAACTTCTGCTCTGATTAATTTCCGGTCTTTTAAAACCTCGATTTCAGGGGCTTGTTGGGCGTTGAGTTCTCTTCGTTTTTCTCTCTTGGCCGTTCTTTTAGCATAACCTAGTGACATGAATATTGCCTCCCGTTCTGTTTGTACTTTCATTAGCTTTTCTGTCAGTCAGCAGCACAATGCGGCTGATTTGTATTTCAAACCTCAT